>Ga0100402_1005554_pt1 | contig 12817 bp, 8 predicted proteins | sample CryGeyme20150102_FD_80419 | JGI IMG/M metagenome (GOLD analysis project Ga0100402, IMG submission 80419) | Groundwater microbial communities from Crystal Geyser aquifers in Utah, USA - Crystal Geyser metaG 2015-0102 | ecosystem: Environmental > Aquatic > Deep subsurface > Groundwater | place...
GGATCCAGACATTGGGGATGATGCCGGCATCCTCACTGCCAGGACTACCCAGGAAGAAGCCAGCCGCCAGCACGCCCATGAACAGCAGCGGCATGATCTGCTTGGCGAAGCCCCAGGTCTGGTCGCGCCAGTCGCGCATCTGCGGGCCGACCTTGGTGGTCAGGACGGCCAGGCCGATACCGCCGGCCGTGAAGGCCAGGGCCGGATAGCCCGGCATAACGAGCGCCAGTACGGCCGCCGGCACGGCGCACACCGCCACGACCCACGCCTTCACCGCGAAGAAGCGCCAGAGCGAGAAGCCCAGCAACAGGCCGAAGCCGGAGGCCAGCAGCCACTTCATGCGGAAAATGGCGTACCAGGTGCCACTGGTTTCTTCAGGCCGAGCCCAGTTGGCGAATACCAGGATGCCGACCATGCTGAGGAAATAGACGGCGACCTGCCAGAGGGGCTTTTCGTTCTCGTCCTCTTCAAGGAACACATCCTGTGCCTGGGCAGCCTTGGCGCGCTCTTCTTTGAGGAAGATCAGGTGCATCAGCAGCCCGATGACGACACTGAAGACGACCGCGCCGACCGCGCGTCCGACACCGAGCTGCCAGCCGAGCACGCGGGCGGTCAGGACGATGGCCAGCACGTTGATCGCCGGGCCGGAATACAGGAACGCCACAGCGGGGCCAAGGCCCGCCCCGCGCATGTAGATGCCGCCGAAGAGCGGCAGCACCGTGCAGGAGCAGACCGCCAGGATCGTGCCCGAGACCGACGCCACCGAGTAGGATAGCCATTTTTTGGCCTTCGGCCCGAAATACTTCATCACCGCGTTCTGGCTGACGAATACGCCGATGGCTCCCGCAATGAAGAACGCGGGTACCAGACACAATAAAACATGCTCGCGGGCATACCACTTGGCGAGAATCAGCGATTCCAGCACCGCCCCCCGGAAACGCGCGGCCTCAATCGGCAGATAGTATAAAACGGCGAATATGCCGAGTAACCCGCCCAGTATCTTCAGTTCCTTGCGACTTGATTCTTTCATGGTTCATGTCTCCTGTTCTTTTCACTTCATCTAGGCAACTTCAAAGGACGCCGGACTCCTGACGCCCGACGCCGGGTTTTTTACGTTTCCGGTTGTTTTTACCCGACCATGGCCACCTGGCGTTGGGCGTTCGAGCGAATGACCCCCATCGCGCAATCGAATACATTCAGGATGCAGGGCGTTTCCAGTTTCAGGAAAACCCGCACCCCATCGCGTCGCTCGCTGATGATGCCGACGTTGCGCAATGCGGCCACATGCCGCGAGAGCGTCGACTTGTTCATCGTGAACAGTGGCTGCAGCTCGCACAGGCAGCACTCCCCACGGCTCAATTCCTCCACGATCCGTAACCGCACCGGACTCGCCAGCGCCTTCAATATGTTGGCTCGCGCCTCGTATGATTTTTCATTCATGCGGGTTAATGTATCATAGTTGCGCAACAACGCAACAATAAAATCAAAAAATATATTTTGCTGTCTGGCCCATGCGGGTTTTGTGCTGTTCAAAACGGGTTGTTTGGTTATAGTATTCTGTCTTTGGCGTTTATGGTTTGCGTACAGGGGATTTGGTATGGACTTTGATTTTGACCGGTTGACGCTGGTGGAGGCGCGGCGGCTTCTGGAAAGCGGGGCCTGCACGTCCGTGCAGTTGACGGCTGCGCTGGCCGCGCGGATACGCGAGCGCGACCCGGATATTCGCGCCTACCTGACTGTGGACGAGGCCATGGCCATGCGCCAGGCCGAGGCGGCGGATGCCGCTCGTGCGGCCGGGCAGAACGGGCCTCTGCTGGGTATTCCGCTGGGGATCAAGGACCTTCTTAATGTGGAAGGCCAGCCCTGCACCTGTTCGGCGCGTCTGCTGGAAGGCTATACGTCGCCTTATGACGCCACGGCAATCGCCCGGCTGCGGGCCGCCGGGGCGGTTTTCCTGGGGCGCACGAACATGGATGAGTTCGCGATGGGCTCCTCGACGGAGAACTCCGCTTTTCAAGTCACGCGCAATCCCGCCGACACCTCGCGTGTGCCGGGAGGCTCCAGCGGCGGTTCGGCGGCGGCGATCGCGGCGGGTGAAGCCATTGCCACGCTCGGCACTGATACGGGCGGCTCGATCCGTCAGCCGGCGGCGTTCTGTGGCTGCGTGGGCCTCAAGCCGACCTACGGGCGCATATCGCGCTACGGGGTGACGGCCTTTGCCTCGTCGCTCGACCAGATCGGCCCCATGACCAAAACGGTCGAGGATGCCGCCATCCTGCTGGGCGTGATGTCGGGCATCGACCCGATGGACTCGACCACGCTGGATATGCCGGTGCCGGACTACACGGCGGCATTGAAGGACGATCTGAAGGGGGTTCGACTGGGGTTGCCGAAGGAATACTTCATTGACGGCATGGATGCCGAGGTGCGCGAGTCGATCATGGCCGCGGTGGAAACCTGTCGCGCACTGGGGGCGGAAATCGTGGAGGTCTCGCTGCCGCACACGCAGTATGCGATCGCGGTCTACTACATCATCGCCACCGCCGAGGCATCGGCCAACCTGGCGCGCTTCGACGGGGTGCGCTACGGGCGGCGCGCCGACGGGGTGACCGACCCGATCGACATGTACGGCAGGACGCGCGCCCAGGGCTTCGGGCCGGAAGTCAAGCGCCGCATCATCCTGGGCACCTACGTGCTGAGCAGCGGTTATTACGACGCCTACTACCTGAAGGCGCAGAAGGTACGCACGCTGATCCGGCGCGACTTCGAGGAGGCGTTCACGTCATGCGACGCGCTGCTGGCGCCGGCAACGCCGACGCCGGCCTTCCGTGTGGGCGAGAACACGGATGACCCGCTGAAGATGTACTTGAGCGATGTGTTCACGGCCACGACGAATCTGGCCGGCATTTGCGCCCTTTCCGTGCCGGCGCAACCGACTGCCGAGGGACTGCCGATTGGACTCCAGGTGCTGGGGCCGGCTTTCGGCGAGGAGCGGGTCCTGCACATCGGCCATGCATTCGAGAAGAAGCTGGGGGCATCATGACATACGAGACAACCATCGGTTTAGAGGTTCACGTGCAGCTCAAGACGCAATCGAAGATGTTCTGCGCCTGCCCGACGGGGTACGGGGCGCCGCCGAACACGCTGGTCTGCCCGGTGTGCCTCGGCTATCCGGGGGCGATGCCGGTGATGAACGCCGAGGCGATCCGCCTGACGGTCATGACCGGGCTGATGATCGGCTCGCACATCAGCGACTACAGCAAGTTCGACCGCAAGAGCTATTTTTATCCGGACATGCCGAAGAACTACCAGATCTCGCAGTACGACAAACCGCTTTGCGAAGGGGGTAGCCTGGTGATCGAGGTTGACGGCGAGGAAAAGACGATCGGCATCACGCGCATTCATCTGGAGGAGGACGTCGGCAAGAGCACGCACCTGGCGCGTTCGAGCGGGGTTGACTTCAACCGGGCGGGGCATCCGCTGATGGAGATCGTCTCCGAGCCGGACATGACCTCACCGGCCGAAGCCTACGCGTTCCTGCAGGCGCTAAAGCAGATTCTGCTGTACATCGGGGTCAGCGACTGCAACCTCGAGGAAGGCAACATGCGCTGCGACGTGAACGTCAGCATGCGTCCCGTCGGCCAGGCGGCGTTCGGCACGAAGGCCGAGCTGAAGAACCTGAACACGTTCAAGGGGGTCCAGGCGGCATTGCATTATGAAGTTGAGCGCCAGACGGAACTGTTGTCAAAAGGCGGGCGCGTGGTGCAGGAAACGCGTCGCTGGGATACCGACCAGGGCATCACCACCAGCATGCGCACCAAGGAGGACGCGCACGATTACCGTTATTTCCCGGAGCCGGACCTGATGCCGGTGGTGCTGGCGCGCGACGAGGTCGAGGCCATCCGCGCGGCCCTGCCGGAAATGCCGCGCGACCGGCGGCACCGGTTCGCCGAGCAGTACGGTCTGCCGGTGTACGATGCCGGCGTGCTTTCCGCCGACCGTGCGGTCGCCGACTTCTTCGAGGCCGCGGCCGGGGCGTCATCCAACCCGAAGGCGGTCTCGAACTGGATCATGACGGATGTCCTGCGGGTGCTGGCCGAGCGTAATGCCACACTGGACGCCCTGCCCTTGACGCCGGGGGCGCTGGCGGCACTGGTTGGTTTGGTCGATGCCGGCACGATCAACATGACCGGCGCGAAAACCTGCTTCGAGGTTCTTGTTGACAGCGGCGGCGACCCCGCTAGGATAGTCGAAAGTCGCGGGTTGGCACAGGTGAGTGACAGCGGTGTGATTGAATCACTGGTCGACAAGGCGATCGAGGCGAACGCGCAGTCGGTCGCGGATTACCGCAACGGCAAGAAGGCGGCCCTGCAGTTCCTGGTTGGCCAGGTGATGCGGGAAAGCCGCGGGAAAGCCAATCCGCCGATGGTGGCGCAATTGCTGATGGACAAGCTGGGGGGCTGACGTTGACATCCAACGACGAATATGTGCTGGAAGTGCTGCTCGACAACGGGATGGTGACCAGCGAGCAGGCCGAAGCCGCCCGCGAGCAGGTGGGCGTGCGCGACGGCACGGTTGTCGATATACTGCTTGAGGATAAGGTGGTGACCGAGGACGATGTGCTCGGTCTGCTGGCGGGGCTTTTCGGCATGGAGTTCGTCTCGATCGGCGATATGGACATTCCCGCCGATGTGCGCGACATGGTCAAGCAGGAGACGGCGCGCCGTTACCAGGTGATGCCGGTCTACAAGACCGACGACGGACTGATGGTCGCGATGAGCGACCCGATGATGTTCGATACGCTCGATTCCCTGCGGTATCTGCTGAAAATCAACGTCGAGGGTGTGGTCGCACGCCGGGCGGAAGTAAAGGCGTTGCTCGAACGTTACTATCCGGCCGAGGCCGATGTCGAGAACATGCTCGATCAGATCACGGACGGCACGGTTGATGTTGAAACCGTCCAGGACAACCTGATCGATACGGACAGCGCCAGCGATTCCGATGCCCCGATCATCAAGCTGGTCAGTCTGATCATTCTGGAGGCCTACCGCAACCGTGCCTCGGATATTCATCTTGAACCGCTGGAGAAGCGTTTCCGTGTGCGCTACCGGATCGACGGTGTGCTGCAGGAGGTGGACAGTCCGCCCAAGCGGTTGCAGTCCGCCATCGTGTCGCGCGTCAAGATCATGGCCGGCATGAAAATCGCGGAAAAGCGGGTCCCGCAGGATGGCCGCATCCAGGTCAACATCCTGGGCCGGGAGCTGGACCTGCGTGTTTCAACGGTGCCGGCCAACAACGGCGAGAGTATCGTCATGCGTATCCTGGACAAGCAGAATCTGGCACTCGGCCTGCCGAAACTGGGGTTCTTCTCCGACGACCAGCAGTTGTTCGAACGGCTGATCGGCCTGCCGGACGGCATCCTGCTGGTGACCGGGCCGACGGGGTCCGGCAAGACGACCACGCTCTACGCCTGCCTGAACCATATCAACCGGCCCGACCGCAAGATCATCACGGTGGAGGACCCGGTTGAATACCAGATGTCCGGTATCAATCAGGTACAGGTCAGCGAGACGATCGGCATGACCTTCTCGCTGGCCCTGCGTTCGATTTTGCGCCAGGCACCGAATATTGTCATGATCGGTGAGATTCGTGACAGGGAGACCGCCAACATTGCCACCGAGGCGGCGTTGACCGGTCACCTGGTATTCAGCACGCTGCATACGAATGACGCCCCCAGCGCGGTTACCCGTCTGCTGGATATCGGCGTGAAGCCGTTCCTGGTGGCATCGGCCGTGCGGGCGGTTATCGCGCAGCGGCTCGTGCGCTGCATTTGCGAGCATTGCCGCGAGGAGTACGAGCCGACGCCGGATATGATCACTTCGCTGGGTACGGCGGGCGAGTCGCTGCGGGGGCGCATGCTGGTGCGCGGGCACGGTTGCAGCCAGTGTGGCCTGAGCGGGTATTCCGGTCGGAAGGGCCTGTTCGAGATCTTTATGGTCAACGACGCGATCCAGCACATGATTTTCGACAAGTTGCCGGTTTCCGAGATGCGTCAGCATGCGCGCGAGCTGGGGATGCGGACGCTGCGCGAGGATGGAATCCGGAAAGTCGGTGCCGGCGTGACCACACTGGATGAGGTGTTGCGCGTAACCATGGGAGACGAGGACTGATTATGAGTAGTGAATACGACCGCGAATCCGAGGGGAAAATACCGTCCGGGCAGGTTGACATGAACGATCTGCTGCAACTGACGGTTGACGAGGGGGCCTCCGACCTGCACATTGCCGTCGGGCTGCCGCCGATGCTGCGTCTGCACGGTCATCTTGAGCCGCTGGATGTCGAACCGCTACTGCCGGAGGATACCGAACGACTGATGAAAAGCATCACCTCGCCGGATCATCAGCAGAAGGTGCGCGAGGGCGGCGGCACGGACTTCGGTTTCGGTTTCGGCGATGCCGCCCGTTTCCGTGTCAGCGTGCTCAAGCAGAAGGGGCACGTCGGTATTGTCTTGCGCCAGATTCCGAACGACCTGATGTCGCTCGAGAAGATCGGTCTGCCGGAGCAGTTCAAGGAATTGCTTTACCGGCCGCGCGGTCTGATCCTGGTGACCGGGCCGACCGGTTCGGGCAAGACCACGACGCTGGCCAGCATGATCAACTTTATCAACGAGCACCGCGACTGCCATGTCATCACGATCGAGGATCCGGTCGAGTATTACCACGACCACAAGAAGTCGATCATCACCCAGCGCGAACTCGGGGTTGACGTACCGAGTTTCATGGAGGCGCTGCGGCGCGCACTGCGCCAGGACCCGGATGTGATTCTCGTCGGGGAAATGCGCGACCTCGAGACGATGGAGGCCGCCATCTCGGCGGCGGAGACCGGCCATCTGGTTTTTGCCACGCTGCATACAACCGGGGCGGCCAGCACGGTCGACCGTATTGTCGACGCCTTCCCGACCGACCAGCAGGAGCAGGTACGCACGCAGCTCTCGGTCGGCCTGGTGGCGGTTGTCTCGCAGTTGCTGCTGGTCCGACAGGATCGCCCGGGGCGTGTAGCGGCATTCGAGATCATGATTTCCACCCCGTCGATCCGCTCGCTGATCCGCGATAGCAAGACCTATCGCATCACCTCGGATATCCAGACGGGCGCCAAGTTCGGCATGGTGACGCTGGATGGCTACCTGATGGCCCTTTACCGGGCGGGCCAGATCAGCTACGAGGATCTGATCACCAAGGCGCAGGACGCGGAGACCGTCAAACAGAAGCTTCAGGAAGAGGCGGGCTGAACCGGGAGTGACCATGGCCGATGAACAGACATATAGCGATCCGCTGCTGGAACAGCTGGTCGAGCAGGGGTTCCTGACCGGCGAGCAGATGCAGGATATCGCCGCCGAGCATACCGAGAACGGCAAGCCCGTGCGCAACATTGTTGTGGACCTGGGCCTGATCGAGGGGGATGCCCTGCTCGAAGTGATTGCCGGCTACATGGGAACGCATGTGGTGAACCTTCCGGCCCTTGATATCGCGCCCGATATCATCCATCGGGTACCGGCCAGCGTGGCGCGAATGTACAACGTCGTGCCGGTCTCCATGACCGACAGTTCGGTGGAACTGGCGGTCTGTGATATTATCAATCCGCAGGTCATGGACGAACTGATGTTCGTGCTGACCTGCGATGTCTCCTTTGTGGTGGCGCGCGAGGATGATGTCCGTTCCTGTATTAACCAGTTCTACGGGGATGACAGCGCGGCGGTCAACGACATGCTTTCGGCTCTCGAGGGCGAGATCGAGGAGGCCGGTGATCTGGGGCTGGTGGACGAGACCGACGAGCAGGGACTGGAGGAGGCGGCCGGTTCAACGCCGGTGATCCGGTTTGTCAACCTGGTGCTCTACCAGGCCGTCAACGACCGCGCGTCTGACATTCACTTCGAGCCGTTCGAGAAGGAGTTCCGTATCCGCTACCGGGTGGATGGCGCCCTCTACGAGATGGCCCCGCCGCCGCGGCGGCTGGCACTGCCGCTGATCTCCCGTATCAAGGTCATGAGCGGCCTGAACATTGCCGAACGCCGCCTGCCGCAGGACGGCCGCATCCAGCTCAGCATCGGCGGGCGCGTGATCGATCTGCGTGTCTCGACCCTGCCCACCCAGTTCGGCGAGAGCGTGGTGCTGCGCGTGCTCGACCAGAGCAATGTCTCCCTGACCATCGAGAACCTGGGTATGCCGGACGATGTCTACACCAAATTCACCACCGATATCAAGAAGCCCAACGGGATTGTCATCGTGACCGGGCCGACCGGGTCCGGCAAGACGACGACCCTGTATTCCGGGCTCAAGCGCGTCAACACGATCGACCGCAAGCTGCTGACGGCTGAGGAACCGGTTGAATACGATATCGACGGTATCATGCAGGTGCCGGTCAAGGAAAGCGTCGGCAACACCTTCGCCAACATCCTGCGCGCCTTCCTGCGCCAGGACCCCGACATCATGATGATCGGTGAAATTCGCGACGTCGAAACCGCGCAGATCGCGGTGCAGGCTTCGCTGACCGGTCACCTCGTCTTCAGTACGCTGCACACCAATGATTCCGCCGGTGCGGTGACGCGCCTGATCGACATGGGCATCGAGCCCTTCCTGATTTCCTCGACGCTCGAAGCCGTGCTCGGCCAGCGGCTGGTGCGCATGGTCTGTGAAAAGTGCAAGACCCCCTATACCCCGGAACAGGACGTGCTTGATCTGCTGGGCATGTCGAAACAGGATATCGGGGAGCGTCCGTTCTACTACGGGGCGGGCTGCTCGGCCTGCAACGACACGGGCTATCACGGGCGGCGGGGGCTTTATGAATACCTTTCCGTCACGGAACCGATCCGGCGGTTGATCAACGAGCGCCAGCCGACGATCGTGATCCGGGACAAGGCCGTGCAACTGGGGATGGTCACCATGCGCCAGCACGGCATCCAGTGCCTGCTGGATGGCTATACGACGGTCGATGAAGTGGTGAAGTATACATGATGACTTCATCGGCGACAGCGACTTCGCGCCAGACCTACCGTCGGCTGATCCGTTACACGCGGCCTTATCTCGGACGCCTGATCATCGGCGGGCTTTGCGGCGTCCTCTTCGCGGGGTCGACAGTCGGCCTGCTGCCGGTGCTCGAACGCATGCTCGGGCACTTTTTCGACCCGGAACAGGCTCTGACGCTGACCGGTTCCCTGCTGCTGGGTGGCGGGGTTATCCTGCTGGTGCTGGTGCGCGGCATCGGGCAGTATTGCAATGCCTACCTGGTGGAATGGGTCGGCAACCGGGTGGTGATGGATCTGCGCGGCAAGGCGTTCGCCTATCTGCAGAATCTGCCGGTCGGCTACTACAACGCCACCAGGACCGGCGAGATGATCTCGCGCACCGTCAACGATACGGCCCTGCTCGAGCGGGCGGTCGCCACCGTGCTAACCGATCTGGCGCGACAGCCGATCGTGCTGGTCGGGGCGGTGGCCTACGCGTTCTCGCGAGACTGGCGCCTGACCCTGGCTGCGGTTCTGGTCTTCCCGCTCTGCCTCGCCCCCATCCTCGGTTTCGGCAAGCGCGTAAGACGCGCGGCGCGCGAGGGCCAGGAGCGCATGGCCGAGATCGTCTCGATCATGCAGGAGTCCATTCGCGGGGTCCGGATCGTGAAGGCGTTCTGCATGGAAGCCCGCGAACAGGCCCGCTTTGATGCCGCCTGCAGAACCTTTTTCCGCCGTGTCATGAAGGTGGTACAATCGAAAGCGCTGATCGAACCGATCATTGTCTTGATCTCGGGTGTGGGATTGGTGCTGGCGCTGGCTTACGCCTCGCGGCTGGGGTTGCGCTGGAACGAGTTCATCACGATGGCGCTCGCACTGGTGATGTTGTACGAGCCCGTCAAGAAACTGGGCAAGATCCATCTGAGCATCGAGCAGAGCTCCGCCGCCGCGGACCGTATCTTCGAGATTCTGGACACCCCGCTGCTGGTGGCCGACCGCCCCGGTGCCGGTACGCTGGACGAACCAATCCAAACGATCACATTCGACCATGTCGACTTCCGCTACGGCGAGGAACCGGTGCTCGCGGATATCACGCTGGATGTCCGGGCCGGCGAGCGAATTGCGCTGGTCGGCGGGTCCGGTGCCGGCAAAACCACGCTGGTAAACCTGCTGCCGCGCTTCTTTGATGTCACCGGGGGGCGCATCCTGATCAATGGGCGCGACCTGCGCGACCTGACGCTGCGCTCGCTGCGCCTCAAAACCGGCATTGTCACCCAGGACACCTTCCTGTTCAGTGATACCGTTGCCGCCAACATCGCCTACGGCTTGCCGGAGGCCCCGGTGGAGAAGATCGAGGCGGCGGCGCGCATGGCGCACGCCCACGAGTTTGTCATGGAGATGCCGAAGGGATACGATACCGAGGTCGGTGAGCTCGGCATGCTGCTCTCCGGCGGGCAGCGCCAGCGGCTGGCCATTGCGCGGGCGGTACTGAACGACCCTGAAATCCTGATTCTCGATGAGGCCACCAGTGCGCTCGATACGGAATCGGAACGCATGGTGCAGGCGGCGATCGATGCGTTGGTGGAGGGCCGCACGGTGTTCGCGATCGCCCACCGGCTATCGACCATCATGAATTGCAACCGCATCGTGGTGCTTGACAAGGGGCGCATCGCCGAAATCGGCACCCACGATGTCCTGCTGGCCAATAACGGCATCTACCGGCGGCTCTACGACATGCAGTTCGACCGGTAGAAACCTCGGATGGGGAGACGGGAATTGTAGCCCAGTCGCGCCGCGACTGAGGCAGCGGGGACGCGCGTGCGGTTACGCAAATTACCGTGCTTGCGCTGACTATCCGTGCGGTGCGCTGACAACGCGGAAGCCGCACTCGCGGCGCGAGTGGGCTACATGCTTACTCCCCACGGCCAAGTTTTGATGGTTTGATGTGGAAGTCCTGGTCGCGGGCATCCTGTGCGAGGACTTTGGCGTGTTTGACGATGCGGTTCAGGTGCGAGAGGTAGGTGTTGCGGTAAAGCACGGCGGCTGGCGTGCTTTGCCCGCTGCTCAGATCGGCGGCAATCCGCGTGCGCTGCCGACTGGCTGCCTCCATGTAGCGGTCACGAGCGGTAATCACCGCTTCGGCGGCGGCTGTGCGGGTATCCGTGTCGGCGGCGAGCGCCTGCTGCAGGCGTGTCAACACCGTGCAGGCCTTCCGGTTGAGGTCGAGAAACGCATCAAGCGTTTCGGGAATGAAGCGGGCGGCGGGTTGCCTGCCCTGCACCCGGCTGAGCTCGGCCATGCGGGCAATGTGGTCGCCGATGCGCTCGAGGTGGTCGATGTCCGTGTACAGCAGGGCCAGCAGAATCCCCTGGCGGCGCGAGAGCGGGTGCGCGGCAAGCGTGTTCAGGTAGTCGTGCATGGCCAGTTTCAGCGTGTCGAGTACGGCTTCATCCGCCCGTATGGCTGCATGCCGATGCGCGTCCGGCGCAAGATAGAGACGCGCCTGGCGGTGAATACTGTCGCGGCAGATGCCGCACAGTCGACTGAGCTCGAGCAGCGCGGCCTGCAGGGCGTCCTCCGGGTGACCGAGCAGATCGGTGTCCAGCAGTGAAGGCGTCCGCAAAGGCGCGCCGCGGGGGGTCAGGCGCGTGACGGCGGTCGCCAGCAGCGGGGTGAAGGGCAGGGCCGCCAGGGCGGTCACGATCATCTTGACGGCATTGGCGATGGCGCACTGCTGGATCAGGGCCTGGCGCACCAGGTCCGCCGCCGCGCCCGGCGCGACCGGTCGCAGCAATGGAATGGTGCGGTAGATCAGCGGGGCGGCCGCGATACCCGCCGCCGCACTGAAGAGGTTGAACAGCAAATGGGCGAGCGCACTGCGCCGTGCCGCCCCGCCGGCCCCGATCGAGCCGAGCAGGGCGGTGGCGCAGGTGCCGACATTGGCCCCGATAATGATGGGCCAGGCCTGCTCCAGGTTCGTGATGACACCGGCGGCGATCAGGGCGAAAACCATCCCGATGACCGCCCCGCTGCTCTGGATGACAGCCGTGACCAGGGTTGCGACCAGAACACCCCCCAGCATGCCCGCGACGGTTGTTCCGTCGGCAAGCTGCAGCAGGGGCGCCAGATCCGCGCGGTAGGGGCGAATGGCATCACTCATGATCGTAAGCCCGAGAAAGATCAGCCCGAACCCGAAAAGCGCCAGGCCGATCGCTCCCGCACGGGATTGCGGACGCAGGGCCTTGATCAGCACACCCGCCGCAATCGCCGCCCAGCAGGCGTCACCGAGGCGGAACGAGATGAGTATCATCGACAGGGTGGTGCCGATGTTGATGCCCAGTACAACCGGTATGGCCTGCGCCAGCGTCAGGAGTCCGGCACTGATGAAGCCGACAAGCATCACCGATCCCGCACTGCTCTGGATCAGGAATCCGAGCGTGGTCCCCAGCATCAGTCCGGTTGCCCGGCGGCGGGTGGCCCGTTCGAGTGTGCGACGCAGACCGCCCCCGGCCGCGCTTTGCAGTCCCCTGCTCATGGTGTTCATGCCGCTGATGAAGACAGCCAGTCCGGCAAATACGGTGGCAAGGGCAATCATCGTTCCGCCTCCTCTGCCTTGAGTCGTTCGAGGTAGGGACCGGGCGGGACGGGCGGAGGCACGGTGGGGCTTGCGAGGGTCGCGCGCTGGTGGATAACGTCGGGGTTGATCCAGAACTCCGGCTGCATCTCGACCAGGGCGATTGCCCGGACATGCCGGACAAGCCGTTCAATGTGCGCGAGGCGGTTGCGGCAGTCCGCGGCGGCGGCAGGCGGCAGGCC
>Ga0100402_1005557_pt1 | contig 12815 bp, 13 predicted proteins | sample CryGeyme20150102_FD_80419 | JGI IMG/M metagenome (GOLD analysis project Ga0100402, IMG submission 80419) | Groundwater microbial communities from Crystal Geyser aquifers in Utah, USA - Crystal Geyser metaG 2015-0102 | ecosystem: Environmental > Aquatic > Deep subsurface > Groundwater | place...
AGTCTTGGCTTGCCTTTCGTTCAGCAGAACCATGTCAATAATGATTTATGCAATGCTTAGAAGAGTAAAGCGTTCTTCTTAGTCTTGAGTGATTTTAGCTTATTATTGCAGTTGCTTCAGGATGGCCTGAGTATTCCTTACGAGGTCAGCTGAATTATCAACTTTGTACATTCTGCACGTTTGGTTGCTTATTCGGTGAAGTTGCCTCCTGCGATGTCTGTGAGATCAAATTATTTGAGGATCTGGCAGGTGGCATAGCCTTCGTTCAAATAATCATGATATTCCCTTTCGAACTACAAATAAAGCTCAGTGTCTTGCTTTATTCTACTTATTGCCTCCTTCTCGTGGATTCTTTCGATCTAGTTTTTCCTCTTCTTCAGCGAGGACACAATAGACGATATCAGAAAGACTATGTACCTTTCGAAAATGTTCTGTTTGAAGTTAAAATGATTCAGAAAGGCTAAATTAGTTCTCAGCTCAGCACAAACGAAGTATCTCCAGGAGAGTTCCTAAAAGAAGTTGCGATTGAGAACTTTAGTCTTGACCACAGAAGATGGTGGTTCGAATATTGAAGGATGGTTGGAGCTTGTTTTTTCTGTTTTGATTGTGGCTGGCTCAGACCTTTCTGAAGGTTGTTGCTACCATAGCGAGTTATCTTTTGATTGAGGCATTTTGTCAGCTTCAATGTTGAAAAATGCCTAGAGATCTCTCAAGGAAGCCCTCTTTTCTTCGTTGACTTCCAGCATCTGTCTGAGCATTTTTTAGGTTTGAGGGGAAGCCTTGGTGCAAGGAAACGTCTCAGTTTTGATCTTGGCTAGCAACTCTCTTTAACTTCTTGCAGTCCAAGGCACAGCTCCATGCAGCAATTCATAGAAGATGATTCCCAACGACCAAATATCACATTTTGCAGAGTAATCTTTCTTATCCAAAATTTGAGGAGCCATGTAGATAGGACTGCCCACACAAGTCTTATTGGACATCGAGGGGTCTTTAATAACTTTACTGAATCCAAAATCGCATATTTTGAAGTAGCCTGCGTTGATGAGAATGTTGGCGGGTTTGAGATCTCTGTGAATCGTGCTATTTCTGGCCAGTTACTGGTAACCTTTGATGACTTGCTTCATTATAACCATAACTTCTGCTTAGGGGAGACCTTATCTTTCGCGTTTTTTGAGGTACTTCTTGAGGTCACCATCCTTGCAGTACTCCATGATGATGTATAGACTTCTTTTGCTGTTGAGAACCTCCATCAACTGAACGATGTTTGGATGCTTAAATTTGCTCAAAATTCTAATTTATTCGTGGATGGCTCGTTATAGGTAAGGATCTTTCTCGATGGTCTTGAAGTCGACTTTTTTTACTGCTACTTTTTCCTTAGTGGTGTTCTAGAAACCTTCGAAGACCTTGCCGAACGAGCCTTAGCCTAGACATTTTTGAGTGAAGTAGCTGTATTTTCCAATGGTTTTGATGGCCCCTTCCTCCATACTTGATGATATGCCCTTTATAATTTAAATTGTCAGATCAATAGTTATACACGCATCAGACAACATACCCAGCTCTCTCAGCAGCCTTCTTTAAAGTCTCTAGTGTCAATTAATCACAAATAACTGAGTCTTTGCCTGAGCTTTCAACAGTCATCTTGCTGGCCACAGACGAGTAGGTTAGAGCTGTGCTGATGGAGTATTATTTGAGGAGCAAGGAGCATAGGGTGCCGGTAAAAGTGTCGCCTGCTCCTGTGGCTTTTATGATATTAGTGCTTTTGTTGATGGAGTGGTGGGAGTATTTGCCATCGCGGGTGATAGTGGTGAAACCATTGGAGCCTCGGGTTATGATTGTACAGATATCTGTCAGTTTGGTATTTTTTGAATGACTTCCGATATTATTTGCAAACCACTGGACACTTCTTTCCTATGTGTTTTTGCCTACATCGTGCCCCTGCTTGGCAAGTGTATCGAGTAGAAGGTCGGCTTCTAGCTCGTTCATTTTGATGACTGACATAAGTTAGTAATTTTTATCTATTTATGCATTAATGGTCTTTTTTCCCTTGCATTCATACAACACAAAGTAGCCCTCTTAGTTGAGATACGATAACAAATTTCTGAGATTTTGATTGTCAGCTTAAACATTGGCATCGACAACAACGATATCCCTTGTATTTCTGGTCCTCTGCAGGTGAGGCTTGATTTTATCAAAAGTTAGATTCTGGTTGATGTCCATGTTAGAAATCGCAATAATTGAATCTTTTTTATCATCCAGAACAGATAAATACATAGGCCCTTTGCTTTCCTTATCGCTCTCAACAACACACAGCTCAATGTTGTGACTGACTATGTTCTTCTTAAGTCGAACAGAATGCTAATCTTACCCCAGAGCTGTGATGAAGGTCGTGGGAGTACCGAGTCGACCTGCTACCTCGGCGATGTTGCGACCTACACCACCAAAAGAAGTTCGCCAGTTTCCCTTTGTGCTCTGGTACAGTGTGAATTTACCATTTATTGTGATTTAGTAGTCAAGAGCACATCCTCCAATGACAATCATCCTTGGCTCATTACTTGCTCGATCGATGAAGGTCTGGCGATGAGGATGTTCTTTTCTATTGTAAGCTAAAGCCAGCTAGGCACCGACTCGGGCGTTATGCTTAACAAGCGATATGTTAGCTCTGACACTAGCTCCTGCTGTTATTGTGTGCACTCTCTTCAGCAAGAAAGGTGTAGTTGCCGCTCCTGTTATTTTTTGCTCTTCTGCTTACTTCAGAGCTGTCTGGATGGCCTTCTGGATCAGTTAAGCATCGGCTATGTCTTAATTGGGAACAGTAACAAGCACACCGTTCTGTAAATTGAGCCTTTTTCGCATGAGCAGCATCTCTGCGATGTCTTCGATGTTATCATAAGAGATAGGCGAGAGTAAACCTGATGATGGTGCGAAAAAGGCAGGAAAATATTTGCTGCCATAGGTAACTACAGGTACTCCTTAAGTTTAAAGGTACTCCAAGGTACGAGGGATATCGAGAATATTTTTGACACCAGCTGATATTACATTCACAGGTGTTCGGCCTAACTCTCTCAAATCGGCACTTACGTCCATAGTATCCTCGTAGCCCCTGTGGACTCCACCCAATCCACCAGTCACGAATAGATCGATTCCGGCCAAAGCACTGCATATCATCGTGCCTGCTACTGTTGTGGAACCCAAACCTTTTTGAGCCAGAACATATGGAATATCTCTTCTGCTAACTTTTCTCGCTTTTTCGCCTCCTTGAGCAAGCTACTAAATTTCATCATGAGTGAGACCTATATGAATGCGACCGTGCATGATAGCGATAGTGGCAGGCTCGACTCCTCTTTATCTGAGAATATCCTCCACTTCAATGGCGCATTTTTTGTTATTTGGATACGGCATACCATGCGAAATGATTGTGGATTCGAGGGACACCACAGGTCTTTGCTCCTGGATGGCTCTTTTCACTAAGGATGATATTTTGAGGAGATCTTTGTAGGACATGATATGTATGTTGACTGATGAAAATTTATGTCAGATCAGGAGGTATATTATCGATAGACCTAACACCAGCAGAAATATTTCAGTTAGAGGATAAATGCTTGCTTTTTTATCTTTTTTGGGAGCTTTGGAAGAATGTTAGCTGGGAACTGACTGGGGAGTGCGAAGAGGTGTAGTTAGACTGTTTCTTCTGAGGATTTGACTGTTACTGAAAGTTTTTTGTCTTGTTGCTTGTACCCTTTCAGTTTGACTTTCCTTTGCCTCGCTTATGGGCTACTCAATAGATTTCCATTGAATTTACTGACCTGAACTGACGCTTTTTTCACTAACCTCAGTCGATCTTTCCTCAATTTTATCTAACTTCAAATCCAGAACAATTTCTTCCATCTTTCTTTCCCTCACAGTCTCTCTCTATCCTTTCACTCTTTCCCTATTTTCAATCACCTTTTAGAAGATTTCCTATCCTTGATTCTTCAATGCCTTAAGCTCTTGTTGCTCATACTCAGTATCATATTGGAGTTTGTAGATCTGGTCTGCCACTCTGTTGAATTTACGCATCAGCTGCTAACGTTTAGCCTTGAGCTTCTATTTGCGATCATTCGGAATCAATTCTGATGTGGAGTGATGAGTCGGCAATCGAAAGTGCCTTCTTGACTAATTTGTTTCAGCTTCTGTCATACACTATAATTAGATTCCATATGTAAAATTCTATCAAAATCACACCTATCACATATGTTTGCTGATGATGGCCTGATGCAACAGCCTTTAGGTTCCTTTGGGTACATTCAGCCTCCTCATGACATTTATAAGCTCCTGTATCGGTCTGAAATTTTTGATTTCTTGTTTTAGTTGATTTACATGGGTCATCTTATCACGGAAACATACTTAGCTTTCTTTACAGATGCTCTTAAATTCGTCATAATCTTTGAGGAGATCGGTGTGGACGATAGAGCAGATTTGTTAGTACTCGGAGGAATTATCCCCGAATTACTACTTGTACTATTTGATCATTTATTTCAATTGTTGGAGTGAAACAGTGGGCTCTTGCTGGTTGTTTTGGTGAACTGTCGAAGGATTGCTACGATGGATTGAATTTGTGAGGTTGATCGATTATTCTAAGCCTTTTTGTTGCTGTTAGAACACACTGTCGAGTTTGACGAATGGCTTCTTTGGTGGTAGTGCTGGTGCTGGTTGTTTTTTGGGACTATCAGGCTGCGCTTGAGCTAATTGTCCTCTAATTGGTTGTTGCTTTTAGTGATTGTATATTTACTCTTCTTCTTCCTCTTCTCCTTACTCAAAGCCTTCCATCTAATTATGCTCATAGTTGCCAGCTTGCCCATTTGCTTTTCCTATGGCCGCCAATCTGCCCTTGAAATGCGGATGATTATTGAGATCAGTCGATGCTTCATTCGTTTCAGTAATGATGTGCAGATCCGAACTTATCTTGCTTTTGGTTGCTGAGTTGAATTAATTTTCAATGATGCCCAGCAACCTCTCATTGAATTTCAGCAAGGTGTCAATTTATGCCTCATGACTTTTGCCAGTTTCCTTTAATTTTTCGAGCTACTCAAGACAGTTGGCGTGTAATTATTTGAGTTTTTTGTTTTATGATCTGAGTTACTCCATACTCACAAATTGATTATAATTATTGGGAGTCGTACAAAAAGAAAAAGCTGGTGTTTTATGGTTGGCTCTAGTATAAATAAATAATAGTATACAGTACGAATATTTTGGTCGTTTGACATGGTCTAATGTTCTAAAACATAGAAAAAATGCAGAACTGTGCTGAATTGAATAAAAAATTAGTTAGTGCAGTTAATGAAGCTCTTTCGTATAATGCAAGAGGGGTGATACCCAACATAGGACTTTTGACCATTAAAAAAGCCCACCTTTTTTGAAATGAAAAGTATATAATATTAATATGACTGAAGTTGAATCGAGCAATTCTGCCAAAAATCAGTGTTCGATTTGCATACAATAGGCCACCTCGGTATCTTTCTCTCTGATTTAGGCTATCATCGATAATTGTGAGCATAGATTTTGCCTCCGATGCATTCGCAAGTGGGCTAAGGTAGTTCTCTTATAACATAGAAAAAAGACACGTGCCCACTCTGCCGCACCAGATTCACCTAAATTCGATCAAATGGAAGAACCTATAAGGTTTCTCTACCTCGTCCGAGTCCAAGACACTCTCACAGTCATCATCAGATGAGCGGGCCGAGAGTAACTACAACCTTTGTGATGCCTCTAATGTTCAACAACTACGTAACAACTATAAACTTCTTCGGGTCGAACATGACGATCACCTCGAGCACAACTCTGGTGAATGGATCTGGTAGTAATGGATCCAGTACTTCAAGCACAGTATGGATGCCGTCTGTATATATGGCACCTCCATCTTGAAGTATGCTTCAAAATGATGTGAATATCCCCTTTGACAGTCAATTCACAGAACAGTTAAATCATTATCAATATGGCTATACTCCCCTCGACACCATTTAATTTTTCCATTTGTCATCGAAAACTGAAGAGAGACCGTATTTTTGCTGAAAGTAGAGCTCGGGTTAGGCTGGATTCAACTCTTGGAGAGGTTGGCGGGTGTTGTGGCGGATTTGTGAGGGAAAGTCAGGATCTAAAGATTTTATTATCATCTTTGAAAGCACGACTGATTGATTGTCCAAAGAGCTTTCCCGTAGAGAGGTTTGTCTGGATTCAATTTATTATAAGATAGGGGCAGGTCTTGGAGGTCTCACCATAGAGTTTTTCGACTTGTCTGAATGAATGCTTGATTTGATAAATGAGGTTATCTGATTGGATGCTACTTAGTTCTGTGAGTAGACTTATTTTTTAATTTTTATCACATCTTGACATTCTTTTACAAATTTTTCAAGCGAATATGCCCTTTTCTTAGTCTTGATTTGATGAAAGATAGAGCTAAAGAGAATTTTTATTTCCTCAGTAAGTCCTTCCAGTCTGCAATTGGAACTGGTCAAGAGCTTTCGATTACCTTCATCGAGATAGTTAAAAATTTCAAATAGTTTTGCCTAGTATGTTTACTCTTCTCCCTGTTTTTGTGAAGTTGACATTGATTCTCTTTAAGGTTCAATTAAATGAATAGATTCCCAGGGTAGCTCCTAATGCCCCTTCGGCTTAGAGGCATCTCCATGTTCTAGCATATCTGTTGAATCTTCAGATAATTTGAAAGACTATTCATTGTCTTCCTTTTCAGCTGGCTGTGAGTATAATGTAAAGATCTTATCTTCATTGGTTGGGAAGTAGAAAGATTTTTTAAAAGATATATCTTTTGATTGCTATCTTTACACACTTTATGTTATGTATTGAGATTTGCTAGGCTATATAACTTGTTTCTCTGTCGGCTTTCCTCCAATCTTCTGACTAGACTTTCTTGACAAAAATTAGTTTTATATTGTTTATTCTGTTTCTTGCCTTTGAAGATAGACGTCTCTTTGGAATTGTTCAATTTGCTTGGTAGTACTGACCGATTTATTGAGTTTTCTCTGTTCGTTCTTTATTCTTTGAGCAGGTCTGCATTTCTACATTATCCGATCTATTTTTCTCTGTCTACTACTCTTGAGATTGGAGCTTTCGCCATTTGATAACGTTTGTATGTGATGAGTCTTTCTGAATAATAATTCTGTCTTTTCTTAATGCATGGCTGATCTTTCAACATCGATTTCTGATCTTCTGGGTTGATACAATGAGTTAGCTCGTTTGCTTGGGGATGTTCTTTCATATTATTCTGCTTTGAGCAATTTTTTTGAGGATTGCTCTGGCTTGAACGAACTTTCACCGAGATATTTTGATAAATTTGATGTCTACAACTTCAAAAATACTTTTGGATGTTTTTTGTTCGAAGGTATCTCAATTGACTTTGATTTATTCAAAACAGTAGATTTTTCAGAAGAGTAGTTGCCGATGGATTTCTGCTTGCTGTTGTTTTTGACAATTTTGCCTGCACTCTTTCTACCCTCCCATAATTGATTGAGCTCAATCTTTATTTATTCAGATTAGCTCTTTCCCTTCCATAAATTTTAGTCTTTGATGCTGCTGTTATAGCTGATTTCATAGCTGCAAGGATCAGTCTGGACATTATCGATGCTATACTATTGTTTCTTGAGAGAGGTGGTGTAACTTTTGACTTGAGAAGTTGAGGGATTGTTGCGCGAAGAGTCATTGAGAGGATAAGAGAATTTTTTGTGGATCTTGGAATCTTTTTGTTTATGGGATGGTTTAGAAGTGTTGATTGATTTTCTTTCTGAAGGAGGTTTGTTTTATTTGGGAATTATCTCGAATTTTATTCTTCTGCCTGAACGCTTGCTATCAGGCTGGGTAACTTCGTTCTTAATTGTTTTTTTCATTGCCTCCTTCATATCTTTTCCTTCCTCTTACTTGTTGACTAACTCCACCTGAATCTCCTACTTCTGATCCCCTTTAATGGCCCCTCCTCCATTGTCCTGGATATCTTTAACCATCTTTTCCAGCCATTTCAGTTCAGAATGCTGGTCACATTGGTTTCCATTCACCTTCACATTTATGAAATTATCTCTATTGACTTATCTGCTATCTTTTCTGAGCTGACTGATGGTATGGCTGATCCTATTGCCATACTTATGCTGCCAGTTATGCCGGCTCTGCTGTCTTAACGAATTATTACGCATATAATAATATTGACTATTCTTTTTTTTGATTAGGTAAAATAAGTTAAGCTAATGATATGTGAACAGATAGGTTGAGGGATCATTCCACCTTGCCCTCCTTCTTGTCATCAACGGGCTCCTATTTCTTGCGCTCGCAATTCTGAACAAGGTAAAGGGTGGCTTCCGAATCTGGCTAGAAAGATGGATACTGTAGGATTGAAGAATGATGATTTCTTTTTGCTTGGAGGTTCTCATCCTGATGTTTTCAATGGGATTCTGTATTTGAACAGATCATACATCGTGCATTTTGAGGTCTGACTGGATAACCTTTTTGGCGGTTTGCCAGTAATCAGTGATAAGGAAAGACAGATGCAAAGCTTTTTCGGGGGTGATGGCTGAGCTTTTTTTGATGGGGATGCCTGGATGATTATGGGTGTACCTTAAGCATTGAGGACGAGATATTCCATGGCACCTTAGACCATAGCCATGCCTTTGAGACAATCTTCAATGTTGATATCTTGTTGGATCATTTGTTGTGCCTGCATAGTGCCAGATCTACCATTATTAATGCAACTTAATTCAAATCAATTATATACTTATCTCACCCTTAATCATTACAATTGCTCTTAGCTAACATTCAGCATACGATCATAAATCTTTTCCGAGGGTGATGATCGGTTCCTCAACCTCAGCAGTGACTCTGTTATGCTCATCTCGGGGGAAGGGTTTGACGATGTTTTTGACGTAGTAGTGCTTTTGCTTGGATAATTTTTGGCAGCACTTTATGATGACCTTATCACCTGTCACGCAATAATTGGTTTCGTCATGGACTTGTTTGTTTTTGTGGGATTGGATGAACTTATTGTATTTTTTGTTGTAGTTCTGAGCACTTACACGCACTGTGAGGGTCTTGTTGTTTACTCCATGTTTGATAACAGTGCCGAATAGTTCGTTACCCGATCCTGCTACCCTGACTATTCCTGAGCGAGTGGGGGCCAACAAATTCCACAGACTGCTCATTGTTATATGACTATTAAATATTATCTGAGGTAAAATTATAGCAAAAAATAAGGGTCGACATCAGGATGATTGTTGAATATTGAAGCCGAGTTTAGAAGCCTTACTAATATTTTTAGGAGAGTGTTCGGGATTTTTGTTGGAAAGAGAGGAATTGCTGAGCGAAGAGGAATTTTTTCTGGAGGAGAGCCAGGAGATTGACATTTTTTTGGTGACATACATGTCCACTCTAAATATAAAATATTGTACTTGTTTTTGGCAGTTTATGGTTAGTATTTCATGATTCTCTGCTTCTGCTTTTGGCTGAATTCATGGTCTTTCAAAAAATCCTGAGTTTTATACGAAACGACACTAAATAGACAAATTGATACGGATGGACGATCCTCTTGGCAAGGCGGATATTCTCTCGGGTTCTCTCATACATCGTTTCTTTGTGAATCGGAGATTGTCTGTGACTTTTGAGGATGAATAATTTTTATACACTTCCTTTCGAGTCTTTCTCTTCACTTTTCTGCCTTTCTTTGATGTTTTTCTCAAGCAGGTAGAATGAGCCACTTTCTCTCACTTTTCCTTCATACTTTTTGTCAATTTTCGATGAACTGTTTATTTTCCCAAAAAGGATGGCGTTTTCTTCACCGATTTCTCTACTTCTCTGATACTTTGTATGCGAAAAGGACTGCTCTCTCCTATCTTTCAACTATCTCAGAAGTGGCTAATCTCTTCTGACAAACTCGTTGGTTGATTTATGCATGATTTGATCGACTGAGTTGATGTGTTTACGATAGGATCTGAGTTTGAGGGCAAGTACCTTTGCTGGTGGATGAGGTGGTCTAGTTTGACAGTTGGGTAACGCATTTTAGGCAGCATTGTTTAGGTGGAGTGAATAAAATTAAATAAGAACTATATATCAATCCTCCAGCGATATGTTATGCTGTTTCAGTATATCTTTCAGCTCAAACACTTCTTCGGCTAAGTTCATTTTTTCCTCCTCGAATTTGATGGCCAATGACGATATTTATCCTATTTTGGACACAAATTGTATATTCTTTTGACTGAGTGAATCTATTTCCTTTGTAAGTTTGACATTATGATCCTGAATTTCGGTGATTCTTTGTTTGAGCTGAGTGGTGGGAAGAGAATGACTATGAGGCAATGTATTCCCCAATATGTATGACAAATCATTTAGTTATTCTTTCAGATGTGCTATCATATCGTCTTTCTATTTGATAATTTCACTAAAGTTGATTTCGATGTTGTTGTCTTTTTCTTCAGAAATAGGTTATTGAGGTGTCGGCTAAACTGTTTCTCTGTAGGCTTGTGATTCAGAGGACAGTTTGTCCTTCTTTGGACTTTGCTCTAGATGTTATTGGGAATAGACTGACTGCATTTTCATTTTGCCTTTAAGAGGATTGACCATTGTGAAATATTAGGAGTATGTGCTCTGGTTGGATAGACTTGATTTTAGAGGATTGCTCAATATTACATTTTGTGAATATTGGGAGTATATTAAGAACTGTTGCCTTTTATTGAGCAGTTCATTCTTTTCTTTGTGGTTGCTTCTGATTTAGATTGAGGCCTATTAAAGCTTCCTTTTTGTCTATTACAATTAAAATTTTAATTACTCTATTGCAACATTTTTCAAATTCGTAGCTTTTTGCATATATTCATATTTCTCCTATATTTGATTTATCTTCTCTTTCAGACTCTAATTTTCCTGTGCTTGTATCTTATGCATGCTCAGATGGTATTAATTGCTGTCTCTGATTTCACTTTGCTCTTTCAGGTAGTTTATAATTTTCTCTTAAAGTTCAACATTTGTACTCCGAATAGATTAAAGCTCATTCTCGAGTTACTTTATTGCTGTGTCTTTCAGGTGGTTATCTTAATTCAGCTATTAACATTTTGCCTTGAGTCTTTTGATATTTTCTTACAAGTTAGTGGCCTATTGAATCTTTATCTGCAAATCGGTTTGATCTCCTCTTTTGGATAGTTACATAGTGCCTAGTTTACTTCTTAAGTCAGTAGCTTCCTTTTCAAGGCTTAGAATCTTTTGCCCTGATGTCTCAAGCTAACTTTTGAGCGATTTGATTTATGACTGTAGTTACTCAATTATTTATTTAAATTTTTTATTCTGATCCAACAGCATTTCATGCTAGTTCGCTATGATTTAAAGGTTTTTACTTTATTTTTCTAAATTGGTGAACTTGTATGCTTGTTCCTCGAGTTATGCTTTAAGTTTATTTAGCTACTGTTGGTTGTTTGATTTTGTTTGTTTCAGCTGCTAGTTTTATTTGATTAAATCCTTTGGGATATCTTAATGCTATTTTATTGTCTGTTTAAGTTTGAGAATCTAGAGTTTGTCTTTGTCGTTTCTAAGCTGAGCGGTTTTCAGATTAGCCTCGAGGGTATCCACTTTTTTCATAAGGGCAGAACCATCAGAATGAATGGATTTTTAACTTTTCAACTAATTCACCTCTTTGTTTCTTATCTAGATCTCACTTCGCAGTTGACTGACTGTTCTCCTTAGCTCCTCTTCCTCTATGTTATTTAGAATTTCCTGATGGCTTCTGATTGACATTGACCCAATTTATGAAAAGCTTTCCTCGTTGATTGATCCTGAATTATTGGAAAGCTATCTCTTTTTCATCGAGGTTTGAATGTGCTCCTGCTCCACACCTTCAGACAACCCTTCCTCGGTATTAAAGTTTTTGAGGTTTTATGGCATCACCAGCTAAGACTTTGTTCTGAGTTGTTCCTCCTTCTCAAAAATGAGCTTTTTCTTTCTCAAATACTGAAAATTTGTCCATATTTCTTATTTGTTTGCATTTCTCAGCATCTGGACATCACAAAAATTATAGTTGTTGCTATTGACCATGAGCCATCTCCTGCTGGTGAACAAATGAGAAGTAAAGCAATAGATGACCTCTTCATAATTGCCAGTCTCGAATACTTTATTGACTGTTGCAATCAAGCACTCTATACTTGTGGCATTGACCATGAAGGTATTGTAGTGCTTGTCTATTCTGTAGTTGATGTATCGCTAGAGTTGAGGAAGATCACCTTGAAAAGGAAATTCTCTCAGGCAGCGAAATATTGTATCTTTTTCATTCATGACTTTGTTTTTGAGTTAGATGAAGCCTAGAGTCAGCATGACAGCATTATCAATTGAAGCAAAGCAGAGAAAGAATACGATGAGGTAGATGATCTATACAATTTTGAGTGTAGGATCGACAGCCATCACTTTATTGAGGACATTGTTAACCACCTAAAATATGCTTTTGTGTTAATACTAAAAAGTAAGCAAACCGACAAACTCTCTAAATTAAAACGAATAGCTATCCCACAAAGATCTCACGTGATCGACGTTCAGTACATTGCTCATATATTTATTGTTTTAGACGAGATGCGGTTTTTTCATCTTAGATAGCCAGTTGATTGCCACCATGCTCATGCTATTGAAACCCAAGTTCTTGATTTTTATATACTTTATGATGTGTTCAGAAGAGCCCTTGCATATTGTGCAGACACGATGTCCACGTTTTTGATAGCCGATCTTGAATACTTCTTTTTTCTAGCTGCCACAATTGGAACAAATGGTCCGATTGCAACGTTTGCAGAGATGCTATCGAAGGAAGACACCGA
>Ga0100402_1005559_pt1 | contig 12813 bp, 6 predicted proteins | sample CryGeyme20150102_FD_80419 | JGI IMG/M metagenome (GOLD analysis project Ga0100402, IMG submission 80419) | Groundwater microbial communities from Crystal Geyser aquifers in Utah, USA - Crystal Geyser metaG 2015-0102 | ecosystem: Environmental > Aquatic > Deep subsurface > Groundwater | place...
CCCGCAGCGCTTCGAGCGCTACTTTGCTTTTAAACTCTGATGTGAATTTACGTCTCTTTTTCATTGGTTGCTTTACCTTAGTTGGGTGAAGCAACCTGTCCAACTTTGCGGGTCCGGCTCAGATCGCCCGTTAAATCACCTACGGTAATGGAGAAATAAAGCACCAATAAGCACGGCCGTAAACACGAATGTCCACGCCCCCTGAATGAACAGGAAACGCGTGAAGCTCCAGCCATAGATAAAGTAAGCAACCAAGTTGCCAAGCAAGCCAGCTACGGTACCGAGAAAAAGGAAAAAGACGGTAAGCTTTAAAACTGTCATTGCTTAAAGATTAATCGATGGCTGAGCTCGCATTTGATATCCCGATACCGACTCCTGTACCAATAGATGACCCTACAGACTCGCGGGGTGTCGTCCCAATCAAAGTTCCCGAGCTTTGGAGACCTTCTATGAGAGGGGTTTCGCGAGTGATTGAGAGGAAGCCTCGCTCGGCAAGATCACCGCCAGCAGAACCAATTGCACCAAAAGCACCAGATAGAATGGCTGCATCTCCAACCCCATCCATAATGTCAGAACATGGATCCATCGCATTATTTGCCATCTGCCCGGCAGCCCCTATTCCTGCGCTTCCAAGACCGTTCAACGCAGCCCTGCCTGCTATTGAGGTGGTCTGCCGTGCCACTGTTGTACCAAGGCCGACTCCAAGTGCGCCAGATGCCGAACTTACCGCGACTGAACCCCAATCCACATCACCAATGTTGCCACCGTTCGAAACAAGCTGCGCAGTTAAATCCAAAGCTCCGCCGACAATTGCCCCGACTGCGTGCCAAATCCAAAGACCGTTATCATCGACATATCTAGCCGGGTTATTGTAAGCATATTGATACAGATTCGGACCTTGGAAAATTAGCGGGTCTAGGCCAACAACGAAATCCATCGGGTCGCGGGAGAGCCAACGCCCTAACTCCGAGTCGTAGGCTCGATACTGAGCAAGGTGCAGGTCGCTTCCTGCATGATAAAAATGCCCCGTGTAGAGGAAATCACTCTCCACACCGGTTCCGGCGGTTCGAGTGACGTTTCCCCACAAATCGTAATCGTAGCGGGACTCAATGGTGGTTCCGTTGCTCGCGATGACTTCGCGAACCGAGCCAAGGTGATCGCGGGTGTAGAAGTAATCCCTCGCGCCTGCACTGAAACCGAACCAATAGTAGTCTCGAAGCACAGTATCGGAGGCACTATTGCGCTTCTGCACGATCGCTCCATCGGCCCAGAGGTAGGTTTCGTTGCTTTGCTCGACGCCGCTTACGCGCTCGACAATCCGTCGCCGCCGATCCTGCCCGTCATACTCGAACTCGGTTACAGCGGTTACAGTAATACCTTCGATGGCGTTGATCATGCGCTAGTGAGAATTACTTCTCTTTTGTGCTGATCAGGATATACATAGGCCACAGCAAAAAGAAAAGCCCCACTAGCATACTTATAGTAGATGCAAGCGATGGTTCTTTTGCATTAAAGATGCGCTCTTGATAAAAAAGAACACCCCCTGAAACGAGAAAAAGTTGAAGCAGTCCCAAAACTGCCATTGCTATCATTTTAAGAAACTTCATCAGTCAACATTGTTGATAATTAGAGGAGTGTAAATTGAAACATTTGCCTCTAAAACCTCACTGGCCAAAAAGCCTCCTCCTTCGTTAATACTCGGCCCAAATGCACCGAAAAACGAACCGGTTGCTCCGCCAATTAAAGTATTTTTCAAGACCTCAGACCCTTCGAATTCGGTCGAACAGTCTCCATCTAAGGCATCAAACGTCTCACCTACGAGACCATTTGCGAGACCTCCGGCAGCACCGGCCCCAAGACCCGCTAATGCTCCAGACCCTAGAGATGCTGCACCTCCCCCAGCTGCGGCTACACCAAGCGGATTGAGAAGCGCCCCAGCAACAGCACCGCCCGCTGCACCGGCTAAAGCCCCCCTCCATCCGCCAGTGGCTCCACCGATAACTCCACCCACAATTCCACCCAAGATTGCCCCTCCGGCATTCAAAGCAAATTGCCCATTGGGGTCATAGAAATTGATAGGGTTATTATTAACGTAAGAATACAGATTCGGCCCATCAATAAAACTTGCGGGGTCCCGCGAGAGCCAGCGACCAAGCTCAGAGTCGTAAGCGCGATATTGGGCGAGGTGAAGATCGCTCGCGCCATGATTGAAATGCCCCGTGTAGAGGAAGTCGCTCTCCACTCCGGTTCCGGCAGTTCGAGTGACGTTGCCCCACAAATCGTAATCGTAGCGAGATTCGATAGTGGTGCCATTGCTGGCGACGACCTCCCGCACGCTGCCGAGGTGGTCGCGGGTGTAAATGTAGTCATTTGCTCCTTCGCTGAAGCCAAACCAGTAGTAATTCCGCTCAATGTTTTCCTCATCGGCAGCGCGACGTTGAAGGATCAAGCCATCGGCCCACAAGTATGTTGTTTCATCCTGAACCACGCCGCTGACGCGCTCGATAATTCGGCGTCGTCTGTCTTGTCCATCGTATTCAAACTCCGTCTCGTTACTGCCCTCGATGATGTGCGTCAGGCGATTTTGCGCATCCCAACGGAACTCTCTCAAGACAGTCCCGACAGAATTGCGCTCGAAACGGAGGTTTCCATTGAGGTCATACTCATAAGTCTTGGCTACGGCGGGGAGTGTCAACTCGTAGTTTTTAACGGTGGACTGGTTGCCGGATGCGTCTTCGGCGCGGACGTCGATGGTGTTTAAGCCTTGGTCAACCTCGACCTCTCGGCGGAAGAGGAAGTTGCCTCCGCCGGGGTTGCTCAAGACAGTAGCACGCTTGTAGCCCTCGCTATTCACATCGACTTCGACAATGGCGGGCTCATCGACGGTGCCTTCGACGAGGGTCGTCCCGGCTCCGCCTTCGCGCTCAATCTGGTTGAGGTCGCTGTGGTGCCAGTAGGTGGAGCTGCCGCTAAGGGACTGGCGGAGGCGGTTGCCGACCAAGTCGTATTGCCATGAGCGTTCTTCGATCAGGCCGCCGGTGTCGTCGCGTAGCGTAGCGTCCCTCAGCTTATTGTCGCGGGTGTAGCCGAAGGTGTACGTTCGGAGTGTAGCGGTCAGATCCATAGCCGTTTTTTTCTGAACAAATCGGTCAAGTCGCTCCAATTTTGAGGGATACTGCCGCCAAGAATCTCTCTGAAGTGCTCCGAGTGCTTATTCAAGAAAGTAAGCACACAACTCTCTAATTCCCGACTAATATTTTTACCTGATCGACCGACTATTTTTAAAGCACCATGATCGCCTTTCAGAGGTATGCAAATTAGCACCCACCCCACCGAATCAACTAAAACCGCATTACTTTGCCTTATATCATTATACTCAAGCCTATGTTCTGCATCAGAAACATCTGAATAGATGCTGATATTATCAGGGTCAGAAATTTCAAACAATGGACATTCCACTTCCATGTCAAAAACGGTTCCAAAAGTTGCCACTGTGAGGTGAATTTGGAGAGAAACCTTGCCAAGGACGGTGCTGGCCAATCCCGCCTGGCCCTCGTCGATGATAGTGGGGGAACCTTGAAGATAACGGCCCTGTTCTCGATCCGAACAAGTTAAGTCGCCCAGTCACCTGTCCTCCAGAGCGAAACACTAGTTCTCGGCCACGTGTCAGAGCCTGACCGGCCCTCAGTCCACCGGCCGTGTAAAGCGCATTTCGACCGATATTCTCACCTAACCACTGCGATGCGCCTGTGCCTTTATCCACGCACGGGTCATATACGCCAAGGTCTTGCCATGGGTTGCCAAAAGGATTTATCCCGTCCGCATAAGCAGCAGCCCCTTTGGTTGCACCTTCGGCGGTGGCACCCCATTCTGCTGACGAATCGAGCGGGTTCCAAGGATTCTCGCCTGGCTGCGAAGGAAGTCCGTAGGTAAGCGGGTTCCATAAGTTCCAGAGACCCAGAGGATCAATACGGCTTATAGGATCATTGGAGACATAGGCGTAAAGATTCGGTCCATCAATAAAACCTGCTGGGTCCCGGCTGAGCCAGCGGCCAAGCTCCGAATTATATGCTCGATACTGCGCGAGGTGTAGCTCGCTGGTTTTGTGATAAAAATGCCCCGTATATACAAAGTCGCTCTCCACTCCGGTTCCCGCGATGCGGGAAACGTTCCCCCACAAATCATAATCGTAGCGGGACTCAATGGTCGTTCCATTTGAAGCCGTGACTTCACGCACGCTTCCGAGATGATCGCGGGTGTTGAAGTAGTCGCTTGTGCCTTCGCTGAAGCCAAACCAATAGTAGTCGCGAAGCACGGTGTCGGCACCGCTGTTGCGCTTCTGGACGATCTCACCACCAACCCAGAGGTAGGTGTCGTTGCTCTGCTCAACGCCGCTGACGCGTTCGATGATCCGACGCCTGCGATCCTGCCCGTCGTATTCAAACTCCGTCTCATTGCTGCCTTCGATAATGTAGGTCAGGCGGTTCTGAGCATCCCAGCGGAATTCCCTCAGCACGCTGCCGCCGGAATCACGCTCGAAGCGGAGGTTTCCGTTCAAATCATACTCGTAGGTTTTGGCGACGGCGGGAAGCGTCACCTCGTAGTTTTTGACGGTGGATTGATTGCCGGAAGCGTCCTCGGCCCGCACATCGATAGTGTTCAGCCCCTGATCGACTTCGACCTCGCGCCGGAAGAGGTAGTTGCCTGCGCCGGGATTGCTCAGCACTGCGGCACGCTTGTAGCCCTCGCTGTTTACATCGACCTCGACGATGGCGGGTTCATCCACCGTGCCCTCGACGAGGGTCGTTCCCGCACCACCTTCGCGTTCGATCTGGTTGAGGTCGTTGTGGTGCCAATAGGTCGAGCTGCCGCCGAGGGACTGGCGCTGGCGATTGCCGACCAAATCGTATTGCCAGGAACGTTCTTCGATCAGGCTGCCGGTGTTGTCTTTGAGTGAAGCGTCGCGTAACTCGTTATCGCGAGTGTAGCCGAAGCTGTAGGTTTGGAGGTTGCCGGTGGTCGCCCCGAGTTGTTGCTGCCATTCCTGGATACGTCCGGCTGGGTCATATGAATAATTGAACTTCGAGAGCGTCGCACCGCCGTTGGCAGTGTGATGAATTTCCTTGAGCCGGGCGTCGTTGGCCGTGCCGGTGACCGGGTAGTAATCGTAAGCAGCGGTGACGCCGTTGGGATAACCGACCGCATCGACTTTGCCGGTGTGGTTGCCCGCGTTGTAGGTGTAGCTAAACGCACCAAGGCCGTTGGTTTCACCAGTGACCCGCCCGAGCGAATCGTATTCGTAATCGACGAAGTGGAGAACATCGTTGGGTGCGCTGGCGGTGTCGTGCCTTACCTCGCGTCGGTCCATGCGCCCCTGAAAATCATAGGCGTAGCGGATGGTGTCGTGCGCCCAGGGGCCGTCCACCTCGTAGAGCCTGCCCTCGCCGTTGATGGCGGTGGAAGCGCTGAACGGGGTGTAGGAGTAGCTGGTCGTCCCGAGGCCGTCGGTGCGGGCGGTAAGGCGACCGAGGTCGTCGTTGTAGGCGAAGGTCTCGTCGTCGGTGGCCGGGTCGGTGTAATCGACGGAGGCGAGCGCGTTGTCGAGGTAGTAGCGGTAGCTGGAAGTGGGCTGGCCGGAAGCGATGTCGTTGGGCATCGTCATGGTGGCTATGCGGGCGCTCAGCGGCTCGTAGGTGAACTCGGTGCGGGTGCCATCGGGATTAATGCGGGCCTCGACCTTGCCCTGGGCGTCGCGCAACCACTCGGTGCGGTTGCCCATGGGGTCGATAAGCTTGCGCAGGGTGTCGTTGGCATACCACTCGTAGCCGGTGATGCCGCCGTCGGGGGCCTGCTCGAAGATGACGCGGCGTAGCGAGTCGTGGCGGTAGCGGGTCCAGTGGCCGTTGCGGTCGCGGAAGGCCGTGAGATCGAGGTCTTTATAGTCGTATTGCTCGAAGCTGCTATCCGGATGCGTGACGAGTGTGACGCGGTCGAAATTGTCATAGTCGAGGGTCACGGTGTAGCCCTCGGCATCGGTCACGGTGCGGAAGCCGGGGGTGACGAGGTCGCCCTGCCCGTCGGTCAGGTAGGAATACTCTGCGAGGGTGACGAACTGGCCCGCATTGTTCGGGTCGGTCTGCTCGATGCGGATGAGGTAGCCTTCGGGATCGGCGGTGCCGTCGAAATTGCTGTCGTAAGTGTAGCGGGTGCTTTCGGTTTCGGCCCCTTTGGAGACGGTGACGAGTGTGGGTTGGCCAACGCTGTTGTATTGGACGGTGGTGACGGTGCCGCTGGCCTCGGTGATGGTCTGCGGCTGGTGGTTTACGTAGTTAGAGAACGAAACCACGGTCTGGAGGCTGCCGCCTTCGAGCACCTTGATGGCGGCGAGGTCGATGCCGTTGGCGTGATATTCGTATTCCCACTGGCGACCCAGCGGATCGGTGAGGCCAGTCAACTGGCCAAAAGGGTTGTCATACTCCCACTGGCGCATGCGCCAGGCGGGCGTGCCGTCTGGGCCTTCGATGCGGGAGACGGCCTTGGAGGGGCGGCCCACATCGCCGGGAGCACTGGCGGACTGCTGGCCGGGGTAGTTAAAGAAGACGCGGCTGCGGTCGGGCTTTTTGACGCTGGCAGCGGTGCCGGTGATGACGTTGTTGACCGCGAGGAAGTTGTAGCTGTCAGCCTGGAAGGGATTGCGGCCAAAACGCTCGAACTGCTCCTTAGTCCAGAAGTAGGTGTTGCGGTATTGGAGGTTCTCGTTCTGCGGGAGGAAACTGACCGATTGGCCATCGACAGTGACCGACGTGGGTGCGCGGGTTTCATAGGTATCGACAAACCAGTAAGTGGACGGCTGGTCGAAGAAGAGGTCGTTGCCCTCGGCGCGTTCGGTCTGGCCGAGCGGGTCGGTCGCCTGGACGTAGCGGCCCGGTTCCTGATTGATGCCGGGTAGCTCGCCGAACTCGAAGGTAGTGGTGCCGTAGGGCGTGGTCAGCGAGGTGATGAAGTCGGCGTTGGTCGGATGGGCGTAATCGAACTCCGAGACGATACCTTCGGGGTCAATGATCTGCCAGAGCTGGCCGTCGCTGTTGTAGAGGAACTTCGCCTCGCGGCCAAAGGGATCGGTGACCTTACGGATGCGGGTGGTGTCGGAGGTGAACTGGTCGCCTGCCTGCGGCGTGTAGCTGATAACGGTGGCGCGGTTCTGGGCGTCCCGAATCACCGACAGGCGGAGGCTGCCGTCGTATTCGAGGGTCAGGGCGTTGCCCTGGGGATCGACGATTTCCTTGAGGAGGAATCGTGTCGCCGGGCTGCCGACGGGTTGGGTGAAAACGAGTTGTGAGCCGTCGCCGCTGGTCAGGGCGTAGCCGGGGCCACCACTGGCAACATTGATGTAGTCGAGCTGCGGGCGCTCCTTGTATTTCTTTTCGTAGGTGCCTGCAGTCTGATTGTATTCGTAATCGTAAAAGGTGCCGCTGCCAAAGACCACACGGGCGTCCGTCGTCGGGTTCGTGCTGCCTTCGATATCGACGTAGGAATTGAAAGCAAAGCTCCAGCGCGGTCCGAAGTTGCCATAGGCTTCCTGCCCGAGATTGAGGGCACTACGCTGGTCATAGTTGACCTGAAAGATGACATCCGGGCCATAGGGCGTGGCGTATTTGATGGGCGTGTCCGTCATTCGCAGACCGGGGTTGAGCAGGCGGAAAGCGTAGCTGGCCATGCCCTCGTGGCCGCTGGTGTGGCAGTGGCTCGGGTCGTCGCCCTCATCGTCACGACCGTGATTGCAGTGGCGACCGTAGACGCTCTTGGCTTCTTCGTCGGAAACGCGGGTGTAGCCTGCAGGCAGCGTGTCGGGCTCGGGAATCAGGAAGTAGCCGCTCGACTGAAAATTGATCGCCTCTTCGGAGACTGGCGCATCGAAGCCGAGGTGAACGTCCTGCACGCGGTAGCCTCCCGCACTCTGTTCGGTGATGGCCGAGTAGTGGTTAAAATTCCAGTGAATGACAGAGGGCACCGGGATGGGCGCACCCGCTTCACGCTTGATGACGATCAGGTCGCCACCCGCCTCGTGGCTGTGCGCAGCCAGCTCATAGAGGGAAAGCCCGTTTTCAATAAACTCGCGCTCTTCCTCTTCATCGTGAACATCGGGAAAGAAAGGCCGGTAACCCAGCGGCACGCAAATCTGATTGGCGGCGGTGAAGCCGCAGAACACATTCTGCTCGGCCTGGTTTTCGAGAAACCACTGAATCTCCTTGGCCTTGGTCAGGGCTTCCGCCGCGTAGCCGCCCAGCCGCAGGGTGCTCGCCTCCTGAATGAGGGCGTCGAGCTGCTCCTTGTCACCCAAATTGGCGGTGCGGCGCAGCAGCCAGGCCAGTGCCTCCTCGGCAGTCCGACGTTCAGCGGGATCGGTACTGTCTTTGTCGCTGTCCCATGCTGTTTGGTAAGCCTCCAGGGCGCGAAGGAAGTAGCCGTTGCGCCACCAGGTTTCCCCTTGCTCAATGAGCAGATTGAGCCGGACGGGAGAATCAGGCTGCTCGTCCAGATAGCGACCGATGGCCTCGGCGGAGGCGGCGTTGAACTGCCCTCCCTCGGTGCGAATTTCCTGAAAAAGCCCGGCGAGGCGGGCACGGGCCGGAGCCGCCATGTTAGCGGCGCGATCTACCGGCAGTCGGCGAGTCAGGACGCGGCTGGTGTCCAGTTCTTCGGCAGATGCATTTTGCGGGATCGCCCGTGAAAAGGTCGGTGCTGCCACCGAGGGTGCTCGCTCCGGGCGGTTGTTGCGCGGCGTGTAGACGGGGCCGGGCGGCACCCAGTTCTCCTTGAACGCCTCCTCGATGGGAGCAGGCGTTTCCGCTTCCTGCCCCTGGGCGAGGAAGGCTGGTGTCAAAATGGAGAGAAGAAGTAGCGCGAAGGCAGGACGTTTCATCGATCAGATTCTTTCTAATGGCTAAATTTCAATCGCTTCGACCGGCTTGGTCAGCAGGAAGGCCGGAGCTATACTGTCACCGGGGTTATTCCCGAAATCCGAAGAGTCGAGGGAGGGGTCGAGCGGGAACGGGTCGGTGGCGTCACTCTCGCCATCACCATCGGTATCGGCGGCAAAAGGGTTCGTGCCCAACGAGCGCTCGTCGTCGTTGCTGACGCCGTCGCCATCACTGTCAGTTTGGCCGATGCCGACACCGATTTGAACGCCGATACCATCATCCAAGCCGTCGTTATTGGAGTCTCCGTCGGCGGCGAAGAGGTCGGGCACGGTCGGATCAGTCAAAGTGATCGTGACCTCGTCGCTATCGGAAATCGAGTCGCCGTCGGTGTCCTCCAGCAGCGGGTTGGTCCGGTTTTGATACTCTTGCAGATTGGTTAGCGCATCCGTGTCCGCATTGGCGTTGGGGTCGGTTACCTCATAAAATGCTTCCCAAGAGTCTGCCATGCCATCCGCATCGGCGTCGACGAACTCATCCGCGCCGATGTCAGGCAAGCCATCGACAGCGAGTTCGCCATCCATGTCGAGAGCAGCGATGGGTGAAGCGACGCCAGCATCGCGGGCAGGCGAATCCGCATAAATGCCAAACCAAGGCGTCAGTCCGATGTCACTGGTGCCCTGATCGAGACCGTCTATCAGGACGTTTCCAGTCGCATCATCGCGCACGATGCTTCCTGACAGGACAACCCCGGCGGTAAGACCGCCAATTTCTTCGAAGCTCCACTGAGGATTCCACAGCAGCGAATTAATGACCGCGATATCATTGTTGTTCGAGGCACTGTAAATCGCCCGTCCATACAGGGCCTGGTTATTAACGAGTGTGCAGGAGACGAGGGTTAGATCGCCGCTGCTGACGTAGATTGCGCCACCCTGGTCGTTAGCGTTGTTGTTCACGAAGAGGCAACCGATAACGCGGGGCTTGTTCCAGTTGCCGCCTACTGAGACATACATGCCCGCGCCGTCGCTGACCGAGGTGGTCGAGCCACCGTTCTGGATGGTGAAGCCACCAATGACGCTTTCGCTGAAGAGGTCGATGACGCTGTCGTTTCTGCCCGTGCCGTCGATGATGGTGCTGCGGGCTCCGTCGCGGGAGAAGAGGTAGACGCGCTCGCTGAGCTGAATGTCCTCGTTATAGGTGCCGGGGAGCACCTCAATGATGTCGAAGCCTTCGCCGACGTTGTCCGCAACGTTCAAGGCTCCCTGAATCGAATCCCATTCGTAACCGGAATTGGGAGCCCCGCTATAAACCTTAAAGTAGTTGACCTGTCCGATCTCAGAGACTGGGCTGACCGTGTTCTGCGTCACGGAAAAGACTGGAAAATCCTGCGGGTCGGTCGGGTCGGTGCCGTGGTGATACTCAAAAATATTCGGAAAGCCGTCGCCGTCGAAGTCGGCGGAAGCTTCCACGTCTTCCTTGGCGGTGAAGGCGTCACCCTCGTCAAAATCCACAATCTGCGCTTCCCAGTCATCGGCCATACGGTCGCCATCGGCGTCGGGCAGAACCGTGATTGCAATGGAGCCGGAGGTGGAGAGCGCTCCATAGCGGTCGGTTGCGTGAGCGGTGAGGACATGCGTTCCAGCAGGTGCGTTATACCAGGTGTCCGTGGCGACCGTGGAGACGCTTGTATCGGTTTCCACGACCGCTCCGTTGGAGAGGAAGTCGACGTATTCGACCCCGAAATCGCTGTCGGCGACGGTGGCCCGCAAATAGATGCTGTCCCCTTCTAGCACCGAGAAGCCATCGACGGGATCGGTGATAACGACGGTGCTCGGGATGTTAACGGGTGTGTCGGTGTCGTCATCCGGGTTGGTGCCTGCCTCATACTCATGGAGGTTGGAAGCCCCGTCGCCATCATGGTCTTCAAGCGGACCTTCTTGAAGCCCCCGGAAATATTGCTTCTCCCAGCGGTCGTCCATACGGTCGCCGTCAGCATCGGGGGTAACGTCAATGAGGACGGGAGCGGAATCATTGGTCTGGCCATTGTCCAGCACCACGCGGGCATAGACCTGATGTTCACCTGCTGGGACGTTCGGCCAGTTTGAGTTATATTCGTCGTTGGAAGCAAAAGAGTCCGTGCCGATGACGGAGTCGCCGAAGCGGAACTCCACGTAATCAATGTCATCGGGCGTATCGATGACCTTGGCGCGGAGGTAGGCACCCGTGGAGGACAGAGTTTCGCCCTCCCAGAGGGTATAGCCCGCATTGGGCTCGGTGATTTTCGCATACGGCAAGCGGACTTCGACCGGGACGTTCCAGGGCGAGGTGCCCGTGCCGTCGTGGGTGAAGGCAATCGATCCGGTATAGGTGCCGGGAAGAACGTTGGCGGTATCAAAGGAGGCGACGATTTCGGTAGGGGCACCAGCGGGAGCACCGCCGCTCAGTGGAGCCAGCGTGTAGAGCGTCTTCGTCGGGTTGAAGCGGATAGCGTAGCTATCTTGAAGGTTTATTAAATTCGAAGGATCGTTTGGAACGTCGGAGTCAAACCGAAGCTGGATGCCCTGATTGCGGAAGACGTTCTGAATGCCCACCGAGCATTCATCCAAGTCTCCATTCATTTCCTTGTAGTGGAACTCGACGGTGCCGTTGGCGTTGAGGACGATTTGGAACGTATTGAGGCCGCTTCCGTCATCTTTGGCGACACCTTCGTATTGGACTATCAGGCGGCTTGCCTCTTCTTTATAGTAGATTTCGCCACCGACTCCTGTGTCCAAGTCATCCCAAAACGGGGCTATGGCTCCATATGGGCTACTATAATCAGGAAGATTGTCGTTTGTACTGTCGTTGTATTCCTGCCGAAAATTGAGGTAGCCGTTGGTGGAGACCCAGACCTCCGTGTGGTCACGACCGTAAAACGGGAAGGTGAAAAGGCTCAGCGTGATGAGTTGCGAGTCGTTATCGACGTCAGAAATGGTCGTCATCAGCGTGCCGGTGCTGCTGATGTCCGTCCAGTTATAGCCAATCGTGCCGGTGAGTGAATCCTCCCAGGAAAAGCCCGCGACGGTGTCGCCGGTGACGGCGATGGAATAATTGGCCGCCGAGGCGGTCGGGTTGTTCAGGTAAAGGCTCTCGGCGGTCTGCTCGCCCCAGTCCAGCACCAGTTCGAGTGGCGTGGGGAATACGGCGATTTCCGAATCCCAGAAAAGCTCCCAGTCGTCGGGGATGCCGTTGCCGTTGAGGTCGAGGGTCGCGAACGGGTCGCTTTCCTGCAAAAGCTCGTCCCAGTTCCCAATATTATCGCCATCGAAGTCGTCGCCCCACGGGTCGAGCGTGGGCACGTCCGTGTACTTGAGCCGCATGAAGAGCCGGTCCGCGTTGGTGGCGAAGCCCCACTCGACCACGTCCTCCTGCCCCGGTTCGATGATCGGGATGTATTGCCACGACATGAGGTCGTCGGACTGCTGGATGAAGTAGGTTCTCCCGGTCCGGCCCCACCAGGAGAACGACCAGGTGTCGTTGACCGAGTCGTGGGTGAGTCGTGTGCCCTCGTTGAGGTCGCTGGCGGTCTGGCCCTGAGCGAAGCCCGCGAGAACCAGAGTGGAGAAAAGAAAAGCGAAAGAGCGTCTCATAGCGGCGAACTTTTGGGAAATTATCGGCTGGGTTGCTGCTGATAGACGCTTCCGCGCACCGGCCAGAAGTTGATGACGGTGTCCTTCGGCTCCTCGGGATTGGCGGCCTCATAGCGCTTGCGGGCTTCGTTCAGAGCCTCGGTGCGCTGGTATTCGATGCGCAGCCTGCGCTCGTTCTGCTCGAAGTAGGCATGGAGGGCGTCGATAGGGTCGAACACTTCGTCGCGTTTGATGATGGCGGGGTCATCGGAGACGATGGCGTATTC
>Ga0100402_1005566_pt1 | contig 12802 bp, 9 predicted proteins | sample CryGeyme20150102_FD_80419 | JGI IMG/M metagenome (GOLD analysis project Ga0100402, IMG submission 80419) | Groundwater microbial communities from Crystal Geyser aquifers in Utah, USA - Crystal Geyser metaG 2015-0102 | ecosystem: Environmental > Aquatic > Deep subsurface > Groundwater | place...
CCGAAAAGATTAATGAAGTAAAATTAGCTGAAGGCCTAACTGCTAAGGATAAAAAGAAACTAGAGCTTAAGGTTTTGGTTAAAGATGGCGAGCAAGTTTCTAAAAATACTGATTTATTCAGTGTTGGTGGCAATATGGTTAAAGCTAAAGCAGCCGGTCTGGCTCAAGTTACAGATAAGCTTGTCAGCCTTTCTAAAGAGGTTGATAAAGTTAAGGAATTCTCCATTCTTAAGGGAACAATGATGTTAGTTAAAGATGGCGATGAAATTGAAAAGGGTACACAGCTTACTGAAGGCAGCCTTGATTTACGCGAGCTTTATAAATTAAAAGGACAGCTTGAAACTCAGAAATATATTATTCGAGAGATTCAATACGTTTATTCTTCTCAAGGGCAGCCTTTAAACGATAAGCACGTTGAAATCATCGCTCGTCAGATGTTTTCTCGTTTCTTTGTTACCGACGCTGGAGACACTAGTTTATTGCCTGGAGAAACGGTTGAAGATGAAGTTTTCTATCAAGCCAATAAGAATGCTAAAAAATTAGCGACTGGCGATATGTTGTTGTTAGGAATTACTAAGGCGTCTCTTACTACCGACAGTTTCTTATCAGCCGCCTCCTTCCAAGAAACCTCTAGAGTTTTGATTGATGCTGCAGTTAACGGAAAGATTGATTATTTAGAAGGCTTAAAAGAAAATGTTATTATTGGTTGCTTAATTCCAGCCGGAACTGGATATAAGGGCAAGAAAAAACGTTTAGAGTACGAAAAATAAAAGACTGTATAAGTATAGAAAAACACCGCTATTTATAAGAATGGCGGTGTTTTTTGATTTGTTTTTTTAGGGTAAATAACGTAAAATATAGATATATGTTTAAGTTGTTATTCAAGAAAAAAACCGGCTTGTTTAAGTTACGCTGTCTATTTTCAGCTGTTATATTATTATTTGTCTTGATTTTTTTATTTTTAAAAATAGTCCCTGGCGGACATATAACTTATACTAAAAATTATACGAATTATTTACGGTCGGGCAAGGGTTTTATTTATAATTTTACACCAACTGAAAGAATTGATGAAAAAAGTAAGCGCTCGCCACAACTTGTCGGTAACCCGGTTTATTTTTCTGTCTTTACACCGCGAACTTTTTCTAAGGCAAAAATTACTGTTAAGTATAAATCAGGACTTAGCTCATCAACCCCCATCATTGAAGCGGGTGTGCTTGCTGATAATATAGTTTGGCGTTATGCTTTAAAGCCTTTGCAAAATAAAATTCTTGATGACCTTATTTTAAATAACAAAAACTTACAAGCCGGTGGTTTAACCTTGTGGCAAGCGGAAAATAATTATCGTGCTTTATCTAAATTTCTCATTGATTTAAAAAATAATAATTTACAAGACTGTATTTCTGAGGCAAATTCTTGTTTAGCGGTTTATAATTACAACCCTGATTTTAATTTTCAATTGAAAGAGTTAAAAGATTCCTTGCCGATTAAAATAAGCACACCCTTAAGAGGGGCGCATACCCTATCTTTTTATGTAAATAATGAGCCCCTACATTTAGATATTGAGTTTATTGATTTAAATTTAGATAAGGTAGCCGACCCCTTAGTAATAATATTATCGCGTGACGGAAAAGTTATTAAGGAAGAAGTTTTATTAGATGATAATCTTAGGCCCACTAGTGGTCAGGAAGAGCAAAAAGATCTTTCTTTAAAAGCTGATAATTTGCCTCCAGGGCTATATAAAGTAGAGATAAAAATAACTGACGATACGGTAATTAAAAGCATTCAAAGCTCTTTAGACCGTTTTGTTTTTAATAGTAAGCTTTGGCCGGTTTCCTCTAATAAGAATTTAAGTATTTTTACCGACTCTAATTATCTTCAAGTTAAGGCTTTCGCCCCCGCTAGTGTTCAAAATATTATTTTTGGCGGGCATAGCTTTTCTCTATCTACTCCGTATAAACAATTTGATTTTCAACTTGAGGGCGGCGCTATTGTTAAAGAAATAAAACTAAGCAAAGATGATGTTATTTTAGAAACGGACGGTATTTTTTCTTTCAATCGAACTTTAGTATTTAATCCTGCACTGTCGAAGGTTAATCGTTTTTTCTCTAAACCGGAAGAAAAAAAATATATCTTGTTTGATTATGATTTGCCACTTGCCGAAAATGACAAAACAATCGCTAGCGCGGAATTCGATTTAATTGGTGTTTATCGCGAAAAGGGTAAATACAATTTTATGATTTCCGTTCCCGGCCTTAAAGAAGATGACGCCGTAGATGATTATTTAGAAATTATCGAGATTAAAATAGAATTTTCAGGCCGTACCTTATGGCAAAAAATATTTGGACTTGGCAAATAGAATGTTGATTAGTAAATAGGCTTGATAAAAAATAAATTTAGTATGGAAAAATTAGATACCAAAATAATAATTCGAGAAATCTTTTATTTTTTAACTATTTTTTATTTGGTTTTAATTTTTTTGGAAATATTATTTCCCAATATCGTCTTGGCTTATTTTAATCTTAATTACTTGTTTTTATTGATTGTTCTATTTGGAGTATTTTCGTTAACTAAAAAATAAAAATATATGGATTTAACAAATTTTTTTAATCCTCGGGGAATTGCTGTTGTTGGAGCTTCTTCTGACAGTCGTAAAGTAGGCCGACAAGTATTGGATAGTATTATCAGAAACGGTTATGCCGGCGGTATTTTTCCAATCAACCGTGAAAATAAAACCATTGCTGGGCGTAAAGCTTTTGCTAGTTTAGAAATGATTCCGCTTAAAAATAAAACGGCTATTTTGGTAGTTATTGTTATCCCCGCGCCTTTTGTTTTAGGAGAGATCGAAAAATGTGTACGTTTAGGAATTAAAAATATCATTATCATCAGTGCTGGTTTTAAAGAAACTGGAGCTGAAGGAATGGCTCGAGAAGAAGAAATTAATAAACTGGCGCGAGCGCATCGTTTAAATATTTTAGGACCAAATTGTTTAGGATTTATTAATAACAATCGTCATTTGAATGCCAGCTTTGCTGATAGCGGTAGTGGCGGCGGACAAATTGCAGTTTTATCACAATCAGGGGCAATTGGTAGCGCTATTTTGGATTGGCTTAAGGGTCAGAGTTTTAATTTAGGCTATTTTGTCAGCCTGGGGAATAAAGCGGCTTTGAATGAAAATGATTTCTTAACTTATTTAGCTAAGGATAAAAATACAAGTGCGATTATTTTTTATTTAGAAGATATTAAGAACGGTCAAAAATTTATTTCTTTAGTCTCCAAAGTTTCTCTTAAAAAACCGGTCATCGTTTTAAAATCAGGAATGAGTGAGCAAGGTGGAGCAATGGCTAAATCGCATACTGGCGCCATGGCTGGCTCAGCAGCGGCTGTTAAGGCGGGACTTGCTAGAGCGGGCGCGATTATGATTGAAAATCTAGAAGAGCTTTTTGATTTATTGCTTATTCTTCAAGCTAAAGGTGCTTATGGCCAGATATCTAGTAATTTAAGAATATTAACTAACGCTGGAGGGATTGCTGTATTATCAGCTGATGAAGTTTCTCGTCAAAAGCTAATCCTGAACGAAAGTTTGGATATTTTAGGAGATGCTAGTGCAGAAAAATATGAGAAAGCATTAGATAAAATGTTACGCTTATCAGGAAACGATAATGTCTTAGTGCTTTTAACTCCGCAAACAGCAACTGAACCCTTGTTAACGGCTAAAGCCATTATTAAGGTTGATAAAAAATATAGTAAACGCTTAGTAGTTGCTAGTTTTTTAGGTGACGTGGCGATTGATAAGGCAAAAGACTTTTTATTAGAACACAAGGTACCAGTTTTTAATTATCCAGAAAGAGCTATTCGCGCTATTAAAAAATTAGCAGATAGACAAGTGGCCTTAAAAATACTAACCCCTTTTTATGAAGCAAAAGCGGTTCCTGGAAAAACTAATCCAGATTATATTGAGTTATTTAAACTACTCGCTAAATATAAAATTCCGGTAGTTAAGACTGTTAAATATATTTCTTCGACTAGTAAATATAATTTTCCTGTCGTTTTAAAGGCAGTTGGTCCTGATTTTCTTCACAAAACGGACAAGGGGGCGATTATGTTAAATTTAAATAATCATAAGGAGCTGGAAAAGGCGGCCCTTAGTTTTTCCAAAAAGAATATTAAATTTTTGCAAAATAAAAATAACTATTTAGTTGTACAGCCTCAGATTGAAGGTAGTTTGGAAATAATTTTAGGATTCAAGCGTGATATTTCTTTTGGCCCGCTAATTTTGGTGGGTATTGGCGGGATTTACGCGGAAATTTTTAAGGAATTTCGCACGGTTATTGCTGATTTAAATACTAAGCGTGCTAATGAATTCGTTAAGACCCTATCTTTCTATCCCATTTTAATGGGCGCTCGTGGTGGGAAGAAATATAATTTGAAACAGTTTGCAGCTATTTTAGTTACTCTTTCTAAGCTAGCAAATGAACACCCAGAAATAAAAGAATTTGATATTAATCCGCTTTTTCTAAAGGATAGCGGTGCTCTCGCTGGTGATGTGCGAGCTATTATTTAGTTAGCTGATATTATGTATAGTAATCGAAAAATTATTGTGGTGATGCCAGCCTATAACGCGGCTGAAACTTTAACTAAAACCGTTGCTGATATCCCTGATATAGTTGATGAAATTATTTTAGTTGATGATAAGAGTTGTGATGCCACAGTTAATGTTGCCCGTGAGTTAGGACTAACCGTTTTTGAACATCAGAAAAATAAAGGCTATGGTGGCAATCAAAAAACTTGTTATCAATTAGCGCTTGATAAGGGGGCGGATATTATAGTAATGATACATCCTGATTATCAATATGATCCTAAGCTTATTAAATATTTTACGGAATTTATTGCTGATAATTATTTTGATGTGATGCTGGGGACTAGAATTAGAAGTCGTCGCGAAACTTTAGCCGGCGGCATGCCCATGTATAAATATATTGCTAATCGAGGGCTAACTGTTTTTGAAAATTTAGTAAGTGGGTTAAATTTATCGGAGTGGCATACAGGCATGCGGGCCTATAAAAGAGAGGTCTTGGAAAAGATAAATTGGCAACGCAATTCTGATGATTTTGTTTTTGATAGCCAGATGCTTTTTCAGATTGCTGCACATAATTATCGTATCGGCGAAATTCCAGTTCCGGTTAGATATTTTAAAGAAGCTTCGTCTATTAATTTTAGGCGTAGTTTGAAATATGGCTTAGCCACCGTTTGGACTGGCCTTAAATATTTTTTTAGATCTCGACGTAAATAGTTTAGTTGATACTTATAAATTATAATTTATGTTTGGTAAGTATAAACCATATTTTATTATTATCATTTTCGGGCTGCTTCTTTATGCGGTTACGATTTTTTTTGACTTTTCTTTTTTAGACGATAACGCTTTGATTTTGGATAATTATGAAGTAATCAGCGATGTTTCTCAGATTGGTAATTTTTTTACTAATGACGTTTTCTTTTCTGATAATAATTTTTATTATCGACCACTTTTTAGTGTTTCTTTATTTTTAGACACCCTTATCTCTGGAAATTTTCCTTGGTTCTTTCATTTAATGAATGTCTGGTTACACATTATTGCTACTTGTTTAGTTTTTTCGCTACTCAAAAAATTAAAAAGCTCGGAGCCGGTATCTTTTTTCTTATCCCTCTTATTTCTTTTTCACCCCGCCTTAGCACAGGCAGTTGCTTGGATACCAGGGCGCAATGATTCTTTGCTGACTATTTTTATAGTTTCAGCTTTCATTTATTTTTTAAATTTTTTAAAGGAGCCACTTCCAAAATATTATATTTTTAGCTTACTTTTTTTTACCGCTTCACTATTTACCAAAGAAACCGCAATTTTCTTGCCACTGTTAGCTATTTTTTATTATCTGCTTATTGATAATAGAAAAATGAAAGTTTCTGATGTTTGGATGTTTGGCGGCGGACTAATTGCCGTAACTTTAATTTGGATATTTTTTCGGAGTTTAGCAATTAATGGTGGCGGGGTCGGGATAGCTACTATCATATTATCAATTCTAGAAAACTCGCCAGCATTTATAGTTGGTTTAGGTAAATTTATTTGGCCCGTTAATTTATCAATCATGTCAGTTTTAAGAGATGTTAGTTTGGTGCCAGGCATTTTTGCTGTTTTAGGATTAATAATTCTTGGTGTTTATAAAAAAGGTACTCAGAAAAAGTTTTTAGCTTTTGGATTGTTATGGTTTTTATTATTTTTCTTACCCTCGCTTATAAATCCCGACCCGGAAACCGTTTATTATTTTCTAGAACATCGTCTTTATTTACCATTTGTCGGTTTGTTAATAATAATCTCTCAGGCGAAATTTTTGGAAAAAATAAATTATCGCCGGCCATTTGTTTATGGCCCCGCTGTTTTAATATTATTTTTAGCTTTTTTCTTATCCGCTCGACATCTGCCAGATTTCAAAAATCGTTTAGTTTTTTGGCAAAGTGCTGTTAAAACCTCGCCTTCAGCCCCAATGCCAGCACGAAACCTAGGAGTGATGCTATATTTTGAAAATCGTCAGGCTGAAGCTTTAGCGGCTTACCGTAAAGCTTTAGAAATAAACCCCCAAGAAAAAATGGTGCACAACAATATCGGCGTGATTTATATGGGTCAGGGGCTATTAGATGAGGCGGAATCTGAATTTAATAAGGAATTAGAGATTAATCCCGGTTATGATAGAGCTTTAGCTAATCTTCGCGATTTGCTTATTTTGAAAAACCGGTTAAGATAGTAATATGTTTAAAAGAATATTTGGTCGTCAAATCAATAATATTACCGTTGCTGCTGCTTTAGTGGCCTTTTCTTCTTTAATTTCTCGTTTATTAGGAATTATTCGTGATCGTATTTTGGCTGGTCACTTTGGCGCTGGTACAACCTTAGATATTTATTATGCTGCTTTTAGAATTCCTGATTTAATTTTTAATCTTATCGTTTTAGGAGCGCTATCAGCTGGATTTATTCCTATTTTTACTTCGCTCATTAAGGACTGGCAGGGAAATAAGAGCGGGCAAAGTGGAGCAAATAAAGAAGCTTGGCGTTTATCTAGCAATGTTTTAAATTTCTTAATTTTAGGATTAGCCGCCTTATCAGTTATTGGTATAATTTTTGCTCCGATACTAATAAAATTGATTACTCCCGGATTTGGCCCTGAAGAGCAAGCAAAAACAGTAGAGCTTACTAGAATTATGTTTTTGTCTCCGGTATTTTTAGGTTTATCGGGAATTTTAGGGGGAATTTTACAATCGTTCAAGCGCTTTTTAATTTATTCTTTTGCGCCTATTTTTTATAACCTGGGAATTATCATCGGTGTTTTATATTTTACTGAGCGCTGGGGTATTAATGGCTTAGCTTGGGGTGTCGTTTTGGGTGCTTTTATGCATTTCGCCGTTCAATTGCCAGCAGTTTATAGTTTAGGCTTTAGATATTTATTTCAACTATCTTGGCATGATATTAATACTATTAAGATTGGCAGGATGATGGTTCCGCGTACTATGAGCTTGGCCATTTCCCAAATAAATTTAGTAGTTATTACTATTATTGCTTCTAGTCTGCCTAGTGGCTCTTTGACGGCTTTTAATTTTGCTAATAATCTTGTTTCTTTTCCAGTTGGCATCTTTGGAATTTCATTTGCGATTGCTGCTTTCCCAGCTTTATCGGAGCGGGCACATAATAAACATAAATTGACAGAAAGTTTTTCTAGTACTATTCGACAGATATTATTTTTTATAATTCCCGCGACTGTTTTAATGATAACGCTCAGAGCGCAAATAGTCCGCGTGGTTTTAGGGACGGGTAATTTTGATTGGCGTTCAACTTTTATGACCATGGATGCCTTTACTTTCTTTGCGATTAGCTTATTTGCCCAAGCAACCATTCCTTTGGTAGTGCGAGTATTCTATGCTCGTCATGATTCTCGAACCCCTTTTTATTTTGGTTTAGTATCCATCGCAATTAATATAATTCTATCTTTCTATTTAGGTAAAATTATGGGAGTTGCGGGCTTAGCCCTAGCTTTTTCTATCGCCAGCATTTTAAATCTGGTCTTGCTTTGGGGCTGGCTTTATGTTAAAGTTGGAGCCTTGGATTTAGTCAATATTTTGATATCCGCCGCTAAATTTGTAGTAGCAGCGATTGCCGCCGGTTTAACTGCTCAAATAATGAAAGTTGTCGTTTGGCCTTTTATTAGCATGGATAAGTTTAGCGGGGTGTTTATTCAGTTAGCGGTTTCCTTTTCTTTCGGCTTAATCATGTATGCTTTTTTCTGCTATCTTTTTAATAGCGAAGAATTTTTTTCTTTAATGTCATCAGTTAAAAGACATTTGCCGTTTAAGAAAGTTAAAATAGAAGACCAGGGCGAAGCTCGAGGCGTTTAATTTAAAATTATGTCAGATATTAATAAAATTAGAAACTTTTCTATTATTGCCCATATTGATCATGGCAAGTCCACTTTGGCTGACCGCATGTTAGAAATCACCGGCACGGTTGATAAGCGTAAAATGAAAGACCAATTGTTAGATGGCATGGACATTGAAAGAGAGCGCGGGATAACCATTAAATTAACTCCAGTAAGTATGGAATATCAGGGTTATAATTTAAATTTAATTGATACCCCTGGTCATGTAGATTTTTCATATGAAGTTCCCAGATCTTTGGCGGCCGTTGAGACCGCTTTATTGTTAGTTGATTCCACTCAAGGTATTCAAGCTCAGACTTTAGCTAATTTATATTTAGCCTTAGAGCAAGATTTAACAATAATCCCGGTAGTTAATAAAATTGATTTGCCGGCCGCCGATATTCCTAAAGTTAAAAGAGAAATTACCAAGCTTATTGGCTGTTCAGAAGATGAAATATTTTGTACATCTGGTAAAACTGGAGCTGGCGTAGCCGAAGTATTAGCAGAAATAATTAAACGTAGCCAACCGCCCAAAGAGCCTGTGATTAACGGCTCTAAAAAATATGCGCGTGCCCTTATTTTTGATTCTAAATACGATACCTACAGAGGAGTCGTCGCTTATATCCGAGTGTTTAATGGTAAAATAAAAAAAGGCGATAAAATTAAGTTAGCTTCCGTTCAAGCAGAGAGTGAGGTTTTAGATTGTGGAATTTTTCGTCCAGGATATGTTTCGATTGGCGAACTTCAGGCTGGTCAAATTGGTTACGTGGTCACTGGATTTAAACAGGTTGCTGATTGTCGTGTTGGCGATACTTTAGTTTCCGGTGCTAATATGAATTTTTCGGAAATTGATAAGTTGGCAGGATACAAAGAAGTTAAGCCCATGGTGTTTGCTGGAATTTTTCCGCGCGAAGGCAATGACTTTAAAGAACTTAGAGAAGCTATGGATAAATTAAAGCTTAATGATGCCTCTTTGTCCTATGAGCCTGAGCGCTCTGATGCTTTAGGATTTGGTTTTCGTTGCGGATTTCTAGGTCTTCTTCATTTAGAAGTTTTTCAAGAACGATTACGTCGGGAATATAACTTAGATTTGATAGTAACCGTTCCGAGTGTTGCATATAAAATAATTAAGACTAGCGGGGAAGAGGAAATTATTAGAACTCCACAAAAATTACCTGATCAAAATCAATTAAATACGATTGAAGAGCCTTGGGTTGCGCTAGATGTAATTAGCCCTAAAAATTATATGGGCAACATTATTAAGCTCGCTCAAGATAAGCGCGGTATTTATAAAAATACTGAATATATTTCTGCTGAAGGTGAAGATAGCCGAGCCATTTTACATTATGAGATTCCACTTTCTGCCATTTTGACTGATTTTTATGATAAAGTAAAAAGTGTATCGGCTGGATATGCTTCAATTAATTATGAATATTTAGATTATCGACCGGCAGATGTTGTGAAGATGGATATTTTAGTGGCCGAAGAACCGATTGAAGCTTTAGCAACCATTGTTTATCGTGATGATGCTCAGCGTGAGGGTCGAGAAGTAGTCGATATTTTAAAAAACAGTTTGCCCCGACAGATGTTTGCTGTTAAAATTCAAGCAGCAATTGGTGCTAAAGTAATTGCCGCTGAAAAATTGTCAGCGATGCGTAAGGATGTAACCGCTAAACTTTATGGCGGTGACGTTTCTCGAAAACGTAAATTATTAGAAAAACAAAAGAAGGGTAAAAAGAAAATGATGGCGGCCGGTAAAGGCAGTGTTGATATTCCGCCCGATACTTTTGTAAAAATATTAAAAAGATAATATGAAGAAAAAAAAGATTGTACGCGCCATTTGGTTGGTGGTTTCTATTTTAGTAACAATTTCGATGGTTGTTTTCCCAATGGTGATAGGCGGTTTTTAATAAAAAATTATGAAAGAATGGAGCATCTTGCCGAAAACGTCTTTGGAACCAGAAGATAAATATTTAAATACCAGTCGTATTTTTTTACAGCTGCTTTTTAATCGTGGCTTAAAAGAAGAGACGGCTATTAAGAAATTTTTAAGTGGCGACCTTAAAAGCCAGGATACTGCTAATTTAGACTTGAATCAGGAATTTTATGACCCCTTTATTTTTCGTGATATGGCAGCAGCAGTTGATTTAATAATTAACCATATTAAAAAGGGAAATGGAATTGTCGTTTATGGAGATTACGATGCTGATGGAGTTACTTCTTCGGTTGCTCTTTTAGAAACTTTAAAAATTTTACACGCTAAGACCGAGGTTTATTTGCCCGACAGGGTTAGTGAAGGCTACGGTCTTAATAAGATGGCAATTAATCAAATTTTAGATAGCGGCTTTAAATTAATCGTCACAGTCGATAATGGTGTTCGTAATCGCGAAGAGGTTGCGTATGCTAAGTCTAAAGGTCTGGATATTATTATTACCGACCATCACGTGCTCCCTGAAGAGAAAGATTTGCCCGACTGTTTGTTAATCAATCCGGCCGATAAACGCAATAACTACCCCTGTCCATTTTTAGCGGGTGTTGGTGTTGCCTTTAAATTAATTAGTGCCTTGCTTATCAAATCTAATTTATCAGATAGTCAGAAAAAATTAATTAGCGATAAGGTTTTAGATTTAGTAGCCGTTGGGACTATTGCTGATATGGTGGCCTTGTTGAGCGAAAACCGCTTGTTAGTTAAAAAGGGTTTAGAAATATTAAACCAGAATAAGCGTTTAGGATTAAATGCTCTTGTTAAGTCCGCTAAAATAAATAGCGGTAAAAAGTTAGAAGCTTGGAACGTTGGTTGGCAAATTGGCCCTCGACTTAATGCCGCTAGTCGTTTAAGTCACGCTAATACCGCCTTTGCGCTACTTACATGCGAAGATGCTGCTGAGGCTGATGTTCTAGCCGAGGAGCTTAATCAGCGCAACTTAAGCCGTCAACAAATAACTAAAGAAATAAGTTTACAGGTTGAAAAACAAATAGACGCAAACAACATCCCCGATATTATTATTGGTATAGCCGGTGAAGATGAAATTTGGAATGAAGGTGTTATTGGGCTTGTTGCCGGTAGAATTGCCGAAAAATATTACAGGCCAACATTAATAATTACTCGCTTAGTAGAAGAGGCGGAGTTTGATGTTAAGACTAAAAAACTGGTTCCTAAAAAAGTTTCTTTTAAGGGCTCTGGTCGTTCTATTCCTGAATTAAATTTAATTCAAGCGATTGAAACTTGTTCTCAGGAGTTAGATAAATATGGCGGCCACCCTATGGCTTGTGGATTTTCAATAACAGAAGAAAATAAACTCAAAGCTTTTAAAGAAAAATTGAGTGCTAAAGTCACGGCTGAACTAGCCGGTAAAACTTTGATACCTAAATTAGAAATTGAAGCTGTTTTAGAGGCTTCAGATATTAATTTAGCACTAGCCGATGAAATTAGTAAATTGGAACCATTCGGACAAGGCAATCAACAGCCGCGTTTAGCGAGCTATAATTTACTAATTGAAGATATCTCCTTGATGGGTTTTGATAATCAGCATATTAAATTAAGACTTTCAGGAATTTGGGCCCTGGCTTTTGGAGGAGCTGAGCAGTATAAAAATTTTAAAATCGGTGACAGAGTCGACATCGCTTATTATTTAGAAGTTAATGAGTTTAACGGTCGTCGTGAAGCACAATTAAAAATTATTGATTTGCGTTTATCCGAGCAGAAATAAATTATTAATAAATTTAGTTATAAGATATGAGTTTGGAAAAATTAATTATTTTTACTGATGGCGGTGCTCGAGGGAATCCTGGCCCAGCTGGAATTGGAGCAGTTTTATATGATAGTCAGCAAAAAATAGTTGCTGAAATTTCTGAATATCTAGGAGTGGCGACTAACAATCAAGCGGAGTATAAAGCCTTGATTGCGGCTTTAAAAAAGGCTGCTAGTTTAGGAGCGAGCGAACTCGAATGTTATTTAGATAGTGAGCTAGTTGTTAAACAATTGAAGCGAGAATATAAAGTAAAAAATAAAGATTTGGCCCCCTTATTTTTAGAAATTCATAACTTAAGTTTTAAATTTAAAAAAATTAATTACACTCATATTCCACGAGAGCGTAACCAGGCGGCTGATAAATTAGCTAATAAGGCGATGGATGAAGCTGATAAAATTATTTAAATAATAAAAATTAGATAAACAAAAAAGCGACCTTTAAAATAGGTCGCTTTTTATGTATTTTAATGTCAAATATTTATCCTCTCGGACAGGCACCAGAGCTAACATGAAGATGGTTGCCCTCATCTAGAATATAAGCTCTTGAATCGCAAGCTCTAGCGGCCGCGGTTAAGGCCGCAATATTACCCTCATCTCCGAAATCAACAGCATATGA
>Ga0100402_1005573_pt1 | contig 12794 bp, 13 predicted proteins | sample CryGeyme20150102_FD_80419 | JGI IMG/M metagenome (GOLD analysis project Ga0100402, IMG submission 80419) | Groundwater microbial communities from Crystal Geyser aquifers in Utah, USA - Crystal Geyser metaG 2015-0102 | ecosystem: Environmental > Aquatic > Deep subsurface > Groundwater | place...
CCTTAATAAAGAGGGAGAGAATTTTAAAATTAGGGCAAGGGGACTTTTAGCTCATTGTTTGCAGCAGGAAATAGACCACCTTAATGGAATTTTAATTATAGATCGAGCCAGTATTTGGGAGAAATTAAAGAGAAAAATATTAAAGTAAAATTATGAAAAAGTGGATTTTTGCTATTTTAATTTTCTGTTTTGCATTAGGCTGGTTTAATTTTGTTTTTGCCCAGGGAGAGGTTCTGCAAATTAATTTCTTTTACAGCGCCATTTGTCCCCATTGTGACGAGGAAGAAGAATTTTTAAAAGAATTAGAAAAAAAATATCCGGAAATTGTGGTAAATAGATATGAAGTAATTTCTCACCCCCAAAATAAAGAAATTTTACAAGATTTTTACGAGAAATATCAGGTGCCGGAAGGGAAAAGAGGGTGGATTCCGGTAACCCTTACCCCCACCAGATATTTCATCGGCTTTAACCAGCAAATTGGCGAAGATATCGAAAATTGTTTAAAAGAGTGCTTGGGCGAAGAATCCACGGCTTTTCAAAAAATTAAGATTCCGATTTTTGGCAGCATTAATATCTCTAAGCTCTCTTTACCTCTGTTGACTGTAATCCTGGGAGCCGTTGATGGATTGAATCCCTGTGCAATGTGGGTCCTTTTGTTTTTAATTGCCCTTTTAATTAATACCCGCTCAAGAAAAAGAATGTGGTTTATTGGCGGAACATTTCTTGCTGTCTCTGGCATATTCTATTATTTAATTTTGGCCGCCTGGCTTAATTTATTTTTGGTTATAAGCTATGTAAATCTGACCAGAATTTTAATCGGGGTTTTTGCCCTGGGAGTGGGGATTTGGCAGATTAAAAATTTTATTCAATTTCGGCCGGGGGTGTGCAAAGTGAGTGACGGAAAGTTAAATTTTCAGGAAAGAATTAAAAATTGGTTGAAAAACCATACCGAAAAATTAGCCGCATCTCCTCTTACTTTTGCAATCTTTGGCGGAATTATTCTTTTGGCCATTGGACTAAATTTGGTAGAATTTTTCTGTTCAGCCGGCCTCCCGGCTATCTATACTAAAATTTTAACCTTAAACCACTTAAATCCATTGATTTATTATCTTTATCTTTTACTCTATACTTTTATTTTTATATTGGATGATTTAATAATTTTTTCTTTGGCCGCAATTACTTTAACTAAAATTGGTTTTACCGAAAAATATAATTACTGGGCGACTCTGTTTGGAGGGATACTAATATTTGCTTTGGGGTTTTTGTTAATCTTTAAACCCGAGTTTTTAATGTTTGGGTAGCTAATGTTTGGGTAGCTTCGGTAAAATAAACAAGTGTTTAAAACAAGGAAACAAAGGTCGAAAAAGTCAAAATTAAATTCAAAAATTTATGTTTGAATTAAAAGATAAACCCCGTAGTGAGAATTCTCTACTACGGGGTAAAGTGGCCATTATTACCGGAGCCAGAAGGGGGATGGGAAAATCACATGCTCTGAAATTAGCTAAAGCCGGAGCAAAAATAGTAGTTTCAGACATTTCCCTGGAAGAGTGTCAGAAGGTGGTAAAAGAAATTGAAAACGGAGGAGGAAAAGCCAGGGCAGTAAAATGTGATGTGACAAAAAGAGAACAGGTCGATGAGATGGTAAAAAAAACAATTAAGAAATTTGGCAGAATTGATATTTTGGTTAATAATGCTGGAATCTGCCAATTTAAGCCATTTTTGGAATTAACTGAAGAAGATTGGGATAAAACTTTAGATATAAATCTTAAGGGATACTTTCTTTGCGCACAAGCTGCAGCCAAAGAAATGGCAAAACAGAAGTCGGGAGTGATTGTTAACATTGCTTCAATTGCCATGGGTCAGGTGGGAGTCGGTTTTCCTAATCTCACTCATTATTCCGCTTCAAAAGGCGGGATAGTCGGAATGACTGAAGCTCTGGCCGTAGAACTGGCGCCTTACAATATCAGGGTGAATGCTGTTGCCCCGGGCGTCATTGAAACTCCGATGGTTGACCCTTTGAAGTCAGACCCAAAAACCATGGAAGCAACATTGGCCAGAATTCCCCTGCATCGGATGGGCAGGACTGAAGAGGTTTCCAATTTGGTATTGTTTTTGGCTTCCGATACCTCTTCTTATATGACCGGCTCCACGGTGGTAATTGACGGCGGCTGGCTAGCCACCTGATAAATGAAACAGATAACAGCGAAAACAACTCTGGCTGAGATTTTGAAAATTCCCGAAGCGGTGGAAATTTTGGTAAAATATAATTTGCCCTGTTTGAGTTGTCCTTTTGCCAAATCTGAAATAGAAAATCTAAAAATCGGGGAGGTTTGCAAAATGTATAACATAGATACCCAAAAATTACTTAGAGAATTAAATAGAGTAATTTTAGGAGGGCCTAAAAAGAAATAAACTATGTAAATTTACCGCAAAGCCCATCCCGCCGGCGGGATGGCTTCCCGAACGGGCTTTTAAAATGAATTATTCGGAAATAAAAAAAGTTTTAATAAAAATTCTGTTTCTGAACTGGTTGGTGGCTTTTGCCAAAATTTTTATCGGTCTTTTCTCCGGGGCTTTAAGTATTTTAGCTGACGGGATTCACTCTTTCTTTGATGGCGCCTCAAATATCATTGGACTGATAGGAGTAAAAATTTCAGCTCGGCCCAAAGATGAAAACCATCCATACGGACACCAAAAATATGAGGCCTTAGCCTCTCTGGGGATTTTATTTTTATTGATTATAATCGTCTATGAAATTTGTAAGGAAATAATTCAGAGATTTTTAAATCCTACCATTCCCCAAATAACTATTTTAGTTTTCGGAGTCTTAATAGGCAGTTTGATTATTGATTATTTTGTAGCTCGATATGAGTATTCCCGGGCAAAGACATTAAAAAGCATAATCTTAAAAGCTGATTCTTTTCACACTAAATCTCATATTTTTACAACCGGTGGGGTAATTCTAGGAGCGATTGCCATCAGGGCTGGTTTTCCAATGGCGGATCCCCTTCTGGCTATTTTTGTTGTTGGTTTTATTATTAAAATGGCTACGGAGGTATTCAGAGAGAGTTCAAAAATTTTATGTGATGTAGCTTTTATTGCCCCGGAAAAAATTAAAAAAATTGCTTCGGAGATTGATGGGATAGAATCAACCCACCAAATTAGAACCAGGGGATTAGAAGGCCATATATTTTTAGATATGCATATTGTTATTTCCCCCGAATTTCCTTTAGAAAAAGCGCACCAAATTTCCCATCAGGTTAAAGAAAGGCTACAAAAAGAAATTCCCGAGATAAAAGATATTACCATTCATATTGAACCAGAAGATAAAAGCAAAATATGCGCTTGCGACTCCTAATCCCGGCGGCTACAGGAGCTTACTATGAACACACTTGAAAACATTAAAACCGAAATTTTAAATTGCAAAAAATGCTCTCTTTATAAAGAAAGACTTAAGACGGTTTTTGGGGAAGGGAATCCAAAGGCAAAGATTGTGCTTACTGGTGAGGCGCCGGGAGCTTCGGAAGACAAAAGAGGGCTGCCCTTTTGCGGGGCGGCCGGGAAAATTTTGGATGAACTTTTAGAATCGGCGGGGATAAAAAGAAAAGAAGTTTACATTACCAATATTTTAAAATGTCATCCTCCCGGGAATCGCGGCCCCAGAAAAAAGGAAATCAAGGCTTGTGCACCTTATTTGGATAGGCAGATTGAAGTTATAAAGCCAAAAACAATCTGTACTTTAGGAAATTATTCTACAAAATATATTTTCGAAAAATATGGATTGAAAAATGAAATTCAGGGTATTTCTAAAATTCACGGAAAAGTTTATCCCGTTAAATTCAAAAAAGTTTATGCTTTGCCTTCTGGGATAGAGCAATTTAAAGGGGTAAAAATAATTCCCCTTTATCATCCAGCCGCCGCTCTCCATAATCCCAATCTGAAAGAATTACTTAAAAAAGACTTCCTAACTCTTAAAGAATTATGAATAACCAAAACCGCTACCATTTTTTAAATAAAAAGATTCTTTCTTCAATAGGATTTCTTATTATTATTATTTGCGCGTTTATAGCGTTAGGGGTTTTGCTTTCTCAAATTCAATCTTTAGAGAAGACAATTTTGGGCCCAGGAGAGAAGACAATATTAGAAGAAAGATGAAATCCATATTGATTTCCGGAGGCCGGATAGGGGTTGACCCCGCACCTTTTCAGGACTAAATTATATTAATGCATTGGGTATACATAATAAAAAGTAAAGAGCACCAACAACTTTATATTGGTTATACTAAAAACATTGTTCAAAGATTAAAAGAGCATAATGCTGGATTAGTAACATCTACTAAGAAGTATTTACCTTGGAAATTGGTTTACACTGAAGGCTACGCCAACGAGAATGATGCCAAAGATCGCGAAACAAAACTCAAACAATTTGGCAAGGTTTATAGTCAGTTCAAACGAAGAATTTGGCGTAGCCTTCAGTCCTGAAAAGGTGCGGGGTTGACTACCATTTTTGCTTAAATTGAGGTATAATAAGTTAGGTTGGGGATAATTAAGAACCCTTTACGTTTTGAGACAAAGGTCGAAACCAAAAATAAACTTAAGATAAATCAAAATTATGGCTACTACAGGTTATTGTGTAAAATGTAAAAAGAAAAGAGAAATGAAGGATGAAAAGGAAGTTGCCATGAAAGGAAAGGGTGGGGTGAAAAGAAGGGCAATGACTGGAATCTGTCCAACTTGCGGGACAAAAATGTACAGGATACTGGGAAAGGCAAAGGTATAGGTTTTTGAGATTTCCGGAAGTCTTGAAAAAGCCCGAAGTGTCGCTAGCGGCGACTTCGGGCTTTTTATCAAATAGATTGAGTTTTTGAGTTTTTTGAATTTTGAATTATATTTTAGATGATGAACAAAGATTCAAAAAAAATCATTTTAGTCATTTTTGGAATTTTGATAGGATTAAACATCCTTGCGTGGCTTGCAGTTTACGATTTAAGCAAATCCCAATTTTTGGAGGTTAATTTTTTCGATGTCGGCCAGGGAGATAGCATTTTTATTGAAACTCCTCAACGTCATCAGATTCTAATTGATGGGGGACCCGACGAGACGATTTTAGAGAAGCTAGGAAGAGAAATGCCCTTCTGGGACAGAACTATTGACCTGATTATTTTAACTCATCCCGAACACGATCATCTTGCTGGTTTAATCGAGGTTTTAAAAAGATACAAAGTAGAAAATATTTTATGGACAGGGGTTTCAAGAACCACGTCCGAATATAAAGAGAGGCAGAGGGCCCTTCAGAAAGAACAAGATAAAGAGGAAGCTAAAATTTATATTGCCAAATCCGGTCAAACAATCATCTATCCGGGATGGCTTCCCGGTGTTCTACCGGGAAGCCATCCCGGCGGAAAACTTTTTTTAGATACCCTATATCCTTTTGAAAATTTGGAAGGGCAGGAAGTTGAAAATAGCAATAACACTTCAATAGTGACCCGTTTGGTTTTTGATAAAATATCCTTTTTGTTTACCGGCGATGCTTATCAATCTGTTGAAAGAAAACTTATTAAAAGGGGAGCTGAAATTGACTCAGATGTTTTAAAGGTGGGTCACCACGGAAGCAAGACCTCAAGCGCTAAAGAGTTCATTGAAGCGGTATCACCGGAAACTGCCGTAATTCAGTGCGGTAAAAATAATTCTTACGGCCACCCCCACCCTCAAACCTTAGAAAATCTAGCTGGCATCCAAATTTTTCGCACCGATTTAGATGGCGACATCAAAATAATAAGCGACGGAATTAGCTACCAGGTAAAATAAAATGTGCGAAGTTCCCTACAAGCAAAAAATTGTTCGTATAAACAATTTAAAAGACCAGCGAGAAGTGTTCTCGCTGGTTTTTTTAAACTTTTTTCAGCCGGATTTGGTTTTCGATCGCCAATCTTAACAAAGCGTATCTTTTTCTTGTGTCTGGAAAAGAAAGAACGTAATCCCTGCTTTGAGGTTCACCTTTTCTCGGTATAACCGTACCCTTTGGAAATTGTTCTTTCGTTAGGTCTTTCTTTTTTCCATCAGGGAGCAGGTTCCAATAATGTGATAAATAAAGCGATACATCTTTTTCGTTTATTTCTACAATTCCTCTTCGGAGTTCACCGCCAAAAAAATCCTGAACTACCAAAGCCGTTACCGCGCACTGTCCCCAGGCCGGATTTTTCGGAGTCCAATTTCTGGGATCCTTGCTTGTTTTTTTTGTCCAGCTTTTTCTCAATAGCTTCTTTAGCTCTGACATATTCATTTTTGTCCTCCTTGACTTTCCTTATCCAAAAAATTTAGAACTTTTAAAAAACTCTTTTCGCTTTTGGCAATCTCTTGGGTAAAGTCGTTCTTGTTTACAAAAACTACTCTCTTTTTGTAGCCCAGAATTCTGATTAGCACATAAACTCCACCCAAATCAAAATGAGTGCCGCTGCTTTCTTTAAAATACCAAACATGGATTTCATCGGCTTCAAAAAGCTTTTTTAGGTTTGTGTCGCAGATATTAATTCCGCCGGTAGGATCATTCTGTTCGGTATCTCTGATTGGCCAATGGACTTGATGGCCCTCTCTTTCTAATTTTTCTACGTATTTTTTAATCAATTCAATATTTTCTAAACTGGCCGTCCTAACCGGGGAAATCAGAAAAATTTTCATTTTTTTCACTTCCCATATAAACCCGCCAAAATTTTTAAAAAAACTTAGGCGGGCAAGTTGTTAAATAGCTATCTATTGAAATTAGTATTTATTAATTTATTTGTCAAATTTTTGAAATGGTGGTATAAATAAATCAACGAATATTCGTAGGAAATCAATGAAGTTTCCAATTTTTAAAACAAAAATTGAGGGGTTAGAGAGAAAATTCAATTTGACCGATCCCAAAGAACAAAAAGAGTATTTTGAATTGAAGACTGGGAAAGAAATCAAAAAACTCAGAGAATACTTAAAAGAGAATACTTTCGTCGCCTATTTATTAGGTAAAAAAAATTCTCGCAAGGGAACTTACTCAAAAATGTTTGCCGAGATAGTTTATCCTGAAAGGATTGAGCATTTTTCAATCGGAGACATAGTAAGAACCGTAGATTTGGAGTTGAGAGATGAAAAAAGAAAAAAAGAATTGATAAATTTTTTGGAAAAAAATTATCGAGGGAGATTTTCAATTGAGGAAATAATTTCTGCTCTGGAAAAAAGAAATACAAAAACTCTGTTGCCGACGGAATTGATTCTGGCCATAGTGAAAAGAGAGATGGCAAAAAGAGAAAAAAAGGCGCTTTTTATTGATGGTTTTCCCAGAGATTTGGACCAAATAGGATTTTCCCTGTTTTTCAGGGATTTGATTGGCCATCGAGACGACCCGGATGTTTTTGTGTTAATTGACGTTCCGGAAAGCGTGATTGATCAAAGAATCAAGTGGAGAAAAGTTTGCCCGGTTTGTCAGACTTCAAGGAATCTAAGATTGCTTCTTACTTCAAAAGTCGGTTATGACAAAGAGAGAAAGGAATTTTACCTGATTTGCGACAATCCAAATTGTCGAGGAGCCAAAATGGTCTCAAAAGAAGGAGATGAATTAGGAATTGAACCAATAAGAGAGAGATTTAAAATGGACGAGAAATTAATTGAACAGTCATTTTCGCTTTACGGCATTCCCAAAATTTTGTTACGAAATTCTATACCGGTCAAGGAGTCCAAAAACTTTGTCGATGATTACGAGATTACTCCGGAATATAATTTTGAATGGGATGAAAAGGGGAAAAAAGTAAAAATAAAAGAGAAACCCTGGATTATCTTAGACGATGCGGGGGTCCCGTCTTTTAGTTTATTAGCCCAGCCAGTAGTGATTTCTTTGATTAAGCAATTGGTTGAAGTTTTAAATATATGAATTGTTGCGTTCTGCAATTGTTGCGTCCAAATTTAGCACATTGAATCTCTATACTTGGCTGGTGAATTCCCTTGATGGGAAATTTATGTTATAATGAAAGTGCCCCGTCGAGATCTTTCTTGAGATTCTGGGACAAACGTTCTTTTAGGGAGTCTTATATCTTGTGGCGCTTTTCATAGTTGCTACATTGCGGACACCCACCTGGAATATTTTCCGGAAGAATTCTCCAGAAGGAAGGCGGGGCTTCAAAAACCGCTTCGACCAAATTTGGTAGGAAGCGGTCTTTGGTTTTCTCTATTTTTCCAATTATATGTTAAAATAATTCAAGATGCCTCAAATATTAAAGAGAAAAGAGTCGTTAATTTTGATTTCTATCCTGATTATTGTTTTTGGAGGATTGTTTTATTATTTTGGCCCATTTTCAGCAAGGGCTTCCGGGGATTTGATTAAAATTTCCCCCAATTCGCTTATTGCTCCGCCGGCTACCATTGATGGGCGGGAACTACCTGAAGCAGGCTGGCAAAATCCGGAAGCGGCTTTTTCGCAAGATTTGCCAGAAACGGCAGCTTCTATTGAATTCAACATAGTTAATTCGGCCTACCCTTTAGAAATTCCACAATTTTCAATTGAAGAAACGGCAACTCCTCCTCAAGAAGGGATAGTTTTTTCAGAGGAAAGAAGTTTGGAATTGTCTAATTTTTCTGTATCTGATAATTTTGAGGGAACTAAAATAATTAATGTTCAATTGAGATTATCCTTGGCCGGCAGGGGAAGGGCTGGAGATAAATTAACTATTGATTATTACTATCAGGATTTTTACCCCGAAGGGTCGCAAGGCGACTCCTTTGGGGCCTGGCAATCTTTAGCCAATTTTGATTTGGAAAATGAAATTTCAAATAATTTAAATGGCGGTTATTTTCTTTATGCTCTGCCGATTTTTGAATCTTGGGAAGACCTTAATAATTTAAAAATAAGATTTACATATCAAAACAGCCAATATCCAATATCTAATATCCAATATCCAACATCCAACATCCAATATCCAGTTTATCTGGATGCGGTCTGGCTGGAAGTGGAGTACGAGGATGTTAAAAAAGAGGTGATGCCCCCGGAAGTTACGAGTAAGAAAAACTTCAGGTTAGATGAGGAGCCGGAATTTGTTATCTCCCAGAAGGACAAAAAATCAAAATTAAAAATTCGTCAGGTCAACTTGATACTGCCTAACAACAAAGAACAGCCTGCCAACTTTTCTTTTAAAGAAATGGGCGGAGATTACAGATTAAAATTAAACCCCAAAGATTTCGTCTGGCAGAATCCCGGAGGACGACCGGGCAGATATTTTCTAAAACTTGAAGTTGAAAAAGCAGGCAAAATTTACTATTTAGAGCAGGAATTTTTCTGGGGAGTTTTAGCGATAAATATCAATAAATCAATTTACCCCGTTAGAAATAGTATTTCTAACGGGGTTTACCTGCCAAATGAGACGGCTTATTTGCAGATGGCAGTTTTAGATGACTCTGGCCATACTATTTGCGACGCCAATTTAAAATTAGAAATTATTCCGCCGGTCCCACCAACTTCGCCAACAGGATTCGTTACCTCACCAGTAGATGGAGTGGTTTTCCCCGAAATTCAAAAATCAGGAGAGTGCGGGCCGAATAATGTGACCGATGTGCCGGATTATTTCGCTTATTATGAGTTGCCGAAGGCAACTCAGCGCGAAACCGACGCGAAACAAAGACGCGAAACTGACGCGAAACCAGAGCAAGTTGGAATTTATCAGATGAAGTTGATTAATCTTGATAATGGCTATAAAATTGAGGATTCTTTTGAGGTTAGAGAAAGCGTGCCTTTTGATGTGGAGAGAATCGGTCCGACCAGAATTTACCCGCCAGCCACTTATGAGATGAAACTTAAGATTAAGGCAAATCAGGATTTTGTTGGCGAGGTAATTGAATATGTGCCAGAATCTTTCGATATAATTCCAGATTCTAGTTTCCAGATTCTAGATTCTAAAATTATCTGGCAAGTGGATTAGAAGGCAGGCGAAACCTATGAATTAAAATATCAATTTGACGCGCCAGATATTAGTCCTTATTTATATTTACTGGGGCCCTTGGAGTTTTACGAATAAAAATTTATATGATTAATAAATTTGTAAAAGGTAGAGTTTATGTATTTATAGATGCGGCGAATATTTTTTATACGCAGAAAACTTTGGGCTGGAGAATTTCTTATGAAAAATTGAAACAATATTTTAATGATGAATGTGGCAAAAATTTAGGCAAAATGTTTGTTTATACTGCCACCGATTCAGAAAGACCTCAACAAAAGAAATTTCTTGATATGTTAGAGATAAATGAATACATTGTAAGGACAAAAGAAGTAAAGAGAATTAGGGTTACAAAAGGGGTTTATGAATGGAAGGGCGATTTTGATGTTGAACTGACAATAGATGCAATGGATAATGCGAGAGAATTTGATACAGCGATATTGCTTTCTGGGGATAGCGATTTTGCGCCCATTGTAAAAAGAATGAAAGAAAATGGTAAAAAAGTTATTATCATGTCGGCTAAGCATCATATTTCTCGAGAACTCATCGAACTTTCTGATAAATATATCAACCTTAAGAAGTTGCGAGATAAAATTGAGTTCCTAAAATAAAATCCCCCCGACAAAGTCGGGGAGAGGTTCGTCACTTAATCTGGAGCTATCCGAAGACACTCCAGAATGTTATCACATTATCATTATAGCAAACCATGAAATCTTGTCAACCCTAAACTAGAATTTAGAATTTGAAATCTAGAATTTAGAATATGGAGAACAAAATTACAATTAAATCTTTTACAGACTTACAAGTGTGGCAAGAAGGTCATCAATTGGTTTTGTTGATTTATCAAATAACAAAAACACTTCCTAAAGAAGAAAAATATTGTCTTATTGATCAAATGCGGCGGGCGGCAATTTCTATTACCAGCGATATTGCCGAAGGATTTTCAAGGCACGGCTTTAAAGAAAAATTACAATTTTATTATATGGCTCTGGGTTCGGTAACTGAGCTTCAAAATCAACCGATTACCCCAGGATGCTCAAAAAAATTAACCATCAGGAGTGGAAAGAGTTTTTTACTCAAGAAGCTAAAAAATTAAAAAAAGAAATCTTTAAATAAAATTACACGGGTCTCACCCGTGCAAATACGGGGGTGGAGTATTTTGATTTTTTTTGATAAAATATTAATAGAGGATAATTCAAACCCGCGGGTTGGGTAAATTGCCATCTCACGGGGAAAGGTCGACGCTCAAAAAAATAATCTAAAACTATGAGGAAAAGAAAATTCTTAATTATTGAGACATTGGTGATAATTTTGGCAGCTTTCTTTTTCGGAGGTCTGTTGGTTAGAGAAGCCGATGCTTATATTGAGCCGACGGTAATTTACAGCGGCATAAATGACCCTCGGGACTTGGTGATTAATAATAGCGGAGATATTTTCTATGTCGATTATGAAATGGGAAATTTAGCTATGTTAAGAGGAGGTACCACCCAGATTCCTCTAATGTACAATTTACAAAATCCAGCTGGTTTGGCTTTTGATAGCAACTGGAATCTTTACTACACCGAAAGGGGGGCGGGGACTTTAAAGAGGATTACAGCAAGCGCCCTGGATGGTTCTCACGCCATTTTGCCCGGAGAGATTACTACCATTCTGACCGGACTTTCCAACCCAGCCGACGTTGCAGCTTCAAGCACCAAAGTCTATTTTGCCGAGAATATAGAGGCAGGAACGATTAAGTATTACGATACCGCTGATGAACTTGTTCACACCGTTTTAACCGGCATTAGGTATCCCTGGTCGGTGGCGGTAAGAAGCGACGGGATGGTGGTCTACAGCGAGCTGGGAAAAAACAGGATTCAATACTTAGAAGTTGGCGAAACCGTTCCTAAAACCATTAATAGTTACGGTCCGGTTTACGGTGTGGCTTTTGACGCCGATGATAACTGTTTTTTCACCCTGGGAATCGGCAATACCAACTTTGGTATTTTGGGCGAAGTTTTTGCTGACAGCAAGGCCGGGACCGGGATTTACGCCACCGAAGGGAATATGAGAGTACCCGATGTTTACGAAGGTTATGTCTATTGGGGAGAACAGGCCGGTTACCCTAACGGCAGAATTCTGAAAATTCTCATTCCCGAAACTTCTTACGCCCAGATAATCAACGGAAACGACGGCGGCACCATTGAAACGGATTTTGGAGACGTGCTGACAGTCCCGGCCGGAGCTTATGCGAGTAATGAAACCATTACCATTGACATTAAATCTGTCCCGGAGACTTTGAACCCCACCGATATAATTATTCCCCGAACTTACACTTTCGGGCCTTCGCCCTTGAATTTCAGTCCCTCCATCAGTATGGCTTTCCACTATACCAAGGCAGACCTGAAAGGCCATGCGGCTTCCGAGCTGCACGTTTATTATTGGGATAAAACAATCGCAGATTGGGTTTATATTGCCGGAACAGTTGACGAGGCTGCTCATACCCTGACCGTTCCAATTGACCACTTTTCCACCTACGGAGTTTTTGCAGCCGAAAGCGAAGGAGGAATTGGCCCGCCCGAAACGCCCGCCCGGCCGATTCGCCACATTGAGTGGCTGCCTCCTCTTTCCAACGCGGTGATTACCGCCGGCCAGACCCTGCCGATCAGATTCGCTCTTGCCGATGCGGAAGGAAACTTTATCGCCGATGAAACCATGGAAGTGGGATTGCGGGACGATGAAGGCAACTTTACCGGCTGGTTTAACACCACTAAAGTTAGAGGCAGCGATTCTTACGTTCAGATTCAGGGCGGCAAATACCATCTTAACCTGCAGACCAAAGATTATTCCTGGATAACCGGCG
>Ga0100402_1005584_pt1 | contig 12774 bp, 13 predicted proteins | sample CryGeyme20150102_FD_80419 | JGI IMG/M metagenome (GOLD analysis project Ga0100402, IMG submission 80419) | Groundwater microbial communities from Crystal Geyser aquifers in Utah, USA - Crystal Geyser metaG 2015-0102 | ecosystem: Environmental > Aquatic > Deep subsurface > Groundwater | place...
GCTGCGGCACTGGTGGATTATATCAAGCGGGAGGTACCGGAGGGGCACTATCTGGTCATCGGGGGCGACTTCAACACCAGTAGTTTCGAAGAATCGACGCTGCAGTTGCTGGCTGAGGTGGTGGACATTTCGGGCAGGCCGCGGGATCAGGACGGTGCTACCGGAACAAATGCCAGCCGCAGGAAACCGTATGATCAGGTTTTGCCGAATGCGGCATTGGCATCGCTGGAGACGGCGGTGGTCATTCCCGGCCACGACAGCGAGTATCCGCAGGGGCTGGTTTTTGACAGCCGGGTCTTTACACCGCTCGGCTTGGTCTGCCCGATACGTCCGGGCGACAGTGCTGTATTCGGGATGCAGCACATGGCAGTGGTGCGTGACTTTCTGCTGCCGTAAGAGGGGATTAAAAAATGTAGCGGGGCGGCGGGAGCTACACCAGTCCCAGCACCATCTTGCCCTCTTCGGTGATCATGTCCTGATTCCAGGGTGGATCCCAGACGATATCGACCTGAGCTTCGGCCACACCGGGCACGCCTTCGAGATGGGTCCTGGCATCGTCGGCGATGACGGGGCCCATGCCGCAACCGGGGGCGGTGAGGGTCATCTGCATGTCCACCTTGTAGCCCCCTTCGAGGCGTTCGCTGGTTTCGAGCGAATAAACCAGTCCGAGATCGACAATGTTGACCGGGATCTCGGGGTCGAAAACTTTTTTCAGTGCCTCCCACAGGACTTCGGTATCGACGGGGCCGTTGGCGCTGGCGGCATGGTCGGCCTTCGCTTTTTCGGTGACTTCCTCGCCGAGGGCGTCGGCATTGGCCCCGCTGACGCGGAACATGCCGTTGCTGGTCATGATGGTGAAGTTGCCGCCGAGGCGGTGGGTGATGGTCACCGGTTCGCCCTTGGGCAAGGTCATGGGCGTGCCTTGCGGGATGAGGGTGACTTCAACTTCGCGGGTGAGTGTGCGGGATTCGTCCATTATTGTAATTGCTGATGACTAATGACTGATGACTAATGACTGATGGCTGATGGCTGATGGCTGATGGCTGATGCTATACTTGCTAGGATACCGGAAATGTAGTCATTATTCATTATCAATTAGTCATTTTAATTTCGCATCAAACTTTTTGTGGATGAGCTGGCGCAGATTTTCGGCGAGTTCGTCGCTGGCGACTTTTTCGATGACTTCCTCGAAGAAGCCGAAGACCATCAGTTGCATGGCGACGCGCCTGGGGATGCCGCGGCTCATCATGTAGAAGAACTCGTCTTCATCGACATTGCCGGTGGTGGCACCGTGGGAGCATTTGACGTCGTTGGCGAGGATCTCGAGGCCGGGCAGGGCATTGGCCTCGGCGGTCGGGTCGAGCAGGAGGTTGCGGTTGGTCTGGTAGGCGTCGGTCTGCTGGGCGCCTTCGGCCACTTTAATCAGGCCGGAGAAGATGGTGCGGCTGTTGTCGAGCAGGGCGTTTTTGTAGAGCAGATCGGAGACGGAGTTGGGCGCGTTGTGGATCTGGCAGGTGCGCTGGTCGAACTCCTGGCTTTCTTCGGCCACGGTGAGGGAATACATCTTGACGTCCGCGCCGGGGCCTTCGATGCGGGTTTGCGCTTCATAGCGGGCGCGCTGGGCACCGATGTTGACGGCAACGTTTTTAACCTGGGCGTCGCGTCCAGCCACGGTGGTGTCGAGCTGGAAGGAAACGGTCTTTTCATTCCAGTCCTGCACCACCTTGCGAAAGACATTGGCACCGGCTCCGGCGTGGATGTTGGCCACGGCGATGCTGAGTGCTTCGTTGTCCAGCGTTTCGGAAAAGAAGACATCGACGATGGAGACGCTGGCATTGTCCTCGGCCACGATCAGGGTGTGGGGGAAGACGGCACTGCGGGCTCCACTGGTCCAGTAGTAGTTGACGAAGGGGGCCTCGATGGCGACGCCTTTGGGCACGTAGAGAACGGAGCCGGCGCGGGTGCTGGCGGCGTGCAGGCCGAAGAACTTCTGCGAACCGAGCTCGGTGGACTCCTGCAGGAAATACTTTTGCATCAGCTCCGGCTGCTGCGTCAACGCCTCGGCGATCGGCAGGTAGATGACACCCCGGGCGGCGAGTTCCGGACTGACGCCCTCGAAGGCGGCGGGGGTATCGTCCACATAGACACTGCGCCCGGCACGTTCACTGACCAGTTTGGAGCGGGCGTCGAGTTGCTTCGCGACATGTTCCGCCGGTGCGTCGGCTGGATTGAAGTTAACCATATTCAGACGGCCGACGCTGGCGAAGCGCCACTTTTCGTCTTTAGCGGTCGGCATCGGCAGGCTCTTGAATTGCTCCAGGCCGGCGGCGCGGCGGTCGGCGAGCCATGCCGGCTCGTTGGCGGAAAAGTTGGTGTTGGGTTGTTCCAAGGTGGTGGTGGTCATGGAGTCGTGGATTGTTGGTTGGAAGTTGTTGGTTGTTGTTGGTTGGCGGGAACCACCCCTGAATCAATCGCCTCGTCGGCGATTGATTCTGTCCCCTCCTTGAAAAGGAGGGGAGCTTTGGTCTGCTCTGGTTATTCGATGTTCAGCGTTGGACGTTTTCCGCTGGGCGGGATTCGACGTTCGTCGGCCTTAGCCGACGCTTCCTTCCATTTCCATATCGATCAGGCGTTTCAGCTCGACTGAGTATTCCATTGGGAAGGCCTTCATCAGTTCGTTGACGAAGCCGTTGACGGCGAGGCTCATGGCTTCACCTTCGGAGAGGCCGCGCTGCATCATGTAGAAGATCTGCTCGGCGCTGACTTTGGAGACGCTGGCCTCGTGCTGCACGGTATTGTGCTGGCCGCGGGTGGTGATGGCCGGATACGTATCGGTGCGGCTGTTGGTGTTGATCAGCAGTGCGTCGCACTCGGTGTTGTTTTTGCAATTCTTGAGGTGCTTGGGCATGTGCACCTGGCCACGGTAGGTGGAGCGGCCTTTGCCGATGGAGATCGACTTGGAGATGATGTTACTGGTGGTGTTGTCGGCCAGGTGCATCATTTTGGCACCGGTATCCTGGTGCTGACCGTCGTTGGCGAGAGCGATGGAGAGCACCTCGCCGCGGGCACCTTTACCCTTGAGGACAACGCCGGGATACTTCATGGTCAGGCGCGAACCGATGTTGCAGTCGATCCATTTCACCTCGGCCCCCTCGTCGGCCATGCCGCGCTTGGTGACCAGGTTGAAGACGTTGCTGGACCAGTTTTGCACTGTGATATACTGAATCTTGGCACCTTTGAGCGCGACCAGTTCGACCACGGCGCTGTGCAGGGTGGCGGTCTCAAACTTGGGGGCGGTGCAGCCTTCCATGTAGGTGATTTCGGCGCCCTCGTCGGCAATGATGAGGGTGCGTTCAAACTGGCCGAAGTTTTCCGCATTGATACGGAAGTAGGCCTGCAGCGGCTGCTTGAGTTTGACGCCCTTGGGCACGTAGATGAAGCTGCCGCCCGAGAAGGTGGCGCTGTTGAGCGCGGCAAACTTGTTATCGGAGGTGGGGATGACTTTGCCGAAGTAGGGGCGGAAAATCTCCGGGTAGTCGTTCAGGCCCTCGGTGGAACCGACGAAAATGACCCCCTCTTGCTCCAAATCCTCTTTCATCCGGGAGTAGGAGGCTTCGGAGTCGAACTGCGCTTCCACGCCAGCCAGGAACTTGCGCTCCTGCTCGGGTATGCCGAGCCGCTCGAAGGTTTCCTTGACGTCGTCCGGCACATCGTCCCAGGAGCGCGCGGGCACCTGGCCTTTGGAGAGGTAATAGCGGATTTTGTCGAAATGAATGTTTTCGAGGTCTTTGGTCGCCCAGTTCGTGGGCATGGGCTTTTGCCTGAAAATTTCGAGTGCTTTCAGGCGGAACTCACGAATCCAGTCGGCGTCATTTTTGACGTCGGAGATGTAGTTGATGGTATCTTCGTTGAGGCCGACTCCCGCATCGAATTCGTAGTTTTCCGGATACTTGAAGTTACTTTTTTCAGTATCGACCTGAATGGCTTCGTTTTGGTCTTGGAGTGTTGTGTCGCTCATGATTATTAATGGCTAATGGCTAATGGCTGATGGCTGATGACTGATGACTGATGGCTGATGGCTGATGGCTGATGACTGATGACTGATGGCTGATGACTGATGGCTGATGACTGATGACTGATGACTGATGGTTATGCTGTGGCGGCGCATTCGTCCTTGATCCAGTCGTAGCCTTTGGACTCCAGTTCTTTGGCGAGTTCGGCATCGCCGCTGCGGACGATCTGGCCGTCATACATGACGTGCACGACATCCGGCACGATATAGTCGAGCAGGCGCTGGTAGTGGGTGATCACCAGGAAACTGCGTTCGGGGCTGCGCATCAGGTTAACGCCGTCGGAGACGATCCTGAGCGCATCGATATCGAGGCCCGAGTCGGTCTCATCCATCACGCAAAACTTCGGGTCGAGCATCGACATCTGGAGGATTTCGCAGCGTTTCTTTTCGCCGCCGGAAAACCCCTCGTTGAGCGAGCGAGCGGTGAATTTGCGGTCCATCTTGAGCGCATCCATTTTTTGGTAGAGTTCTTTGTAATACTCAACCGCGTTGATCTCCTGGCCTTCCGGCAGACGGGCCGCGCGGGCGGCCCGGATGAAGTTGGCGATGGAGACGCCGGGGATCTCCAGCGGATACTGGAAGGCGAGGAAGAGCCCCGCATGGGAGATTTCGTCCGCCTCTTTGCCGAGGATGCTCTCGCCTGCGAGCAGGATCTCGCCGCTCTCAACCGTGTAGTCCTCATGGCCGGCCATGACTTTGGCGAGGGTACTTTTGCCGGTGCCGTTTGGCCCCATCAGGGCATGCACTTCGCCTTGCGGCACAGTCAGGCTGAAATCCTTGAGGATAACTTCGCCTTCGATGGATACAGTCAGGTTTTTTACTTCGAGTGAGTTCATTATTTTTGAGTTTTTAAGTTATCGGTTTTTAGTTTTCAGTTAAGAATCATGGCAGTCGCCGCATTTGCCGTCGAATGCGATGTCGATGCGGTGGGCGGTGTAGCCTGCCGGGAGCGCGGATTTAAGTTGTTGGATGACCTCCTCGCAGAGTTCGATGTCTTCGATTTCGCCGCTTTCCTTGCAGTAAAAGTGGGCATGTGCGGTCAGGTTGGGGCAGTAACGGGTCGGCTCGCGCTCAAAGTTGACCTGTTTGATCAGTCCGCTGGCGGCCAGCGTTTCTAGACAGTTATAGACGGTGGCCAATGAAATGGTGGGCATGTCGCTGCGGGCGCGTGCATAGACCTCGTCGGCAGTGGGGTGATCGAGCTTTTCCAGCAGCACCGAAAAGACATGCTCGCGCTGCCTGGTGGACCTCAGGCCTAAGCGGGAGAGGGCACCATCGAGACGTTCTTTAAGTTCGGGTTGGAGCTCCATATTTTTATTTGGAATAATTACAATTACTGATATCTGCCTTCAACAAAGTCGTGTTTTGTTCCGCTGCAAGTGCTAATTGTAATAATTCTAATTATTTTTAGTGTTATGGGGTCAATAAACTGCGCGAATAGCCCGCAAACGGGAACGTATTTTCTTTGCCAGGGGTGGGACGGGTGTTGTTGACTCTTGCTATGAATAAGATGCGAGCGATTCAACACGAAGCATTCGGTGATCCGGCGGATGTGCTGCAGGTGACAACGCTGCCGCTGCCTGAGCCGGGACCGGGTGAGGTGCGGGTGAAGCTGTTGGCGGCGACGATTAACCCGTCCGACTACGGTATGATCGGGGGCAGCTATGGGCGTTTACGTGAATTACCGGCGGTGGCGGGGCGCGAAGGTGTCGGCGAGGTGGATGCGCTGGGGCCGGGCGTGGCCACGGTCGAAGTGGGTGCGCGGGTGCGTTTCCCGGAGGAGGGAGCCTGGCAGGAGTTTGCCTGCGTGTCTGCGGATGCATTGCTGCGGGTCGATGCGGCGGTCCCGGTGGAGCAGGCGGCGATTTCTTTCATCAACCCGCCCACGGCCTACTGCCTGTTAACCAAAATGGTGGATCTTCCGACCGGGAGCTGGGTGCTGCAAAATGCCGGCAACTCGAGCGTGGGACTGTCGGTCATACAAATGGCCAAGGCTATGGGGCTGAAAACCATCAGCCAGGTGCGGCGTGAGGCCTTGATCGAGCCGCTGCAGGCCATGGGGGCAGACCATGTTGTGCTGGAGGGCTCGGACTGGCCCAGACAGATGCAGGAGCTGACCGGTGGTGAGCCGCTGCGGTTGGCGCTCAACTCGATCGGCGGCGAAAGTGCGGCGGACCAGATCAAGGCGTTGGGCGAGGGGGGCACACAGGTCACTTTTGGCGGAATGGTCGGCGACAAGGTGCGTTTTCCCACTCGCTTTTTAATTTTCAACGATGTGCGGCTGGTTGGCTTCTGGTGGGACAAATTTTGCAAGAGCCGCGGCCCGGCAGCGGTGCGGGAAGTGATGGATGCGGTCTATGCGATGATGCGTGACGGACGCTTGAGCCTGCCCATTGCCGCAAGCTACGATTTGGGCCGGATTCAGGAAGCGATTGCAGCGGATAAGTGCCCGAAGCTGGGCAAGGTGCTGCTAAATCCGTAATCGTGAACAGAGGAGTTAGACTCTATTTGAACCAGGTCTGCCAATCTTTGCGGTAGGCTTTCAGATTCCGCCAGTCCACTACCCGCGGCTGGGTCAGGATGGTGGTCGTTTCCGGGGTTTTGTTATTATGGAGCTTCTCGACCAGTGTCTTCAGGCTGGTATAGCCCCATTCATAGTAGGGGTGAACGATGAGCGCGTTCAGGTAGCCTTCGTCGGTGTAGATGAATGCCGATGGCGACGACTGGATCGCGACGACCGGTATTTTGCCCGCTTTCCAGGGGAGAGCCGGCATGCCCTGCAGCGGCCAGTCCTCGAGGAAGATCCAGCCCTTGATCTGATCGTTGCGGTCGGCTTCGTGGGTGAGTTGAATCGTTCTGATGGCCGCGTGGTAGTCCGGTTCGGTGGCGACGACGCTCTCAATCCGCCGATAGCCCAGCGCGGCCCGCAGCCCCGCGAGCCGCTGATCCAATTGCGGCGTGGGTGAGGTGCTGGTCAGAATCGCCACCCGCGCTCTGGTGGGCAGTTCTTTTAGCATGACCTGGCCCGCCAGACGTCCGGCCTGTTCTTCGTCGGCCAAAATGGAGGCAATTGAATCAAACTCCTGCAGTTGGCTCTCGAAAAAGACAACTTCCTTCCCCTGCTGCAGTGCGAATCTGATGGAAGAAGCCACCGCCGCGTCCGCGCTCGGGCTAATGATAAAACCATCCGCATGATCAACCAAGAGCTCTCCCAGCGCAATCGGCTGGGAGTTGCCCTGCGACAATTCCGGGGTCGCCAGCAACAGCTCCACATCAATGGAGTCGCGCTCGCTCAGTTCACGGGCAGCGTCGAGTGCACCCAGGTGGGCAGCCTGGTAGATCGGGTTTTCCCGGTCGCGGCCAACGATGCCGATTTTATACTCACCGAGAATCTCCCGGTTTTGAGCACTGCCCGTTTGGCCCAACATGGTTAAAACGAGTAAGATAAACTGGAAAATCGGTTTGTGCACTTAATTATAAGACAAGGCATTGCAACTGAAGTTGCAACGCCGGAAAGATTGCAACTGAAGCAAGGATAATTCATCGCAACCGACAGGCCATCAGTTTCGGCACTGCGCCAGTAACAGCCCGGCCACGCGGTCGGCCTCGGCCAGGGGCGGATGGCTTTGAACCAGTTTCGGATCCCCTTGACCGACAGTGACCCGTCCGTCTGCCTTGAGCTGCCGGACGGCAGCCTGTACGCGGGAGTGCTTGCCGCAGGCGGGAACTTCCAACAAGCCGACCTGGACACCTGCGGTGAGTGCCTCATAGATCATGGAAATACTGTCCTCACTGACCCAGACCCTGCCGCATTCCTGCAGCCGCTGCCGCACCCAACCCGGGGCGGTCTGCTCAAACGGAATCACCGACAGGTTTACCGCTTTGAGCGACCTGACCCCCTCCAGCGTCCGCGCAGGCGTGCGCCGTGAGCTGGTGAGCACCCACTCGACTTCGGGCAGCCGGGTGACAATGCGGGCCACCTGCTCCACCATCGCGGCATCATCCCAGCGGTGATGTTTGGATGGTCCGCCCAACAGCAAGAGTCCCTTCGCCGGCGAAGCATCCTTCGCCCGACACACTGTATTGAGCACACCTTGCGTCACGATGAGATGCTTGGCCGCGCGTGGGTGGTCGTGTTCGGGAACAATCGCCCAGTCAAAGCAAGCCAGCGGGAGCGAGGGGCGCATCAAAACCACGATCTGTCCGCCCCGCGCCCGTCGCGCCGCCAGCATCGGCAGGTGTGTGCGATGTCCGGCTCCGATGATCCAATCCGGCGCGGGCAAATCACGCGCTCCCGGGAAGCGGCCCAGCAGCCATTGAACCCCGGCCCAGCGGACTTGCTCCGCATGAATTTCATACACTGCCAGCGCTGTTTCGCGTTGCAGCGCCTCCAGCAAACCCTGGCTTTGCGTCTCATGCCCGGCCTTGCCATCGATAAAGCGCCATACGACTAATGGATACATCGCAGCATGTGACGGGCAAAGCCTGAAAAGTTCAAGACATGTTTGGCTCCTCCAAATGAGTATGCGCAAGCTGATATGCAAAGAAAATGAATAGGGCGAAAACCAGAGGCAGATTCTCTGTGATCCGGTTTCTGCTACCATCTTTACAAAAAATTAACAAATTCAGCATGTTTTTCCTTGCCCCCCCCCCCCGAAAACCTTTTTTCTAAGCTCCTCACCTAACCACACACATCCACACATCATGAAAAGTAAAAACAGCTCTTTCCTGCTCGCGGCTGGCCTACTGGCCGTTTCCTCGGCCTCGGCCATGATCAACATCGACACGGTCTTCGTGGGCGATGCGGGCAACGCCAACGACACGGCCAATCCCTACGGCGGGGTTGCCTACGACTATCACATCGGGACCTATGAGGTGACGAATAGTCAATACACGGCCTTCCTGAACGCGACCGCGGCGACGGACACGCACTCGCTCTACAACAGCAATATGAACTCCAGCACGCATGGCGGCATCACTCAAACAGGCAGTAGCGGAAGCTACACCTACAGCGTGAAGAGCGGCTTCGGCAACAAGCCGGTCAATTATGTATCGTTTTGGGACGCGGCGCGCTTCACGAACTGGCTGACGAGCGGCAACACCGAGACGGGTGTCTATGTGCTGACGCCCACGGGCATCAGCAACAACACGATCACGCGCGACAACACGGCCTGGAACGCGGGCGGGGTGGCGATCGCCAGCGAGAACGAATGGTATAAGGCGGCGTATTACGACGGCAACGGCAGCTACTCGCTTTATCCGACGCAGAGTAATAGCATCACCACGGCGGATGCGAACTATGGCAACAGCGTGGGCACGGTGACCGACGTAGGTGCCTACGCCGGCGACCCAAGCCACTACGGCACCTTCGACCAGGGCGGGAACGTGTGGGAGTGGAATGATGAAATTGCGTTCGCCAGTGTCCGCGTGCTGCGAGGCGGCTCGTTCTTCGTCAGCGACGGCGACTTCCTGCTGACCTCGTTCCGCAGCCTCGACGCTCCGAGCGTCGAGAACTTCGACATAGGCTTCCGCGTCTCCAGCCTCGCGCCCATTCCAGAATCTTCCGCTTACGCTGCGATCTTAGGCTGCCTGGGACTTGGGCTAGCACTGATGAGGCGCAAAGGGCGCGGCACCCTTTAGCCTTTAGGCCTTTTACCCTTAATCGTGACGCGATAGCGTCACTTCCCTTTTTTCTTTTCTGCGGGGGCCGCGAGGCCCCCGCACTCTTTCCGCCGTAGGCGGTCGAATTTTTTTAAAAAACTCGAGTATGTCCCGAAAACCAGAGGCACCGGTGCTGCTGGTGCGCTGGTGCGCTGGTGTAATCACACTAAAAGGCTGCTGGAGCGATGCAATGCCCTCGGGGTCAGTCCAAGAAACCATAACTTTTAATAATGCTGTTACCTTTTGATAGTTCATTTTATCGGAAAGATGGTTAGAGTAATGAATTCTTGGACTGACCCCTGCTATGGGTACGTTCAAAAAAGAATTTGACCTTTTAGCGTTTTAACGTTTTGATGTCTTTATGAAAAGAGCTACTGTATATTTTGAGGAAGACCTGCATAAGGCCTTAAAGATGAAGTCGGCTGAAATCTCTTCTCCAGTCTCCGACCTGGTGAATGATGCGGTCAGGTCTGCTCTGCTTGAGGACGCCGAAGATCTTGAGGCATTCAAAGAACGAGAGAATGAGCCTGTGATTGATTTTGAAACCTTTGTTGCATCACTGAAGGACAATGGGAAACTATAGAATCGTCATCAAAAAGTCGGCGGCGAAGGAAATCGAAAAGATTCAAAAGAAAGATAGAATTCGAATCGTTGAGAAAATAAGAAGCCTTTCTAGTGATCCACGCCCAAGCGGAAGTAAGAAACTCTCCGGGCAGGAAAAATACAGGATTCGACAGGGAAACTACCGGATATTATATCAGGTAATCGACGATGCTTTAGTCATCAACGTTGTCAAAGTTGGGCATCGTCGGGATATCTACAAAAACTAGTGTGAACCAGCTGCTATCAATTCGAGACTGTAAAGGGGACATTCCGTTATTCTTATGATCTGAATCCATAGAGCAAATTTACAGAGCTTTGTTCTTCGATTCTGAGCCCGGCTAACTAGGATTATCTAAGCTAAAAATGATAGCTTTATACATGCAGTTTGAACCTCAATCTGATAGCCCAGTCCTAATAGTTTATTATGGGAATCCCACAGGCCGTGAGCCAGAACGTGGGTAAATTGCCCTGCGGGGTCAGTCCAAGAAACAATAAACTTTTAATAATGCTGTTACCTTTTGATAGTTCATTTTATCGGAAAGATGGTTAGAGTTATGAATTCTTGGACTGACCCCTGCTATGGGTCCTCGAACCGCAACAACAACAATCCGACCAACGAGAACAACAACATCGGATTCCGCGTCTCCAGCCTTCGGACAGGCCCTCCAGCCTGATCGGCCAGAACGGCAGGGGTGCAGGGCTCCTGCCGCCGCTCCGCTTCGGGAAGGCACCCGGCACTCCAGCGCAGAGGTTTCCATCCCTCCGGGCAAAAAACCCGCCCCCGGCTGCGGTGAGTAGGCGAAACGCCGAAAGACGTGGCCGGGGATTTTTTCAAAAAGAATAAAAGCAGAAAAGCATGCGCTTGCTTGGTAAAGGTGTTTGAACCAATATTCGGAATGCTCGGGGGCATATCCAGACGCGGTAGTCAACTCCGGTTCGCTCCGCTCACCTCCGTTACTACGCTCAACGTTACAGCAGGAGCATGACGGCAAAAACCACGCCATAAGCCGCGACCACCAGCCCCGATGTTTTCAAGGCCACCAAATAATCTGCTGCTGAGCGCAGGCCGGCCAGCCGCCAGGCCTGTAAAAATGCTGGCCACAGCGTTAGCAGCGCCAGTAACAAGAATCCATTGTCCAGCAACAGACTCAGATAGACCGTAATCACCGCCACCAGGCTGACAGTCAGCCGGTATTGCCAGAGCCCGAAATTGCGGCCAAAAGAGACGATCAGGGTCTGCTTACCGGAAATCCGGTCCTCTTCCATGTCCCGGTAATTATTCACCACCAGAATATTGTTGACCAGCAGCCCGCATGCGAGACCAGCCCACAGCACCGCTGCATTGAGTGCTCCCGCCTGCACATAATACGTGCAGCCCACCGCGACAAAGCCAAAGAAAATCAGCACAAACAGATCCCCCAGACCGTTATAGGCCAAAGGGTAGGGCCCGCCGGTGTAGAGCCAGGCGCACAGCACCGCAGCGGTTCCCACCACCAGCAGCCACCAGCCGCCAAAGGGGATCAATGCCAGGCCAAGGATGAAAGCCGCCACCAGCACCGCAAGCGCGGCCAACTTCATCCGCGCCGCCGGGATCAGACCCGCCGCTACCGCCCGGCGTGGCCCCAGCCGCTGCCCGGTATCCGAGCCCCGCACCCCGTCCAGATAATCGTTGGCAAAGTTGGTCCCGATCTGCACCAGCAATGCGAAGCCCAGACAAAGCAACGCGGGAAGCCAGCTGAGAGCCCCGGCATCATAAGCCAGAGCCGAACCGACCAAAACCGGACAAATCGCGGCAGGCAGAGTCTTGGGACGCGTGGCTTCCAGCCAAATTCCGGTTTGATTCATATCCCTAAGCTGGTCGTTAATCAAAAGTAAGAGGAGTCAGATGGCGGAGCTCGGAGTCAGTGATCAAGCAGTCATTGATTATCAGGTTTCGCTGCAACGGTAACTTGCCCGCTTCGCTTACGTTTTTCCACAAAAAAGCTGCGGTCATCCGTAAACAACCGCAGCCTAAAGGGCGGGATTGACGGAACTTGAACATGTTACCAGATTTCCTAATAGTTCAAATAAGTTCCGCTATGTTCTTTTAAGAAGAAGGCATTAATGGATGGCATTAATAGACACCCACACATTTTACGCACAATAGCACGTAGAATTAAGTGCAGTGGCATTAATGGACACCCACACATTTTACGCACAATAGCACGTATAATTAAGTGCAGGGACGCCGGATCTCGTCGCCTACCCTCGCTCCATCCGGCGTCCCTTCAGGACGCAGATACTTTTTTGTCTCTTTTCACCGGGGTTGAAACCCCGGCCTCGAGATTGGTTCTACTAGAACACTGATCTAGTTGTTTTGAATCGTATCCCTTTAAAATCTGAGATTCTCGCTTGACTTATATCTAGTATATACACTAGATTTTAGTGATTCATCAACC
>Ga0100402_1005585_pt1 | contig 12770 bp, 7 predicted proteins | sample CryGeyme20150102_FD_80419 | JGI IMG/M metagenome (GOLD analysis project Ga0100402, IMG submission 80419) | Groundwater microbial communities from Crystal Geyser aquifers in Utah, USA - Crystal Geyser metaG 2015-0102 | ecosystem: Environmental > Aquatic > Deep subsurface > Groundwater | place...
ACATAAAAGAAACAGTAGTAGATAAATTCCCAATTCTCTACAAAAGAAATCTTTGAGGACTAAAAAGGAAAAGTCTATGAAAGGGTCACAAAATCTCAACTAAGTCTGCGAGGAAAGCCTAAAAGTAGCACACTCACCGATGGTTAGCCCTCCAGCCAGTTAAAATTGGCAATGTAACAGAGACAGCCTGTTCTATGAGCCTCATTCTGCCACTTATAACAATAAAACTGCCTTTAACCGAGCACAAAGGACCATTTCGTCTCCTTTCTTTGAATGGAATTATCATCCATTGACACCGAACAATCCTTCAGCATCAATAAACTTCAGCTTGCTATCGCCAACAAGAAAGATAGACTGTCCTAATAGACAAGATTTTATGGTCTTAGAAAAAGGAGAGTGTGACCACAAACTGTAAAACGGTAGTTTGAGAACAACGAAGGTGGCTTCCAATACTGAATCTAAGAAAAAAATCAGTATGGAAAATAGTGACTAGTTCTGTAAAACAGCTCCAAGTAAACCTCTGAACATTAATTTGCAGAAGTTTAGACAATGGTAGCTATAAATCGAAAAAGAGAAGAGAATAGGATAAATTACTAAACCTTCACATTCTGCTCTCCACAAAGAAGAAATAACTCAATCACTCATGGTCACGGATAGCCTCGAAAGATGTTCAAACAAACAGCATAACAAAGAGAAGGAAACGGCCCTCTCATGCCGAAATTTCAACTCTTAAAGAATGTTTAATCACCCCAAGAAAAGAGTGACTCGAATGTCAGAGGTCGAGGAGATTAAATCATTGGTTGATTCTGAATAAAGTAACGATGGTGATAGCGACAATGAATCTATCGTATTGGAAAGGCTAGAAGAATTGACCCAGAAAGGAGGACATGTTTGTAAGGACGGATAAAACAAAAGAACATGGAAAAGTTTTGGTTCGACTCAACTCTGATAGAAATGATAGATAGTACAGTATTTTTATCCATCAAAATATAACTATCAGGGTCTCATTCTTCTTTGCCATTATTGTTAAGCTCTGACTCGATAGTAATCATTCTACAGCTACTGGATGGTCTCAAGAGCAATTTTTAGCTTATTTTTTATTGAAGAATCCTAAACTTGGAAGCAGGCATCTCTAAAATTCTTCTCCTTTCCTTTGACCTGCTCTTCAAGCTCTTCCTTCTCGATCCTCAATTGTTCCTTTTCAATATGGCACTCTTTGATTTTGAATTTATAGTCCTCGATTTATTTATTGAATTACTAAATGATTTATTGGGCTAGCAATTGTTTAGTGACAGATTATTGATATCTGTTGACCTGGCTTTATTTTTACCTCCACATCTTTTTGCACTATTCTTCAATTTTGTTGTACTTGTTTGTTAATATCTCATATTAAGATTAGATATCTCCTTGAATTTTAGTCTTGAGTTCGAGTTCGTGAATTTTGGAATACAAAGATTAGGTTTAAGTTTGATTGCGTTGTAATAATTGCACCTCCAGCTGCATTTTTTGAATTTGCTCATTTTTCTAAATAATCGTCTGCTATTGAGTATGGAGCTGATCTAATAGTTCACTGTTGCTGACTTGACGGATATCGATTTCCTTACTCGACGATTACCTCAACTGAATAAGTTATCTGGATGCTGATAAACTAACCTATTCCAGTTAATTTCTTGTTTATTTTTATCTCTCCTTTAAAAGCTGAACAGTTTCCTCGTAGAAATGTTTTGTTTGTTCATGCAACAATCTTTCTTTATTGAGTTCGCTTTACCAAATTGCTGCCTTTTTGTTTATTTCCTCCAACTACTAGGATAGCTCATCTATCTTTTTCTGCTTCTCTTTGAGAACCCATTGATACTCAGCATCTATTGCTTGCAGTTTGGATTCATATCCTTAACGATGAGTTAGCAGTTATGCTTTTGAAAGCTAGAGGCACTGCTCAGATACTTTAATTGATGACTCCAGCTGGAGGGTTCTTTACTGTTGTTACTGTAGCCGACGGTACAGCTCATTCTCTTCCCTTGTGGCTCTTTTCCTAAGATCTTTGTTTTATGAAGCCATATTCAACAACTGATTCTGAAGTGTCATCTGTTGTTCATGAAGAGGAGTCACAATTGTATTTGTAATGGTCTGGACAACATCGAAAAGCTTAGGAATCAGAAATTAAACAAAAAGAAGAAGTAAATCGGTCGAGATAAACTGCTAGCTCTTCTTTTTAAAGAACTCGAAAAATATTAAAGTTTATTGTCTGAGTCCAAAAATATTTTTGATGTCTCTGTTTATTTTCTGCTCAATTACACTCCAAGCTTCTTTCAGGAATTCCTTTCCCCACTACTGCACCGCATTATGATTTTTTGTCTCCATTTATTCCTTCATCTCTAAAAGTCTTCTTTCAGTTCTCATAATTGAATCAATGTTATGCACAGTCCCTGTCTTATCTGTGACAAACTTCATCACATCAGACCTCACCCGAGCCTAAGCTTCCTTGAAGAAAGTGGAGCTCACCAAAGAATGTCCATCTGTCACATCCTCAATACGACTCAAATACTGCTGAATCACTATTTATGAATGCTCTTCTGCTAAAGAATTCTGTGTGCGCTGCCAGATGGAAGCCAAAGGAACTGTTTAATCAGAGAGAGCAAGAGTTCCCCAAAAGAGAGCTAGCAACCGAGGAGAAAGCGTTGCTTTATTGATGACCTTTGGAGTAAGTTACCTTACTATATTTTTTCCGATCGAGATAAGTCGATATTGCTCTTCCCATTATTCTTTGGTATTAGCAGGTATTAGTTCAACGCAAATATTCCTCTTCCTCAAAATATTGAGCTTTTCATTGAACTAATTTTCCTGCTGCAGTTTTGCATTGTACAGGCCGTACAGTCGAGGAAAGCAGTTTGATATTTAGCTAACTCTCTCATGGATCTATTTTATTAGCTTAATAATCTGGTCTAGTTGTTGCTTATCTTTAAGCTCTATAATAACCACAGTGGATCCTAGGAAGCTAGCTAACATGGAAAGATTGACATCAGATTCCAGAAAATCAGAAGAATTGTGTCTGATTGGACTGAGGCTGCTATCTAAATCATCTTTTTTCAGCCTAATCTCACCATATAGCCATTCAATTGGCTGATCAGGTACAATTTCTATTTTGGTCGATAGGTAGAGCTGATTATAGCTATGCTGTAAAGTTTGCTGTGAAGGCTGATTATCAAGATTGTCAAGAAGCATCATTTTGCGAGTGATGCTAAAGAATTAGCCAGTAAAGCCCAGCGTGGTGAGCATCGAAACCTCATCTCTGATTTTGTTGAGCAATTATGAGGTTTGAGGATGGAGGTGATAGTGTGTAGGAGGGAGTGCATGTGTCAGAGGGTCAATATTTTATCTTTATAGCTCTATGTCTTGTTCGAAGGCCTTGATGAACTTCAGTTTGTTTGGGTTCATATTTAAATGTTTTATAGCTCAACCAAAATACTAAAGCTTTCACATCTATTCAGATCTATTTTTATGGTTCCTCATTTGTTTGTTTGTATCTTCATGAAAGATCTGTTTGTTTTACCTTTAATTATAATTGATATAACAAACCCATGGCAGCTTACACTCGCATAGACGCCGAGTTTAGTAAAGCAGGCTACCAGTAGACACAAGAAGTTAGCATAGTCGAGATCAACAGCGCTCTGGACGAGATTATATTCAATAACGTTGGTATTCCTGAGTTCGATCGTTCGGTCTCGATGTAAATGTTCGAGCAGACCAATAGAAACAGTGAAGATAAGGTTCTTTTGAAGGAGTACATTGAGGTCATCATAAAAGCCCATGAAATATTGAGAAAAAATATCGGCACTCTGAGAGAATCTCTGTCTAAGGAGGCCAACCAAGACAAAAAGGAGTAGTTACTCAGTTAAATGCATCAATTTCAGTAAGACTTGAAGCTACTAACTATCCCTTTCAACCTTCCAGGTCCATAGAAAATACCCTAACTGGAAGGATTCGTAGAAAAAGATCAAAACATGACAGACCGCAGCATATACATCGAGGTGAGCTAGACAAAAAGATCCAACAGCAAAAGATTAGCTGCTACTCTCATAATCGCTGCTGTTTGGCTTATACTGGAGTTGCCTTGCAGCATGGGGTTACATAATTTCATGGATATCATGGTTTCAATGGGTATTTTGGGAATCTTTGTGTTAGAATGTTTTGATAAGCTATATGTGAGGGCCTGTATCGTATCTCTCTTTGTGGCTTTGATTCTTGATATCATATGGCTGATCGTCATGCAAAATGTACCTGTCATCTGTTAACATAGATATATCTGACTCAGCCCACCACCTTCTATCAGTCTTATAGATCGGCCTACCTCACAGGATACGAACAATTCTCCTACTATGCCAGCATTGTATTTTTGGTCATCAAGGTATAAGTTATAACATATGCAGGTTGTTCTCATTGTTATGCTGTATCCTTTCAGGCACAACCCACCCGAATCAATAACAGTTGCCAAATTTGGTCAATATCGGTGGTAGTTATCGGGTCGCCCCAAGAACAATCCCTTGCTGCCTCTGTTTTAACGCAAGATCTAGATCCTATCTGATTTGGAATGATATATGATGTTCATAGTCAGTAAGTATTAAAGATCATTAATTTGTATTCAAAATTGACAAAGTCATGTTTTTACTCAAAGAGTGACTCGAATTTCCTTTTCTTTTGTTCACTCTGAAATTGTTGTATATGCTGCTGTTGAAGTGAATAGGAGAACGACGATTGATACGCTGGGTCGATTCAGTTGAGGTTGTTTTTGGAAATTTGTATGAAATTTTGTTGAATATTGTCTTGTAAAGATTTTAGGGATTTAGCTCGATGGTAGAGTATGATTCAAGATTTCTAGGCCTGATGATATTTTCCAACCGGTCTATTTCTTTCTTCTGGGTCGAACAAACAGGCATATTGGCATACTCTTCAGGAAAAAACATCATTTTACCTGACAATTTCGGAAGCATAATCGGCTCCTCTTCAAGATCTTTCATTTTGTGCAAAATGAAGTCAGGTATTACCACATCATCCTGCTATTTAGTACTCATATTTTTATTTTTGCTCCGATATATTTTCCTCTTTCTGACAGGTTTGCCTTCCTGAAGCGCCTACATTTTGCTCAGAAGCTCGGCTGTTGGTTGTTTGTAGTAATTTTGTTACTACATTTGCTGTTATTTGGTCAAGCGAGTGTTGAAGCTACGATCGAATAGGGTTCTTTTTGTTTTGATGAGGTTCATTAATCTGGTGATAGCTTCATGATTTGTCCTTACGTTAAATTTACTGGAGAAGAGTGCCACCGGTATCCATAGTATGATGGCTCCTATTGAATACACATTCCCTGTCGAATGAAATGCCTTATCCCAAAGAAACTCCTACAAACCTATCCAATCCTTCTCATTTATGAACCAAGTGATACTATCTTTCTTTACCCTCTCCCCTTTCTAGTTGTTGCTACTGAATGCTAACTTGATCTTCCCAGATACGACAAACCCAATATGATCGATTTTTTCCTGCATTTTATGAGTTATTGAGTTTTGTGAATGCTCCTTGAGTTGACAGCCGATGGCAAGTTCAAATAGATCGTAGTTACCCAGGTAGGAAAGGAAGGAGCTGTCCTGGATTATTTCTAACTTGTGCTTGTTCTAGTTACTTTCAGCTTGTCTTTAAAAGTATTTATATTTTCTGCTTCTCTCCTTCTAACTCTCAGTTATCTTCTTCTGTAGTAAGTTGCTAACTACACTTCTTGTAATTCTGATCATGTTGCAGTCACTCATTGCGATATACGCCAAATCCACATTTTATTTCAGGTCAATTAATTTCCCAACCTCGAATAGCCTACTCCCCTAAAATTTGTAATCTTTGACAGCCAGCTGCCCCTCGACAAGTACATACTGATCACATTAGTTTATTAAAGGGAAAGTTTCTCTAAGAATTAAAGGTTTGAGGATTGGGATTATGTTGATGAGATGATCAGTTCCTAAGTTGTTTTGGATCTGATTGAAGTAGGGAATTTTTTTGAGATGATCTATTATTTTACCAGTGTGCTCGTGGGTCCTTTTGGTGGTCTGCTCTAGGAGTTTTCGTAGACTCTCGAACATCATATAATTTTATTATATTCATGAACAGACTCGAAGAATTGGTCAAACAAGGAAAACTTTTTTTCGTGCCCAAACAATACCCCAAATACGTTGGAGATAAAATAAGAGTATTCAAGCCTTCAGTATTACTCAAAGCCAGCCTGGCTGTTGGAGTCCTCTACTCAGGTTTGAGGTATAAATTGAGGCCAATTTAGGTTATGGGAGACGATGAGGCCCAATGAGATGGTGATCGACTATCCTGAACCCTCGACAGTGATGCCCCACTGATCTTACTCAATCTACTTTCATCGCCATATCTATGGTCTGACAATATTTGATAGATTATTATTTGATGGCGAAGAAAGCCTAAACAGTCGTGATTGAAGAATAAAGACAGTCTTTGCTCATCTCTGAACGAAGAAAATACCCTTAGGTCTTTAAATGGAAGGTTGCTGCAATCATCATTGGAGTGCTCATGGTCCTTTTCTTGGCCATCGACATCTTCATGGTCGTCTACCTCAGTCAACATCAACTCAGAAAGACTAACTACTCATTTACAGTCGATATGATCGATACCTTGGCAGGCAGTGGAGTTACAGTCAAACAATTTGCCAATATGATGGGTGGTCTCACCAAAAGTTACGATGAATTATGGCTCCAAAAGAGCAAATTGACAGGACATTGGAACTAGGCCGATACTGTAGTATTTGATGTGACTCATGTGGTGCAATATTTTTAAGAGAAAGTTCCTGATAGATTCACTCTCATCAAAATTCGTGATGATGCCACAGCAGAGGAGTATCTACTTGGAGCATATACACATGTTCCTTTCCAGGTGCCCAAAGCATGGACCGATTATCTGATCAACAAAGATAAGTAATACTACACCTTCGAAATAGGTAAGAGAATGTCTAATTTAGATGACAGACAATCAACCATTGTGGGAGGTAGAAGTGATACTTATCTAAAAATGGATGCCAGTGACTAGGACCTCAGTCAGTGTAAAGTTATCACCTTGTCAGAAAAAAGACTCAACTTCCTTGAAGGCCTCAATATTGATCTATTGGTCGGAACTACCTTCCTGACAGTGGTATAACTCAGTTAAGCTCATACCTCCTGTTTCAGCAGCAATATGGTGACAGGAGGCTATCTGAACTGGCTCAAAGACGCAGTAGGTCTCAACCTCGACACGATCAACTACAGGCTGGTTGATTTCTACACATTTGAGCTGGAGACTGACTGACCATGATCGATTCATTAATTAAAGCCAAGTATATTTCATTGGGATGCAATATAATAAATGAAGGTTGAGGAAAAGAATTCAGAATGGATAGAGTAACCTATTTTCACAGTAAACGGAGGTCGGATGCTGAAGCGCTACCAAAAGATAAAAATAGTTGGGGAAGGATCCTACTCAAAATGTTGGTTGGTCCGTACAGATAATTCATAAAGTACTTATGTTGTCAAAATTATCCCCAAAAAGAAACTGTAAATGCTTGTCAAATAAAAAGTATACACCTGTCCATTCAGCTCGTCTACGAAATTCGCATTCATCAACTACTGTCGCATTAGAATGTTGTGCACCTTGATCATTGGTTCGAAGATTAGGGGTATCAGTACATCTTCATGGAGTACTGCTCGCAAGGAGTAGCTATATTTCAAGATAGAATTTGGAAAAAGAACTGCAGAGTAAGTCGCATATGAGCGAAAAATAAATAAAAAAATATGCAAGGCAAGCTGTTGAGGCCATTCGGTACATCCACTCCAAAAATATTTTGCACCGAGAGTAATCCTCATCACATTTAGTCTGAAGTTATGTAATTTTTACCTAGACGATGATAAAAATATAAAATTAGGCGATTTTGGATTTGCCTGCCAGCTGTCACATCAAGGTGAGCTGAAAAGATAGACTTGTGGAACTCCCAACTATATCGCTCCATAAGCTGTCAGTGGATTTGGTTATTCTTTTTCCTCCGATATATGGGCAGTTGGAGTCATTTTGTACAGACTCAAGTACAAAGAATGCCCATTTGAGGCAAAATCTGTCAAAGCTACCATCGAAAAGGTCAAAACTTGTCAATACGACTTTCCTAAAGGGATCAAGATCAGCTCAGATTTGAAGGATCTTATTGAAAAAATTTTTGTGATAAATTATGATGAAAGATTGACACTCGATCAAATCTTAGCTCACCCCTTCTTTCAAGAGCCTGTACCCCTAACTCGACCAAAATCATAAGCCAAAGGAGGCTTTTCGATGTTCCGCAACATATTTTCTCGCTAAAAGGACTCCAGAAAATCACCTTAGAGGCCCAGCAGAATCAAATAAAGTGAGAAGAAGGTTGAAGCCAAACGATCAAACTCCTGCTAGACCTTCAAACAAATCAAATAGATCCTCAAAAACAAAAGCAAGCCCAGTCTCATCCATAGCACATAAATGAGAACCGAGGAAAATTCTACAATAAATTATACACAAGTAACTGGCAGGGAGAAGAGTTTCATTGGAGGCAATACAATGAGAAGCATAGCTGATACATCTTTTGGACTAGGAGCCATCAACAAAAGATTAGAGGGGACTGCCCGGATGAACACCTTCCTAGGAACTGTCAAGTAACAATTGAAAATACAATCGAAACCTCATGTTGCATCAAAGCAACAACCTTCGAGCAGTCAGCAATTTGCGATGGTGGCAAAGAAGTTTTACTTACCATTCGAGGTCCACTTTTAAAAAGATGTGGTTATTGTTGGCTATAGAGATTCAATAAAACAGGTCATATATCGAAATTCAGGTTGGATCGTTCACAGAACAAAGAATGAACTTTACGATATGAATGGACAGCTATACAGAAATCCACCGAAAGTACTAAAATATATCGTTTAAAACAGAGTAGAAGTTGCAGAGGCTGAGCCTGACGAGGAATAATTTGGATAGAATACTTTATAAAAAATATTGTTATTTGTGGCTCACAGATGGATCATTGTCAAAGATGGCATCATTCTGATGTTTGGATCAGGTGTATTCGTTGCCAAAATGACCAACCAACAACTCTTCTATATAGGAAGCATTATCAAATAAGTCAACAATCTCAAGTAAGACGGAAAAATTTCAATGATGTATACGAAACAATCAAACGGCTATAAATGTGCAGAAGGAGTAGTGTTGAGCAGAATTTATCAAGGCTGGATAGCCAACACTCTCAAGCATGGAGTCAGTAATGATAAATGAGTTATTTATATTGAAGATGCAGAGTTGAAGGGTATAAAAATCATCAATAGTTGTTGAGCAAGGCATTGAGTCTGTTCAAGTCATCATCGTTTGTTGTATTGATTGTCTAGACTCCCAAAGCTTTCAATTATCTCAATCGGGCTTCATTGCGGCCATGTATTCTGTCGACATCGAAAGTGCCCTAAGAGACTAAGCTAGCCTTGTTTGAATCTGAGTAATAATAAAAATACTTAGAGTGCCTAGAGCTGGTCCTTAATAGGGAATAGCCCCTCTTGACTGTGCAATTCTACTCACTTGACTTGGCTGTAGGTTATGATTATCTTTTTTCTTCAAAAGCTACTCGATTTCCTTGGTGATATCTTACCTGACTGTGCTCATCTCCCACTTGTTTTCGACTAACCTATCAAGCTAATCTTTCTCGCTTCTTTTCGAAGCTCGGGAGCCGAACGAGTCAATCGGATCAGCTCTAAATGCTTTGGACTGAGATTTTTTTCCAAAACTATATGCATCTTTGCCCATATCGTCTACTCCTGATAGTGTTAGCTTGGTTCCTCCTTGGAGTTGAACTGGTATCTTTTTGCTGTCAGCATCAAGAGTGCCAACGTTGCTATCGTCAAGAGAAAATTATTTTTACCACTGCTTTCCACCTCGGACTGGTCTGGGAGGAATCTTAACTGGTTCAGGCTAAGGTTGTTCGTAAACTCTTTTTTTTGCTTTACTCATTGGCTTGGGGGGAGGAGCTTGAGTCGGAATACCATAAGGCCTATCATTATAGTCATCCTGCTCAAGTTAATCGAGAGAATCATATTCATAGGCCTGAGGATGATGATAATTTTGTACAGGTTCTGGTGGAGGCATTCTCTGAGGCATGTAGGGATTGTTTCTCTTCAAAGCTTACAACAGTCTCAATTACGATTCTTTATTTTTCTTTTCCAGTTAGAGCTTTAGCTTCTGGACTTCGAGTTCAGCTCTTCTCTTTTAATCCTGTGCGTATTCGGCTTATCTTTTGATTTTGTCTAGCTCTTTTTGAAAGACTTCACCTTGATTCATAATTTAGTCTTTCATCTTTTGAATCTAGGAGGTGAATTGCTAAAGTTTTTTGTCGTTACGATGCCTCTGATGATCCTTTTACCTCTCTTTCCTCAAAAAATCTTTTGAAATATTTGTATTGAATCCTTTTGAGTAGGTCGACTCCGACTAACTGACAGATGAAGAAGAGCTACCACTCCTTGGAATATTTATCTCTTGCTTGTGGGGGTGATAATTTTTATTATGTTGTTGCTGTTCAACGAGTTAGTTATCTCTTTGTCTCTGAATTTATAATTATTTCTTGTACTGTCTATCCATGTTTAGCCTCTCAGCTTTTTCTTTGGCCATTAGCTCTTCTTGCTTCTTGATTTCCAAATTTCTCAAGTTTTCTTCTACAATCCTTTGCTTGTCCTGTATTTTTTTGTTTTATTCGTCTCTTAGTCTTTGGTTTTGCCTTTCCAAATACTCCTTATTTCTTCGCTCCTCCTACATTTATTCTCGTTTAAGTTTTTCCTTTTCCTCCTGCTTGCGTCTCTCAGCCTCTTCCATTTGCTGCTTGAGAAAAGCCTGCATCTATTGTTTTTGCTTTTGCCTGCATTAACAACATTATACTTGACGAGATGCTCGTTCATGGTTTAGTTTTCAAGCCTGAGCAGGTTTCTTCCACCTTTCTTATATATATCTTGTAGTTCCTCATTTTATACAGTCTTTATTCTTTAGCGCTGAGGAGGAGCCTGACGTTACATAATTGTTGGCTGATATTATTGCTGCTGATAAGCTCTTGGATTTACTTGGTATTCCTGAGGAACTCTCTGAGCAGGAGGTTGTTATTGATATTGTGGCTGTCTTTGTTGTTGCTGTTGTGGATACTATTGGTACGCTCTTTGAGGAGGCTGTGAAATTTACTGATATTGTGGTTGATATTGCTGTTAGTATTGAGCCTGAGGGTAATTTTGAGTCTCTATAACAGGTCCTTGAGGCTGTTTAGGTGGACTTGGAGGATAATTATAAGCTTAGTAGGTTGCTAGATAGGGAGCTGACTGCTGTGTAGTTGGTATTTGTGGGGCTAGGCTACTATTTCGATAGTTGGATTAAATATTTTCTATACTATTGACTGGTAGATGACCATAGGGAGGGTACTACTGTGCTGAATATGATGTTCGATACATGAATGTGCCAATAACGATGAATTTTGAGCCATTTGCTGTGGTTGTTGTCCTTTAGGATTAGGCGCCCCTCCTCCAGCCTTTCCGAAAGGATTATACTCCTATGTTTGTAATCTTTGCTGCAATATATCTTTCTGATTGAGAATGCTGGGGTCTGCCAGTACTGTTCTATCTGATTGAGTATGCGCTGGTGGTTGATTGACTCGTTTGCCTCTAAGTTAGTTTCTTTTCATTTCTTATTTTTCTTTCATCTGAATGAAAATGTAGGTACTTGCTGACGAAGGGCTTCTCCATATCTGAGTTTTTCTTCTTTTGAAAGCATTATTAAACTATAGCCTTTACTATTAACAACCTAATAAAATAAATGTTTGATAACCATCAATCTATCAGCACCAGCAAAGCCTCCTTCTTCAGCTCAGCAAATGCTTGCTGCTTCTTTTTTATTTTCTCTTTCAAAAGATTTTCAGTGTTGACTTGCTACTACTCAGGATGTTTGTTGGTAAAGTCAAAATTAAGAAGAAAGCCACATTACTTAGCCAATTATTTCTTTAAAGTAATGCTGGGATCTTCCTCGACGGCTTTGCTCTCAGCCATTTCTAATTCGTGACCAAGAGATTCTTTTCTCGAGCTGATTCCCATCATCTTTTTGGAAGGAAAATAGTTGCTTTGAACTCTGTTTTTCTTGAATGAATCTTCCAAATTGGCCTCTAATGTATCAGCTTTGGGCGTGTAAGTCAGAAATTGTTGTTATTCTTTATTACTAGGGTCTTTCTAAAATTTACAAAATGTAAATATTTTATTATCTTTTCGACCCTTTGTTTTTCCAGCAGTTTGAGGTAGTTCCAGATTGTCTGGGCTCAACATATTCTGTGACACTTGATTGCTTGGCTGGTAAGATGCATTGTTGGGAGTATGTACACTAAATAGCTTCTTTCTGTGAGAAATAAAGCTGGGAACAGATTTTTGATGCATTTTATTCTGCTTACTTTGTCTAAATTTAGCTTGTCTAAATTTAGCAGGAGAAGATGGTTGCTTAGTCGAGCTGAAGAAAGGAACATGACTTATTTAACTGTTTTTCTACTTTGATATTTGCCTCGAATAATGGGGTCTATCTATTCCTTGATAATAGTTATTGACATTGTTGTTGATTATGGTAATGCCATTCATATTTTTTAGTTTGGAGTAGCTGACATCATTATCTTGTTTGTACTCTCTTGACAACCTCTTACTTGAAAAATAAGGATTTTGATTAAA
>Ga0100402_1005592_pt1 | contig 12762 bp, 12 predicted proteins | sample CryGeyme20150102_FD_80419 | JGI IMG/M metagenome (GOLD analysis project Ga0100402, IMG submission 80419) | Groundwater microbial communities from Crystal Geyser aquifers in Utah, USA - Crystal Geyser metaG 2015-0102 | ecosystem: Environmental > Aquatic > Deep subsurface > Groundwater | place...
CGCTGCTTGGAATCGAATGGTGTTTTGGGGCATGTTCTTAATTCCGCTTCTTACCATTGGTGTTACAATACCGATATATGAGATGGCAGTTTTATGGACAAGCTTGGCCTTCATTTTTATAAGATGGAACGCTTACGGAAACCCAAATGAGCCAATAAATTTGAGTGAAACGTGAAACTGAGATTTGATCATATCGCCTCCTTTTCATTGGCCTTTTATACCGTGAGTTTTTACCTGCCACATCAGTTAAATACAGCAGGGTTGGTTTTGCTGGGTTTGATGTTTGCCTTCGCTCTTTATCATAAAAAGCTAAGATTTAGCGTTGCAAGGCCATTGCTATCTTATGTCTTGCTATTCGTGATTTTGGCTTTTGGCTTGCTATATACAAACGATCTAAGCTCTGGCGGAAAGGTTCTGCTAAAGCATGCTCCCATGTTGCTTTTGCCCTTTTTTACTCAAATCATTTTGCTTTTCGATCGCTCAATGCTTAGCAAGCTGATGAATCTGTTTGTTGCCGCAAGCTCAGTGGCTAGTGTAATCTGTTTGGTGGCTGCAACACTTCATTTTTTTGAGAACGGTACGGTGTATTCGGCCACGCAAAAAGATCATTTTGTATACAATCATTTCATGCATCAATTGTTAACCAAGCCAATAAGGTTGCATGCGGTATACTTTGCCCTTTATTTGAATGTATGTGGTTTGTGGGTCATAAATGAGCTTGTTTCAAGAGACTATTCTCGTGTGAGAAAAGCTCTGCTTTAGCTTGCATTTGTTTTGTTTGCGGTATTGATTTTTCTACTCAAATCTGCGGTTTTCGGCATTTTGTTTCCGCTCAGTGTGAGTGTTTTGTTGCTTTATTCTTATCGAAAAAAATTTTCTGGGAGTAATCGACTCAAAGGAATCATGGCATTGCTGCTAGTATCCGGTGTTTTGTTTGCTGGCTATGTTACCAAAACCAAGGTTGAAGCCTTCGACTTCAATTTTAAGTTTGATGATGCCCATCTTTCACCATTAACTATGCGTTTGGGTCTGTGGCAAAGCGCTATTGATGCAATTAAAGCGCATTGGTTACTAGGCTATGGAACAAGCAACGGAATGCAAGTCTTGGAAGAAATATATCGAGAAAAGGGTTTTGAGATAGCATTGAGCGAAGGATTTAATGCGCACAACATGTATTTGCAGTATTGGCTAACCAATGGTATTGCAGCTTTAGCAGCATTTCTAAGCATTTTTATGGCGTTGTTTAAGTCTGCTCTCAAGCACAAAAACTTGCTTCTAGGTTTCGTTCTTTTCCTTTTTGCTTGCTATAGCATTACTGAGTCAACCATGCTTCGACATCATGGACTCACGTTTTTCGTGTTCATCACTTCTATTTTTTATTGGTCAGACAAAAGCAACGCAGTTGAAAATACTACTAGTTCATAATTACTATCAGCAATCTGGCGGAGAAGATACCGTGGTAGCCAACGAAAAAGCGCTGCTCGAAAAATTTGGTCATCAGGTGGTTACGTTTTTCAAAACCAATGACGAGATCAACACACTTTCCGTTTTTGAGAAATTGAAATTGGCCAACGAAACAGCGTGGTCTAAAAAATCATACGCTGAAATGATGATTGTTTTGAAGCGAGAAAAGCCAGATGTGTGTCATGTACACAATACGTTTCCTCTTTTTTCTCCTTCTGTGTTTCAAGCATGCAAAGACTCAAAAACACCGGTGCTGCAAACGCTTCATAACTACCGACACATTTGCACTAATGGCTTGTTTTTAAGACAGGGAAAAGTATGTGAAGATTGCCTTGGATCATCTGCATATGGTGCGGTTTTAAAAAAGTGTTATCGAGATTCGGCCATACAAACGTTGGCTGTAGCTAGATTAATCGAGCAAAATAAGTCTCGAAATACATGGAATACATTGGTCGATCAATTCTTCTGTTTTTCCGCTTTCGCGAAAGAGAAATTTATTGCGGCTGGTATAGACGAACAGTTGCTTACTGTAAAGCCGAATTTTATTCCTGAGTTTCAATTTCCAGCTTCGCTAGCGTCAAAAAATTTCTATGTTTACATAGGCAGATTGGAAGAAAATAAAGGACTAAAACTTTTGGCTGAAATTGCTCCGAAACTTAGTTTGCCGGTCAAAATTATAGGAAGTGGTGTGCTTTCAAATGAGCTGAAATCAGTAAAGAATCTAGAGCTCTTAGGACAAATGAGTCATGATCACACCCTACAATGCTTATTCAATGCTAAGGCGCTGCTGTTTCCATCATTGTGCTATGAAGGAATGCCGATGACTATTCTAGAAGCTTTTTCTACCAAAACGCCCGTTATTGCTAGTGATTTGGGAGCCATGAAGTCAATGCTTGATCACCGAACAAATGGACTTTTATTCGAGCCTAATTCAGCGCAAGATTTATTTGAAAAAGTAGAAATGCTTGACCAAGATATTGATTTTCAGCAACAGCTTGCATCCCGAGCTTTCTCCAATTTTAAAGAAAAATATAATGAAAAGGCAGTATATGACCTGCTGATGAACACATATCAACGGGTGCTTTCGAAATGAGGGTTTTAGGAACAGAATTATACGATAAGGGATTTGATCAGCTCATCAGCGACAGCTTAATAATATTGGATGGTCAGCCCAAAAACTTGCTAATAAGTCCGTCTGACGCTAATGTGCTGGTTACGGCAAAAATGGATGCTGATTTTGCGAAGATTTTACATCAATATCATTGGAATTTGCCAGATGGTGTGCCATCGGTTTGGATGTTAAAATGGAAAGGGGCAAAGCAAGCAAATCGTTGTAGTGGACCAGATTATTTTAAATCGATGGTCGTATCAACAGCCAAAAAGCAGTTGAATCATTATTTGTGCGGTGGCGCACCAGGAGTGGCTGAAGCCTTAAAACTTACTTGCCAGCGATGGGGAAATCATCAAATAGTTGGAACGCATTGTCCACCTTTTAAAACCCTGAGCGAAGAAGAAATAATGGAGATAGCTGATGATATAAACTCGAAGAAAGTAGACATGGTCTGGGTGGGTCTTGGCGCACCAAAGCAGATTTATTTTGCGCATAGATTGGCAAAATATACTCAGGTAAAACTGATAGTAACTATTGGCGCAGCATTCGATTTTCATACTGGAAGAGTTAAAAAAGCACCAAATTTTGTTCAAGGAATGGGCCTTGAATGGTTATATCGACTTGCAAAAGAGCCAAAAAGACTTGCTAAACGTTATTTTAAGATTGTGCCTTTGTTTATTCTTTTTAACCTGTTGGAAATGAAATGCTTTTTGACAAAATCAAGAGGTAAGAGATGATAAATTCGACTATCTCAGTCAGTGCAAGAATCCATTGAGAGATAAACACCTAACAATCAATTGCAAATAATTAGTTGACAGCGCATCAAAATCGCCTCAAAGCGTTGATACTTTTGTCAAAAATCTCTGAATCAAGACTTATTATGTCTGAAACCAACCAAACTGAACAAAAAGGAAAAAAAGGGCTGATTTACATTACGTTGTTTCTGCTTCTTACCAATGTTTTCACCTTGTATTTATACTTCACAGCGCATCAAGAAAACGTAGAGCTTGTGACCAACAATACAGATCTTTCGGTTGAAAAATCTGCATTGCAAGCTGAGCTCGAAGAAATGCTTGCTCAATACGATGCTGCCATTACAGATAATGAAGAAATGAATGCTCAAGTGGCTGAGCAGCGCGCACAAATTGAGCAGCTTTTGGCGCAAGCCGAAAAGCATAAAGATGATGCTTACATCATTTATAAGCTCCGAAAAGAAGCGGCTACATTGCGCGAAGTGATGAAGGATTATTTGGTAACGATAGATTCGCTAAATACACTCAACCAAAGCTTGATCGCTGAAAAGGCAGAGGTGAAAATGGAGCTCAACACCCAAAAGGTGGAAAACAAACAGCTAAACGATAAAAACGCAGAACTTGCCAAGAAGGTAGAAATAGGATCGAAGCTAAAAGCGCTTGACTTGGTTTCGGTGGGTCAACGGGTAAAAAACACCACCGTGCACCGAGAAACTGATCGCGCCAAGCGAGTAGATAAAATAAAAACCTGTTTTACGATTGATAAAAACGAGGTTGCCAAGCCAGGTAAAAAAGACATTTATCTGAGAATTGTAGATCCTAATGGCGAAGTGTTGAGCTACGATCAAAGCGAAAAATATATGTTTACTTACGAAGACAAAGAAGGCTTGTATACTCGCAAAGAAGAGCTGATGTATGAAAACGAAGAAGTTGACATGTGCTTGTATTGGGATGTGCTTAAAGAACCAATAGAAGGCAAGTACATTGTAGAGATTTATGCCGAGGGCTACCTTATCGGAACTACCGATTTTGAACTACAATAGTCAATCATGGCATCAATAAAGGCGAATTAATTTCACCTTTGGCGGCATCATGAATATAGAAACTAAAACAGCCATTGTTACTGGTGCCACGCGTGGCGTGGGTCGAGCTACTGCGCTAGCCTTGGCGGCAAATGGCTACGAGCTTTGGATTACCGCACGCAGTCAAGATGGATTAATGGCACTCAAGGCCGAGCTAGAAGGTGTATCAAACATTGAACATCACTTTCATGCACTTGATTTTTCAGATCAAAACCAAGTGTTGAGTTACACCAATATTTTGACCGTTTTGGTTGACAAAATAGATGTGCTTGTAAACAATGCTGGCATTTATATTCCTGATCAATTGCTGGATGAAGAAAGCGCGCTTGAAAAACACATGCAAGTCAATTTTTACGCAGCTCACACTATTACGCAATCGCTTTTGCCGTTGTTTGAAGAGCAAAGAAGCGGTCACATATTCAACATTTGTTCTGTAGTAAACAAGCAACCGCGAGCCGAAGCCGCAAGCTACACCATCAGCAAATTTGCCTTATACGGTTATCATCAGGTTTTGCTAAAAACGCTAAAGCCGCACCAAGTAAAAGTGACCGCATTGTTGCCATCATCTATCAACACCTCTAGTTGGGACGGCATGGAAGCACCGAAGGATGAATTTGTGCAGCCTGAAGACATAGCTGATGTAATATTAGCTGCCATTGCTATGAAACCAGGCACGGTGATGAACGAAATAGAACTGCAAAGCATTAACCCAGATTTTTAATCAGAAATGGGAAAAAACAAACTGAAAAAATTTGCTGAAGTACAGCGAATGACTCACGTTATCGAACCTGAATTTGATGAGGTGATGAACAAAGATTATCGCCTCAAAGGCAATTGGAACAAGGAGTTTGGGAACGATAACCCAATTGTTTTGGAGCTTGCTTGCGGCAAAGGTGAATACTCGGTTGGCATGGGTAAACTCTTTCCAGAAAAAAACTTTGTGGGCATTGATATTAAAGGTGCGCGCATGTTTACAGGCGCCAAAGAAGTAGAAGATGCGGGCATGACAAACGTTCGTTTTTTGAGAACAAAAATTGATTTGATCAATAGCTTCTTTGCTGAAAATGAAGTGGATGAAATCTGGATTTTGTTTGCAGATCCACAACTTGGCCGTCCGCGAAAGCGCCTTACCAGCGGCATGTTTTTAGAGCGATATGTTCGTTTTTTAAAGCCAGGCGGCACGCTTAATTTAAAGAGTGATAGCACCGATTTATATGAGTTTACCAAGCTAGAATCTATTCCAGAATACCATCAAGAGCAAAACAACTTTGAGTTTGATCTGCGGTTTGATACCGATCAATTGTATGAAGAAGGCATCAAAGCGCTGGATGAAACCATGCAAGCGGTGCTCAATATCAGAACCTATTATGAGTCGATTTGGCTTGCACAAGGAAAAAAGATCAAGTATTTATCTTACAATTTGATCAAAAAATGAGTCAAATCAAGTTTAAATCAAACCTAGAATCGGAGGTTACCATTTCTGAGTTGATGCTTCCGTCACACTCTAATTTTGGGGGCAAAATTCATGGCGGTTACATTTTGTCTTTAATGGATTCTATTGCCTTTGCCTGTGCATCAAAGCATTCGGGCACATACTGTGTTACGGCATCTGTAAACAAGGTTGACTTCTTGTTGCCCATTGAAGTGGGTGAGTTGGTAACCATGCGCGCTAGAGTGAATTATGTGGGTAATACCTCCATGGTTGTAGGCATAAGGGTTGAATCAGAAAACATAAGAACAGGCGAGATCAAGCATTGCAACTCTTCCTATTTCACAATGGTTGCAAAAACCGCTGAAGGCGAAACAGTAGAGGTTCCAGGTTTGGAATTGAACACGAAGGAAGACGCAAGACGCTATTTAAGAAGCATTGAGCGCATGACTGATGCCCATCAGCGTACACAGAGATTCAGCGAAGAGTATTTTAATCTGAATGATAACCTTGAGCTTCTACAGAACAAAAAAGTGTTGCTTAAGAACATTAAATAGGCAAATCACCAACCAAATGTTGAAGTTTCTCGTAACTGGTTGAAAATGGCGCAAAAAAATAGAGATATTTGCTGCGCTTTTAAGAATCGTAAAGGTTCGCCCCCAAACCAGTAAATCAAGAAAGCATGACTCCAGCAGATGTTCAAACCATCATTAACTGTATCAACCAACTTAACAGGGCGGTTGATTACAAGCAATGGGAAAAATTGCCTGACTTTTTCACTCAAGACTTAGAGGTATCTTTTCCGAAATCATCCATTAAACCTAATTCTAGGATCGGCATTGGTGTTTTTCAAAAACACTTGATTAACCAACTTTCTGATGTAAAATCTTTGCACAGAGACTATAATTTTTTCATCAAAACAAATGAAGGAATTTTCTGCAAAACCGATTTTAAGATTGAGGTTTATTCAGAAAGTAAAACCCTGATTTCAGGAGCTTCTGGTATTCATTATTATAAAATGAGTAACGAATCTGGAAAGTGGAAAATAGCAGGAATTCAACGAAAAATTATTCGAGTTGACGCACCTGTTCCACAGCAAAACCAAGTACAGTACGCCTACCGTTAATCTTCTTCTGTTTTTGGTTTGAGCATGTTGGTGAGCAGCGTAACAAAGCTTACCACACTTATTGAGCTTAAAGGCATTAAAATAGCTGCGAAAATGGGCGTAAGCTCACCTCTTACGGCAAAGTATAAACCTACTAAGTTATAAAGTAGAGAAAGTATGACACTGGCCTTAACCACGTTCATGCTCTTTTTTGTGTAAGCAATAAATTGATTTAAGTATTTCAACTGATCAGCCTGCAGTATCACATCACAGGCGGGCGAAAAGCTAAATACATTATCCGCCACAGCTATACCCACGCTTGCGGCCTTTATAGCGCCAGCATCGTTTAGTCCATCGCCAAGCATCATCACATTTTTACCTTCTTCGTTCAATTTCATCACAAAAGCTCTTTTGTCTGTGGGCGATTGATTAAAGTATAGGTTTGTTTTAGAGCCAAAAATGTGCTCCATTGCGTTTTTCTCTGAGCTGTTATCACCGCTCAAGAGATAGGTTTTGAAACTATGGTTAATGCGAGAAATCATATGTAAAATCCCGTCTCTGGTGGTTTTTCGGATAATAAAGTGGCCGTAAACAATGCTGTTGATGGCTACATACACCACGCTGCCTTCTTCTGCAAGGTCGCTTGGTTCGGCTCCTACAAATGTTGCAGAACCTATTTTTATGAGTGCTCCGTCCACCACACCACTTATTCCTTCGCCTTCTGTCGTCTTTAGGTCTTTTACTAGCCTCGTGTTGCCCACAATTACACTCTTCAAGGCTTGACTTAGCGGGTGCGAAGATTCACTGGCAATGGTCTTTATCCAAGCCAATTGGTGCTTAAGCAAAATGTTTCCGAGATAGCGCACTTCGAATTTTGTGCCCTTAGTCAGGGTTCCAGTTTTGTCAAAAACGATGGTGTTAATGGCCGCTAATGATTCAAGTACATCGGCATTTTTTACGAAAAACCCCATTTTGCCCAAAATGCGCGATACGTTGCCTGCTGTAAACGGCATGCTCAAAGCAAGTGCACAAGGGCAAGCAATGATGAGCACTGCTGTGAATGCACTCACAGCCTCAGTTGCATCATACCAAAGCCAATAGGCCAATGTGCCAAAAGCTATTGCTAAAATGCCAATGGAAAAGTATTTACTCACTTTATCGATAAGTGATGAAAACTGAGGTTTGCTGTTATTGCTTTCGACTTGATTCCACAGACTGGTAAGATAGCTTTGCGAAACTTCTTTCACTACCTCTACCTCAAATGCAATGCCCGTATTTCGCCCACCAGCATAGAGCAAATCACCTTCGGTTTTTGAAAGCAAATCACTTTCTCCACTCACAAAACTGTAATCTATTTCTGCCCATCTACTCGTCAACTTTGCGTCTGCAGGAATCACTTGATTTTGTAGGATTCGTAATCTATCTCCTAGTTTTATGTCTTCAAGCATACAAACCATTTCGCCCTCAGGTGTTATTTTGGCTACGGCAATTGGGAAGTATGATTTAAAATCTCTGTCAAAAGCAAGCGCATCGTATGTTTTGTTTTGATACCATTTTCCGATCAAAAGAAAGAACACAAGCCCTGCAAATGAATCAAAATAACCGGCTCCTGTTTGTGTGATGATTTCGTAGGCACTGCGCAAGAATAGTGTTGCTATGCCAAGTGCAATGGGCACATCAATGGTCAAAAATTTTAGGCGTAGACTTTTCCAAGCACTTTTGAAATATTCGGTTGAACTGTAGAATAATACAGGTAATGCTAAAGCAAAATTTAGAAGACTGAAGATGGGCTTAAAGCTATCAAGTGAAGCATCGTCTAAACTCAGATATTCTGGAAAGCTAAATAGCATGATGTTGCCAAAAGCAAAACCTGCAACTCCCAATTTCAAGATCTCGGTTTTTCTGATTTTCTGAGCCGATTTTGCGCTCTTGTCGCGCTGTAAATCTGCTGGATAGCCAAGTTCATCAAGCAAAAGCACCAAGTCTTTGAGTGACATTTTATTGGTGTCGAAAAGCACCGTGATTTCTTTTTTCAAGAAATTGACTTCTGATTTTATAACACCATCATTCAATTGCTGAAGTTTTTCAAGCAACCAAATGCATGCAGCGCAGTGCATACTTGGCAAGTAAAGCGTCACTTTATTTTGACTGCCTTCGGCAAATTCAATGAATTTCGATTTTACTTCTTCTAAATCGAGAAAGTCTTTATTGTCAGTTTTTGGTTTAACAGTGCTCCCCGGGCTATGCTCGATTTCATAATATGAAGTGAGGCCCGTGTCTTGAAGCAGTGAATAAACAGTGCGGCAACCATGGCAGCAAAAGTCATGGTTTTTGAAAACCAAGTGTTCTTCTTGGCAATGTTCTCCGCAGTGATAGCAAGTGGTTTTTTGTTTGGCTACTGGCATAAAAAAAGCGTGTCAACAAATGTGACACGCTTCTTTATTTTGCTGTATGACTAAGATCAGTTTTCTACTATTGAATCGTCAGTTTTTTCAAATATCTACCATCCTCAGTTTGTACTTCAATAAGGTATAAACCACTGTTTAGATTCATAAGATTCAAATCGAGTTTTGTGCTGGTTGTAAATGAATTTTCCATCACTAAATTGCCTAACATATCCATCACGCGCACACTTTTAATACTGGCTTTTGCAGCAATAGTTACCGCACCATCTGTTGGGTTTGGATACATAGAGAAGCTGTGATTAGCTAAACTATTTATTCCAGTTAATTCTACTAAAATGCTAACGATAGTATCGCAACCGTTACCATCGGTTACAATTACTGTGTAAGCGCCATCAGCAATGCTGTCAAGGTCTTCTGTATTAGCTGTAAAGCCATTTGGTCCAGTCCAAGCAAATGTTTTGGTTCCGCTGCCCCCGCTCACATTAAGGTCAATGGCCCCATCGTTGCCCATGCTTACACCTTGCACTGATGCAGAAACAGATAATGCTGTAGGGTTTTCCAATTCTACTACTTGAATGGTTGAATCGCCATTGGCATCATAAACAGTAACGTTGTAAGTGCCCGCGCACAAGTTGCTTGCGCTATTGGTAGTGCCACCATTAGTGCCTGAAGGCCATTGGTACGTGTATGGTGGCACACCACCTAGGCCGCTCACTGTGGCCGAACCGCTGCAATCGCCATTGCAATAAGGATTTTGCTCGTTTACTGAGTATGAAATTAGGTTGTCATCTACTTTGAATTCGGCAAAAGTTAAATTACCATTTTGGGCGTCAGCTATTGCAGAAAGCACTGGCCATTGCTCACCATTTGCATACCATCGGTAATTGTGAACCGTGCTAGCGCTGTCTAAAAATTGTTGCCATCCTATGAATGGGAATTTAGCCCAAACGGTATCTGTATTTTGTTCTAATAAGTACTGACGAATACTGGAATATGTTCCCCCAGGAGTTTGAACAGTACCATAAGCATCAAAGTTGCTGGTAATATTTACTTTTCGCTTAACTCTTGCACTATCACAAGTGCCACCAAAACCAAGTGCCGCACAGCTCATGATAGTATCAAAATATGCCGTTGCTGTGAAAGAAGAGTTGAACGTACTTGGAAACTCAACTTGCTTCACGTTTGGAGCAAAATTTACCGCCAGGTTTACTCCTAAATTGAAAGGGTCTCCTGTAACACCGTCAATCGAAAATTCGGTACCGTTCAAATCATAAAAAAGGGTGTCCGATTGTCTCTCTGTGGCCAAATCTGCGTTTGGAAATAAGCTTCCGCTGGCTGTATTCGCTGGATCTTCAAACTTCAGTGTATTGATGTTTGAAACGGCAAGGGATGTAAAATTCCAGGTTTGGTTTCCTGTGCCGCCCACGCTTAAATTGGCTGGTGGCGCTATGTCTGTACCCACAACAATGCTATCGCCCGCAGTGCCAAAATCGGCTTGAGTTATGGTGATTTGAGCAAAGCTGCTAATGGTGGTGAACAATGCAATGGCAGAAAGTAAAGTTTTGCGCATAGTATTTTGAATTTGTTGCGAATTTATACCAAATCAGACGCTTTTATTCGCGCAATGGTTGATTTAGCAGAAGCTAACACATCCGCGCAAATAATACCTTTGCGCCATGGAAAGCGTAAGACAACAAAAAGTAGCCAGATTACTCCAAAAAGAAATCGGTTTGATTTTTCAAAACCAAGTTTCGCACTTGGCTTTGGGTAAGATTGTTTCGGTAACAGTGGTGCGCAGTACTCCAGATTTAAGCTTTGCGCGTATTTACGTAAGTGTGTTTCCTGATGCTGAACCACAAAAAACAGTGGATAGCTTTAATGAGAACATCAAAGAAATCACAAAAGTGCTCTATCCGCGGATCAAGAATCAATTTCGCGTAATGCCCGAAATCAGATTTTATTATGACGACTCGCTTGACTACGCTGATCGCATCAACCAAATACTTCCAGATTAAGCCACGTGAACGTTCCTTTTTCTATTGCGAAGCGGTATTTGTTTTCACCAAAAAACAGAAGTGCCATCAACATCATCTCAGCCATTGCGGCTTTGGGGGTTTTGATTGGTAGCCTTGCAATGATCATTGTTTTGAGTGCGTTTAATGGCCTTGAAACCTTAGTATCCGATTTATACACGAGCGTAGATCCAGATATTCGTATTTCTCCCGCCAAGGGAAAAACCTTTGACTTAGATAGCGCCAAGTTTGCTGAAATAGCAAAATGGCCAGAAATTTCAGCTAGCTCGCCAACGCTTGAAGAAACAGTGTTTTTGCAGTTTGAAGACCAGCAAACCATTGTTTCGATTCGTGGAATTGATCCATCTTATTTGCCAAATCTTGGCTTAGACACTCATTTGATTGAAGGTGCTTTTACCATGGAATATGAAGGTGTTCTAGGTGCAATCTTAGGCTATGGTGTCGCAGATAACCTGAATCTTTTTGTGCGAGATGCTACCGAACGAATCAAGGTTTTTGCTGCTAAGCGCGATGGCATTAAATCGCTCAATCCCGAAAGCAAATTCAAAACCATGGCTATTCCAGCCTACGGAATTGTGCAGCTCAATCCAGAGTTTGATTACAAATATTTTTATGTTCCATTCGCTTTTGCGGAAGAGCTTTTACAGTATAAAAATCAAGCTTCTTTCATTGATATTACGCTAGCTAACGATAAAGACAGAGATCAAGTAAAAGCCAAGCTCGAAGCTGCTTTGGGCGAAAAATTTGAAGTAAAAACGCGTGTTGAGTTAAACGATTTACTTTTCAAAACCAACGCCACCGAAAAGTGGGTTACCTTCTTCATTTTGTCGTTTATCTTGATCGTTGCCACTTTCAACTTGATTGGCAGCCTTACGATGTTGATCATAGAGAAGAAGAGCGACATTTCGCTTTTGAGATCGATTGGTACCACAGTAGCCGACATTAGAAAAGTGTTTTTGTATGAAGGTATGCTGATAACAGGAGTTGGAGCTGTAGCGGGCTTAGGAATAGGCGTTACGTTGGTGCTATTGCAGCAATATGTTGGCTTTTTTCCGCTCGAAGGCGGATTGGTAGAGTATTATCCCATGCGCTTTAGCATTACCGACTTAGCGGCAGTAATAGCCGTAGTGTTTGTTATCGGCCTCACCGCAAGTTTTATACCGGTGCGGGTTCTATTACAATACCGCAAGCTACTGCAAATGGTAAAATAGTAAGGCAAAATGAATTTCTATAAAGGGCTAGAATACTGAAGATGGCGGCTTAGAGTGAAGCAAAAACAAAGAGGATATCATAGAAATATGAGTGTAAGTAATGCTAATATTCTAGTAAAACCAAAAAATGTACCCCCCGATTCCGCGAGCTGTCCACTTGCAATGTTGCC
>Ga0100402_1005594_pt1 | contig 12760 bp, 10 predicted proteins | sample CryGeyme20150102_FD_80419 | JGI IMG/M metagenome (GOLD analysis project Ga0100402, IMG submission 80419) | Groundwater microbial communities from Crystal Geyser aquifers in Utah, USA - Crystal Geyser metaG 2015-0102 | ecosystem: Environmental > Aquatic > Deep subsurface > Groundwater | place...
AATAACCTCTAATTTAGTGGTGAATCTTAGCATAGCTCCCTTCAGTGATGCTGATATACTCATTTGGACTTATTTTTCTTATAGACCATACTAAAAAGGATTGTATCGAACATACCCATGAGCTGATTATTCCCCATGCAGCCACAATTTGATAAAAATCGATGTCTGGTATATACTAATCCTTACCTGACTTTCAACATAGTACTCTAGCTTTTTATCGAAAATAGCAGTTATAGATGCTGCTGCTCGATCGTTAACAATACACCTGTTATTTTCCACCATATATTTTCGATCAGCAAGTTCGATCGTCTGACTGTCTGCATTTTAACTGGAATACCTGTTTTGATCTAGAATGTTAAGTTCGAGCCATTATCAGCAGTGAGAGTGACCTCTTTGATAAGGATAATTAGCTTCAAAATATGTTTTTAGTAGTTATTGTTCATTAGCATTATAACAAACCAATAAATTAAAGCGGACCTTCCTTCGTGTTCTTTTTGACAAAAATGTATATAGCTGTTGCCTGATGGATCGTATAAAAATAATAAAATTAATGAGCAGGTTCTCACAAAGTGCCAATAATTTTTATTCAACCATCACCCATAGTCGACCCGCTACAAGCAATTACAAAGGAGCCAGAGGAAGAATCATGTCTACCGGATAAACAGCATTCCTTGCCAATAGCACCGGCTCCAATTTTCGGCCCAAAACTGGAACGCATATACTGTTGCGATCGGCCTCCTCATCTTTCAAAAATACCAAAGGCAAACTCGAAACACTTGGAGATCATTTGAATGAGCTGTTGCAAAATAGCAAAGATACCAGAACAGGCACTAAAGTATTTGTGAAGTTATTCAGGAATTACAACTGCAAGTCGATCTGCTAAAATAATAACTCAAGGAAAAAGGAATAGCTAACATACACCAGGAGCTGTTTCAAAAGGTCAGATAACTGTAAAAAGCTGTCAGAATCAAGCAGAGGTCAGATATGCTGAAATTTGATGCTTTAACCCAAACATGCCAAGCATTGTCTCGAAACAGCAAATAGATGAGTGGCAGAGTTCATGAACTCAATGTGAGAATAGCTGAAATATAAAATATGATGGGCTTCCATGGAGTGCGTGATAAATTAAAATACTGATTGATAATACTATCTTGTATCATTTGTGTTGAAGATCCTTCCAGGGACCTGCCACTTTCTCGAAAGTGGAGGATGATTTTTTAGTAATTTGTCGACATTGTTCGACGTATTGAGGAGAGCTTTGGGTATCGCAGAAAATGTCCCGACCTGCGTGTCCTTTTTATGTTCCACTGCTTCTCAGGTAAGAGTAAAGGATCTGAGTAGCGTTATCTTTCTAGAGCCTTTCTCTTAATTGGGTCATGCCTCCTCTGATCGTCAAATCATCAAGCCCATAGGCCTACTTAAAGCTGTAAAATTTCTAAAATTTAGCATCATCTTCCTTCTTTGTATACTTTGTGATGTCCAATCTACATATTTATATTGATACCTGTATTGATCATAATCCACCACTTGAAGGGTGTCAGAGTCGATGGTCATGATCCTGTACTCAGGATGCTTGTTGCTGTAGGTTGTAAGACTGGGAGCAATGAAGAAGTAGTTAGAAATTGTCGAATAGTTTGCAATATTTGGAAAGAAGCCGATGTGGTCGGTGTGACTATGGCCGTAAAACTGACCTCTGATTATGTATGAGTATCTTTCTGTCAGGGCATTAAATCTCATCGACCATTCGTTCAGGGCACTTTTAGGAGAAATATGTCCGATAAACCAAACATATTGACCGTTCTTTTCTGACTATTTGAGTTAATCTTCAATCCATTGTAGCATATGACCAGCATCGGTAGGATTTCTCATCAAAAACCAGTTCATATCGTTCTGTGCTTGTGTATTGACAGAAATAATCTTAATGTTATTCAGTTAAGGCAATGTGATACTGTAAAATCCTTTGGTCCTGAGCATATCATATGCTTGCTGGTCCAGCCATGGCTTCCAAGCCTCAGCAAGTCCACCAATCAACATTTTTTATCTTTCTCCCTCATAATCATAAACATTTACTGGGAAGCTTTAGTGATTGCCCATTGCAGGAATCACTCTTATGTTTGTCGCTTTCTGAATTCTTTGGCTTTAGATGAAGGTAAAATTTAAATTGTAGCTTTGTGACTGCTGCCAGACATCATGAGGTGTGTTGTCTCCGGTCCATAGAATCAAATCAACATCGTGCATTTTCTTTAACTCTTCAGTAAACAATCCAAAAGTTTGAAAAGGCAGGTCACAATTACTTAGACTTCCCCAATAATTAGCAGCACCTGCATTTTCCTACTAAACTTGAAGATGCTCTCCATTCAGCACTCTATTCCATACATCTTTGTGCTCCAGTTTGAGAGTGACATTTGATCTGCAACAAACAGGTTCCGAACACTTCATCGCAGCACCAGCAGTATAGTAGAGATCAACATGAACATCTGATATATGCATGACCTTAAAAAGCTTCTTTTTGGTCGGCTTCTCCCATTCTTTGTTGGGTTTACCTTCTAAAATTTTATTTATGTCCTGAGTTAGATTGCGTATTTTGTATTATTTGGGACAAAACCTCAACTTATGACAAACAGCATGAGGGTCAGTATAGTGACGCCAGACAGAGTTGACTATTGAGTCCATCATCTCGTGGACTGCCCCTTTGCAGACATTAGGCTTTTGAAGGTTCTTTTTGACACAGTATTTGGAAGCAACATAATCTAGAATCACTTCTGTGGGCTTAGCAGGAATAGATCGTTGGTATTCATGAACAATGTCGTGGCAGACACTGCAAGGAATGTTTGTGCCTTGGAACTACGCAAAAGCGAGGGTAAGAGTTATGAAGAGTACTAAAAGGGTCTTCATTGATATATTATAGGGGCACCTTTGTACCAAATGTAATTTAATGGTCATTTCTCAAACAATAGAAATCATTTGTGTTCGAGGTCCTTCCATTTTCCTGAAATCTTCTCCAACAAGCCAGGCTTGCTTGATTCGCCTCGGCACTCAGCAGCATATTGCGGGGAGCTTAAAGTAGTGCAGTATATATCTTTTCCTGTATGACCTTTTTCAACACCAGCTTTTTTGAAGTATGAATATTGAATTTGAGTGGCATTGTCGTGCTAGAGTTTATTTTTGAAGTCTGTCATTCCTCCTTTGACAGTGGTATCTTTCAGGCCATAGGCTTATTTGAAGTTGTAGAATTTTTAGAATTTGGCATCGTCTTACTTTTTGGTGTACTTTGAAAGGTCCAATCTGAATGTAGATACTGATACCTGTATTGATCGTAGTCAACAATTTGCAAAGTGTCAAAGTCAACAGTCATGACCCGATATTCCGGATTTCTGTTGTTGTAGGTTGTGAGACTGGGAGCCGTGAAGTAAACATTTGATATCTTTGACTTATTGGCGAAGGAAGGGAAGAAACCAATTTCGTCATCATGAGTGTGACCATAAAACTGTCCTCGAATAATGTAAGAGAAACGATCAGTCAGAGCATTGAATCTCATTGACCATTCGTTTAGAGCATTGTTTGGAGGAATGTGACCTAATATCCATACAAATTGGTTATTGGCCTCTGATTCTTTTAGTTCATCCTCAATCCATTGAAGCATATGACCAGCGTCAGTGGGATTTCTCATCAAAAACCAGTTCATGTCATTTTGAGCTTGAGTGTTGACTGATATAACTTTCAAATTGTTGAATTCAGGTAAAGTCATACTGAAGTAGCCTTTGGTTCTAAGCATATCATAGGCTTTCTGGTCAAGCCATGGCTTCCAAGCTTCGGAAAGTCCACCTATGAGCATTTGCTATCTTTATCCCTGATAGTCATAAACATTGACTGGAAAACTTTCGTGGTTACCCATGGCTGGAAGGATTCTTGCTTTGGTTGCTTTCAGGATTCTTTCACTTTCAATTACTGTAAAGTTTAGGTTGTAGGTTTGTGACTGCTGCCAAACATCATGAGGAGTGTTGTCTCCAGTCCAGATAATCATGTCGAGGTCATTCATTTTTTTGACCTCTTCTAAAAACAGCTGAAATGTTTGGAAAGGAAGGTCACAGTATGCAACACTTCCCCAATAATTTGCAGGACCTTCAGTCGGTTCCTTAACTTCTAAATGCTGGCCATTCAAAATGCGATTCCAGGCATCTTTGTGTTCCAGCTGAAGTGTGACATTCGATCGACAGCAAACAGGTTCGGAACAATTCATAGCTGCCCCAACTGTATAGAAAAGGTCAATATGAACATCCGAAATATGCATGACTTTCAGAAGTCTTTTCTTAGTAGGTTCCTCCCACTATTTCTCGGGCTTGCCTTTTACAATTTTTTCGATATCCTGAGTAAGGTTCCTAACTTTGTATTCCTTGGGGCAGAACCTTAGCTTGTGACAAATAGCATGAGGATCTGTATAATGCAACCAGACAGAGTTGACAATAGAGTCCATCATTTCAGATACTGCACCTTTACAAACATTTGCCTTTTGAATGTGTTTTCTAAAGCATACTTGATATCCAATTTAGTCTAAAAATAGTTAGGTTGGCTTCCGAGGAATCGATTTCTGATACTTGTGGATGATATCATGACAGATACTGCAACCCAATTAGAAGTTTGATAGTTGACTCGATACTGCTATTATGAGGACAATGGTCAGAAGCAGCTGTTTCATTGTAGGAGATTATATCATTTCAAAGACACTTAAATAATAGAAGGCCTCTTCAAATACAATAAATCACTTTAAACTGAAGAATATGAAGTTTCCGGTCGAATCGGTAAATTCTTTGATAGAAACTGATGCCTTATAATAATTACGATAGTTTGAATCCCATGCCTATCTTCTCCTGTATGATAGCTGTCGAAAACGATCAAAAACAGATCTGCATCGTTCATAGAGACTACTAAGTGTCTGACATCAGTTACCTGATGAGGAGCGAGGTCAAAAATTCATTTAAGTTTGTCGTGAGATAATCATTTCCATGTGTGGGTCGCAACACTCGAAACACTGTCATTCACGATGACAAGGTTTGTCATATTCAGATGTCAAACCGACCTGTGGCAGCTTATGCTTTCGTCAATCAAGGATATCCTGAACGTGTCATTTTTGCTTTTCTTAACAAAGCTCTGGATCTCTTCTTTGAACGTTTCGGAGACAAGTGGAAACAATTCAAAGACGATGACAATAAAAATGTAGAATCAATCTCAGTTGAATTCAGAAGATTTCAGAACCCTAAGGACGCTGATAAGTTGACACAGGCCTTGGGAGAGGTATAAGAAACAAAAGTCATCCTTCACGAAAGCATCAGAAAGTTACTAGAGCGTCAGGGTGACTTAGACAAACTGGTGGAGAAAAGTAAGGACCTATCTGAAGGAGCCAAACAATTTTACAAGACTTCCAAAAAAATGGACAAAGGATGCTGCCAACTGATCTGATCAACTTTGATTATTATAACAATGTAAGAATAGTATCAACTTGACCATTCTCTCGATGAATATGTCAGAATAATGAAAAAATATGGAATTTTGGTCAATGAGAAACTTCAACCAGCTCTTTTCAAGCTGAAAAACGGACTCATTTATCCAGGTTTACTCACCAATAAGGAAGTAAATGGTCAAGAAGATCTAGTCAAGGTCCCATTGAACTTATTGCTTACAGCTCATCGAGCAATGAAAGAACCAGAGCTAGCATAAATATTTTCAAACAGATTTTACAAAGAAGGGCCTATGTGGCAGGATAGAATTCTTGTGACTTTTCTCCTTTACTTACTATCAGTCAACAAAGACTCAATTTGGACCTACATGGCTTCTCAGTTTTCCAAAGCTATCGATATCCTCTCTTTCTGGCCTGAAGCATAGTTTAGCAGTTTTGTTGATAAGAGTGTGAAAAAAGCAGCTGGAAAAGAGAGAGCTCACTTTGAGGATTAATGGTTGAGGTTCGAATCAATTCAGGAGGAGTATCCTATATTGCAAGATAAAAAGTGGTTCAACAGATAGAACTACAAATGGATCTACATTCACACTATTAGTCGCTGCTTTGGCTCCTTCCTAAAATCGACTTACTTCGTTCCCTTTTGCTAGCTGTTTAACCATCATTGTGTTGATGTTTCATACACATGTTTTGATGAGAACAAGCTCAAAGAGAATAAGTAATAACCTGAAAAACAAGAAAGTGAGGCTGGATAGGAGAGATCAGAGGAGGAGTCAGTATCTAGTGGCTACAGTGACGACTATCTTTCAGATTAAGACTTCGACTATATGAGCATCAACAGCTATACTATAAAGTGGTGTAGTAAAATAAGCTTCGATCTCAAAGACAAATAAACAAAAATCATTGACAAACAGCTAAAGGATATCTACAGCTGGATGGATCAGCAATTGGAATGGAAAGGTTTCACACTTTTGTATCTGGGCCAGATGATTGAAAGATTGAAAATATATGAAAATGAGTACAAAGCAGGAAGGCAAAAATTTCAATCAAGCACATAAAAGATAGAAACTGTCAAGTTGGAATTACATGCCTATCGAAAATATTTGATCGAACTGTACAAATCACAAGGCAGATAATATCAGAAGGTTAAGAATGAAAGGGGCATCTAGAATACACATGTAAGACAAGTGGGGTGGTAGCATTTCTAAAAGTCCAAAGAATAATGCAAATAAACCTATACTCACTTCAAAATGGAAGCCAGAAACCAGGCACATTTCAAAGAAAACAGTCAAATTTATTTCAGCTATGGTAAACTATCCAACAGAACACTTCTCATCCGCTATGGCTTCAGTCTTGAAGATAACCCTTATGAGCACGTCTGGATCAAATTTAAATTAGCAAAGCAAATTGAACCTTTTCCCGATCTATTTGACCTGATTCAGAGCAAAGGATTGTCGGTCAGCTACAAGGTAAAGCTGAAAAGCTATACTTTTGCGCTTGAGCCGATTGTATACTTTAGAGTCTTTAATTGGAAGGCTACTCATCACAAGTTGGAAGATATTTTCTATGTGACTGATATCGATCGAGAAATTGAATGCCTCGACTCCGCAAGAAATATTTATTAAGAATATCTTGAGAAATACAAAGACATTACTTAAAATTTGCAAGATGAAGCTATCGGCTATCATGAGTACTTTGCAAGGGTATACAACCTCGAGAAAAAGAAAATTCTCGTAAAGCAAATTGAACTCACCTCCTATGTGATGGATCTTCTCATCGATATCAAAAATAAGATAGTTTGTCCCAAAAAAATATAAGTGAAGAAGTAACACAACCGCTATCTGAAGCATTATCTAAAGGGCCTGCGAGGGCTCACTTACTGAGCTTGATATTTGTTAATTTATCGTGAAGCTACCAATTTATGGGCATAATACTATATCATAGATCGACGTCATATGGCAACCATTTAGGAAGTGCTCTCCCGTTAACGCGAAAATAGCAATGTTGATGTGGAGGCTCTAGCCGAATTCATGTATTCTCCTTAGGGAGCAAAGGAAATGAAATAGCTCCGACAGTATGATATCGAACCTTTTGACTTCAATGTCTTCAACATGAGCAGAAGCGATCTCATCAAGTTGTCGGTGGAGGAGGCCAAGAAAAAGATCACCCTCGACATGAGGGATAAAAACGATCAACTAGCCTATATCCTGAAGAACAATCAGCAGCTACCTCTCAGCATTCATACCACTATGTTTGTCAAGTGTATTGAAATGCTTGGAACCCAAAGGCAGCAATAAACTTGGTTCCAGAAAGCCAGCAATTGTTAGATTTATGGGTGCTATGCTCAGACCTAGCTTGGTCATGGGTCAGATGTCAGAAGTTTGGAGACTACTGCCACTTATAACATGGAGAACGATACCTTCACCATCAATACTCCAACAGTTTCAGCCACCAAATGTTGGCCGGGTGATCTGGGTGTCTATGCAACTCATGCGTTGGTCTTCGCTCAGATGATAGTTCAGGGACAAAATCACGGAGTTCATTCTTTCATCGTTCCTGTCAGAGATCTATAAACCTTTGAGCCATTGCCAGGAATCGAAGTGGGAGACATCGGACCTAAGTTTGGATTCCACTCTAAAGACAACGGCTATCTGATTATGCGAGATATCGTGATTCCTAAGACCAACATGTTAAGAAAATTCACCTCAGTGAGCAAGACAGGCAAGATAAAAAAGAAGGGAGATCCTAAGGTCTCATATGCCACCATGATGATCATCCGGCAGCTGCTGGCATGTATTATGCCTAGAGTATATGGAAAAGCGATCATTATTGCAACTAGATATTCTCTCTTCAGAACTCAATTCCTCACTTCTGAAAAACTGTAAATTCCAATCATTGATTACCAAAGTCAGAAAGATAAAATCATTTCGAGAGCAGCAGAGTATGTCGCTATCTCAATTGGAGGTGTGGGTGTCAAGGAAATCAGCAATAGGAATCTCAAATATGTTATTGAGAAAAATGACTTTTCTCTTATGGCCGAAACACATAGCTGTTTGTGCCTCGGAAAAGCTCTCTTTTCTGAAATAGCTTATGAAGGCATGTAAATTTGCAGAAGAGCATGTGGAGGACATGGATTCAGTCACTACTCCGGCATTCCGATGCTTCTGGGTTAATATGCTTCTAACTTAACGTTAGAAGGAGAAAATACTATTTTATACCTGCAAGTAACTCGCTATTTGCTCAAAAATTACAAATATTCTATGACCAAAAAAGAAAAGGTCGGATAGAGCGTTCAATATCTCCTCAAGTATAATGACTATATGTCTACTCTCATTAATGCTGACAGGGATAACTGGAAGAATTGGACTATCGAAGACATCGAACATGTTTTGACCCAGGCAGCCTGCTACAGTTTATCCCTTGTCCTCGATAAAATGCTTAATAAGGATGAAAATGTGAGTAACCTGGATGTCTGGAACAAGATTGCTGGCTGTGATATTAGAAAAGCAGCTATGTGCCATGGGCATGTTTATACCTTTTCATCCTTCAAAAGAGCCTTGGAGAAAGGCCCTAGTATCACAAATAGAGAGATCCTCAAAAATTTATGCATGTTGTTCGGAGCCAGCAGCATCATCAAATACGCCACTCCGATCATCGAAGGAGGATTCATAACGCCTGATCAAATTTCAGCTTTGAGAAATTTCAAAGAGTTACTGCTCTAACATCTGAGGCCTCACATAATCAACATTACTGATGCTTTCTACATACCTGAGCAATTCATCCAATCAGCTCTAATCCACGGAGATCCTTATTAAGTATTTTTGCCCTTATTTTTAGAACTATCTTAATCTGGCTCGCAAGAACAGTTTGAATTCGAAGGTCCAAGATGCAGCCTTGTTAGTGAAACAATAAATCGTTCAGGCAACTCTCAAGCATCAAGCTAAATTATGATTGATTATCATAAACTTATAAAATCATCCTCATTTTAACATGTTTCAGAAGGATCTAGTAAAGATGTTTATATAATGCTGGCTGGAATTGGCTTTTTGGAAAAGGGATTGTGCAGCTGTTATATTTCAGGCGAGAGGAGATGATGTTAAGGTTATTAGAAAATTTAATATACACTTTAGTATTGAATTTTACTCCAATTAAATGTATATAGAACCAAAATATTTTTTTTATACTGCTTGAAACGACCTATCAATTTGATAAGAGAGACAGAACGTTTGCTTTTGACACCATCGATTGAATTCAGAACAATTTTTTTGAAAGATTCTTCTTCAATGTCAATATTATAACCTCTGTTCTTCAGCAAAATATTCTGAAGAGCCTGTAAGTTGCTTGTTAGCGTGTGCCTTCTGATTGTCTAGGATTTTCGCTCCTTGAGAAATATATCGATTGAGTCTTATTCATTTTTTGGAGAATCAATATCGATTGAGCCGATGTAATCCTTGAAGGTTGGGCTTTGAGGAGGAAGCAAGCGAAGACTCTAAACTTTTTGCAATGTTTAAGACCACATGTCATGTGAGTTTGAACGGATTTTAGTGTAAATTTATTGACAAAGTTAACGACATGGCTCAGGAAAAACGTTTACCTTATGTTTTTCAAGGAGATTCATCAAGATTATTTTAGACGGAGATTCACATCGAAATTATTCATCAAATAGATGCTTTACTATTGTTGAAGAATAGAATCGTTTCAGCCAGGTTGGCTGAAAATCGATACAGATAAGAGCATTGATTAGGAGAAAATTGTTCAACTCTTCAGATGGTTCCATTCCATAGTTAGGTAGTTTAAAATAATAGGTTTAGTCTGATGTCAAGAGAAGCAGTTCTACTTCCATAACATATGCATGGCGCTACCCTTTCAGCCTTTGATGCTACCTTTTAAGATACTGGTCAATGAGGTAAATTGTGTATTCATCTTCAAGGACAACTCTTTTGTTCTATACTTTTGGCCTGATGAACTTTTGTACTGCAGCTTTGTTCTTGCGATACTCTCGCAACAAGGCAGACTGCTGTTAGAGTTCATTTATTGTTTCTAACTGGTTCAAGTTTAGCTATAACTCCCTTTCAACTGCTTCCTTCTTCAATGGTACATAGTAGCCGATGTTCTATGCTGTTTATCTGTTCAAAACAACCATATACTTCCTTTTGTTACTTTTGCTTTCCCCTCCTAGCAAATCCTCAGCTTTTACTTTGAGATAATTATTCTGTGGAAGTAAAGCCAATTATTTTTTGTACAAATTATTATTATTGCATGCCTAGCAGGTCCAACTAAGATTGTTTTATAGTATTTCAATTCTACGCTGGTCCACTTGTGTAGGGAAGTACTGGCAGTACTGGCATATGACTATTTTCTTGCTTATATTCATCGACTCATATCATTATTAGCATAATAATTAAAACCAGCTTGATGAAAGAGAAGAACAAGAAAGTCGGTAACTATCTCATCAGAATGGAGCAGTGTTTGGGCAGAGGAGGTTTTGCTACCACCTACATAGCTTACAAAGACAAGAATTTTAAATAGCCTTTCGCATGCAAAGTAATAAAGAAGCATGATATCGAGAAGCTGTTACAGAACTAGCTGAGCTATTTCATAAAGAGAGTCCAATAATAGTACACCGCATTACAAAAATTGAAGCATCCTAGCATTGTAGAGTTCTTTGATGTGGAGGAAACAAGCAACAATCTGTACCTTTTCTTTGAATACTGCGAGCAGGATCTTGAAAAATACATCAAAGAACACATGTTCGACCGGAAGCCAGAGGACATTCTCAGATTCACCAAACAAATCTTGTCAGGTTGCTCCTATTTTACCTCAAAAGGTTTCCTCCATCGAGATATCAAACCTGCTAATATCCTCCTCAAAGGAGGACAAATCAAACTGGCAGACTTCGGCTTGGCAACTCAGATCCAGGATGTTGAGAAAAGCGTAACCTTTGCTGGAACTCCTCACTATATGGCTCCCGAGATATTGAGAGGGTCTTCTGTCAAGATGAAAGATATCGGCAAATGTGACGTGTGGAGTGTGGGCATAACTCTGTTTGAATTGGCCACTGGCGAGCTGCCTTTTGGAATGTCGAAGAAGGATCTCTCTGAGCAGAAGATCATATAACGCATTGAGGCCAAGTAAACATAACTGAAAATACCCCAATTTCCATTTTTATAGAAACTACTGAGAGGAATGTTGATAGTAGCTCCATAAAACAGGATTTCCTTTGCTGAGATCGATAAGCTGATGGAGGGAGAGGAGTTAGGTCTCAAATAATGATTTCTGACTGATGCAGCTCTATTATAATGTGACTAATTTTTACTAAAAGTATAGAGACTTACATTGATTATTGACTTCAGAACAGCATGCAACGCAAAGGAGAACCCAATAAATATCACTGGCCTCAAGTTCACTACCATCACACACCATATCAAAGTATACCATAAGCCAACTAGATTTGATACGAGAGGCCAGACATGATATCAAACCAATAGCAATTCCCATCGAACATATCAACTATTTGCTGAGAGTGTGTAAAGAACTAAAAATCAGTACAGCTTCCTTTCAGCTTACACTGTCAGTAGCAGCGAGGTTTATTGCAACAAGATCTAGTTTATTTCCCATTCAGCTTGTAGTACTAGTTTCATTGATGATCAGCTGTAAATTCATGGAAACTAAACCGCCTGAGCTGAGTACTCTGCATAAATTTTCATGTAATTCATTTACCAATAGAGGTAAACTTTGGAATATTCAGATTTTTACAGAACAGAGATGATAATTCTCAAATAATTGAATTTTGATATCGCTGCTTAAGGAATTCCCACCAGAGAGATGCATTTGGTTCTGGAATGCATCAAGAAATTTCTGAAAACAGATTAAGCCAAAATATTTCCTTCAATTGTGGCCGATCTGTAAAAATTAATGTGGGTGTACTTGTACACAGGTAAGCTGAAGTTGAGGTAAGGCTAGAATAAGGCGATAACAGCCACTCTCATTCACTTGTCCCTAGTATTCAGCACTCAGTATTCAGGTAGGTTTCTGCAAACCTTGTGGGCTTGTTAGTTGACAGGAGTATAAGAGAAAAGTGTAACCTTATTGGGAAATAGATTATTGAAGTTAGTGATGGGGGAATAAAAAGGAAAAACCTACAAAATATGATTTTTTTTGCCTGATATCATATTTTATCATAACAATGTGGGGTTGGGGTTGGGGTTGGGGTTGGGGTTGGGGTTGGGGTTGGGGTTGGGGGGGGGGTGGGGGTTGGGGGGGGGGGGGGGGGGGGGGGGGGGGGTGGGGGTGGGGGGGGGGGTGGGG
>Ga0100402_1005602_pt1 | contig 12754 bp, 10 predicted proteins | sample CryGeyme20150102_FD_80419 | JGI IMG/M metagenome (GOLD analysis project Ga0100402, IMG submission 80419) | Groundwater microbial communities from Crystal Geyser aquifers in Utah, USA - Crystal Geyser metaG 2015-0102 | ecosystem: Environmental > Aquatic > Deep subsurface > Groundwater | place...
TCCATCACCCTCGAGCTGTCACGGCACAAAGAATTCGGAAACTACTATTCCGAGGCCGTGCTCAACTGGAATTATTATTGGTAAAAAACCGGAAAGTGTCCGAACGGCACATTCCTGTTCACTCATTTATAACTCTTCAGCGAAAAAATTCCCTTGAGGATCAGGAGGATCCACGGCGCTCCGTGCATGAACAAGTCGAACCAGTCCAGAGGGCGGACCAGGCGGCCCTTGGCGAGCATCCGGAGCTTCTCCCAGACATGGGGCGGGGCGAACGGGGCGAGCCCGATCGTCAGACAGGCGACCATGATCAAACTCCATGGGATGCCGGATAGGAATTTTTCCATGACATCATCCTGATTATTTTTCACTTCAACGTGGATACGTTCGTAATTCTGGTTCTTCTCCAAATTAGTGGGTAAAAAGGGTTCGAGGATTCCAGGGTTCAAGGGGTCAAGTGTTTGTTTTCCAGTGATTTTATCAATGCCTTGAGCATCCGCTCAACCTCCTCGATATCCCTCTTGAGTCTCATTAACTTCTCATCCCTGATATAACCAAGATCTCCAGCGAGTAATACTTGTGTCTCCAATTCGCAATTTGTAAATCTCCAAGCATAATTGATAAGACTGGGGCCCTTCCTTTAACTCCTTGTAGTGTTTGAGCACTTCACTTGACCCCTGGAATCCTTGACCCCTTGAACCCTTGACTCCTTGACTCCTTGACTCCTTGACTCCTTGACCCCTTGACCCCTCGACCCCTCGACCCCTTGACTCCTTGACTCCTTTCTACCCACCAGATGAAAGAAGTCCCTCTTTTTAAAACCTCTTTAAGATCTGATAGGTCGTATTCCTTTGTGCCGCTTGGAATCCCGCATCCCGGATCAGCCGGATGATTTCCTCGGCGCTCATCCGGTAGGAGACCCCGGTGGCCGAGACCACGTTCTCCTCAATCATGGTGCTTCCGAAGTCATTGGCGCCGAAGAACAGGGCCGCCTGCCCCATCTTGGCCCCCTGTGTGACCCATGAGGCCTGAATGTTGTCAATATTGTCCAGCAGGAGCCGGGAAATGGAGAGGACCCTGAGATACTCCACCCCTGTAACGGTCTCGCCCCCCAGTTCGGTATTCCCAGGTTGATAACTCCACGGGATGAAGGCGGTAAAACCGCCGGTCTCGTCCTGCAGATCCCGGATCCGGATCAGGTGCTGAATCACATCTTCCGGTTCTTCTATGCTTCCGAACATCATGGTGGCAGAAGCCGGGATGCCGAGCCCATGCGCCTCCCTCATGACGTCGAGCCAGATCTTCTGCGAGATCTTGTTGGGGCTGATCCGGGAGCGGACGCGGTCTACGAGGATCTCCGCGCCGCCGCCGGGGATGGAATCGAGTCCTGAGGCCTTCAGCCTGGTCAGCACATCCCGGATGGAGAGATCGGACTGACGGGAGAGATGAACGATCTCAGGGGGAGACAGGGCGTGGATGTGGATTGGGTATCTCGTTTTGATCTCATGGAAGAGTTCTTCGAAGTATTCAATGGAGAGGTCCGGATGAAGCCCCCCCTGCATCAGGATCTGGGTCCCGCCCAGATTCAGGGTCTCCTGGATTTTCCTGAATGTCTCTTCCCGGGAGAGGAGATAGGCGTCCGGGTCTCCTTTGGAGCGGTAGAAAGCGCAGAAACGGCACCGGTTGATGCAGATGTTGGTGTAATTGATGTTCCGGTCTATGATGAAGGTCACGGTCTGGTCCGGGTGTTTCCGGCGCCTGCTCCGCTGCGCCCACTCTCCAAGCGTCAGAAGGTCGGCCTTCTCCAGGAGAAACAACCCCTCCTCTTGGGTAAGGCGTTTTTCTTCCCGGATCTTTTCTTCTATCGCATTTGTAGTGTTCAGGTTCATAGATAAAATTTTACGGCAAATTTAAAATTAAGGTTCTTCTCCCATTTAGTGGGTAAAAAGGGTTCGAGGATTCCAGGGTTCAAGGGGTCAAGTGAAATACTGAAAAGCAAGCAAAATCTCCAGAGAAAAACACTGGAACCCTTGAACCCTGGGACCCTCGGCCCCTTATGTTTTCACCCATTTTTTAGAGATAATCTAATTTTCATTATCATACCGTCTGATCTCGTGATAAAGCGTATCCCGTTCCACAGGAATCTTGCCTGCCTTTTGAATCATCCGGACCAGGGCCTCTCGTGAGAGGACCTCGGAGGTCATGGCCCCGGCGGCATGGGTGATCTTTTCTTCCACAACGGTGCCGTCTATGTCGTCCACACCGAATAGGAGCGAGACCTGCGCGATTTTTTCTCCGAGCATGATCCAGAAGGCCTTGATGTGGCCGAAATTATCCAGGAATATCCGGCTGACCGCCAGGGTTTTGAGATCGTCCAGACCCGTGGTCATTCCGGTTTGGGGGATACGCGTGTTTTCCGGGTGGAAGGCCAAGGGGATAAAGGCCTGGAATCCGCCGGTACGGTCCTGCAGATCCCGGAGCCTTGACATATGATCAACCCGGTCTTTAAGATTCTCCAGATGGCCATAAAGCATGGTGGCGTTGGATTTGAGACCTGCTCCGTGAGCCGCTTCCATGATTTCAAGCCATCGCTCACCTGAGATCTTCTCAGGGCAGATGATTTGCCTGACCTTGGGGCCGAAGATTTCGGCGCCCCCTCCGGGGAGGGATCCGAGACCGGCCTGTTTGAGTTCTCTTAGCAGATCTTCGAGGGGGAGTCCTGTGATCCGGCTGAAATAGTCTATTTCCACGGCGGTGAATGCCTGGATGTGGATATGGGGGAAACGCTGCCGGAGCGCGGAAAGGAGATCCAGGTAATAATCGAAGGGGAGATGGGGGTGCAGCCCCCCCACAATATGAAACTCCGTGGCGCCCTCTGCCGCGCCCAGCTCAGCCCTTTTGATGACCTCGGAGAGATCCATGGTATAGGCATCCGGATCCTTCTCATCCCGGCTGAAGGCGCAGAAGGCGCAGCGGTTCACACAGATATTGGTGTGATTGATGTGGCGGTTGACGATAAAATAAGCGAGGTTCCCGTTTTTGGCCTGGCGCCGGATAGAGGCGATCCTCCCCAGCCTGAGGAGGTCATGGGACTCCATCAGGGCCAATGCCTCGTCAGGGCTGATCCGTTGATCCTCTTCCACCTTGCTCTGAACCATATCCAGAATATCCATAGGTCTCTCTTCAAGAATAAAAAAGATACCATACCTATTGAAAAAGAATCAATGAAAATGGCATGATGCTTGCCGCTCCGGGACTCCGTCCCTCTGCGCCGCATGACCCGCCTTTCTCTATCCTTGCTGCCTTCGGCAGTTATCACATTTTGGAATCTTGGGTTGACTGAAGTATTGGAGAAGAGGTATGTTTCATAAAAGATTTGTATTTGCTGACAACTGACAACTGACAACTGAATTCATGATCGATATCCACTGCCATATTCTCCCGGGACTGGACGACGGACCTGAGAATTTACAGGAAACCCTCGATATGTGCCGCATGGCCGTTGACCATGGGATTACAACGGTTTTTGCCACCCCGCATATGTTCAACGGTCTCTTTTCAACCAGCAGGGAGTCGATCCTGAATGCCTATGTTAAGACCCGTGAGGCCCTTGAATCTGAAGGGATCCCCTTGAACCTCTATGTCGGCGCTGATTTGCACCTAATTCCCGACATGGTGGAGATGATACAGACAAACCAGGCGCTGACCCTGAATAACAGCCGGTATTTTCTGATGGAACTCCCCTCCATGGTCCTGCCGCCGAAGCTAAACGAGGTGGTCCAGAGGATGATCGGGAGCAGCTTGGTGCCGGTGATCACTCATCCCGAAAGAAATCAGGTGATTTTGAAACGGGAGGAGATCCTTCTTGATCTGCTGGACCAGGGGGCCCTGTGCCAGGTCACGGCCATGAGCCTGACCGGGGAATTCGGCAAGGATTGCGAACGCTTTGCCTGCAGGATGATCGAGGCGGATGCCGTGCATTTCATTGCCTCGGATGCCCATTCTACCGGTTGGAGGAGGCCCGATCTTTCCCCTGCGGTTCGTGCGGCCGGGCAGATCATCGGAGAAACGGGGGCCATGAGGCTGGTCAAGGACTATCCGGAAGCGGTTCTTCGCTGCCAAAGCATAGACCCGGCCCCGGCCAAAAGGCTTCCCAAACCCAAAAGGTTCTGGTTTTTCTAACGGTTTTATCTCAAAATCTTTGTTTTGACTTTCCGGTTTTTTTACACTTGACAGATAAAAACATGTTGTATAAGATCAGCGCGTTTTCAGATTTATTGTTGGTGATCTGGAAGAGGTCTCAACCATTAAAAAGGAGGTGCTGGGGATGTATCCAGAGGATCTGAAATATTCGAAGGACCATACCTGGGTACGAGTTGAGGACGATGAGGGGACGATCGGTATCACGGATTTTGCCCAGGAGAGCTTGGGAGACATCGTCTATGTGGATGTCCCTGAAGAGGAAGATGAATTTGAGGCGGGTGATGAGATGGCAGAGGTGGAATCCACAAAGGCCACCTCTTCGGTGATCGCGCCCGTCAGCGGGACCGTGATCGAGGTCAATGAGGACATCGAGGACTCTCCGGATACGATCAATGAAAGCCCCTACGGGGACGGTTGGATCGTTCGGTTGAAGCTCTCTGATCCATCCGAAATCAAAGTTCTCATGGATGCCGCTGCCTATCAGAAGTTTCTGGAAGAAGAAGGCGAATAGCCCATGTCTTGGCAATGATCAAAAAGGGATTCTCAAAAAGGATCCCTTTTTTTCTGTCATGACGGGAATTTGTAATTTTAGATCATCTCCAAAAGAGTGGATGAAAACATCAGGGGTCAAGGGTTCCAGTGTCTTTCTCTGGAGATTTTGCTTGCGTTTTAGTATTTCACTTGAATCCTTGAACCCTGGAATCCTCGAACCCTTTTTACCCACTAAATGGGAGAAGAACCTAAAAAGATAACGCAAGAGGGAACTGAATGTCTAAACGAATCGTGATGATCGGCGCCGGGCCGGGCGGGTATGTGGCCGCCATCCGGGCCGCGCAGCTTGGAGCGGAAGTAACGGTTGTGGAAGATCAGGAGGTCGGAGGGACCTGCCTGAACTGGGGATGCATCCCGACCAAGGCCCTGGTCTATTCGGCCGAGGCCCTCTCTTTGGTCCGCCATGCCGAGGATTATGGTATAGAGGTCAGCGGGGAGGTCACCTTCAACCTTCAGGCCATCATGGACCGGAAGAACAAGATCGTGGCCACGCAGGTCAAGGGGATCCGCTCGCTCTTCAAGAGCAGCAAGATCCGGCTCTTAGAGGGGAAAGGCTCTCTTGAGGACCGAAAGACCGTGCGGGTCAAACTCCATGACGGGAGTGAAGAGAAGGTTTCCGCCGACTGCATCATTCTGGCCACAGGCTCGCGTCCGGCCGATATCCCCGTCTTCCCCTTTGACGGTGGAAAGATCATCTCAAGCGATGAGGCCCTGCTGCTCAAGAAAGTCCCGGAAACCCTGCTCATTATCGGGGCCGGTGTGATCGGCTGTGAGTTCGCCTTTATTCTGAACGCCATGGGGGCCGAGGTGACCATGGTGGAGATGCTGCCCCATGCCGTCTCCCTTGCCGATGAGGAGATTTCCATGCTCCTGGAAAGGGAGTTGAAAAAGAACAAGATCAAACTCCACTGTAATCAGAAGATCCAATCCGTGAAAGAGAGGGCCGGCGGAAAGATGGTCGCCAGCTTGGGGAACGGGGAAGAGCTGGTCTCGGATCAGGTCCTGGTTTCCATAGGACGGGCATTCAATACCGAGGGATTGAACCTTGAAGGCGTGGGTATTGACCGAGGCCCCAGAGGGGAGATCAAAGTCAATGAACGGATGCAGACCAATATCCCTGGGATCTATGCCATCGGTGATGTGGTCGGCGGGATCATGCTGGCGCATGTAGCCTCTGCAGAAGGGATGACCGCCGTGGAAAATGCCATGGGCGGGGATCGGGTCATGGATTATACCGTGGTTCCTTCGGCCATATTCACCATGCCGGAGATCGGCATGGTGGGACTGACCGAGCAGCAGGCAAGGGAACAGGGATATGAAGTCCGGATAGGGAGCTTTCCTTTCCGAGGGCTCGGAAAATCTCATGCCATGGGAAAGATCACCGGGATGGCCAAGATCATCGCCGATGCCAAGACCGACCGGCTCCTCGGCATGCATATCATGGGCGCACACGCATCGGATCTGGTCCATGAAGGAGCGGTATTGATGAAGATGGGAGGGACGGTGCATGACCTCGGGGAGACGATTCATTCCCATCCCACCCTCTCTGAGGCCGTGATGGAGGCGGCTCACGCCGTTCATGGGGTTTCCATTCATCTTCCAAAAGAAAAATAAGTTCCGAAAAAAGTCTTGACAGCCGCTTCAGGTTTGGGTATGTTACTTCATACTTTCGTAAAAAAATAATAAAATTAAGTATTTATGAGTTTATTCTAATATTAGAATTAACAACTGAAAGAAGTTCAATCCTTTTGGAATCAAGGAACTCTCACTCAAATTATTAAAGAAAGGGGGGAGTCATAAAGCAATGAGTATGAGCAGTAGGAGGGAAATGAGTGGGTTATTTTTGGTATTCATAAAAACTTTATAGGGAGGGAAACTTATGAGACACATTTTTTGGAAGAGTGGTATGGTTTTTTCGGCCGTGTTAGCCTTGGTGGTGTTTCTTGCCTCTTCGGCCATGGCCAAAGACGAATACGGCAGTTTTCAGAAGGTTTTGGAGGCGGATGGGAGTTTTGCTGAGGCTACGGCCGACCTGGAAAAGAGTTTAGCCGGCTCCAAACTTGAACTCATCGGAAAGATGGATATTACGGTTCCGGACAACGCCCAGAAGTGCCGCACCTATGTTCTGACCTCTCCTGCATTCAATCAGGCTGCCTTGGACAACAACCTGTCTTCTGATGCGATTTCAGCTCTGATCATGAGAATCGGGGTCTATGAAGGCGACGGCAAGGTCAACATCAATATCGCCAACCCGGATGCCCTGGCCAATGTTTACTTTGAAGGCGAAAAGAGCAGAGATGCCTTGATGTCCGCTGCGACTGCGGCCAAAAACGAACTTATCCAGGTGATTCAGGCCGTTCCCGGAAAAGTGGTGAACAAACAGCAGGAACCGGTCCGTGGCGCCAGTAAGTACCGCGGGTATAACGGTGACGGCCCGGCCAAGATGATGGCCAAGTGGAGAGACTTCAGAGAGAGCCTCCTGACTGCAAAAGAGATGGAAGGGACCGCGAGCCTCGATTCGATCATGGATGAGTTGAAGAACAACGCCAGCAAGAGCCTTCAGTCCGATCCTGAGAAGGGGTGGAAAGTCGTGGCCGTGAAGAAGTTCAACGATAAAATCGGCTGGATGGGGATCACCAATACCTACACGGAACTCAAATGCGTGAACATCAATTCTGATTTCCGTTTCGGCGACAAGAAAGATAATAACAAATATCCAGGCGTGGATCATGCGCCCGCCCTTCCCCTGGAACTCGTGATTTATCAAGGGAAGAACGGAAAGTGGCAGATCGCCCAGTACGGTGAGATGTGGAGAATGCAGCTCTACTTCTGGGATTCAGGATATGCGGCCTTTGCAAAGAACACCCTGATTCCATCCATCATCTTCTCCGATGTTGATAATATGGTGACCGGGAAGTCCGGCAAATAGCTGAGTCAGTTCATTAGTTTTATCAAACCCTGCCGGGATTGAACCGGCAGGGTTTTTTTATGGGGAAAGCCACAAACACTCAAAGACACGATTATTTTTTTTTGCAGCAAGGAAAGCAGGACCAAAATAGTTCCTTGTCAACCTTGGAAGCTTGTGGTAGATTGCATGACGAAATGATAGAGGCCGTCAATGATTCGGGAGGGGTTCATGAGGCATCTCAAATGGTCATGGTTTTACCTGTTCATTCTGATTTTTGGTTTTCAGACGTCACTGTATGCCTTCCTGGATGACTTCCGGAGGGACATCAAAGAGCGGCTCGATCCGGGGCAGAGCTACGGTCTCTACCAGAAGGCTTTGGAGGTGGAGGCTTCTTTTGAGTCCGTCTGTTCAAGAATAGAGACCAATATCAGCCAGTCCGACTGGGAACTGATATCCAACTGGGACCTGGATACGCCCGATATCTGCCGCACCCGGGCGAGAGTCTATCTCATCCACAACGCAGACTATGACCGGGCGGTCCTTGCCAAGGGGCCCCGTCACCTGATCTTTCTTCCGGTCCGGATCGGTGTTTATGAAGAAGGGTCCAAGGTCGTGGTGGTTTTTACCAATCCCGAGTTCCTCACCAAGGTTTTTTTTGCAGACCTTCCTTTTTCGGAACAGGACGAGATGATCGGCCTGGCCAGGGAGGTGAGAGAAGATTTGGTCACCTTCTGCGTCAAGGGGATGGAAGGGACTATTCTCACGCAGCAGCTCCCCCCCATCCGTAATGACCGGGACGTCCGTTTCTTTTGGAGCCGGTTCCTGGACCATCTGGATATCATCAAGACCGTGCCGATCCGCAAGGATTCTACCGCTGTCTTAAAAGACGTCTGTGACCGGATCGTGAAGACTTCATCAAAAAATGAATCCGGATGGAGGGTGGTCTCCCGAACCATGATCCAAGATCAGGCCTGTATCCTCGGGGTGACTCAGAAGAATTCGGAGGATCAGGCATTGAACTACAGCGGTCTGAAGTGGCCGGCCATTCTTAACCGGGACCCCTGCAGCGGCATCTATCATCTGACACAGTTCCCGATCGAGATCCTGATTTTCATCGAAGAGGGCGAGGTCCGGGTCGGGATCCTCGACCAGTTCTGGAGGATGCGCTTCTACCTGTGGGACAATCCGTACAGAACCGGGAGTATCTTTCTTGCCCGGGACCCCAACTTCTCAAGCAGGATCTACAAGTCGCTGCTGCAATTGATCCAGAATCCATAGCTTTTTAATCCATCAAAAAAATATAAATAAATCTTGACATAATCAAATACCTGTTTTATAATTTTTAAAGGTATATGTTTAAGATTCTATCCAACATCTTGAAATAAGAACATTTTTTATGATTTTTCCCTCCATGAAGAGGTGATGAAACGGCTTTATGGAGGAGAGGGAACAGAGAGCAAAGGGGGTGATTATCGGGATAAAAAAAGATCCTGGTTTTCCGAGGGAAAGTTTCTCTATCATTCAAACCCTTAAGAGAGGAGGAAGAACATGAAACGAACCCTTTTTTCCGCAAGTCTCTTTTTATTCCTGTTTTGTTTTACCGCCACATCTTTTGCCACCAATGGTTATCAATTGATGGGTATCGGCTCCACCCAGAAGGGGATGGGGGGCGCCGTGACCGCCGCGCCTGAAGATGCCATGACCGCCATCACCAACCCCGCGGGTATGGCTGTAATCGGTAACCGCGCCGACTTCAATGGAGAGGCCTTTATGCCTGAGCGTTCAGTGGATTTTAAAAAATTAAATTCAGCATTGGGCGGACCCGGAGAGGAGACATCAGGAGGATCTGAACTCTACGGCATCCCCGCCTTCGGGTGGACGGCTCCGGCCTTCGGTCGTGACGATGTCTTCTTCGGAGGCGGCATGTACGCCACGGCCGGTCTGGGTGTGGATTATGATATCATTAATGCCGGCAGCGTGTTCGGCGATGCCGACATGTACTCGTCCATCCAGTTATGGAAGATGGCTCCTACTCTTGCCTGGAAGGTGAACGAGCAACTGGCCCTGGGCGTGAGCCTGGACTTCGACTACCAACAGGTGGAGTTCTACGAGAGATTCGATGCAACGAGTCTCGAAGGCCTTGACTTGGCTCTGCCCCGCGCCACCGGAATTTACGGCGGAGGGGTCTCCCTGTGTGCCATCTACAAGGTCAACGATATGGTGAGCGTGGGCGCCTCTTATATTTCTAAGCAGTGGTTCCCGGACATGAAGTACCGCAACGGTTCCGTAAATAATTTTCCAGACGGGGATAACCTGGCGTACAGCAACGGCGGCACCTATAAGTTGGACATGGACTTTCCCCAGCAGGCCGCCATCGGGATCGCGATCAAGCCTATGGATGCCCTGACCCTGGAAGCGGATGTCAAGTGGATCAACTGGAAGTCTACGCATGACGAGGTCGAGCTGTCCGGAGACTTCACCACGGTGAATACGCTTTCGCAAGCTGTCAACCCGAACGCAAAGAGTATCGATCTTCCTTTTGGCTGGGACAATCAGGTTGTGGTGGCCCTAGGCGCCCGCTATGCGGTCAACAAGGATCTGACCCTGCGTATCGGATACAACTGGGCCGAGTCCCCGATCGACGAAAAGGATGTCTTCAACAATGTCGTCTTCCCGGCTATTGTGGAACAGCATCTAGGCCTGGGTCTCACCTATAATTTGGGGGACCACTGGGCTCTCTCCGGATCCTATATGAAGGCGTTCAAAGAGGATCTCACGGGCAAGAAAGACGTGCCCCAGGCATTCCAGAATCTTGGATTTGCTGCCAGCAGCAGCACCAAGATCTCGTTGGAGGAGACATCTATTGGCGCGCAGATCAGTTATCGTTTTTAGCTTAAGACCTTCATATTGATGTTCCCATCCCCGTGGGAGTTCCTCTCCCACGGGGATTTTTATTGACTTGTGACCGGCTTCCATATTATAGATAACGCTGTGTAGGAATCACTTCCAAGGTTGAACCAAATCTTAAATCGGGACGGATATGAAATATCTTGACTTCAAGAATGTCGGGAATGTCTTCTGGAACCTCCCCACGGGTGCGCTTTATGAGGCGATCGTGAACCGGCGGGAAGGCCTGATCGCGCACAAAGGCCCGATCGTGGTCCGGACCGGTCATCAGACCGCAAGGACCCGGGAGGACAAGTTCGTGGTCAAGGATCAGGCCACAGAAAAACACGTCTGGTGGGGCAAGGAAAACCGTCCTTTCGAGCAGGAGCGCTTCGAATCCCTGTACAACCGTCTCAAGGCCTACCTCCAGGGCAAGGATATCTTTATCCAAGACTGCTATGCCGGAGCGGATCCCCAATACCGGGTCCCGATCCGGATCATCACGGAGAATGCCTGGCACAGCCTTTATGCCCGGAACATGTTTGTCCAGATCGAGGACCGTGAGGCTTTGAAGAGCCACGTCCCCGAATGCACCATCATCAACGTCCCCCGGTTCCATGCCTTTCCTGAATTCGACGGCACCCATTCCGAGGCCTTCGTGATCGTCAATTTCAGCAAAAAGATCATCCTCATCGGCGGGACCAGCTATGCCGGGGAGATCAAGCGGTCGTCTTTCACGGTATTGAATTATTCGTTCCTCTCCGAGGAGAGCATCCTCCCCATGCATTGCGCCGTCAACACCAGCCACGGCGACAAAGATGATACGGCCATCTTCTTCGGGCTTTCCGGCACCGGCAAGACGGCTCTCTCCATGTCTTCAGACCGCAGGTTGATCGGGAATGACGAACACGGCTGGTCCGACCATGGCGTCTTTAATTTTGAAGGCGGGTGCTACAGCCGGGTGGCGAACCTGACCCCGGAGACCAATCCCTTCATCTTCCAGTGCACGGAGCGGTTCGGCACGATTCTCGAAAACGTCTCCATCAACGCGGAGACCCGAAGGATTGATCTCTCCGATACCACCCTGACCGACAACACCCGTGCAACCTACCACATTTCACAGATTGAGCATTCCGTGGCATCCGGCATGGGCGGGCACCCAAGGAATATCTTCATGCTGACCTGTGACGCTTCGGGCATCATGCCTCCTGTGGCCAGGCTGAATCCGGAACAGGCCCTCTACTATTATTTGTCGGGATACACCTCTAAAATTGAATCCGGGAAACCTGTCGCCACCTTCAATCCCTGTTTCGGCGTGCCGTTTCAGGCGCTATCCCCCCTGGTTTACTCGAGAATACTGGGAGAGAAGCTCGTGAAGCACAAGGTCAAGTGCTGGCTGATCAATACGGGCTGGATCAGGGGTCCCTACGGCGTGGGTGAGCGGATCGACATCAGGCTTTCGAGGGTGATCGTGAAGGAGATTCTCTCCGGGCGGATGGATAAGGCCCGGATGCGCAAAGATTCGGTCTTCGGATTCGAAGTCCCGGAGCGTTGCGAGGGGTTCCCAACGGAACTTCTCAACCCGAAACAGAATTGGAAAAATTCTTCGGAATATGACGCGCGGACCCAGGAACTCGCCAAACAATTCAAGGAACATCTGGAACAATTTTCCTCGGAAATTCCCGTGGAAATTCGCAGGGCCGGGCCTTAGTGGTCCTGTTCGTATTTACGAATAGGGCCACTTATTAATATATATCATTGTATAATTATCTGCTCTGTCGTCATTGCCCGACTTGATCGGGCAATCCAGAAAAGGAATCTGGATTGTCCGGCCTGCCTGTGCCGATGTCACGGCAGACAGGTCGAGCCGGACAATGACAAACTGATTACGATTCCTGTATAGCGAACGCCCCCCTTTGGGGGGGCATCCTGATGCCAGCCGCTATGCGGGTGGAGAATCACTGCTTCGATTCGCCTCTGATTTCCCCTCCTTTGTAAGGAGGGGAAAGGGTAGATCTGCCTTTTTCAAGAAGGCCGGGAGCGTGTAACATGAAAGAATCCAACCACAAGGAAAATGCCTGGCCTAGAGATGCGATATCGGAGACCTACCTCAAGACGGCAGGGGATGCCGTCATCCTGAACATGGCCATGAAAAAGGAGGATTATTCGATCAGGTTGTATCAGGCCATGGCCGGTTTTGTGGAGAGA
>Ga0100402_1005605_pt1 | contig 12754 bp, 19 predicted proteins | sample CryGeyme20150102_FD_80419 | JGI IMG/M metagenome (GOLD analysis project Ga0100402, IMG submission 80419) | Groundwater microbial communities from Crystal Geyser aquifers in Utah, USA - Crystal Geyser metaG 2015-0102 | ecosystem: Environmental > Aquatic > Deep subsurface > Groundwater | place...
AACATCAATGTCTCTGAGTAGGCCCCGCCCGCGCTTCCAGATCATGTGTGCGGCGAAACTCCAGACCGTGCAGACACATCACTGCTTTTAGCGCTTTCTCTGAGGCCTGTTGTGCATGAAAGCAGGCAACAGCAGGATCGACGTTAGTGGCATTCAGCAGGGCTGAGAACGCTGCTTGGTCACGTTTGGCCAAGCGCACAAATCGATTAGCTTCCTCACGCTGCGGCGTCATAAAGAATTTCCCCCTCTTTCTTCGCCCAATAAGCAGCGGTACCCGGCACCTGACTGCGGCGATCAAATTCTTGCGCGGACATCAGGAGAAGATCAATGCCATCCTCAGCGGTGAGCCGCCTGCTGCAATGCCTTGGCAGCCCACTGATTTAAGCTCAGGCCGCTGGCCTGGGCCACCGTGTCGCCCTCAAAGCTGATGCTGGTACTGGCTGGCAAGCCCAGCACCTTGCCCCAAAAAACACCATCGTCTTCGGAAAACGCGATGCGGGCGGTGTAGCCCTTGTAATTCATGCTGCTCATGCTTTCACTCCCACTGCTATCAGCCATTCTTTGATCTCCCTGATTTGGTATTTCTTGGCGGTCGCCGCAACGCGTGGGTCGATGGGTTGGGCTATTCAAGGCTACTGTCAATGTAGTCATGGCCATACCTCCAGGCATTGCGCAGCTGTCTGAGCTACCAGGAAATCTCGGATTCGAACTCCGAAATATCAATATGAATCTGTTCAGCGCTCATACCGGATCATCTCCCAACTGAGCAGGCACATCTGGCACCATGCTCAGGTAGTGTTCAAAATCGCTTCGGTTGCCCTTTTGGGCTTCCGATTTCAGGAAGTCGAGCGTTAATACGGATGCCATCTTTTCAGATGCCGCGCTTGCAATGAATTGGTTTACCGAGATGTCATCCCGGGCGGCCAACTCTTTGATCTTTTGATGTACAGAGTTTGGTAAGCGAATGGTCAGTGCAGTCATGGTTTGTTTCTCAAAAGAGTCAAAAAATCAGCAGGTTTGATGGCCTGCACCTTCAGTTCTGATGCGCGTCGAAAGTCTTTAACGTTGTGGGTGACGATGTATTGACTGCCCGAGGTAATGGCACACTCCAGCACCATGTCATCGTCGGGGTCGCGCAAAAACGGTCGCCACAAAAAATGCACGTCCTGCAGGTGTGCCAGTGATGCCAGGTAACGCAAATAGCCAAGCGCTGCGGCCACTGTCACCCCAGGCGGCATGTGCTCTGGTCGCGTCAAGACTGCCTGCCACTCGGTGTAAAGCGCAATGGTCAGCGCAAAGTCAAAGCGAGGCGTGGGTAACATTGAAACCAGTTGGAAACTGGCGCCATTGCGTGATCGCGCCGCAGCGACCAGGACGGATGTATCGAGTACGATTCGCACAGTGGATGAAATGTTGAATTTGGTTTCACTGGTATAACCAAATGCTACACGTTTTGCCAGAAAAAGCAAGCGATGCCTTGGCCTGCAATGAAATCTGAATTGTCAGACTGTGGACATCCGTGGATAATCAGGCTTACATTTCATCTTACATCAAGAGGTTCCCATGTCCGTCGCCACCATCACCTTGTCGAGCAAGGGCCAGATTGTGATTCCCAAAGAAATTCGGGATCAATTGCATTGGCACGCCGGCACGCAGATCACTTTGCTGCCGGGCGCTTCTGGCGTCACGCTCAAAGCGGTACCCAAGAAAACTGGCCGCAGGCTGGAAGACCTGATTGGCATGCTCAAGCATGAGGGGCCGCCACTCTCTACCGAAGCGCTTTGCGCACCAGTTGATTATTCCGAAGACTGGTCCGCATCCGAGCGCCGCTCCAAATGATTGCGTTCGACACCAACATGCTGGTACGTGCCTTGGTGCTGGACAACCCGGCACAGGCGGACGTTGCCAGGCAGTTGATGGCTGCCAACACGGTCTTTATTTCACGCACCGTTTTGCTCGAAACCGAATGGGTTTTGCGGACCCGGTACAAGATATCGAAAGATCAAATGCAGGAATTTTTTATTGCCTTGCTTGCATCGGAAAACGCCGTGGTCGAGGCCGCTGATACCGTGAGTCATGCGCTTGATTGGTATGCGCAGGGCGCAGATTTTGCCGATGCATTGCATTTGTCGGCGTGTGATGCTGCCGTCCTGCATACGTTTGACCGTGAGTTCTGTAAAGCTGCCCGCAGTGTTGGCGCAACGCCCGAGGTGCGGATTTGGGAGGTTTGAAAGGTTAATTGGGGTTAATTGGGGTCAGATTCCAATTAATTTTCCCAGAAAGCCCATGACCGACGCCACAAATCGTTCACGGCGAGCTGTTTTAGGGTGACTCCCGATGATTAGCAATCTCTTTTTCAGCCCAAGCGAGCAGCCAACACCGGCATGACCAACGGCTTCCCTCAGACGCAGATATTCGCTGGCACGGTCTGTCAACCCCTGCTCGACAACCACAAAATTTCAGGTAAGCTCGGCTGCGCTTTACATCAGAGTACATCAGCAAATTCCTCGCGGCTATGCTGAAAGAAGGCAGAACCTATGATTGCACCAATCAAGCACAAGCAAAGGGTGATGCCCCGAGCGCCCCATGCAATCGGCTGGCCGGTGACAGCGGCGCGGCTGGCCTCGATCACGGCGCTCAGGGATGGGTAGAGCGATAGACCGGCTGCAGAGGCCGCAGTCATTTCGGGTATCGATTGATGACGTTGTCGGCGTAGGCAATCACCTTGGGCACGGCAGTCAACACCTGTGGTGACAATGCCGCTACAGCGGCATAGACCTCAGGCATCTTCTCGGTTGAGTATTCATGTGCAATCAGGTTGCGCAACTCGCGGACCTTGATCAGTTCTGCGGCGCTAGCCCAGCCACGTTTTTCTGCGCGGTAGATCCGATCAAGTATGGAACCGCCACCCGTCAATTCGATCTCATCGATTAAGCGAAAGATGCGTTGAATGAGCAAGTCGGCCAGTCTGGCGAAGCGGCTGGTGAGTGATTCAAGACGTTCCAGTTGTTCTGGTGGCAGCCCATCTTGGCCAATCAAGTCTTGGCATCTCTCAAGCGAGTAGCCAAGGTGGTCGGCGGCTAGGTGCAGCCCAAGCAGTTCTTCTTGCAGAAGTGCAATCTTTTCCGGTGTCATAAGCGCACACCCTGCTGCATGATCATTTTTGGGAAAGGCCTGGTGGTATCGGAATACACGGCAATATCAATTTTGCGATCCCCCAGCTTGTGGTGCAGCTGCGCAAGAATGTCCAGCTTTGCCATTAAATTGATGCTTTTGGAAAGGATCAAAAGGTCAATGTCACCGCCATTGGCGGTATCGTCCACCCGTGAACCGAACAGGTAAATCTGCGCCTCTTTGTCCGCCTGCCGAATGGTCTCGCTGATGGCTGATTGCTCTTCAGTAGCTAAACGCATTATTTCTCCAGGACATTTTCGGGGCAGTATTCATGGGTTGTTTCGAATTTGAATCTTACACTTTCTACTTTGGGGCTGGATAAGGCACTCGGCTGGGCTTAATCCCTGAATTTGCCATAGATAGCCCAAAGGCCTACACTTCACTGATGGAATTTGAATGAGACGAAATCAAGAGCGAGTTGTGTTTTCGTAGACGCGGTTTTGATTTTGCCTACGTTGCCAAGGCGTTTTATGACCCCGCCAGAACTGTCGAAGCTGACACTCGGCGCAACTATGGCGAAGAGCGCTATCGGCTGATGGGCAGCATTGAAGGACGTTTGTACATCGTCATCTACACACCCAGACATGACACCACTCGCATCATTTCGGCCCATAAAGCCAACCAACGGGAGATCAAACGCTATGAAGATAGTGCGCCTCAGGATTGACCCAGCCGACCCGGCTTCCATGGCTCTGGGGCGCATAGACACTGCTTTTGTCGATGCCACCACAGAGGAAGACATTGCGCGGCACATCGCTGAAGATGAAGCCGAGGCCATGCAGGATGCCGCCAGATATGCGCGGCGAGTGCGCAAGCGCCTGGGGTTGAGCCAGGCCGAGTTTTCGCATTGCATCAGTGTGCCAATAGACACCATCCGCAATTGGGAACAAGGTAAACGCAGCCCCACAGGTGCGGCCAAGGCGCTGCTCAAGGTGCTGGACAGGGCACCTGAAACAGCACTGGCCGCGTTGAGCTGATGCTGCGAGTTGATTGGTGGGGTAATTGGGGTCAGATCAAAATTAGTTTGATAGCTGCAGCTGTTTGTTTCACGCGCGTTAGCGGCTATTTGTGTTAGGTGATGAATTGCAGATGCTCCGGCTTTGCGCCCAGCACCACATCGGGCCTGATGCGCTGGTCAAAGGTGACCAGTCGACCCTGTTGCCGCACGGCCAGCGCCAGCAGATAAGCGTCTGTGACCTGGCGGTGCCCGAGCAGCCGCTGCCAATCTATCAAACGCCTTCGGTATCGCGCAGCGCGTCAATCTGGGCGTTGCTGATGACAACGCCCTGCGACGCAAAAGGTTGGAAGCCGGCAACACCTGCCTGTGCTGCCTGTGATGCGTTGGTGACGCTGCTGCGCCCGGTTAATGCGTCGCGCAACAGCAGTGAGATTTGCCGACTGGCTGTTATGCGCTGGCGGTTGGCAATTTCTTTCACGGCCGAAAGAATGTCGTCGTCAATAACCAGCGCCAGCGTCGTGGCACGACAGGTTTCACCTTGACAGCGTGTACACCGAGGTTCCAGCCAGCAAGTTGGGCAGCAGGCGCACAACCTTGCCGTTTTGCAGACCAAAGCTGTCTTGCACCAGCAGGCCGTTACGGCTGGCCAGCACACCGAGGTCGGCGTGCGTGCCGACGCGAATGTTGGGCGTGTCGAACCACTGGTAAGGCAGGCGCTTGGTCACCGGCATGCGCCCGCCCAGCACGCTGATGCGGTTCGGCCAATGGGCAAAATTGGGGAAAGCCACCATGCCCAGACGGCCCACGCGCACGGTCTCGATCAGCATCACCTCGGCGTTGCGCAGGTGTTGCAGGGTGTCGATTTGCAGCACCACGTCGAAGCTGGCGTCCTCGAACGTTGACAGGCCTTCGTCAAGGTTGAGCTGGATCACGTTGACGCCGCGTTTCACACACGCTTGCACATTGGCGTCGTCGATCTCGATGCCGTAGCCGCTGCAGCCGCGCGCCTGGATCAAATGGGCCAGCATGGCGCCGTTGCCGCAGCCCAGGTCGAGTACACGTGAACCCATGGGCACCAGTCCGGCTATGGCCAGTTGGTTGGCGTTGACCCGGGCGCTGGCGCTCATGCGGGCGCTCCGACTGGGTTGATGACGTTGTTGAAGTAAGACCGGATGACGCCGGTGTAGCGGGTATCGTCAAGCAAAAAGGCATCGTGCCCGTGCGGCGCGTTGATCTCGGCGTAGCTCACGTCGCGCTTGTTATCGAGCAGCGCTTTGACGATTTCGCGGCTGCGTTTGGGGGCAAAGCGCCAGTCGGTGGTAAAGCTCACCAGCAAAAATTTGGACGTGGCACGCGCCAGCGCGGCGCTCAGGTTGCCGTTAAAGCGGCGCGCCGGGTCAAAGTAGTCGAGCGCTCGGGTGATCAGCAGGTAGGTGTTGGCGTCGAAGTACTCGGCAAACTTGTCGCCTTGGTAGCGCAGGTAGCTCTCGATCTGGAACTCGGCCTCTAGCGTGCTGTAAAAGAAATTGCGATCCTGCTCGCTTTGGCTGCTTGCTATCAGCTGGCGGCCAAATTTCTCGTTCATCACGTCGTCGCTGAGGTAGGTGATGTGGCCAATCATGCGGGCGATGCGCAGGCCGCGCTTGGGCACCGTGCCGTGCTCATAAAAATCGCCACCATGAAAATCGGGGTCGGTCTGGATGGCGCGCCGGGCGACCTCGTTGAAGGCAATGTTTTCTGCCGTCAGGTTGGGCGCGCTGGCAATCACCACCGCGTGGCGTACCCTGTCTGGGTATTGCAGCGCCCAACTCAGCGCCTGCATGCCGCCCAGGCTGCCGCCCATCACGGCGGCCAGCGTCTGGATGCCCAACGCGTCGAGCAAAAGGGCTTGCGCGTTGACCCAGTCCTCGACCGTGACCACCGGAAAGTCGGCGCCATAGACGCGCCCGGTGTCGGGGCTGACGTGCATCGGGCCGGTGGAGCCAAAACACGAGCCCAGATTGTTGACGCCAATGACAAAAAACCGCTCGGTGTCGAGCGGCTTGCCCGGCCCGATCATGTTGTGCCACCAGCCCTCGGATTTGTCCTGGCCGGCATAGGTGCCGGCCACATGGTGCGAGGCGTTCAGCGCGTGGCAGACCAGCACCGCGTTGCTTTTGTCGGCGTTGAGCGTGCCGTAGGTCTCAAAGCTGAGGTCATATTCCCGAATGGAAGCGCCGCTTTGCAAAGGCAAGGCGGCCGCAAACTGCATGGACTGGGGTGTGACGTTCATAGGTGGGTAGAAGGACTCGCTTTGAGTATAAAGCGGCCATCGTCCCGTCTCGAAGCGTCAAAGCAGGTGCAGTCGGCGTGCGCCCTCGGTGAGTTCGGCGCGGAAATTTGGGTGCGCAATGGCGATTAATTCCTGGGCGCGCTGCCTGGCTGACTTGCCGCGCAACTGGGCCACGCCGAATTCGGTGACCACGTAATTAACGTCATTTTTGCCGGTTGTGACATGGGTGCCCGGCGTCAGCGTGGGCACGATGCGGGTCAAGGTGTCGTCCCGGGCGGTCGATGGCAGCACGATGAATGACTTGCCGTCACGCGAGCGATTGGCGGCACGCACAAAGTCCACCTGGCCACCGGTGCCGGAGTAGGGTAAGGGCCCCAGGCTTTCTGAGCCGCACTGGCCCAGAAAATCGACCTGTAAGGTGGCATTGATCGACACCAGTTTGTCGTTTTGCGCCGCCAGGTAGGGGTCATTGGTGAAATCAACGGGGTGCATCTCCAGCGCCGGGTTGCGCTCCATGAACTGGTACAGCTTTTTGGAGCCGAGCGCGAACGTGGCCACCATTTTCCCGGGCATGTAGTTCTTTTTACGATTGGTAATGGTGCCGTTCTCGATCAGCGTCAAAATGCCGTCGCCGATCATCTCGGTGTGAAGGCCCAGGTCGTGCTTGCCAGCGAGCTGCATCACCACCGCGTCGGGAATGCCGCCGTAGCCAATCTGCAGCGTGGAGCCATCGTCGATCATGTCGGCCACATACTTGCCAATGGCCTGCTGCACCGGGCCAATTTTTGGCAGGCCGACTTCCGTTACCGGCTCGCTGCTTTCCACCAGCGCGCTGACCTGTGAAATATGAACGTGGCAATTGCCATAGGCAAACGGCACATTGGGGTTGACTTCGAGCACGATGGCGCGCGCTTTCGCCACCGCCGCCATGGTGTAGTCCGGCCCCAGGCTGAGCGAGAAAAAGCCTTTTTCATCCATCGGCGAAGCCATTGAAAAAACCACATCAGCCGGAATCTGGCCACGCTGGATCATGACCGGGATGTCGGAAAAACTGCAGGGAATGAAGTCGATCGCCCCGCTTTGCCCGCCCGCGCGTGACGCGCCGCCAAAGAAGAAAGCCACGTGGCGCACATGGTCCGCAGTCTCAGGGTCGAAATAGTCAAATTTGCGCACGGCCAGGATTTGCCCCACCTTGATGTCGTGGAAGCGGCGGCGTTGCGTTGAGAGCGCCGTCAACAGCGCCGGCGGCTCGCCAATGCCGGTGGGCACGATGATGAAGTCGCCGTTGCGCAATTGATCGAGGGCATCGTCAGGGGAGCAGCGTTTGCTTTGGTAGAGGGTTTGAAATGACATGGAGCCTGACAGGTTGATGGTGGCGGGGAATCAATGGCTGATGCGTTTGCTGCCTGGCAGGGTGAGCCCGCAGAGCGGGTGCCACCATAACATGAAGCCATGCCCCCATCAAAAGTTCGGAACATCGAGCACCCGAAGGGACTCTCAAGCCCGCATCAGCGCCTCAATTTCGGCCACGCTTACCGGTACATCACGTGTCAGCAGGGTGCAACCTTGGTCCGTGACGACCGCGTCGTCTTCGATGCGGATGCCGATGTTGTGAAACTGCTCGGGAACGCCGTCGGCCGGGCGCACGTAGATGCCGGGTTCGAGGGTGAGCGCCATGCCAGCTCGCAAAATGCGCGCCGGGCGGTCTTTGATCGTTTCACCCGTGAGCGCATCCTGGCGCGTGCTGACCTGGCCGAGTTCGCTGGGTTCGGTGTAGTCGCCGCAGTCGTGCACGTCCATGCCGATCCAGTGGCCGGTGCGGTGCATGTAAAACTGAAAGTAGGCGCGTTTCTCGATCACATCTTCCAGGCTGCCGACCTTGTTTTTGTCGAGCAAACCCACATCGAGCATGCCTTGCGTCAGCACCTTGACCGCTGCGTCGTGCGGGTCGGTAAAGCGTGCGCCGGCCTTGGTGGCAGCTATGGCCGCTTCCTGCGAGGCCAATACCAGCTCGTAGAGCGTGCGCTGCGGCCCGGTAAAGACGCCATTGGCAGGGAAAGTGCGGGTGATGTCCGACGCATAGCCGTCAAGCTCGCAGGCGGCGTCGATCAGCACCAGCTCGCCACTCTGCACCAGACCCCGGTCGGCGCGGTAGTGCAGCACGCAGGCGTTGGCGCCGGCCGCCACGATCGAGCCGTAGGCGGGAAATTGTGAGCCCTGGCGGCGAAATTCGTGCAGCAGTTCGGCTTCCAGATGGTATTCGCGCACCTCTTGCCCGGCGCGCAGCATGTTGGCGCTGAGTTGCATGGCGCGGATGTGGGCGGCGGCGCTGATTTGCCCGGCGCGCAGCATGGTGGCTTGCTCGTGTGCATCCTTGACCAGGCGCATCTCGTCGAGCACGCCGCACAGGTCGTGCTGTGTTTTTGGGCACAGCGCGCCATAGCGCACGCGGGCGCGCAGGGCGCCCAGCCAGCCGTCGATGCGCGTCTCCAGCCCCTTGTGGGTGGCAAACGGGAACCACACGGCATCGCAGCCGTCGATCAGGGCGGGCAATTTGGCGTCAATCTCGGCCACTGAAAAGGCCGCCTCCAGCCCCAACTGGGCCGGCGCGTCGGTCGGCCCAAGCCGGTAGCCGTCCCAGATTTCGCGCTCCATGTCCTTGGGCTGGCAAAACAGCGTGGATTTGCCGTCGCCCGTTACCACCAGCCAGGCCTTGGGTTCGGTAAAACCGGTCAGGTAATAAAAATAGCTGTCAGCGCGGTACGGAAAGTCGCTGTCGCGGTTGCGCTGCTGCTCGGGTGCCGTGGGGATGATGGCAATGCCGCTTGCGCCAATTTTTTGGGCAAGCTGGGCACGGCGCCGGGCGTAAATGGGGTTGGTGTTCATTGCGGAAGTCCTTGTGCGATGCGAAGCAATTCAAGCCCGCGTTCTGTGCGACCGCGACCGCGGCTAGCGCGCAGGGAAAAACGTGTTTCCGAGTCAAATTCCACCAATGCCTGGGTGGTCAATTCATCCAGCAAACGGGCCAGACTGATGCCGCGCTGCTCGGCCATGGCCTTGAGCCGTGCGTGTTTTTGGTCCGGCAGGCGCAATGTCAATGCACTCATTGAATGGACTCCTTTAAAAATTCGGGCGGTGTGATGATTTTCAGCATGGGGAATCGTAGTTCCATGGCAGAAAAATCGCGTGTATTCCAGGTCACGATGTGTGATGCAGCGCAAGCAACAGCCAGTTCCATGACATGGTTGTCACCCTCGTCGCGTAAATTTGGGCGCCATGAATAATAGGTTTTGATCCATTGGCATTGCGCAAAAAATATGTCCAGCAATTCATCGCGTTCATCGGCATTCAGGCGACATCCTTCAAACAGGGTCGCGCGTGACATCACGTCTTCATATTCAAGATAGAGCGCCGAACCCATGGCTGGTATGACCAAGCCCGACAGGCACCGCTGGATGACGCCAGCCGATGCACCGACCCCCATGCAGGCGCCTACAAAGACATTGGTATCGATCACAATCATAGCCAAGATGATACCGGGAAAAGTTTTTCGGTGTCATATGTGGTGTCATTTTCCGGCATTGAGCTGTGCCAGCCGCTGCGGTGTACCCACATCGGTCCAGGCGCCGTAATACAACTCGGCGGATACCTGACGATTGTCCATGGCGCGGCGCAACAGCGGTGCCAATGGGGCCTTGATACCATTCGGGTTGCCTGCTGCGATGTCGCACCAGGGCGGCTCGAACAGGGCGCAGCGGTAAAGGGCGATGGTGGAAAAGGTGTAGCGCGGGCGCGGGTCGTCTTTGCTCAGGTTCAGCGCCAGCGCCCCAGCGGCATCCGCTGCAGTCTGTAGGCCAAAGTCGCCCCCCGGGTTGTGCGGCGGGTTGGGCACCAGCCACAGATGCGCCAGCATGCCGCTGGCGGCAAAGCGATCGAGCGCCGCCTGACTGAATTCAAAGCCGGGCGTGAACACATCGGCGGCCAGCACCCAGAACACTTCGCCCAGCAGCGGCAGGGCGCGCACGATGCCGCCGGCGGTTTCCAGCGCGCCGCCAAAGTCGCGCCCTTCGTGCGAGTAGCGCAGGGCCAGGCCAGGTTGATCTGACGTGGTTTCAGGCAAAAATTGATCGCCGAATTGCGCAACGATTTGTTGCCCCAGCCAATCCGTATTCACCACCACCCGCTGGCAGTCACCACGCTGCAAGGCTTCCAGATGCCACTGCATCAGCGGCTTGCCCTGCACCGCCAGCAGTGGCTTGGGGCAGGTGTCGGTGAGCGGGCGCATGCGCTCGCCACGACCGGCGGCCAGCAGCATGGCGCTGGCCGGGCTCACAGGTACCAGAGTGATCATGAACCAGCGGCGCGCTGCGGCACCAGCAGCCCGCGCTGCACGCCAGGGCGCGCCACAAACGCCGCCAGCGCCCGTGTGACATGGGCAAAGTCGTTCATGCCCACCAAGTCGCTAGCGTGGTAGCGCTCGATCAGGTTGCGCACCCACGGAAAGATGGCGATGTCGGCAATGGTGTAGCTGTCGCCCATGACCCAGGCGCGATGTTCCAGGCGCTGGTTCAACACGCCCAGCAGGCGTCTGGACTCAGCTGCGTAACGGTCGCGCGGGCGTTTGTCTTCAAAGTCTTTGCCGGCAAAAATCGTGAAGAAACCCAACTGGCCGAACATGGGGCCGATGCCGCCCATCTGGAACATCAGCCACTGGATCGCCTCATACCTGGCCGCCACATCTGTCGGCAAAAATTGCCCAGTTTTTTCGGCCAGGTAGAGCAAGATGGCGCCCGACTCGAACAGCGCCAGAGGCTGGCCGCCGGGGCCGTTGGGGTCGAGGATGGCGGGGATCTTGTTGTTGGGAAAGGTGGCGATGAATTCTGGCGAGAGCTGGTCGTTGGTCTCGAAACTGACAAGATGCGCCTCATACGGCAGGCCCAGTTCTTCCAGCAGGATCGACACCTTGACGCCGTTGGGTGTGGGCAGCGAGTAAAGCTGCAGCCTGTCAGGATGTTTTGCAGGCCATTTGCGGGTAACGGCAAAGGCGTAGAGGTCGGTCATGCAGACTCCTAACAATAGATTGGTTTCAGTGCGGACTATGGTAGCGCCGACTGCATGCGCAGCCTGCGCGCCGCGTCTTGCGCGCGGGCGTCGTCGATTTCGCGCAGCACGGCCTGCATGTCGACACTGGCCTGCGCGCGCTCGAAGCGGCCGGTCAGCACCGACTCGTTGGACAGCAAACCAGCCTGGTAAAGGTGCCACATCTCGGGGCCAAAGTTGGTGGTTAGCAGTTCGGGCGCAAACTGGCCAAAGAAGTCGCGCAGGTTGGCCACGTCGCGCAGCAGCATGCGCTGGGCGTGGTTGTTGCCGGCGGCGTCCACCGCCTGCGGCAGGTCGATGATGACGGGCTCGTCCACACCATCAGCACCATCGGCGCCCGGTGTGTGCGCCAGCAAAATGTTGAACTCCGACAAATCGCCGTGCACCACGCCCGCGCACAGCATGCGCACCACCTCTTTGATGAGCGTGGCGTGGTGCTGGCGCGCCTGCTCAGCAGTGAAGGTCACATCGTTCAGGCGCGGGGCGGCGTCGCCGTTGGCATCTGTGACCAACTCCATCAGCAGCACGCCGTCGCAGAAGTTGTAGGGTTGCGGCACCCGCACACCGGCCGCGGCCAGGCGGTAGAGCGCGTCGACCTCGGCGCTTTGCCAGGCGGCCTCCTGCTCCTGGCGGCCGAACTTGCTGCCCCGGCCAATGGCGCGGGCGGTGCGCGAGTTTTTCACCTTGCGGTTTTCGGTGTAATCCACCGCCTGGCGAAAGCTGCGCTGGGTGGCTTCCTTGTAGATTTTGGCGCAGCGCACCTCATCGCCACAGCGCACCACAAACACAGTGGCCTCTTTGCCGCTCATCAGCTGGCGCAGCACGCTGTCGATCAGGCCTTCTTCAATGAGGGGTTGCAGTCTGGGAGGTGGTCTCATGGCGTATTTGCGCTGTGGATGTTCGCCGGATTGTCGTCGCCCGGCCATGCCACGATGCCGAGACGGATACTGAACTCAGGCGCGACGCGAATAGGGGGAATGGTTGCAGTTTTCATCGTCTTATTGAGTCGCAATTGCCATTCACGTCAAGAACGGTGGGTTTCCGTGGCGGTCGGGAAACGCAATCCGGGTTTACAAATTTCTCCTGACCTGACGTTGGCCTCAGCACTTGGCCCGCTTTAAACCATGTCCGTAAATAAGCGGTGATTGATGACCCCTGCGGGTGCTGCGCCAGACTAACTTGTCACCATCTCCTGTAGTTCAAGTTGTGATCCAAGTTTTTGCTTTGAAAATAAGCAGTGTTTTTTGCCA
>Ga0100402_1005609_pt1 | contig 12751 bp, 5 predicted proteins | sample CryGeyme20150102_FD_80419 | JGI IMG/M metagenome (GOLD analysis project Ga0100402, IMG submission 80419) | Groundwater microbial communities from Crystal Geyser aquifers in Utah, USA - Crystal Geyser metaG 2015-0102 | ecosystem: Environmental > Aquatic > Deep subsurface > Groundwater | place...
AACCACCATATTGTCTTGGTATTCTTGATTGTAGACAGGGTCACTCGAATATTGTCTCTTGCTTTTTTGCACTCGAAAAAGGAACAAGTCCAAGTACTTTAACAACTTTTCTCTTCCAATTCTTTCGAAAAACAACTTTGCCAACAAAGAGTCCTGATTTAAAACCATAATAAACCCGACCAGACCATCGGCATAATCAATATCACGGGGATCGGATAAGTTGAACTTGTCAATCAAAGTGTTGCAATAATTGTATAATCCTTTTTCTTGAAAGGAACGGAACAAGTCGTCGCATTGTTGAATTGTGATTTTGTTGGAATGAATCTGATCTACATATTGATGCATATCTTGTGCGTCTGCGACTACTACTTTTTGAACTATCTTTTCGTGGTTTTGTTCGAATTCAGATTTCACTTTGTCGAATGCATTGACAAACGATAGGTGCCCAGAAAATCGTTCCAAATTGCGGACTTGGGAAATCTCGTGAGAGAAATCGAATGGCTTGTCAAAGTAGTAGTCTGGGCTACAATTCTTGTGAGATTCCTCCCATTCTACGATTCGCGGAAAGTGGTTATACTGCAAATGAACCGTTGTAAGCGTGTTCTTGTTGTTTTGCAACATTTTCTTGAACAATGGGGCAGACAATTTTTCGTCCTGGTCACCTGTTACCAGTGAGACGTATCGCAAGTGAGTCTTTTCGGATACACATTCAAATAAGTTCTTGTTTGTAAGATTGAACCTCTTAACACCTGCTGGAGCGACTGGAGCCTGATTCACATTGTCTGGTGTGTACAATGTGTGATCTATGCGAACTTCTTCGAGTAATTCGAACAGCGAAAAAAAGTACTTGACCGAATGATGCAAATCGTGCGTGTAGGATTGCATGGTTTGCATGTTCAGCTTTTTGATTTTGTTTCTCAGGGGAATTGCAAAATCCATAAACATCATTGTTTGCTGTGTGTTTTTTCTAAGATTTTGTTCACGCCTGATCTGACTGAACGTCAAAGTAAAACTGGCAGCCTCAAAAACAGGGGATTCGAGTAGCCTACTTGACAATTCACGGAATGTGAATTTGGTTTGTCTCCCACAAAACTCAATTTCCTTGATTTTTTCAATGTCAATCACTGATAACAACAGGAGAAGGGACTTTTTGGGAATGTTGCTATCATAAAGCGCTATTTTGGATACCATGGGAAACTTGAAATGTATCTCAGTGGGCAACTTTCCTGTGATACACAATGCGGAAGCGGTCTGTGCATTCTCATGAGTCATTTTCTTGATGTCCATCGGGAGGCATACTCTTTTTGGTTCAAGGATGGAACGCAAATCAGTGAATGTTACTTTTGATTGTCGGGGCATAATGATTATTTTGAAAGAAGAAATGTTTTTTGTTGTTGTATTGTTTTTCTTTGAATCGATGTTCAAGATGATCAACTGTCGAATATTTATAATGCACGGCATTTTTTTTATCACAAAAATGTGGAATAATCCATTTTCAAAAAAAAAATCCCTGATCAAAAAAATTATATTTTTGGTGTGATTTTTATTAAAATTCAATAGACACATCTTCGAATGAAACATTGTTGTATGTTTTTTTGTTTTCATGCGATTCACCCAAAATGTGTTTTGTTTGCAATCGATCCCCTCCATATCGCCCACACCTGTACAATTTCCCATCCATGCTTACAATCAAATACGCTCCATTTGAAAATGCACATTCAAACACTGATGTGATTTTTTGATGTTTCCAATTTTCGACATCTATTTCCGATGGGTATGGTATGCATAATTCGTCGTGCCAATTCAAAATAGCTTTCTTGTTTCCAATCAAATGAAACGTTTCTTGCAAAAGTCCCCAAACGTACACCCTTCCTGATGATGCAACAGCAATCGAACATAACGATCCACAACCAATGAAATTTATTTTTTCATGTTGAAAGTACGATGCATCGATCAAATGAGGCGCTCTTTTTATTTCTGCATCATTTATTCCACACTCACCTGAATCATTTTCTCCCCAAGAATACACATTTCCTGATTTAGTGAGTGCCATGACATGAAAATGACCAACCTGGATATCGATAATCTTTTCATCCAAATCATTATTTTTTGAGTTATTTTGTTTGAATTTGATGGGTTTAAAAGTTTTTGAAAAATAATTGTATTCATCGTTTGTTCCCAATTGTCCAAATATGTTTCCACCACACGAATACAAACACCCATCCTCTGTCAATAAACATGTACTATATTGTGCGCACACTATTTTCTTTACTTTTTCATGAGAGAAAGTCGATGCATCGATAAGTTTGGGGACGTGCTGAAATGTATCGCACCCAATTCCCAGCTGATAATTTTCGTTTTCACCACACGCGTAAATTTTGTTGCTTTTTGTGACAACAAAGCAGCATGATGCAATCGACGCAAAACAAATGTACACGATGGGCTCATCATTGAAATAACTCGAATCTATTTTCTGAGGTAAAGTGTGATCTATGCTGTCGATTAGCTTTATTTTTTTGTCTGGATCGTTACCACATGCATACAAACAACCTTTTTGTGTGAGCATCATCGTGTGATGATAATTTGTGCTGACTTGAGCAATTCTTTCGTGGTTGAAATATTTTGGATCAATTAGAGAAGGAGACAATATATCATTCATGTGACCCAAACCAAGTTGCCCATTTTGGTTTTTTCCCATCGAATAAACACGACCATTTTTCATGAGGATGGCACAATGTCCTCTGGTGCAGCAAACTTGAGCAACTATATTATCTTTCATATTGGCTGATTGTTTTTGATTCAAATGTTTCAATTATTTTTAAAAGTAACTGACCATTGGTAGTACTGTTTTACACGTACGTGGATCACATGTATGGAATAAAATGTTCAAGAATTTTTTGTTTTTTCAACAAAATTAATTGATCAATCAATATAAACATTCAATAAAAATTTGTGATAGAAATATTGTTGGCACAAAATAAAAATCATTTCAAGTCACTAATGTTTTATTTTTGATTTCAAATGTCACAAAACAACGACAAAAAAATGAACCCTCTACAAAATTACAAGGAAAAAATACGATCCCTCGAAAGAGATTTGCAAAGAAAGCAGTCACAACTCAACATATCCAATGAAAACTTGTTGGACGCAAGAAAATTGCTAGCACATTATGATTTAAAATACGAGAACAATGTTCCATTTTTTATCAAAACTGGTGATCGATTGAGTAATTTGGAGACGGAAAATAATAAGCTTAGGTCATCGTTCGAACAAATCCGAACCACATTGAACTTGCATAATTTGACAGATGATCCCACACAATTAGTCATTAAAAAAATAAATCAACTGAAGCAATCGAATAAACAAATCAAAACGGATTCAGATTTAAAAACAGTAAAGTTGAAATCGGATTTGGACGAAGAGAAAAGAAAAATGAAATCGATTATGAATGCGTTGAAACTAGGCGACAAAACGTTAAATGCAATAATCAAAGAAATAGAAGCCATCAACAAACAAAAAACAGACGATCAATCGAAAATAACAATACTTGAGTCTGGTTTGCATACAGAAAAAGAGAGAGTAAAATCAATTGCTTCGGAGTTGAAATTAAATGAAAAAACGTCAGGGAAAATAATTGAAAAAATAAAAGCCATCAACGAACAAAACACAAGCAATCAAGCGAAAATACGAGAACTTGAGTCTGATTTGCATACAGAAAAAGAGAGAGTAAAATCAATTGCTTCAAAGTTGAAATTAGACGACAAAACGTTAGATGCAATAATTAAAGAAATAGAAGCCATCAACAAACAAAACACAAGCAATCAAGCGAAAATAACGGCACTTAAGTCTGATTTGAACACAAAACAGGGGGAATTGGAATCGATTGCCTCTACGTTGGAAAGTGAAAAAACGTCAGAGAAAATAATTGAAAAAATAAAAGCCATCAACGAACAAAACACAAGCAATCAATCGAAAATACGAGAATTTGAGTTTGATTTGAACACAAAACAAAAGGAATTGGAATCAATTGCCTCTGCGTTGGAAAGTGAAAAAACGTCAGAGAAAATAATTGAAAAAATAGGACTCATCAATCAACAAGTTTCATCCAAGGAGGACACACAGAACCAATTAAAAAATGATATCCAAAAATTTGAAAAACAATGTTTAGACAAACTGACTGCATATACCTGTAAAGAAACAAATGATAATCAAAAATGTATTTTACAAAAAATAGACTCGGTAATTTCCGCAAAAGATACACTACAAAACGAAATGGACGAGATGAACAAGAAAATTTTCGGCAATGCAACTAAATCAGATATAGATTCCATAAAACCAAAAAACTGTATTTCTCTATCAATTTCTCAAATAATGACCAATTATCAGTCTTTAATGACAAGTCTGGACGAATTTACAAACGAACCCTCAAAAAAATATTCAGAGATCGCGTCAGGTTTGAAATCAACAATCTCTTCAATTTTTGACAAAATTAACCAGTGGTGTGGAACAGAAAAAACAAAAATAGAAGTGGACTACACATCATTCAACTCGGGTCAAAAACTAGAATGCATAAAAAAATACATTGATTTGCATGATTCATTGTATATTGAAAAAGCTCGAGCTCATTTGTACATTTTAAAAAAGAAGAACGACACATTCGACACATTTGTTTCGAGATATGCTGGTATTTTTAATCTTTTGTACAATCCTGGAAAAGAGGAAACAAAAAGAGGAATCGTTTATTTTCTTAGTTCAGAATCAACCAAGAAATTCGTTTCTCATGTTTTAGGAGACTATAATGAAAAAACGTGGGAATACTTACAATTGAAAAAAAAAACAATCCATGATTGTTTTGAAGAAGCAAATAAAAAATTTGAATCGATGGACAGTGAAAACATTGCAATAAAAAAAGAAAATGAAACGATAAAAAAAGAAAATGAAACAACAAAAAAAGAAAATGAAACAATAAAAAAAGAAAATGAAACATTTGTGGAAGAATTGAATAAAATAAGTTCGGAATATGTGTTTTCAATCCAAGATTATCAAACACAAATCAAAAGTTTATTGCAAAAATATTTGAATGATTCTTTGGAGTTGAAAAAGCAAACAGATGCAAACACTGAGAACAAAAAATCAATCGATGCCTTTATCGCCGATTTGAATAAAATCGATCTCAAAAACATAGACAAGGAGACTTTCAATTCGGAAAATTACCAGACACAATCGATCACTATATTGAAAAAATATTCAAAGATGATCAATGTTTTATGTGAATGCATGTCTCATATTTTTACTTCGATTGATTTGACTGATGAAAAGTGCAATGCAATCACTCTTCAAAGTATCAAAGATGAATTTAAAAAAATACAAACGATAAAATCCGCACTGACCATCGAACAAATAAATTCAAAAAAGAGTGTAAAAAAAAAGGAAGAAACAAATGAAAAACCAACACAAAAAACGCTTTTTGATAACATGTTGGAAAAAATAAATGAAATGAAATCGACAACTGAAGACTTGGAAAGTAAAAAAAATGAGCACTCTCAAACAGCCGAAAAATTCAGGGGTGGTCTCGATGAGATATTGAATGAATTGAGTTCAGTGACAAATTCCAGTGTATCAGTTGAAAATGCAGTTCAAACAATACAGGAATGGAGCAACAAACACGATCAAATCAAAACAATAGTAGATGGCACAAACGTTCCAGAAGTTGCAGAAAAAAGCGTAAAAAACAAATCAGCCAAAGGCGATGAGATACAAGAAGTGCCAACTATTGACAAATTGAAAAAAATAAGCGAATACATTAAAAATGTGGATATGACTTTTGGTCACAAACTGAGGCTTTTGTTTTCGGGAAATGATGAAACATTGAAATCACTAAAATCAATTCAACAAAAAGAAAATTCAAAGAAAACATTGGAACAAAAACAATCATTTGATGAAGTCTTTCAACATTTCATACAATGCTTCAAAAAATATGTAGATGCAAGAGATGGAAGTATCTATGATAAAATAGCTGAATGTCAACAATATTTTTACGATCATGGTTCCATAGGTATCAAACAACCAATATACTCTTTTGTGATTGAAAAAGTATCAAGCGCGTTTGAATATTTGCAAAAAATTAATTACAGGGACAAAGAGGGCAAAACAATGTACTACACCAAACTTGAACGACGTCCTGATACAATCCAATTAGTTTCCGAGAAATTGGAGCACATTGATTATTTTATCCATCAAATTGGAGGGATCATGTATCAACAATTATTGATACATTCGAATGAAAAACATTCGAAGAGCGAAAATGATTTTGAAAAGATTAAACACACGTTTTCACCAGACGTTCATAATCAAAGTAATTTTCAACGAACAGCAGCCGCTTTTGGAAAGTCATACAAAAACCAAATCGACATCAAAGCAAAACTAAAATCAGTGAACAATGAAGACATTACTGATGAAAATGTAACATCGCACGTCGAGGATTTGGTAAAAAAATACAAGGATTGTCTCAACAATGAACCTGAAATATTAAAAGAAATAAGGATCATCAATCATGAAAAAACAATCGATCTAAAATCATACATCCAACAAAACAATGACGGAACATATTCACCAAAAGATGGAATAAATCCAATAACTGGAAAATTTGCTCTCATGAAACAAAGATTCATCGACTATAAACAAGCCGAGAAACAAAAACGGGACAAATTATATCAACGAATGAATGACATCATGCTCGACAAATCAAGTTATAGCGAATACATTGAAATTAACGATGATGGTACACATTCAATCAAATATGAAACTACTGATATCTTGATGTTTCCATTTATCCATTTGAAAGTATTTTCAATTAATGTCGTATCTTCCATTTTGAAGTTATTAAAAAACGAAGAGAATGGATTTGAAAAAAAAATTAAATTAAAAACAGATACTGATGCCAGATTTAAGAAAAATAAAAACGGTTCGATCGAATTTGATGAAGATTTTTTATTTGTCCAAAACGAAGATATTTCAGAAATAAATACAATCATAACTCAGATGAAAAAAGAATTTGAACAAAAAAAAACATTGCTCGAAGAAATAAAAACTATTCTTTCTTCAAACACAATCGACAGCAAGTACTTTGAAAAAATCGATGAAAAAACCGTCATAAAAAAAAATATTGACCAAATAACGCATCTGGCTGTATCAATCAAGGAATCTATAATAGAAAAAACAAAAGAAAACAAGAGATTAAACGATGAAAATAAAACGTTTGTATCAGAATTAAACAAAGTATACCCCGACAATGATTTTTCAGTCGAAAATTATCAAGAAAAAGTCAAAAATTCGTTGAAACGATGTTTGGCTGATTCATCGGAGTTACAAAAACAAACAAAAAATAATTCCGACAATGATGCATCAATTGTTAAGTTTGTTGAAGAATTGAATAAACTTTCTCTGCAAAACATAGAGTCCAACAAATTTAATTTGGATAACTATCAATCTATGTCGATCAGCACATTGAAAAAATGTTCAATCATGATCAATGTTCTATGCGAGTGCATGTCTCACATTTTTACTTCGATTGATTTGAAATATGAAAAGTGTGACACAATCACCCTTGAAAATGTTGAAAATGAATTTGAAAAAATACAAAAGATAAAACAGTCGCTAAATATTGCACAATCAGAAACATCATTGTTTGACCGAATCCTGAAACAAATCAATCAAACAAATTCTGAGCGTGACGACTTGAAAAAAAAACATCAAGATAGTACTGAATTGATTGCTAAATTGGAACTCATCAGCAAAAAAACATTGGAAATATTGAGTTCAAATACAAAGATTGCAATTGAAGATGAATTGAAAAAGGAAGATTTGATAAAACAGTCAAATAGTGTTATGGAAAAGTACAGAGATTATCAGAAAAAAATAAACGATCAATCTGAAGTATTAGAAAAAATAAAGGGCATCGATGATTCAGAAACAATTAACCTATCTGGATACATTGAAAAAAATAAAGATGGAATATATTCACTAAAAAATGGCGCAGATCCAATAATCGGGAAATTTGCCATCATAAAACAGCAATTCATGGACTACAAACAATCTGAAAACGAAAAATCATTAAAATTCGATCAAGAAATATCAAAAATGATGAAAAATGAATTGAATTATGAAGACTATCTTGAAGACAAACCTGATAAGGATGGAAAAAGGTTAATCAAAGGAGGGGACAATTTTGCAATTAAAATATTAGTTTTGTTGAAACATTATTCAAATTCTGCTCTTTCTGTTATTTTAGAATATTTAACAGACAAAAAGACCGTTATTGAACGAGGTTTATTTGGTAGATTTGAATTTGAGAAAGATTATGAAGGCATAATTACACGGATTAACAATCCGTTTATGACAAAAGATGGAACTGTGCTTAAAATCATTGAAATCATGAGTGAGAGACAAAAAGAATATAATGAAAAAGATCGCATTATTAAAGAAATAAAAACTATTCTTTCGTCGGAAAAAATCAGTGATTCAAAATACTTTGACAATAACGGCGATGTAAAAAAAGATATCGACCCAACAGTTGCTCTCGTTGCAACCATGAAAAAAGTATCCTTGCAAAAAATAGAAGACAATGTATCGATCGTCAAAGAAATAAAATCGATATTGGAAGGAAAAACTGATCTCTCAAAATATTTAAATATTGATAAAAAGACACATTTTTACGTTCCAAAAACGAAACGTGATGTTAATGATTTATTGGAATTTATAGCGGAAATAAGACACAAGTACATTGATCAATTCGCTGAGTTGGAACAAATGTTAGAAGACGATGCGTTTGATAGAGAACAATACGTGAGAAAATCACAAATCACTGGTTTGTTGACCGAAACCTATAAATATCAATTTAGCTTAATCGGAAAAGTGGCTGTAAAATTGGCTCAACTCAAAAATGATCAAATGGAACATAAAAAGGAGAACAAAACTGTATCCAAAACTGTATCCAAAACTGTATCCAAAACTGATTCCAAAACTGTATCCAAAACTGATTCCAAAACTGATTGTGAAACTGAATACAAGAAAGAGTATAACGAAATATCTCGAATGTTGGTAAAAGATTTTGACACCAAAGAATTGATTCGATATTTGGATGTAATGAAATCAAGTGATATTAGTGGTGGTGTGTACACAGCTAACGCGAATACAAAGACAAAATAATTGGATTGGTTGCCCATTTTTTAAATAGGCTCGCCGACTATAGATTCCAAAAGAGGGAATATGGTCAATTTTTATTTTGAATGCATCCTTTTTCAAAAAACATCGAAATAAATCAACTCTTTTTTAAAAATCACAAACAATTCTCGATGCGATTTTGTGCATTTAATTTGTTCACAATCAAAACAATCTATTTTTGAAACATTTGATGCACCATCTTTTATCAATTGAAACATTCAAATACGAACATTGTCCTCGACATTTTTTCATATAAAATTTTGGTTGTTGGTGCAATTAATTCTTGTGCAATGTTGTGATCATATCTAGAGGACAATGTGATTTTTTTCACAGATTTGGGAAATTGGTTTTTGAATGGCTGATTGAAATTATAGCCAAATTTGATTTCTACCAACGACTCTGGTAGTTTTTCGGGAAGCGGTTGATTATATGCACCTTTAAATTCAATGTATTTCAAAGAGCCCGGTAAATCTTGAGGAAGTGGTTGATTATAATAATGTCCAAATATTAAATGAACCAATGTGGATGGTAATTTTTTTTGAATTGGTTTGTCGTATCTTGTCCCAAATTCAAGGTGCTTTAATGATCCTGGTAAATCATGTTCAATGTCCATTTCATATTCAAAACCAAAAATAATTGTTTCAATCGATTTGGGAAGGGGTGTTTCAATGAGTTGATTGAATGATTGTCCGAATTCAATATGTTTCAATGTAGGTGGCAGCTTTTCAGGGAGAATCTTGTTGTATTTTGCGCCAAATTCGATTGTTTCTATTTCTGATTCTTCGATGTTTTGGATACAGTATTCCAGTTTTTTGTTGAATTTTTGGGTTGTCGTCAAATGTTTAATTTTCAATTTTTGAAACACGAGTGATTTTGCATTCGCCAACTCGAACAACTCAAAGTAATAAATGGGAACCAATTTTAATTGTTGCTCTCGTTGTTTCAAATGTATCAAGTTGATTTTGTTGGTTTTGAAATTATACTTGTAAGGTTCAACACAAAAGCATCGATGCGCTTCAAAGAATTTGATCCAATCTTTTGTGTACAAGAATTCACTCACAATGTATACCCATACATCTCTTTGTATTTTGAATGAGTGCATTTTTTTTGTTTTGAATATTCTTTTGTCAAGATTGTTGGTGTGTATATTATTTGATTTCATTCATCAACAAATTCAAAAAAAAACGAACATTCAAAAAAAAATGAAAAAAATGAAATTTTACACACCAGAAGGTTCAATCATTATTTCACATGGTTCGTTCAATGAAATTACAGCGATCGAGACAAACCAGGCGTACTGTTTCCAATGCAAAACATTTTTGGAATCCACAGACAATCATCATTTTTGTGAATGCAAATGTGGGAACTACATTGATGGAGGATTGAAACATCAAGTATACAATGCTTCGCCTCATCATCTGAGACTCTTTCAAACAACAAAACAAGTTGATCATTTCAAAGACAAACTGATCGATTATGAAAATTGTGCTTTCATTTCTGTGAGCGAACCATGGTATGGATTGATTGCAAACAAAAAGAAAACTATTGAGGGAAGATTAAACAAGTTTGGAATTGAAAAATTAAAAAAAGGAGATTTGATTGTAATAAAAAATAGGAACAATACAAGTCAAAGTGTGTTGGTTCAATTGAAAGAAAGAAAACATTATGACAATATTCAATCCTATCTCAAAGAATGTTTATTTCAGGCTCTACCTGTCAAATTCATCAATATTCATCGAGGAGTAGAAATTTATAGACAATTTATTGGCGAAAAAACAGAACAAGAAATGGGAATCGAAGCATTGTTCGTTGAGGTTTTGGATATTTGAATTGTTTTTGTTTACAAAGATTGTTTCAAAAGTCTTTCATCAATATTCAAATTATTTTTATAAATAAAAATGCAGTCTCGATCTTTCACAATATTGTATTTTCGAATATTTTTCAAATCATTCTTTTCTACCCATTCCATACCCAGGCGCTCGTTGATTATCTTGTATATTCTCTCGTTTCCATTTGTTTCGAATGGAAAATCCAGATTATTCAATTGATCGCTGTATTTGATGAACTGATCATTCAATGTTTTATAATCGTTGGATGGAGACACTATGTTTTTATGCTTTAAATCGATCACGTCGTGAATTTTCAATTTTGTTGTCAACTCCTGTTTCAATGTTTCATTTGTTGTACAAATAATGAGACAATGATTTTGATTCATTGTAGTTTTGATCGAACACAAATCAATGAATGTTTCGGGATCAATGTTCAATCGTTGAATATCGCATACATTTGTTTGTTGCAATTTTTCTTTGAAATATTTGAACCTTTTAATTGAATTCAAAACATGTAACAAATCAGTGTTTTCTCTTTGATCAGATGATTCAAACTGTGTTATTTTGTTGGTCAATCGATCAATCACTTCAAAATATATCTGGTGATGAGGTTCTTGTATTGTGATTTTTTTCAAAATAATACCCTGATGATGGAGCAGTGAATCAGAAGTATCATAATAACATTGATTGAGTCTTTGGATTTTCACTGGATGTTTCTTTCCACAAAAATTGAAGACGATTCTGATATTTTCGTGGATCATCTCAAACATGGAGTAATTATTTTGATGATTCATTTTTTTGAAAAAAAATATTTTTGTTTTAATTTTTTTAAAAAAAAATCAAATCATCTGGAGTTTAAAAATTTTCATTTGTTGTCTACAATTTTATTATCGCTCTTTTTTTCATGTGAATCTTGTATTCTCGAGTTGAGTCTTCAGGCAATATCATTTCAAAACACAAAATCATAAAGTCTTCGTCAATGCGCTTGTCAATCACAACAGTGTATTTTTTGTTTTCTACATCGTCGTACATTGAACCATGAAATTTCAACATGTGGCTCATCAAATAATGCCATATCTTTTTTGTAGTTTTTGTCTCGCAATTGAAATGACCAAAGAATTGTGATTGTGTTTTGAAAAAATAATCTGTGAATTCTTTGGATTGTTTGCTCAATAATTTTTTGGGACACACCCCATGGCAATAAGACATGAACACATCGCTCATGTGACGATCGATTTTTCTTTTGAAATTGTTGAATTTTGAGATTCGTTTGAGGGACTTGTCTTCACCCTCTGGTGTCCAACAGTCGATCTGGTTCAATTTATTATTGTGTGTTGATAAAAGTATTTGGCACAGGCGCTTTGTTGTGGCTCTTCTGTGAAACATTAATCTCAAATTTGTCAGGTTGGGGAATTTTTGGACAAGACGTTCACAGCGATTGGTGATAAAATAATTTTCACCAATGTTCATTTTCAAACGAAACATATTATTTTGTTTTCGGGTTTGAAAATATTTCAAACTTTCATGGCAATCCGGAAACACATAATCTGTTTCAAAAATTTGCAATCTTGGATGACACATTGAAAAACGGACAAGTGATTCGTCCATATCCACCATTCTCCCTGAAAATTCGAATGAAGTGATGTTTCTCATACGATTCAGTTTTTCAAAATTGTTTGAAGAAATATCCAAAGCATTGA
>Ga0100402_1005611_pt1 | contig 12746 bp, 10 predicted proteins | sample CryGeyme20150102_FD_80419 | JGI IMG/M metagenome (GOLD analysis project Ga0100402, IMG submission 80419) | Groundwater microbial communities from Crystal Geyser aquifers in Utah, USA - Crystal Geyser metaG 2015-0102 | ecosystem: Environmental > Aquatic > Deep subsurface > Groundwater | place...
CCTGCCAGGCTTTGGCGGCGATACTTTCCGGGGCGGGCCAGCCGGGCGCTCCGGCCTGGTAGGACAGTGCCAGCAGGTAGGTGCCGTGGAAGGAGTCGTGGGTGCTGGCTATCCCCTGCCAGGCGGCTTCCAGCAGCTCGACCCGCCCAGATGGCTCCGCCCGATACTCGGCAAAGGCCAGCAGATGCTGCAGGGCATAGTCGCGAATCACGCGGTGGCGGTCGGCGTCCTTCACGATGGCCAGCAAGCGCTCCGGCAGGTCTGCGACCGGGTTCTCCTGATCAATCACGAGCGCATTGAGGGTGTCATTAAACAGCGCGTGCCAGGCCCGGCGCGGGAAGTCGGCGGGCTGCGGATGCTCGAGGATGGCAGCGTAGATGGCGGCCAGCTCGCCTGCATTTAGATCACGCGGCAGCGTTGGGAGCGCGTCACGCCGGGACGCGGGGCTGCCGTCGCCGAGCTGACCGGTGAGTCGCAGGACGGAGGGGCGGGTTTGGGAGGGATGAGGGCGGAGACCTGAGACCTGAGGAGAGGGCTGAGACTTGAGACCTGAGACCTGAGTGGGGGGCTCGGGCGCGGGGCGGCTGTTTTGATACAGGAAGGTGGCCAGCAGGACGAGGGCCGCTGTGCTGATGACCAGGAATCGTATTTTGGATGACTTCATTGCTGCTTCGTCGAGTGGCTAGGGTTGGCCGATAAAGGTGTCGCCGCTGTAGATATAGATGCGGTGGCAGACGGAAGTCACCGCATCGAAGGGCATGATAAATTTGAGTGTGGTGCGCCCGACGGCATCAAAATCATCCGCCGTGAGGATTTGTTCGATGGACCCGTCCTGGAAGGTAATCCCGCCCACGAAGATGCGGACGACGACGCGCAGGTCGGGGGGCGGATCGGCGAGCACGAAATCGATCTCCACCAGAGCGGCACCGTCGTCGTAATACTCGGTGACCTCGACGCGGGTCTCGGTATTACTGGCAAGGCGGAAGGGCTTGAGGGCGAGATGATCGAGCACGGCACCGTCGCCGGGGAGGCGTGCGGCGAGGGTGGCCGGTTCGGTATCGGAGGCGGTGAGTTTGAATGTGCGGGGGCTAGCGGCGGTAGTGCTCTCCTCGATCAGAACGGCGGCATCGACGGAGACTTCGGCGGTGGTGGAGAGGGCCGGGGGTGTCCAGGAGCGGGACTTGCCCCAGAGCAGGCTGAACGTCCCGCCGAGGTCGGCTTCGAGGACGGTGACTTGGGTAGTATGGGTGCCGGTGGAAGTGGTCGAGGTCAGGGTCCATTGACCGGCTTGGTCGAAGCTGTGTTGGACCGGTGCGTCCTCGGTGGTAAGGATGGGGTCCACGCCGTCGCTGGTGGTGATCGTGACCTGCCCGCTGCCGGGCGACTCGCCGGTGTAGGCGGTGAGGCGGAGGCTGTCGCCCCGGCGCAGGGTGAGTGCGGGGGTGGCGGCGAGATTGGTGGGCACCCAGGCGACCGAAGTGTGCTCAATCCGGCCGCTGTTCTCGAAGTCGATGGTGACAGGGGTGGGACTGGCGGCATCGAGCGGGATATCGGCATAGAGGCCGTAAGCCGGGAGGGGTTTGAGTTCGAGTGCGGGATCGGCGATGGACGAAAGCGGCAGATAGCGGCTGCGCCCGAGCAGGCAGAAGGGAGAGACGGGGCTTTCGGTGAGGCCGGCGAGGGTGGCGTTATCGATACCGTTCAGGACCGACAAGCGGTGGGTCATCCAGTCGGGGATACCATCCGCGTCGGCATCCGGCCCCCCGATGTAGCCGAGCGTAAAGCCATCGATCTGGAGCGAGCGGTGGGTGTAGGTGTTGTCCACGTAAAATTCCACGGTGTGGGTGCCGGCCGGCAGCCAGGGGGTGAGGATGGTGGCGGTGCCAGCCTCGCTCAGATCGCCGTTGAGGGAGAGCCGACCGATGTCAACCCCATCGATCCGGACTTTCAGGTCGTATTGGCTGAGGCTGGTTTGATTGAAGCGGCTCCGGGCTTGCAGGCTGATGCGATAGATGGCGGCGGCGGGCAGCGTCACCTCATAAGTCACCGAGCCGCGGCCCTGGGACGAATAGGTGGCGGTACCATCGACAACCCAGCCGCCGATGTCGGCGATGCAATCGGCTCCGGCTAATTGACTGGTCATTGCCTCCGGTTCCAGATCGGCAACCGTTGGGTCGGTGAAAAATTCAAAGATTTCTGCGTAGTCGGTGTAGCCGTCGCCGTCGGTATCGGCCAGATCCGGGTCGGTGCCATACTCTGCTTCCTGCGTATCGGTGAGTCCGTCGCCGTCACTATCGCCAATGATCGCTCCGGCGGGCTGGAAGAGTCCGCCCGCGTAGATGGGATCCGAGTCCGTTGTGACAAAGAAACCGTAATAGACGCTTTGCGGCAGACTGATAATTTCCTGGGCTTGTAGATTCCAGGAACTACCGTCATTCGAGGCATAGAAACTGAGCATATCGCCGCTGCGTTTGAGCTTAAACCAGGCGGGATACAGGGCGTTGGCAGGGAGTTCGGTGCGGTCGGTGCTGCCGGCGGCGCTGCGTGTCTCGATCCAGGTTTTGCGGGTGTTGGTAAAGGGACCCATATTGACACTGATCGAGGCCATGGCAGCCTCTGGACCGAGTCCAGAGCGCAGCATCAGTCCGGCGCGGCCGATCACCCGAGGCTCGACCTGGGCGGCCCATTCGAAGTCGCCATCGATACTTTGGTGGACGAAGGTGCGGTCCTCCCCCGGGGTGTCCGGGGTAATCATCGAACCCGAGCCCAGCACCAGAATCTGCCCGCCACCCACGTGGGCTTCGCCGGGCATAGCCGGGGCTCCGATCTCGCTGACCGTCCAGGGCGAGGGATCGGGGGACAGCGGCAGGCAGTCGAGCGGATCGAGTGGATCGGTGCCGCTGTAAAACTCGACGAAGTCGTCGATTCCGTCGCCATCGGTATCGGCCAGGGCGGGATTTGTGCCGATTTCAAATTCGAAGAGGTTGGCCAGTTTATCGCCGTCGAGGTCGCCATAGGGACCGTCCACGCCGGTGCCGGAGGTGGGGTCCATCCCGATGGACCTTTCAAAGGCATCCGGCAGTAAATCGTCGTCGGCATCGTTGCGGTGGGGGTGTGAGGAAAGGAGCACGGATGACGGGATGGTGACAAAGGCGTCCGAGCCGGGAGTCTTCCAGCGCACTTTCAGATGGCCCAGACCTGCGCGCTGCTTGAGCAAGGCCTCGATGTAAACGGGCTTTCCGCGTTCAAGTGGGATGACCTGCGATTTTTAAAAGCGATACTTGTTCCACTGCTCCGGACCGGCGTAATTCCAGACGTGGCAGACCAGCTTTTTATTAAAGGGGCTGGCATTGCTGCTGATCCAGAACTGCCCCTCATCGTCGGAAGTGAAGATGAACTGGTAGCCGCCTGAGACGGGCGGGATCAGGTAGCCACGGAAGCGGCTGCCGAAGTCGTGGTCTCCACTCTCGCTGGTGTATTCAAGATCTGGCTGCAAAGCGATGCGATCCGGCTCGCCGAGCTGCGTCCAGGCCAGGCGTAGGTGATCCAGACGATACCCGCCGACATCATTCCACCGTTCCCCGAGCAGGGAGCCCGCTTGCAAGGTCGGATAGACGGCGAAAGCTGCTGCGGACGGGCCTTGCGCGACGACATTATCGCCAGCGATGGGATCACTGCCCCGCAGCAGCTCGATGCGGTTACTCAGGCCATCGCCGTCAAAGTCATCGCCCCAGAGGTCGTCGCTGGGTTGATCGGTATAGCGGAGGCGGAAGAAGGCGGAGGCCCCAAACTCTTCGCTCGGCTCGTAGCTGAGAGGCGCATCGGCACCAGCGTAAATTTCGTCGATATATTGCCAGCCGAAGCCCAAATCTGGCGCAACTTGAATGAAATAAGTCTCTCCCTCAGTGCCCCACCAGGAAAGTGCGGGAGCCACACTGGAAGATAGACCCGGCTGGAAGCGCAGTCCGCGTTGGCCGCCAGCTGCGGGAGCAGGATCCGCTAAAGCCAGAGAGGGCAATAATAACAGGAGCAGCAGTGACGCGGCAGTGGTGCGGCCACGAAACCCAGGCAGCCGCTTCAGTCTAGAGAGAGAGAGAGAGAGAGAGAGAGAGAGAGAGAGAGACATTGCGGCAAATAAAAAGCAGGGGGTGGCATAACTTGCGGTGTGGGAATCTCTGATGGGCAAGGGCGACAAAAGAAGACGTTAGGGCGTTGAAAAAGGTTAGATGCCCGAAATCGCCGGGAGTCAATATAAATAGTGGCACGCGTAAAACCTATAAGCATTGCGCATGGCATACATTAGGTTCACGCAACCCGATTTCGCCCTAAAAACCGAAGAGACGTTTGGGTTATATGATTAATAGTATTCATTCACCGGGCCTTACGAAAAAGCCGCAGCGCCAGCAGCAGCATCACCAAATTCGGCAGCCAGGCCGCCAGGATGGTTGGGATGATCTGCCGCTCGCCCAGAATGGTTGCGATACTGATCAGCACGTAAAAGAAGGCAAACAGCCCCAGGCACTTGGACACTCCAATCATGGGACTGGTCCGCACGCCTGCGACCGCAAAAGGCACTGCAATCCCCACCACCACCAGGCAGCTGAAGGGCGCAGCCAGCAGTGAGAAGTAGCGCACCTGGTAGGCATGCACCGCCGGATTTTCTTCCGGTGGCACGGCATCGATGATCCGGCGCAGTTCGAACAGCGACAACTCTTTCGGCTCCTTGTGCAGCCCCAACATCAGGTTCGGGTCCTCGTTAAAGTTCTCGAAAGTCTTTTGCTGGAAAGGCAGCGAGCGCAGCGGATCACCAGTGGCGGGATCGAAGGTCAACTCCCGCCCATCGAGAAAGACCCAGTGGCCCTGCGTATCATCAAAGTAAGCTTCGCGGGCGGCGATCCGGCTCAGCTCCGCTCCGTCCGCATCCCGCGTGTGGACATTCACGCCCAGCCCCAGCCAGGCGCGCTCGTTAAAACGGTTCATAAACCACAGCCGCCCGTCCTTGCGGTTATCGAAGCCCAGATTATACAGCATCGCCTGCTGCTCACCCGCCTCATCACTCCCGGCAGCCGCAAATTCCAGGTTCTCGAAGAAGGTGCGAGCCTGCTCGACGGTTTTCGGCACCACCAGCGCGGTCAGGTAGAGCAGGAGCAGCGAGAGCAGCAATCCGGCCCCCCAGAGCGAGCGGCTGATACGGAAAAGACTGCTGCCCGAGGCGCGCATGGCTACGATTTCGTTATTGCGGAGCAAACTACCCAGTGAGAACAACAAAGAGACCAGCAAGGCGATAGGCAGGACTGCCGGCAGATAGCCCGGCAAGGCCAGCGCATAATAAAAGACAATCTGCCCGGCACTCGCCTGCGCTCGCAACAGGTCGGGCAGCGAATCATACATATTTTGCAGAATCAGAATGCCCACGATCACGCCCATCGTGAGCGCGAATCCCACAAACCATTCCCTGAAGACGTAGCGATCAATTAAAGACATCGATAGTCTTTTACGACAGAACCAGCGGCAAAGTCACTCAGTTTGCGCGATTTTTTTCTGGCATGTATTAGCCGGGTTCATGTTATGTGTGACTATGGCTGATGCGAAAAAGGAATCCTGGAACTCGCGGGTCGGAGTCATTCTGGCCGTCGCGGGCAGTGCAGTTGGTCTGGGCAACTTCCTGCGCTTTCCCGGCCAGGCGGCTGAATACGGCGGGGGTGCCTTTATGATCGCTTATTTCCTAGCCTTCATCCTGATCGGACTGCCGATTTGCTGGGCCGAATGGACAATGGGGCGCTTCGGCGGGCAGGCGGGGTTCAACTCCTCACCGGGGATTTTCAACTACATCACCCGCCGGCCGGCCTTCAGGTATCTCGGCGTGATTGGCGTACTGGTGCCGGTGATCATCTACATGTATTACGTGTATATCGAAGCCTGGTGCCTGGGCTATGCCATCAACTTCCTGGCCGGCAACATGGACTTCAGCAGCGTCGGGGAATCCAGCCAGTTTTGGGGTGGCTTTATCGGGATTGAGAAGAACGGAAGTGCGTTGGGCTTTGGCCTGCAGCAGGTGGGCTTTTACCTGCTGCTCGTCTTCGCACTGAACTTCTACCTGATCTACCGCGGCATCTCCCGTGGCATCGAACTTTTCTGCAAATACGCCATGCCGACGCTGGTCGTGATCGCGCTGATCATCCTCGTGCGCGTGCTGACGCTCGGCACTCCGGATCCGTCCATGCCGGAGCGCAACGTCAGCAACGGCCTGGGCTTTATGTGGAATCCGGTCAAGCATGTGGTCGAAGTCAAGGATGCCGAGACCGGCAGCTGGATAGTTGACCACGAGACCGTCGATGCGGCTAAACTGGCAGCCGAAAAGTCGCGTGCCGAGACGGACGACAGCCTGCGCATACGCCGCATCGGCATGATCGAGCAACTGCTCAATCCTCAGCTCTGGCTGGCCGCTGCCGGACAAATCTTCTTCTCCCTCTCAGTCGGGTTCGGTGTGATCATCACCTACTCCAGCTACATGTCGAAAGAGGACGATGTGGTGCTCAGCGGCCTCGCTGCGACCAGTGCCAACGAGTTTTGCGAAGTCGCCCTCGGGGGCCTGATCACGCTGCCCGCAGCAGTGACCTTTCTCGGAGTGGCGGGGGTCGCGGGCATGGGCACCTTCGGGCTGGGTTTCAACGTGCTGCCGATGGTGTTTGCGAATATGGCCTTCGGTGAACTCTTCGGTTTCCTGTTCTTTTTTCTGCTCTTTCTGGCCGCCGTCACCAGCTCACTCTCTATGCTGCAACCGGGCATCGCCTTTCTGGAAGAAGCTTTAAAAATCAACCGCCGGCAATCCGTCGCCCTGCTCGGGCTGGTGACTGCGCTCGGCTCCGCTTTTGTGGTTTATTTCAGTCAAAGCGTCAAAGCGCTGGATACTATGGACTTCTGGGTGGGCACTTTCCTCATCTTCGTTTTATCGACCATCCAGATCATTATTTTCGGGTGGATACTCGGGATCGAAAAAGGCTTTGCATTGGCGCATCAGGGAGCTGCTGTGCGCATCCCGCGGATCTTCAAGTTCATCATGAAGTATGTGAGCCCACTGTTCCTGCTGATCATCTTTTCGCTGTGGCTGGCGGCCAACGTCTTCGGCATCAACCTGCGTACCGGTGCCAGCGAATACAGTAGTTACGTGCGCGACCTCTTCATTGAGCCCAATTCGGTCGCCTGGTTATCCATTGGCCTGATCGCCGCTGTCGCCGCGCTCTTTGTCTTTATCATCGCTCAGAACAGCGACTACAAAAAATTCAAACAGGAGGAGGAATCATGACTACACTGGGTTGGCTGATTATGTTTATTTCCGTCGGCTCCGTGACGGCCCTACTCGTCTGGTGCATCTTCAAAGTGCTGACGATTCCGGAAGAGACGCGGCACATCCACGGCTTCGAACAGGAGACGCCGGACAAAGCAAGCCGTGACTAATTTTTCAACCCGAGTGGCCTATCTTCCTCGTTCCTGGCAGCGGCGCTACAGCGCTGTGGAATAGCCAACACATCAAACACGCACCCGGCGAAATTAGTTAAGCATTAGTTAAGCCCGGGCACAGAACCGGGTCCCTTACGCAAGGCAATTGGCGGACCCAGCACTTCACCGTAGATAAAAGCGACTCGGGCCGCCTGCGGATCCTGTAAACTCTCACGAACAGAGCCGCTCAAATAACCGCCGCTTCGGGTCGGCGGGGCAACTGCGGATGTCGCAGCTTTACGCCCTTTGGCGGCCTGTTGCTGCAGCCTTTCAGCCTGACGTCGGGTCGCCTGAATGCGTTCGAGCTGTGCCTCAATGCCGGAGTCGTAGGCGTTATCCGATTCGTCCCAACTAAAAGCCGGTGGCGTGGTCGGATAGCTGTCATCTCGCGCAGCCTCCTGACGGGAGGTTCGCACCTCGCGGGTTTGATGAACTGCCTCCCGGGTATGCTTCTGCGCCTGGCGTGTCTGCCGTGAGGAGCTGCTATCACTGCGGCCTTCCTGCATTTCCTGAACGACTGGTGCCGCCTGGGGCACTTCGCTGCCTGAACTGCGGCGACGCTCCATAATCTTGCGCCGAATTTCAGCCTGGATGCGCCGCTGACGCTCGAAGGCATCCAGTTCTTCCTCTTCCTCACCTGCCGCACTGCGCTGCCGGGGCAAGGCAGGCGGTTGCTCTTCATCCTGCTGCAACTTTCCGGAAAACATGTTTCCGAAGAAGTAAACAGCCGCAATGAGCAGCGGAACCAGGAGTTCAAAGATGTTATCCATTCTAACGGAACAGGGTTGGGCCGGGAGGAGACAAAAAATGAGTGCCAGCGGGAGCCCGGGAGTGGTGGCGGGGTCAAAACCGCCGCCACCACTCATACTCCTACAAAGACTACTTTTTCTCGTCGCCCCTGGAAATGGCGTCGCGCATATCGGTGTCGGATTTAATGTTGTTCATGCGATAGTAATCCATCACACCGAGATTGCCGGAACGGAATGCTTCGGCCAGTGCCAACGGCACTTCGGCTTCGGCTTCGACGACCTTGGCTTTCATTTCTTCGACGCGCGCCTTCATCTCCTGTTCGAGGGCGACTGCGGCGGCACGGCGCATTTCGGCCTTGGCCTGCGCGACGTTCTTGTCGGCCTCGGCCTGTGACTCCTGCAGTTTTGCGCCGATGTTTTCACCGACGTCAACATCCGCAATATCGATGGATAAAATCTCAAAGGCGGTACCCACATCCAGGCCGCGCTTGAGCACGACCTTGGAAATCGAATCCGGCGATTCGAGCACCGATTTGTAGGAGTCGGCCGAACCGATGGTGGTCACAATACCTTCACCCACGCGGGCAATAATGGTCTCTTCCAGGGCACTGCCAACGTAATTGTCCAGGTTCGAGCGAACCGTTACCCGGGCACGGGCTTTTACCTGAATGCCATCTTTCGCCACCCCGTCGATGGTGCTGCGCCCGCCAGCGGGATCCGGGCAGTTGATCACCTTGGGATTGATGGAGGTGCGCACCGCTTCGAGCACGGACTTGCCGGTGCCTTTGGTGGCGAGGTCGATGGCACAGGCGCGCTGCCAGTCAAGTGCGATATTCGCCTTGTCGGCGGCGATCAGGGCCTGCACGGTCTGGATGATATTACCCTCGGCCAGGTAGTGGGCTTCCAGGTCGTTGGCACTGAGTTCGATGCCTGCCTTTACCGCCGTAATCCGGGCATCAACAATTACCGAAGCAGGCACACCCCGCAGGCGCATGGCCACCAGCGTCGGAAAGCCGACCGGTGCACCCGCCAGCAAAGCGCGCAGCCAGATGCTGAAAAAGGTGATGATAACAAAGCCGAGCATCAGCAGCATTAAGCCGAGGATGGCAGCCGCGCCGAGTTGCCAGCCGGCGAGAGCGAGTGGCCAGTCGGCCAAAGCGAGTGGGATTGGAATGGAGGTCATGTTTTTTTAATGATGAGTTTAAAATTATCGCGTTTGGCCACGACTACAGTTTCTCCGGAGTCAATGTAACCATCTTGGGAATAAGCTTCGTAGCTTTGTCCGTCAATTGCAACCTTTCCGCTGGGATTCATCCGGGTAAGAGTCGTGGCCTCGCGGCCGATCATGTCGGCGTCTCCCTGCGCCACATTGGAATGGCCGGAGACAGATGCCCGGAGCAGAAAAGGGCTGCCCCAGATACTGCGCACCATCAGCTTGAACTCAAGAAAAACCAGCAGCACCACAGCAGCTAGCGCACCGGTAAAGGTGAGCGCGCCGCCAACGAGTCCGTAGTGGGCGGCACCGATCCACGTGGCAGCCACCACGCAGAGCAACGCCAGCAAGCCCAGAATACCGCCGGGCACAATGACTTCGAAGAAAACCAGCACCAGTGCCGCCAGAATCAGGCCGATGATATAAGTCATGGCTCCACCTCCTCCACCACCAGACCGAAGTCACTGCGGGATTTCACCCGGATACAGCTGCCTTTCTCAATTGAACCCAGCGCACTGCGCGCCTCGTAGCGCTGCCCATCAATCTCAATCCGCCCGCTGGGAAAAAGATCAGAGACAGCCAGGCCCTGGCTGCCGGGCGGGGGCAGCAACGACTCACGCTCAGCCCGCATCTGCTCACTGCTGCCGCCAGCCGCACCCTCCAGCACCAACTGACGCGCGAACCAGGAGCCTTTGAAAAAACGCCCGAAAATCAAAGCACCGGCAACGGCAATACTCATGCCAAAGATCACGTTGACCAGCGGATCTGCCAGCAGCTCCGGCGAGATCCGGATTGGCTCATCCGGCCAGATATCCACCATCGACCATAGCAGCGAGGCCACAATCAACGCAAGGCCGCTCAAGGCAAATACCAGTAAGCCAGGCAAGAAAAACAACTCCACCAGCACCAAAACAACCCCCAGGGCAAAAAACAGAATTGCCTCGTTCCCGGCCAACCCGGCGATGTGCTGGCTGATAAAAAATGCGCCGATCAATGCAATCCCGCTGATCCCAAACACGCCAAACCCCGGAGTCTTGAACTCGAGAAAGAGCAACAGCATGCCGATGCCGAGCAGGATCGGCGCAAAAGTGCTCATCCATTTTGCAATCCGCTCCGAATAGGTCACTTGAAAGTCTTTGATCACGTAATTGCCCTCGCCGAAGCGGGCATCCAACAGCGCCTCCACCGACTCATAGATCCCTAGCCCGAGCAGCGGCGCCGGGGATTCCCGTATTCCTTGAGCGCCTCATTCGCAGTCAAGGTCAACAATTCTCCCGCTGGCTTGATCACCTCCCCTTCGACAACCAACTCGAAATCCGGATCCAGCATGGCTCGGACGACATCCGAGCGGTAAGGATACTGTGCTGTAATCGCACGGATACTCGCCCGCAGGTAACTTTCGATCTTCAGCCGGGCCGTCTCGGGCACTTCCTGCCCGCCGCCCATGATGACTGCCGAAGCCCCTATTTTGCCAGTCGGCGAAAAGTAGATCTCCTGCGTGGCAGCAGTGATAAATGAGCCGGCCGAGATCGCCTCGTCGTTAACAAAGGTCGCTGTGATGCCTTCGAAGCGGGCCAGCATTTCCATCATCTCGATGGTGATATCCACCCGGCCGCCCGGAGTATCCATCTCCAGCAACACCATATCTATATCCTGCTCAATCGCCTCTTTGAGTCCGCGTCGCAAAATAAAGAGATTCGGCTTAGCAATTGCCTCAGTGATCGGGATTACATAAACATCAACCGGACCGTTTGAACGGGCAGTATCGGCTGACTGTAATGTGAAGGGCTTCTGTCCGATATCAAGTTCACTCTCGGCAACTGAGGACTCCCGGGTAGAAAGCTCCTGCCGCGCAGGCGCTTCTTCGCTCACAGGCACATCCTGTTGAGCAGGTGCTTCCTCCTGCGCAGCCAACAGCAAAAAAGTCAGGCCGAAAGCCAGCAATGCAAGGGTCATGCGAAAGATCGACATCGTAACATCAGCATGGAAGCTTCGATTCCTAAAGCAAGCACTCTCAGCTGAATTCGGAGGCAGCGGGCATGGGATTAGCTTATGATTCACATAAAAGCCCCCCTCATAGCCAAATGTCTTCGCAATTCAAACACCTCACCCAAAGACCCGCTTTCGGAGCCCTTGAATCGTCGCCAGATCCTCCCAATCCGCACCACGCAATACATTTATCCGGGGCGGATACTTCCTTCCTTTCTCCCGCTGCCAGGCCCCTAAAAAGCCCCGCACAAACTCCTGGCTACCCAAAATCGCCCCGTCAGTAAAGTAACGTACCCGACAGCGCAGCACTGTCGCTCTCGGTAACATCGCATCCTCCTGCTCCAGTACCTTCAAGGCCTTCGCTCGATCAAGCACCGAGAGCCCTGTCTCTCCGGCACGCTTGCCAAAAATCAGCTCCCGGTGCATGCGTAGAGCATCTGCTACCAACAGCTTCTCACGCCCGGAACCATCCGCATACGCACCCCAAATGTGGCGTATGCCCTCCATCGCAGACGCCACCCCCGCCACCGCCTCCGCGTAGCCACAAAAACGGTAGTCCTTTGGATCATCCACCATCCCCGCCCGCACCGGATTTAAATCGATGTAAGCCGCCATTGTCTGCAAGGGATTACCCCTACCTTCAACCAGCACGCTTTTGAACCGCTCCGCCCACAGCGTGCCGAAGCGCTCATGCGAGCGGTTATACCATACCGAAAAGCGCTGCTTTACCGCCTTCATATATTCCGAAATATCCCCCATCCGCGCCAGCAGCTTCATCCGTATCGCCTCCGCTTCCTCACCGCCACGGATCAGCACTTGTTCCATCACCGCAATCGAGGCCGTCTGATATTTCGTCGGTTTCGGATACAGCACTCGATACCGGCGCAGCAACTCTTCATTTGACACTTCCAACAATTCCGGCACGCGAACCAACACATGAAAGTGGTTCGACATCACACAATAGGTCAACACCTCCACCCCACAAAAATCCGCCACCTGCCAGATCATCTTACGCAGCACCTCCTGCTCACGATCCTGAAACAAAAGCTCCCCATTCACCGTCCGCGTCATCACATGGTAAACCGCACTAACACCTCCATAAACTTTTAACCTCCGAGTCCTCATGATCACAAAATTAAATCAACCAGCAGTAAAGTCTAGTATTTTTTGCCAGTCCCTTTAAAATAAATATTGAGCGATTTATCGCCTTTTCGGCACAGGCTTTGGTGCTCTCTGCGACGCACTTCATCGACTGCTTTTCCAACGTTTTGCATCACATGGAAACGGTCGAAAAC
>Ga0100402_1005614_pt1 | contig 12743 bp, 16 predicted proteins | sample CryGeyme20150102_FD_80419 | JGI IMG/M metagenome (GOLD analysis project Ga0100402, IMG submission 80419) | Groundwater microbial communities from Crystal Geyser aquifers in Utah, USA - Crystal Geyser metaG 2015-0102 | ecosystem: Environmental > Aquatic > Deep subsurface > Groundwater | place...
AATATTCAAGCGATATGATGCTTCAAAAGTCATGGAGTTATCAATTTAACTTCAATTTTGAATAATATACAAATAGGCCTCTAGGCTCTTAAATTGATCGGTTTGCTTGATTTTGTGATCTCAAATACTAATGTTATGGCTTATACATAATTTAAACAGCTAGTTTTTGTAATTAAAAATCAATCGCAACCGACTGAAATCAGAAATATAAAATATTGAAAACAGAAAAGAAGATTGAACTAAAACTCAATATAAATGGCCAAACAATAAGTATACACTGCCAGCTTCTTCTTTTTAGTAAAATTGTAGATGAATATTATTTAATGTGATCCAATCAAGTCCAGGTAATCTCATTGGCCTCTTTACATTACACTTTTATTGAAAAATTGATTTTTTGGACAGCAGATTTCATCATTATGTCAAACAGCAACATATTTTCATTTGAGGAAAGCTAATTCTTTTAATCGACTTATTTCTGGCGGTCATAGTATCTATAATATAGTGTTAAATCGATAACTTGATTGACCAGATACTATAATTAACATTCAATGGAAAACGGAAAATTCGGAGCCCCAGTGAGATTTATTCCCACTGCTATTGACTATGCTCGTGTCAATGCCTGGAAAGGTGAAATTATCAGCACCTGTGGACTTACATTTGGCAAGGACCAACAGTTTGATATTGTTCAAGCCTATCAACAAGTCGTCAACGGTATCAAATACTACTATGAACTCTATCCTAGAGGCTATATCATTCTCAAGCCTATCTTCTGCACCATTCTCCAATCCTTCAACCATGGAATTCCTGCTCAAGTTGGTTGTGGATGGGGAGGTTTCTAGGGTCCAGATATCAACGCTCAAAATAAAGCTCTGGTTGGAGCCCCAGTTGAGAGACCAGTGGACCAAGAAGATATCGATCGCGTGGCTGCTTGGAGAAAAGTGATTGTTGAGAAGTGTGGAGTTCCATTCAAGGACACTCCTTTGGAGGTTGTGGCTGTTTATGAACAGATTGTTCAAGGAATCAAGTGGTACTACAAGCTTTACCCTCAGGGAGTGACCGGTGCAAAGATGATTCATTGCACCATTTATCTACCAGTACCCTATCTTGGTACTGCTCTTGATGTAACATGCGGATGGGAAGGCTTTGATCCAAAATGATCCATATATCCTCATTCATGATCACTTTTCATTCAATCTTTGAGACTCCATCTGTTGATCTCTGGTACAGAATAGTCTTGATCAGAAATTATCAATTCCATTATTAAATCATCACTACCATCTTATTAACAAAGAAATATCTAATAGTGATGGAACAAGAAAGAAAGGTCTACAAAATAGGAGTTCATCCTCCTTCTCTTAAGCTCAAAAGCACTTCGATCGGTTATGGCAACCCTCGCTACAATTCTATGCTTGTCTACAAAACAGGTGTGCTCCTCAGTTCAGGTAGCCATTTGCGACTCGCCAACCTGAAGCAGAACAAAATCGACTTTGACCGTCAAGTAGGATGGTGCCAAATTTTTCAAATCCAGGAGAACAACAAATATATATATGTTGTCAACTATGATGGGCTGATCACTTTGCTTTACAAGGATAGCCTGGAAACTGCTCATCAATTTTACTCTCCTGGGAAGGAAATCAGACATTCAGCGTTTACTGACAAATATCTAGCTTGCTCTAGTGAATTGGTAAATGACTCTTAAGATGGTTTTTTGCTGGTCTATCGACTTTAAGATATTGAAAATGGCAAGTATGAACCCCACTACACATCAAAAGGTCGTTTTTACTTCCCATAATACTGCTAGGACGAATTAGTGGTGCTCTAATACCACGATCCGAATCCCAAGGGCCGTCAACGCAAAGAAACAGTGATGACCCAAAAAATGCCCGTCACCAATCAGCTCCTCAAATTTGACAAAGACTTCAAAATTAAGTTCAGACATAAAGTTACAACATAGGGATAAATAATATGTTGCACTCAAAACAAAGGAGTCATTTACTACCTGCACGCCAGCAAACAAATGACAATCATGGACATTAAGGCAGAAAAGATAGTTGAGACTCCTATTGAAACTAAATCTTTCCCGCATTTGGTTGAAAATTATCAAAATGGTGTGGTCTATCCTATGGCCGCCAATAAACTAGGACATGTTACCTACGATAAAGATACGCACAAAATAAATTTCGATGTTATTGAAATCAAATCAACAGCCATTGGAGGAAACCTCTCTCTGAAATTTTGTGAAGAAGGTATTTACTCCCTATCTGAGTCCGGTCTGCACTTCTACAGCCACTAAACGAAAAAGACTATCGAACAGTCTATTTTTAACATCACAAACTGTAGCATAGCCTTTAACGAATCAGGTGACCTCCTTGCTGTGGCTGACTTCGGAGGTTCTTTCTTCATTTTTACTGCAAACAGCGAATGTAAAAACCCTGATCCTCTTTTCTCTGTATTCATAGGTCTTCCCATACGATCCATAGCCTGGTGCCAACACACCAACAACTTGGTGATTGGATGCGTTGGTGGAAGCATCTATTGGTGGAAATTTAGTGAACCTTAAGCATAAATGGTATACAACATCGAACATACTGCCAATATAATCCGAGCAGTAAAGTAAAAATTCTTCATCGGCTCTTCCGACGGCAATGTGCTTATTTTTTAGGCAAAAACTATGACATTGCTCGGATAATACAAAGCTCACCATCCGATTCACTATGAATCTGAATAGGATCGCTAACTTTTCGGCTCGATGAAGAACTACGCATAGATCTGGTCTCTGACGATCCCCAAACACAAGGAAGAGCTCTATATTGTTTCAAGTTGCTAGGATCAGTCAGAGAAAGTGTATCGATGCGATTTGAACAGGAAAGAATATGAGATGGTTCATCATCTCAAAGGGCATGAATTGGCAGTAACTTCCATAGATTGGCAGGTTATGGATGAGAAAATAGGAGAAATTTATGTCAGTTGTTCAGACGACAAAAAAATAAGATTCAGGGATCCTAATAAAAATTTTTAGGTGCTGTTTGATATTGAGACATCGACCATCAAATAATGGCATACTTTGACTTACCTGGCTTTGTAACCTAAGGGACACCGAGTTGCAGTGGGTTCTCAAAATGGCTATCTTTTCATCTTTGACATCCTGAAACGATAGCTAGTTTACAGTGAAAAAGTGCACTTAGGAGGCATTGAAGGGCTGGACTGGAGAGGCAATAAAATATGCACATGTTCTTCAGATCTCTGCGTAAACATATTCGAACTATGATTTAAGCTGCATTTATACTCAATGAATGATATATATCACTAGAGATCTGCTCGAGATTTATTGAATTTTCTGAATCTGTTGTCAATCTCCATATCCTTTTCTTTCAGAATGTGAAGCTCTTTCATGCATCGCTCCAGATCCACCAGCGATTTCTTCGATGGTTCAGTCTCATCCAAGAATTGGCTTATTTTTTCCTTAGCCACCTGAATCTCCTGCACAGAGTTAACACCATCATCGAAGGAGTAAGTGTCTTCATTTTTTATGATATAAATGTCCTCAGGCTAATTCTGCTCTTCCATGTATTCCTCAATGAATGAAAGTTGCTATTTCTTTAAAATGTTAGTGATCTTGTTGCTAAGAGTCGATCCGTAGTTCTCTTGATCTTGGACCTTGTCGTTGAGTTCAGACAGCAGATATTCGCAAAAGGTGGCCCCGTTAAGTCTACCTCAAATAAAACAATATTTACATTAGTGTGTTGAGAAATTTGACATTTTTTGATATATAGTGATCGTTGAGCTTTTTGGTGAGGTCTTTTCTCTGAGCGGAGGTCACCATGTTCAAAGTATGAATGATAGTCACCGCATCCTCTGAATTAGAGACAAAGGTACAATGTGTGAGGTTGATTTCTTGTAGAATCTTCTGGTTGATATTTTTTAGTAAAATCTTTCTTAATTTCAGAAATATTCTGATGCTACTTTTCTGATTTCTTCTGCTTTGCAAGAAAGAAGCCAGTAATTTACCCTCGTCAGTGTCGACATACTTTTTCCAGCTCTGCATAAAGCCAATAAATCTTCTGTACAGCTCAACAGTATTTGTGTATTTCCTTACATGTTAGTCTATCAGAAATACGTTGAAATTGACACCAAGAGGAGATTTGACATAGCTGCTCATCATGTCGATGGTGTAGCATACAAAATTAAAGAAAGGAAAGTTGATAGGAGTCATTTTTTGTTCGGGGAGGCTCACCTAATCATAGAAGAATCGCTAGAGATCGCATATCTCAGGAAGAGTGCGAATTTGGTGTGGAGGTTTAGGCATCAACGTTCGTTTTTTAGTTATAAAATATATCGAACTCAAAGCATAATCTTTTTAAATATGAATTTCAGTTTCCTACCACACCCTCCCAATTCAGCCTGGTTGCCTCCCCTCGATCCGAACGATGAAGTACTTTCTTTCCTAGCAAGGAAACTCTTGAGCAAGAGGAAGCCATGATCGAATAAGAGTTCAAGAACATTCTATCCCAAGACCTGGTTGGTGCTCTTGGCACCATGTAACTAGCTGAGGAAGAAGACTAGTAGGAAGAATAAGACGACGGCGATATGGACGAATACACAGACGAGATCCAAATTCCAGTATGAAATCTAATGATTCAGGAAGGCGAATAAGAAATTTGATAGTCTAAAGAATTGAATAAGTTGGCACCAAAAATAAATATGATATTGTGTTTGAAATTCATAAAAGAGGTAATCACTGTTGTGAATTTTGTAACAGAGTTATCTGAATAATATTTAGTCGTTAAATCATACCAAACATGTCTTTCGAGGACTAACATTTCACCAGTAATTTCGATAACCTACTCGATATGAGCTCCATTAACCACTCAGGTGCCTTCCATGACATCAGCGATAAATTCGGTTTCTCTGAAAAAGAAAGAACACGATAGTAAAGCTACGAGTAAATTAACAAACAAGTCAATCAGGCTAAAATGTAGCAGGTTTAGCTTAGGCGCTAACTAGCTATGCTTAAAAAATCTACCTTTAAGGATTATCTCGGCAGATTTCAGGAGTAAATTGATCATCTCAATCAATAAAATCAGGTGCTGAGGAAAGAGCTCAAAGAGGTCAGTTGCAAAAAAATAGATGATAAGAGATAGCGAATGTCCAATAGGTCTTCCATCAGAGTAAGAAACTCAGTCAACAGTGTCATTGGAGATGAAAACCGAAAAACAAATACCAAGACCAACAGAAAAAATGTTAGCCCAAACATGCTCCTCAAGAAAAAAACACCCAACCTCACATAAAGTTCAGCCTTCTTGGGAAGAAGTCATGTCCTTTCTCCTCATCAGCACAAAAGAAGGGAAAGTCAGCTCACCGAAAGAAAACTATAGGAAAATCCTTCGGAAGTGATATCTTTCAATAACAGCGTTGACGACAAAGAAAGGGCAGCAGAATTAAACTTTACAGGGAGTGTCAGCAAGTAATATCTCAAGCCTCAAGTTCAGAAGAATATTTTTGTGGAAATTTTGTAAAAAATGCTCAAAGAAGAGATTGTACTTGACAACCAAAAATATGCCTAAATCTATCTAGAGTCCACAAGACCACAGATTGAACTGCAAAAAAATGATCCCGTCTTCATCAACACTCTAGAAAAATAAATCAAGGAAGCCAACAGCAAACTTGAAATGTTAGGTTTGGTTGCTAACCGCTATCAATCCGAGATTGAGGACATGAACATCAACATAAAAAATGTCAGCTCGATGTTTGATAAGTTAAATGAGGTCAAGGGAAAATATGTAGAGATGGAGAAACGATGCTAGTAACTGGGTAGACTGAGGAAATAGGTAAAGGACAAAGAATAAATATTAGCCACCAAAAAATAAGAGATGGATAAGGAGAAAGATGAAAGCAAGACTATCACTTCAATCGAAACCCTTATCAAGATATTCACCAACAACCCAAATAAATCTTTCCCCATGCATCACACTCAACTATATTCAACCTACTACCGTGAGCTTAAACAAATTTTCAAAATCGACAAAGAAGAGCAGGGCAAGCGTCAACAAAAATCAGTCAAAGTCAAAGAACTCATAGACAGCATCAGACAAAGTCGAAAAAAATTCAATTAGTTGATTCAGATCTATTAAGGTCGGATTGCCAAGATGGAGGAGAAGATAGGAAGAATTTTAAAGATGCAGCAGAGTGCTAAATCGTCCCAGAAATGAATGATTATCCATGCATCTTTAATACTGTTCAATACTAGCTTATAAATACATCTGTTTAAATAGAATTTAAAAATGCTTATTTATATGAACATCTAGATTTTTGATCGAGTGCTTTTTTTAGTATTCAATCTAAAAGTAATGTCAAAAACTGGACTGTACACAGTTGAGCGAATAGTTGGCAAAAGAATCAGAGATACCAAGTTTGTCGAGTATAAAGTGAAATGGGAAGGATACCCCAGTAGTCAAAATACCTGGGAACCTGTCAAAAATCTAACGACTGTCAACAGTCTAATCAAGGAGTTTGAGGAAAGGAATAAAGACAAACTGCCTTCTATTGGAGGCATCAGTAAGCATCTTATTGGTCGAAATGACAGTGAACCGAAACAAAAAGCGAAAAATGGTTACAAAGTGAAAATGGAGCCAGCAAAGCCTTAAAACAGGAGGGCTATTAGATCCTCCCCTCCGCCTCAGAAACGACTCATCAAGCCGAGAATAGAGCCTTCTTAATCCTCGTAAAACAAACCCGAGCACTTTGACACATAAAACAACACTATACCAGTAGAAAACTCAGATCCCTAGCCAGAAACAATAAACCTGAACATCTCAGACATAGCAGCAAAGATCATTGAGGCAACCACAATGAAAGACAAAGGATACAAGATGGTTGAAGTCATCAAAAAGCTCCATCCAAATGAATAGCTGGTTTACATTGTTGAAGACAGAGATGGAAATAGATAGAAGTACAACAGAGAACGTATGTGTGAAGAACATCCTCAGTTATTGCTTGATTTTTATGAGAAAAAGGTTCATGAGCAGTGCAGACTACCTTCATGATTTACTTATCATTTGTCAACCTAATTTATAATTAATCAATGAGAGCCCTAGTCGGTATCAAGCGAGTCATCGATTACTCCTCCCAAAAGGTTAGTATAAGGTAAAGCAGATCAAAGTAAAGGACAACGCTGTCGACCTTGCCAACACTCGTATGTATATCAACCCTTTCTGCGAAATCGCCATGCAAGAAGCTGCAAATCTTAAAGCAAAAAAATCTATTAAAGAAATCATCGCCATCAGCATTGGACCCAAAAAGTACATCTTTATGCATTCAGCGAGAAAAAAATATTATGGACTCCTCTTGCTTTGGGGGCCGATAAAGCAATCTACGTCAATACTACCTTGAGACATGATACTGAACTACAACCTTTATTAGTTGCTCAGGTCTTAAAGTACTTCATCGAGAGGGAAAAAATAGATCTGGTTCTTTTGGGCAAGCAGTGTAAGTAAAAAATAATGTAGCTGTTGATGACGATTGTAATCAGACAGGGCAGTTGTTGGCTGGTATCCTCGACTGGCCTCAGGCTACTTTTGCCTCTAAGATTGATGTCAAAGATGGAGGTATTGATGTCACCAGAGAGGTCGACTCTGGCCTACAAACAATCAACTTCAAAGCTCCAGGAGTCATCACCTGCGATTTGAGACTCAATACCCCCAAAATAGCATCTATTCCAGCTATGATGAAAGCCAAAAAAGCCAATATTGAGGAGGTAGAATTCGACTCTCTAAACATTGCTCCCTCTAAAGTTAAAATATTGGAGACCACCTAGCCTCAGAAGAAGCAAGGTGGAGTGATGGTCAAGGATGTGGACGAATTGCTTGAAAAGCTCCAAAAAGAAGCCAAGGTTCTCTGATTTGCCTTACAACCAAAGATAATTATATTGTACCCTGAATCATATAATTTGATCGTTAAAGTTTATGAAAGACAATTGCATGCTCCAGAACTTGATCTAAAGCGGCTCTTCTTTCAATTTTGCAGAACCAAAAGGAAAGAAAAACATACGAGCTAACCAACAATAACTCTAACTTCACATTGGAATCACTTTCAATGAAATTTGTCAGCTCCTCGAAGAAAAAAATGTCAGATTGCCCATGACTGAAGATACCAGCAAGAGCATCGACAAAATCAGCATGTTTAAGAGAATTGTCGAGCAGTTAATCGACCGCATTAATCCATCCAGTGCTGTCAATGAGAGCAACCTTATCAGCTGCCCAGATTGTCAGACTTACGAGGCCAGTCTGCAGAAACTATAAAATGAGGTCAGACAGCACATCAGAGTAAGCGTTCATCTATGTAGCTTTAGCAACAACTCAAAATATTCCAGGACACTCAAGATGATAAATTGGATGAATTCAAGAAATAAAGAAAAGAAAACGAGAAGAAACTTGATCATCTAAAGAAGCAACTCGAGGTAACTCGTCATTTATACAGGAAAGTAAAAAATAAAACACCAACCTCAACAATAAACTCTCTAAAATAGAGTCAGAAAATGACCATCACAAAAAAGAGCTCAGGGACATCAAAAGAACCATGAGCGTTCATCAACCCAGTGAACCTCTGCATTCTAAGAGATAATCTCACAAGCAGAGTGCCTATGCCTACGAGAGCAAAGAGAACAAAATAGATTGGATGCATCGCAACGTGAGCATCAAAAAAGATGACAAAGAAAAGCACTATGAGAGAAAATCAGTTGAGAAGAGAAGCGAGAGTGCCGAGAAAAATTGGAGGATGTCCAATAATGCAAAGTCAAACAAGATGATGTCGATCATGAACGAGAAGATGTTACACGACAAGACAAAAGAGGAAAGAAGAAGGGCCATCCAGTCTAAATTTGACTACAGGAGATGAGCCTGCTTTGATGATATGTCATGCTTTTTTTTGGCAGTTGTAAGGTCAAACTTTGGACAAATAGTGTTATGCGTAACAATTAGCAGTTAGTGAAAGTCGATGGTATATTTATTAGTAGATAAACTCAATCTATTTTTTAGGAGGTGGCAAACTAAGTAAGAATTTCAAATGAGCGCATGCAACATGAATTTCAATAATATTAACATAACAGTCAACTAAAATTTTAATGAGCAAAAGCTACGAAGGCATGAAGTAGAAGGGAAAGGTTGAATGCCAGGAGAAGAAGGACGATCTGTTCACCTTACAGATTAAGAGACACTAATCCTCAAAAGTCACATAGTTTTTGAATATGTTCTATTCCTTTGTGGTGGGACTGCTGTGCTCGGTGGTGACAAAACAGCACCTCAAATACTCAAAAAGTCTAGGAACTCTCATAGGCCTGGTCTCATATCTATACAACCGGAACGCCGCCAAGTGAAACACTATGATTTATTCTTTCCTTATCGGATTCAAATCTATTGGAATAAAATATTATTTTCTAATTATTGATTGGTTTGGACCAGTCATGCCTCATTATCCATTCCTTCATTCAAGGTCATAACTTTTTAGTAACAATGAGTAATAAAAAATCAATATGGCAACAAATAATACGTTTATAACTGCAACTTCTAATTTATCTTGGTACCTATTGACGAATTGACCAATGTGTCGTTCTGGCCCTTCAAATATCTGAAGAGAGTTGTCAGTTTTCTTATGTGGTCTAACCTGGTCTGTGTCAGTCTGCCAGGGAAAGGGGAAGCTAAAAATTATCGGAATTTTTAGTAGTGAGGTGGGAAAGTGCAAGTCCTCATCTCACAAAAAATGTCCTAACTGATGAGTTTCATGTTCCCGCAGATATCCCAGAATTTTTGTCGAATGTCGAAATATTTTTTTCTTCCTTTATCTGTGCTATAGTCTAAATTGAGCCCTTTGGCAGCATAGTGTTTCACCACATTTTCATAATTAGTCAGAGCAGTCTTTGCTTTATCATAATTCCACACTCTAACCTCGATGGGTTCAGCTGGTTTGATAAGTTCGTAGTCATCGAATTACATTATTTCATGCCAGTTGTCTCGCACAAAAGATTCTACTGATAAATTTCCCATTATTTTAGACATATAAATCTGTTTTTTATGCTTTTTTTATGCAACTTTCTGACTCATTGACTCCAAAAACTTGATTGCTTTGCTAACCTCTTCAAGGAGTAGATAAAATTCATCACTGATGGTTTAAGGAGTGTTGGGACTGTTCTTCATGATATAAAAATTAGGGTACACAGATATGTGCTTTCTAACTGTTCTCAAAAACATAGGTAATCTTGTTTCTTCCTCAAATAAGTGAGATATGTTTATCCTCTGACTCGGATGAATGACTTTTGACTCCACCAGATTTTAACTTTCGCTGCTCTCGAGATAAGAAGGTTTAAGATTAATTTATTGAACTCGAGGTGTTGTCATTTATTCGTAGTGTCTATGAGGAATGTTAGCCATCGAGTTGCTAACATTTAGTTGTAGTTTCCTACTCTGGTAGTCTTGAATCATGACTGATGGATTCGAAGATATGGAGGAAAGATCGTTGTTGTGGTTGATCAGGTATTTTGTTTCCTACATTGGACTGTTTGATCCAGCTTGATATAGTGATACTGATGATCTGTTGGACTGACCTTTTAGACTACCAACTTCACTGACTCCACTTGTCCTTCCTGCTAGAACAGGTTAGACTAAAGATTACCTTTTTTTGAAAATTTATTCATCGTTTGGCTCAGGAATATTTGTTGGTAAATTCCTCATGTCAGCTTCCTTATCTTGCACAGGTTTATCAATCAATCTTTCCATTCCTGGCTCAAGTCTTCTGGGTTGATTATTCTCGTCTCTGAAAATGGCAGACTCAAGAATGTTGTTTATTTCGAAAGAATCTCTTTAGTCATCTTATAGAGGTTGAATCAATGATATTTTTTTCTAGAGCGACTCGAAGTCTATTTCATCATCGGATCTATCAGCCCTCACAGGAGAAACATAGCTCAACGGCATATGTTTTTGGGAAGTAGGACTATCTTTCGGGCTGACTCTTATCTATTTTTGTTCAATTTACTCCTCCAGAATATTTGAGGGAAGAACACTTCCATACAAACTAGGATTGTTTTTTTTCTCAAATATCTTTTGCCTGGCTTTTTTCTAGGCTGAAGGAGTTCGGGATCTCATAGAAATACCCTAGAGTATAGGCTTATTTTAGTCGAATCTGCTGCTGGCATCATATACTCCACATATTGCTGCAGGATCCAGTCCTTTCTTGCTGAAAATGGAATCAAATATGTTGAGCAGATTCTCAGGCCCATTCTCTTCTTCAGTTTTGTTGATGGTAGTATTCTCTTTCTTCTTGAATCTGTCAAATATTTCCTTTCTTTTCCGCTTGTTCTCTTACTTCGGTTGATCGATAATCTTCAGCTCTAAAGTATCATCTTTGGACCGTCTGCAAAGTTGTTTGATTTTGTTCAATTTTTTTTCCTCCTCAATCTGGAATGACAGACTGGGCTAATCTCTGGAGAGTTCAAATAAATCATCGTCATTCTTGGTTTTTTCATCACTACTGTTGATGTTCAATTCTTGCTGACCCTAAGCGATCACCAACGATCCACTGCTTCCTTCATTGATACTTGACATTATTATAATTTTAAACTCATTTCAGCACTCGATTTTAATATGAATGGCAATCGGTATTGAGTATGGTGATATGAAGATATATGTTAGCCTTTATAGGAGAAAATAGATTATCTGTTATAATTAATTTGTCGTTAAGATTGAAAAAATGAACAGATCAAGTACTAGTCCTTACAGAGGAGTCGGAGGAGGCAGAACTGGAGGTTCAGGAAATGGACCAGAATCTATGGAACTGCTTATCAGATCATTGGAGAGATAAAACAGCGCTCTCGTTGAGTAGGTCAATCAGCTCAAAGCCAAAAACAGAAAGCTAAGCGAAATCGAAGATAAAAGTGATCTCATTATCAAGCATAACGATCAGCTTCTCCGGGAAAACTAAAGAATGGCCAAGCTGATCAACCAAAAGAAGAACGAGGTGGAAGTCTGGAAAAATAAATATGAAAGCCTCGCAGTAAGCAAATCAGCTACCAGCGACCTATAAAATAGAAAACTCCTCAATGAGCTGGAAAAATGCAAAGAATAAATCACTGATCTGGAGCACATGAAAAACATGCAGATCAGTGACCTCAAAAATCAAAATCATCTCTAGATCCAAAACATTAAAAGAGTTCACCTGAACAATAACGAAAAATACGAGCTTGAAATCAGAAAGCTTAAGGAATATTGTGAGAAGAAATAATACGAGATCAGCGATCTAAATATGAAATTGGTTAGATTGAGTAAAGAGACTGATTTTGAGATAGGAAAGCTCAGAGAAGAAAAAGACAGATTGAGAAATGACCTTATTTATGAGGAATCTGAACACAAGAAAGAAATTGACTCCCTCAAGTCGAAATTTGAATATAACTTCCACTCTGAAATTGAAAACCTCAAGAAACAGCATCTCAATCAAGTTGAAACTCTCGACTATGAAAATACCAAGCTCAAGGAAGTCGTTAACTCCAAAAATTACTAAATCGAACAAATTTTGGCTAAGAATATGAAGGTCAAGAATAACTTTGAAGACTCAATCGATCTTCTCAAAAAGGAAAATGAAGACCTGAAAGACAAAATTTTTTAGACTGAAAGAATTGCTGATATTGAGCTAAGCAACCTCAGAGACAAGCTTGAAGGTATCAAAGAATCCGAGCTCACTCTTCTTAAAAATGCTCATGC
>Ga0100402_1005620_pt1 | contig 12738 bp, 9 predicted proteins | sample CryGeyme20150102_FD_80419 | JGI IMG/M metagenome (GOLD analysis project Ga0100402, IMG submission 80419) | Groundwater microbial communities from Crystal Geyser aquifers in Utah, USA - Crystal Geyser metaG 2015-0102 | ecosystem: Environmental > Aquatic > Deep subsurface > Groundwater | place...
CTCTTTGGATTTTCACTGGGAATAAAGGGACTCTTTTTCGCAGGATATGGATTTATCTTTTTGCTTACCACTATTATTTCGGTGTCGGTTTTCTTTAACCCCAAGGGTTTTCGAAATTTTTTAATCCGAATTTTTAGCTTGCCAATCATCCGTCGCTTCAGACGTCGGGCTGCTGCCGTGGGAGAAGAAGTTGTAGTTACCTCCGAAGAACTTAAAGGCAAAAATATCCAGTTCTGGCTAAAATGCTTTGGGGCGACTTTCATCAGTTGGACTGCTCGCTTTTTAGTCATCAACTGTTTGATACTGGCATTTGTAGCCTCAGCCGATCATTTTATCATCTATGCCCGACAGATGGTGATGTGGGTGATTATGCTCATCAGTCCAACCCCAGGAAGTAGCGGAATTGCAGAGATTGTATTTGAAGGTTTCCTCAAAGAATACACCCTACCAAACCTCGCAGCATTCCAAGCATTTCTGTGGCGGTTACTGAGCTATTATCCTTATCTCTTTATTGGGATAATTGTATTCCCTCGTTGGTTGCGTCGCGTGCGCAAGAAGGATAATAATGAGGCTTAATATTTGCTTTAATAAACCTTGTATGAAACTTTTCAAAAACGGACTTCTGTTTCTGAGTGGCGGTATTTTGGCCACCTTCATTTTTATTTCCATCGCTGGTAAGGAAGAAAAACCAAGTATGGTTATCAATCATCCAAATGGAAGTTTGGTGGTGCCTAAAATTCCTGGCAACCTAAATTTTGCAGGAGAAGCCGCGAAGATGAACGATTCAGAAGTAAGAGAACGTTTCGACCGCGAACTATTGGTCAATACCTTTTGGCATAGCAATACCATCCTCATGCTTAAGCGTGCCAACAAATATTTTCCGGTGATTGAACCCATTCTTGCAAAAAATGGGGTTCCAGATGATTTCAAGTTCTTGTGTATGATAGAAAGCGGACTTACCAATGCGGTTTCTCCAGCAAATGCTGCAGGGTTTTGGCAATTTCTTGCGACAACCGGAAAGCGCTACGGACTGGAAGTGAGCAGTGAGGTAGACGAACGTTATGATTTGATTAAATCAACAGAAGCAGCCTGCAAATATTTAAAAGACAATAAAGAGAAATTGGGCAATTGGACCCTCGCTGCCGCCGCCTACAATATGGGTGAAAATGGGGTGTTGCGTCAATTAAAAAGCCAAGGGGTTGAATCGTATTACGACCTTTACCTGAACAGTGAAACCTCCCGCTATTTATTCCGAATTCTTGCTGCCAAAGAAATCTATTCCCGCAAAAGTGAATATGGGTTTAATATCGAGCAAGAGTCTCTTTATACCGCTGTGCCCACACGCAGCATGGAAATTGATGGCACTATTCCAAATTGGCCTGAATTCGCAATCGAACAAGGGACCAATTACAAATACCTGAAAAACCTTAACCCATGGATTCAACAACGACAGTTGACCAATAAATCGAAAAAGGCCTATACCGTATTGCTGCCAAAAGATAGTAAACCTATTGCAGAGAAACCGATGCTTGAAGAAGGGGATTCAGACGAATAGCATAATTTTCTATTCTCTCAACAACAAAGATTCTAGTTCTCATTCGGTATACTTTACCCCATCTATCCATACAGACTGAGGCAATAGATTCACCAAGTTGGCATAGCTTGCGGTTTCTAAATCTTGGTTATAGATAACAAAATCCGCTGCCATTGTTGGTTCAAGACGTCCATACAGATGTTCGACAAAACCAGCATAGGCCGCCCAATACGTCATTCCTCGTAAAGCATCTTCCTTTGCTAAGGATTCTTCTATCTGAAATCCACCTGATGGTTGACCTTGTTCATTCATACGGTAGACTGCTGAGATAAAGGTTTGAATAGGATTGATATTTTCAACTGGCGCATCCGTTCCGAGAGGAAGCACACCAGTTTGAGCCAATAATGACCTATAGGCGTACGCCCCAGTCATTCTATCACGACAAAGGCGGTCTTGAATCCAAGGCATATCGGAAGTAGCGTGAGTAGGCTGAACAGAAGGAATAATGGAGTAGTTTCCAAAATACGGCAAATCTTCGCGCTCAACTATTTGAGCGTGTTCGATACGCCACCTTAAATCATTGGGACCTTTGAGGTATTTCGCATACGTTTCTAGTAGGAGCCAATTGGCCGAATCACCGATGCAATGGGTGTTTGCTTGAAATCCGAGTTGATAAATCCGATTACAAATGCTATCGAAATAATGGGGAGCATGAATTGCCAAACCATGACCCGCATGGTCGCAATATGGTGCTTTCAATAGAGCGCCACGCGAACCAAGAGCACCGTCGGCATAAAGTTTAAAGGAGGAGACCTTCAGCTGAGGTGTTTCGTAAATCCCTACTTTTTCAGCAAAATCAAATTCTTTAGGCCCTGGATTTAGCATGGCTACGAACTTGATATGGAGACTTCCCTCCTTCTGCATGCTATCAATCAATTGAATCCTTGCCAGTGGCAATCCTGCTTCCGTAATGGCAGAAACACCGTTGGCTATAAAAAGTTCTTGTGCTGCCAACAATGACTTACGCCAATCTTCAGAACTAGGTTCAGGTAAAATTGCTTTGGCTTTATTGGCAGCCGCATCTATCAATATACCCGTGAGTCGTTCAGGGGTATTCGCATCGTGCACCAAATGTCCGCCCTCTATTTCGGTATTCCCATCATACTTTAATTCCTTCAAAACATTCCCACTAACCAATGCCGCGTGTCCATCCACTCGGGAGAGATAGAAGAAATGGTCGGAGAAAAGTGAATCGAGTAGCCGGCGATCCGGAAATGCACCATCCCAGAGGTTCTGATCCCAGCCTCGGCCGATGATCCATTTAGAATCAGGGTTCTGTTCGATATACGATTGAATTGCGATGAGGCAAGCTTCCCATGAAGTTAGTCCTTTTAGTTGTACTTCACGAAGACCCTTCCCGGTTGAAGCAAAGTGAGCATGGGCATCGTGCCAGCCTGGATAAACATGTGCACCCTCTAAATTTTCTTCCCGAATGCCATGATAGATACTACGTAGGGAATCTTCATTTCCAATTGCTATGACCTTTCCTTGATCCACCACCATGCAGCTCGCATCCATACTTTGTGGACCATAACTATGAACATGACCTCCATAAAAAAGTAAATCCACCTCGAGAGTGGATTGACAAGCAATAAGAAACGGCAGGACCGAGAAGAAGAATAGGGATTTGCGTGACATAATCCAAATATAGGATTCTTCACGTTCCCTTAAATACGTCCTTAATCAAATAAATAAATGGAAATCAGAATTTGAAGCTGATTTCGAAGTCTTTTTGAAAAAGGGAGAGAATAATTTACTAAAAAACTTTTTCATACCTACCTATTAGAACCAAAAACTTGGCCAATAGTTGCTTGGGGTAGGCAATATTTTTTAAAAATTTCTACAATAGTTTAATTATTCTACGCAGGAATGATATCAGACTGCATCATATTCAATCGACGATACAATCCTTGTTCATTGGAAATCAACTCTTCATGGGTTCCACTCTCTCTAATTTCCCCTTCTTGCAGCACTAAAATACGATCGGCATTGCGGATGGTACTTAATCGATGAGCGATAACCAAGGAGGTTCTTCCTTTCATCAATTTTTCAAGTGCTTCTTGAACAAGCGACTCAGATTGAGAGTCCAAGGAAGAGGTAGCCTCATCTAGAATTAAGATAGCCGGATTTTTTAAGATAGCCCGCGCAATAGCAATACGCTGACGTTGCCCGCCCGAAAGCTTGATTCCTCTATCCCCAACGATGGCATCCAAGCCCTCCGGAAATTGGGTGATAAATTCCCAAGCATTGGCCATTTTAGCGGCTTCAATTATCTCCTCTTCTGCAGCTTCTGGCTTTCCATACACTATATTCTCTCGAATACTACCACCAAACAAAACCACATCCTGCGGAACAATGGCCATTTGACTTCTAAGTTGTGTAAGCTCGTACGCGTGTACCGACTTATCATCCACTAGAATATCTCCACCCTGAGGTTCATAAAAACGCAATAACAGTGAAGACATTGTGGTTTTACCCGATCCACTTTGTCCGACAAGGGCAATTTTCTCTCCGGCCCTTGCTTTAAAGCTCACCCCTTTCAATACGGGAGTTTCCAAACGTGAAGGATAGGCAAACTGAACATTTTCAAAGGCAAATGACCCATTAATACGTGGATAAGAATTCCTCTTTTCGGCGTCAAGATCAACTGCTTCGGCAGGTTCATTGAGTAGTTCCAAAACACGATCGGTAGCCCCTAATGTTTTTTGAATCTGATTATATTGTTCGGCAATTCCACCGATGGAACCACCGACAAAAACGGTATACAACATAAACTGGACAAGGTCGCCGTATTCCATAAGTCCTTGTTGTTTGAGGTAGGCTCCGTAGAAGATCAGGCCAACAATTCCGCCAAATAAGCCGAAGATGATAAAGGACGCAAAGGCCGCACGCAGTCTTCCAACTTCAACCGCTTGCTTTCTCACTTTTGCGGTAGATGCGCCATAACGAATAATCTCAAAATATTCATTGGCAAAGGCTTTTACATTATGGATTCCCTGCAAGGTCTCATCAACAATGGTATTGCTTTCGGCCACTTGATCTTGCACCCCTCGTGACTTTTTCCTGACGAAGTAGCCAAAAATCACCGTTAGCACAGCCAAAGGTGGGATGATCATGAGCATGGCAAAGGCAAGTTTGGTAGACGTCAAAAACAATAAAATGATTCCACCTATGATGATGATAAATTGGCGAAGAAACTCTGCAATATTGGTGGTGAAGGTGTCTTGAATTTGAGAGATATCCGCCGAGATGCGGCTACTCAATTCTCCGGCGCGTCGTTGGGTGAGGTAGGACATAGAAAGTCGCACCAAGTTAGAATACGTTGCTGTACGCACGCCTTCAAGCATCCGTTCTGTTACATCTACAAACAGGTAAATACGAAAATAGGAAAATACCGTTTGAGCTGTAAATACACCCAAGAGTGCCCAACCCCATTGCATCAATTGATCCCAGTCGGCTTCGGCGGCTTTTAGTAATTCTCCAATCAAGCGAGGAAATGCTAAGGCAGTTGCTCCGGTTCCCACCAAAAACAACATTCCAAGGTAGAACTTCCATTTATTGGGTCCGATAAAGGAAAAAAGCTGCATTCCGCGTTTAATTGACTCGCGGCTTAACTTGACCTTGGGCATATCCCTTTTTTCTTTACTATCTCTACGTGCCATAAATTACTCCGTGCAATCGACACAACGAATATCAATCCAATCTATCATGTAGCGAAATTTTGTCTTTAAAAGACCTTCATTTTGTAGGTATGTTGAATATAGGCACCAAAACAGCCGACTCCTCCTGTCACATTGCTAAAAAGGGAAGACGGTTGTACGAAAGGGTTTCCATTAACCACCTCTTCAATACTCAGGTGGTACCTAAAATAGTTAACATCGCAAGTGACCAATTGTGCTGTGATATGGCGAGAACGCACTTGTCCAGGAACACTTGAGTACGAGCCAATTCCCGTTTGAATCAGCTGAGCATCCCTACCCACATCGCTGTAATAATGGGTAGTAAAGGAAAAGCTAGACCCATCAAATCCGCCATTTTTCAGGCTATCTATACTCTCAGCACGTACACGGTAATAGTTGTTTTCTCCAGGGATATCCATCCAATCAAGAGAAATTTGGTAGGTGCTATCTGCCCCATTACTCCCGGCCCCATAATTGATTAAAAAGGTATCAATATAATTTTTCGGCACCGTACAGGAGGCGAACACGCTAGGCAAAAGAGGAGTCTCGGCCCATATATAATAGCTTTTTCCAGCTTTAATTGGCATGCTCATACTGGTATCAATATAAAACTGCTCTCCACTTTTTACTGTCAGCTGGATGGTATCGAAACCATTGCTAAAAAACATTTTTGCATCAAGGATAGGCAAAGCATTTTGAGATGGGTTTTTCGAAAATAAAGGCTCGACCCTTTGAAGGTAGACCTGTATCGGCTGGCCCGGTGAAAGGAAACAAGCCAGGCCCATCTTAGGATCCGACTCGGGCAATGGAATTTCCGCATCCCGTTCGCACGACATCCAAAGCAACGCAAAGGCCATATAAAACCAAATCTTTCTCATGCTAAAATTTAAAGGAATAGGAGATGGATGGAAGAACTGGGAACAAAGACATTTGTTTCAAAGTTGATTTACCGGAATTGTCGGTCGAAATAAAATAGAAATAGGGATTCTTTCGATTATAGGCATTGTACAAACTTATTTCCCAAGTGCGTTTCCAATATTTCTTCTGTTTATGAAATTGAACTCCAATATCCATGCGATGATATGGACTCATTCGGTATTGATTTCTCAAGCCATATTCAGTTACGGTTTGCCCTGGCAGTCCGAGTGAAAAGTCGGGATTTGTTGGATCATTTGACACAGCGAAGAAGCGTGATTCTGGAAGAGTGATTGCATTTCCCGTTCCGTAAATCCAGGTAGCAGACATGGTAATTGCATCCGAAAATCGGTAGGTTCCAACCAATGATACATCATGTCTTCTATCATAACGCGCATAAAATTTTTGACCACGATTCAGCTCGTCAAATTGCAAAAAGGTCCAAGAAAGGGTATAACCAATCCAGCCGTTAAACTTTCCAAATTTCTTTTGCAGAAGCACCTCTGCGCCATAGCTCCAGCTTTGTCCCTGGGTCACGTTTCTTTCCCAATTGACTTTTACAGGCTCTCCGGTATTACTCACCTCAATAAAGGAAGCTCCTTCTTTATAACCTATCACTCCTTTTGATTTTTTATAATAGGCCTCGACAGATAAATTGGCTTTCAATTTTTTAATAATTCGGCTATATCCCCCTGCAATTTGTTGGGAAGTTTGAGGTCCTAATGTTGACGTCGTTGGCACCCATAAATCCGTTGGTAGATTGATACCGGTTGTCGAAAGGAGATGCACATATTGATTCATGATGCTATAGGCAATTTTCCAGGCACTGCTTTTATTTGGCTCATACCGAAATGCTATCCGTGGTTCTGCTCGTAAATAATTTTTTCCTGTTGCATAGAAATGGGAAATACGGATACCACTTTCAGAAACCAAACGCGAATTGAAATGATATTTATCCTCAAGGTATATGGCACTTTCTTGCGAAACATAATGTTCTTCGTATTCTATTTCCCGACTATTTAATTCGTTCAGCTCATAATACCCTTGAGGAGTGAAATAGTGGTTGGTAGTTACCGCCCCAAACTTCATGCTCCTGCGGGTAGAATGATGGTAGTCAAAATCCACCTTTGCACTCATATCTACAATTCCTGAATACAGTTTGGTTTGGTATTTTTGAAAATTATAGATGCCTTGAGATTCAACCCTTAGTCTGTATTGACTGAATATCAGGGAGGTATTCATAAATAATCGAGGACTTGCTACATGGTTCCAACGAAGAGTGGAGGTCATATTCTCCCAATTGATTCCACCACCCGTTGTGTACTGTTTGGTGCCTTCCGAGAAATTATAGCGATCGCGTCCATGGTAAAAGCTTAAGTGGAGCTTATCTCTATCGCTAAATACCCAGTTTGCCTTGGCGGTAAGGTCGTAAAAGTAAAAGGTAAGACTGGCATCGTTTAGAAAAGGGTTCACTAGTAAATCGAGGAGATACATACGCCTGCCGGTAATCAGGAAGGAGCTCACATTCTTTTTAATCGGCCCTTCTAAGGTGAGAGAAGATGAGAGCAAACCAATAGAACCAGATCCATGGAATTCCTCTTTATTCCCATCTTTCATATGCACATCCATCACCGAAGAAAGTCGTCCGCCATAGCGGGCTGGAAAGCCTCCTTTTGTCAATTCTGCTGAGCGCAGAGCATCGCCATTGAATAGGGAAAAGAGTCCGAAAAGATGAAATGCATTGTACACTGTGGCATCATCGAGTATAATTAAGTTTTGATCCGGCCCACCCCCGCGCACATACATTCCAGCCTGACCTTCACTTCCTGACTGTACACCTGGCATTAATTTAAAGACTTTGAATACGTCCTTCTCTCCGAATAGTGCTGGAATATCTTGAATCTGTTGTATAGGAATTTCAAGGGTACTTATCGAGGTGATTTCCTCAGGCATTTCGTTCTTCTTCCCTTCGATTACAACCTCTTTGAATGCTGCTTTCTCTTGCATACTGAGATTCAACTTGATGTTTTGATCGAGCAGGATGAAGGTCTCAAAGGTTTCATAGCCGACATAGGAAATCTGGAGTCTGAAGGTATCGGAATGGGCGGATAATGAATAATATCCATAGGCATTCGTGCTCGTACCTTCTAGTGTTCCAGAGCGTCGTACGTTAACGCCAACCAAGGGTTCTCCGCTTCTTTCCTCTAATATAAACCCACTGATGGTATATACCTTTTGGGCATCGAGGTTTAGTTTTTTACGAAAAAGCAGTACTTGGTTTTCATTTTCCTTGAAGTCGATGAAGGTGTTCGCGAAGATTTGAGCAAGCGCTTGATCTAGGAAGACGTTTTTCAGGCGCAGTGTGATGAGTCGATTGACAGGCACTACATCATCTGAATAGGAAAATTGGATAGGGTATCTGGACTCAATTTCTTGCAGTACATCCTTTATAGGAGTCTGTTGTGCTGAAATATCTACTCGCGTTTTAAAGGCTTGACCGAAGACTTCTCCGACCGCAGCTAGGCAAAAGCATGTGGCAATTAGATATTTAAGCATGAAACCTTTTCTGCGTTAGCAGCCTTTGCCGCTGATCACATAACGCTCACCAAGGTGTTCGTAGTGTAAATCAACAATCAAAGATAAGGTCTCTAGTACTTCTTCAATACTGTTTCGATAAAATGTCGATGAGATACGGCAAGCGGCAAGATTTTCATCTTTCAACTCTAGCTCTACGCCATAATAGCGACTTAATTCTTCCACCACTTCGCCCAATGGTTTTTCGTTGAAGATTAATTTTCCTTCTAGCCAATCAAAATCCTGATCATTGGCTGCTTCCACCTGCCACTTTCCAATGGCCTTATTGGACACCCCTTTTTTCATCATGGGAACCATCAATACATCGGTTCCATTTCCTGAATGGCTTACCATATTCACTTTTCCACTCCGAACAGCCACTTCCATGCCTTTTCCCGGATAGGCATTGACATTAAAGGCGGTACCTAATACCTTCACATTTGCCTCTGTTCCATGGATGATGAGCGGTCGTTTTTTATCGGAGACCACTTCAAAATAGGCTTCTCCTTCGAGGTAAACTTCGCGCTTATCTGCGGCAAAATGTTCAGGAAAGCGAAGGGTTGTAGAAGCATTCATGCGAACCTGAGATCCATCAGGAAGTGTAAGTTCTTTTTGCTGACCCGCTTCTGTTTTTGTTTGAGAGAGAATAGCGAAAGACTCTACTTCATTTTCACGAATTAAGAAGAATGAAATCATGGCGATAAGGGTTAAGGAAGCGGCAACAGCTACCCATTTGAATGATCTAGTTTTAGGTTTTTCAAGCTGCAAATAAGGCTGTACAAAAGTGGATTTTGCTTCCTCTTCTGTAAACCAGTCGGATTTGGCGGTGAGCCATCCTTTTTCAGCGGTCAACCAAACTGCAGGATTATCCGCCAGCAAAGAATCAAGCGATTGCTTGTCTTCAGCAGATTCCTCTCCCGCAAGTCGTTTTGCTAATAAATCATCAATATGTGAGTGCTCTTGTGGCATGCTTCACTAATAAGACGTTTCAATACGCCTTTACCCCCAACAGGTCGTGAAATAAATTTTGATGTTGTATGAAATCCCCAGCGAATAGTGCGAAGAGCCACATCCCTTGACCACTCATGCCCTGTTCTTCCATTCCCAAGCGCAAGGCTTTTAAGGCGCGCCCCATGTGATTCTCGACGGTTTTATTTGAAATTTCCAGTAATTCGGCTACTTCCTTGTATTTCAAATTCTCAAATCGAACCAGTAAAAATACTGTTCTACACTGAGGCGACAAGGCCTTTATCAAGTCTTTCAGCTGAGCCCCTGTTTGTTGTGTTTCAATCCGGGAGTCACTATTTTCGGCCGCTTCGATTTCGCCAGCCTCATTCAGAGATTCACTTGACTTCCTGCTGCGGTGCATATCCATACAGCGATTCTTAGCCATTTGAAAGAGGTAGGCTTTAACACTACTAATCTTGAGCGATTGTCGTTGATTCCATAGTTTTAAGAATACATCTTGCACGGCATCTCCAGCAGCTGCTGAATCATTCATATAACTTCGGGCAATTCCAAATAATACGGGGTGGTAGCGGGCATAGAGCTGGCCAAAACCCGCCTGATCGCCTCTTAACCAAGCCAGCTCCTTTTCGTTCTCCTTTTGAAAATCAGTCCCCTGCACCGTCACAAAAATGGATAAAAATCTCAGCTTACTACGCATTATTTCTGACTTTTAATCCACATCAATAATTTGAAGAATTCCTGCAAAATGGTCATCTTCGCCTAATGCAGGTCGTTTTAAGATTCTTCCTCCTATTCATGCTTAGCTTTGGCTGGTTTCAATCAACCTTTGCCAATAGCGATGTGCTTCGACTAAAGGCACCGGCCGTGGAGGGCAGACCTCTTTCTTTGCTTTACCTCGGCGAAACATCTAGCGATAGCCTCATCCTGCAAATTGGCGGGAGTGAAAAAACCTTTTACTTGGTCAATTCGGAAGATGTTTTGGAAGGCCCAGCATTTAATACAGCAGAAAAGACCCTAAATATCCATGCTTATTTCGGCGGAGAAGAAAGTCTATCCACCATGAACCTGCGCAGCATGCCTGGCTGGCTATCTATCCTTCCTCCCTTATTGGCAATCCTTTTCGCGATTGCATTTAAGGAAGTCATTTCCTCGCTTTTTTTAGGGATACTTTCTGGAGTCTTCATCCATTTATACTATGTGTTTCCAGAGAAATGGTTAGTGTCTGGCATTTTTTTGAGCATTACCGACTACCTTCTTCCAGCCGTCGCAGACAGTGGTCATATCAGTGTCATTCTCTTTTCACTCTTGATTGGTGGCACCGTTGCCGTCATCTCCAAAAATGGAGGAATGGCTGGAATGGTTCGTCATATTTCAAAATTTGCCAAGACGCCAAGAAGCGCTCAGATGGCTACCTGGTTCTTGGGCATATTGATCTTCTTTGATGATTATGCCAATACTTTAGTCGTGGGAAATACAATGCGTCCTGTTACTGACAAACTGCGTATCTCTCGAGAGAAGCTGGCCTATATCGTGGATGCGACCGCCGCCCCAGTGGCTTCCATCGCTTTTGTTACCACCTGGATTGGCGCTCAACTGGGCTATATTCAAGACGGTATTGATACGATTGATGGTTTGAACTCGAGCCCGTATGCCGTTTTTATGTCGTCATTACAATTTTCCTTCTACCCTATATTCACACTTTTCTTCATGTGGATGCTCATTCGTAGCAAGAAGGATTTCGGCCCCATGTTATATGCCGAGCAACGCGCAAGAAATGCAGTGGATTTGAATGATGATGTAGCGCAAAGTGAAGAAATTTCTTCCCTCGACCCAGAGCCTAATGCGCCAAAACGCGCCTTCAATGCGGTTATCCCTGTACTGGTTCTCATTTTTGGAACCTTGGCAGGACTGTGGATTACGGGTTATTCGGATGCCACCTGGCAGAATGAAGCGGAAGGCTTTTGGACGCGACTTTCTGGAGTTATCGGCAATGCCGACTCCTATAAAGCACTACTTTGGTCTTCTGTGGCTGCGCTGTCTGTTAGTATTTTATTGAGTGTAATGCAGCGAATATTGAAGCTGCAAGACAGTTTAAACACCGTCCTTAAAGGCTTCGGCTTTATGCTCAATGCGGTGGTGATTCTCTGCTTGGCATGGACACTCTCCTCGCTTACCGAGTACCTTGAAACTGCCACTTATATCACCAGTAGTTTGCAGGCTATCAATGCTAATCCACTCTGGTTTCCTGCCATCACCTTTGTGCTGGCTGCGCTCGTTTCGTTCTCAACCGGCTCGTCTTGGAGTACCATGGCAATTCTGTACCCCATGTTGCTTCCTGCGGTTTGGCTCTTATGCATGGAACAAGGCATGGAACCAGAGGCTGTACTTCGCATCTTCTTCAATGTGGTATCATGTGTCTTAGCGGGATCCGTTCTTGGCGATCATTGCAGTCCGATTTCCGACACCACTATACTGAGTTCTTTGGCCACATCCTGTAATCATTTGGGCCATGTTCGCACCCAAATGCCCTATGCTTTAACCGTTGGTGGCATTGCTCTTTTTATTGGGACTATCCCCGCTTCATTGGGCATTTCTACTTGGCTATTGTATCCGCTAGGCTTCCTTGGCATTTATGTGATAATCCGTATATTTGGTCAGCGCACCGATTGAGGTGTAGACCATGGATTCGATAAGAGACATTAAGAATAAGCGCTGGCTTTCCACCTGGGGGCTAATACGCAAACGGGGATTCTTAAGGTTTTGGATGATTTACGGACTCTTGTATTTCGTCTTAAGCTTTGGGGTCATCTTTTTACTTGTTTATGTTTTCAGTGAACAAGTGCCCCAAATAAAAGAATATCTTGGCGATATTATACTCTCAAACTTAATGGTTGCAGCCGGCCTCGGCTTTACATTATCCTTAGCCAAGTGGATATGGAACGAGTTGAGGTACCGCAGACTAGGAGCCAAATATCCTTCCGCTACCCAATTATACTAAGCTCAACA
>Ga0100402_1005633_pt1 | contig 12720 bp, 9 predicted proteins | sample CryGeyme20150102_FD_80419 | JGI IMG/M metagenome (GOLD analysis project Ga0100402, IMG submission 80419) | Groundwater microbial communities from Crystal Geyser aquifers in Utah, USA - Crystal Geyser metaG 2015-0102 | ecosystem: Environmental > Aquatic > Deep subsurface > Groundwater | place...
AGACATTGAAATCCAAGAAACTGGCGAAACACAAACACTAGTAAAGGGACAAGTCATACAAGCCGCGCTCCAAGGCGAAACGAAAATCACAGAGGTGTATTACAATTTTTTAAGTCCTCAGCCTTTTGAAGAATTCAGAGCCGAAGCTTCCGAGCAAAATATTTTATTCTCCGCCGCTGAAATCGCGAGTGAAATTCCAGAGGCGATCCTTGAAATTTCACAGAGCAAAGACTTCAAAAAATCAAAAAACTTTGATTGGCTCGACCCCAGAGAAACTCTGCCTGTCAGCTTAGAAGATGGCCTTTGGTTGGCGCGCATCAAAAGCAAATCTACAGGCGAGGTGATTTCTGGCATCCAAAGTTTCAAAACAACAAAACTCCCCTCTCTCGCATGGCGAGACATTGGCGGCCGCTCTTCACTACTTGTCACGGCTCGAAGTAGCGACATCCAATACTCAATTGCCTGGAAGGACATTCCGAAAGTTCATCGCTACAGGCTGTCCCTTCTTAAAGAAGACGGCACTACAGAATACTCCGTTGAGACTTTAAAGAATTACCTCACTCGTGATGAGAATTTTACAAAGCATTTGAAAAATTCTTGGTGGGCGTCTGAGCAAAATTCCCAGAACAGGCGCCCCGCTTCGGAAGTGGCGGCCAAAGAATGGCAAGTTCGAATTCAAGCTCTCGACCAAGAAGACAAAGATATCGTGAAAGCTCTCACGGGAATACTCAGACTCGTTGACGAAAGACCGGCTCCAAATATTGCCTCAGTAAAAGCGGGGAAAGTCGACCTTGAGAAATTAAGCCGAAGCTATGAGCTCACAAGCCCCGAGGAAATTCGCCCAGGGACCGAGCTTCGATACAGTCTTATGGGAAGGGAGATCACATCACAAAGCATGAAGTTTGAAGTGTCCTTGGAATCACTTTACGAGCATAGCAGGAACTACGGCCGTCAATTCAAAGTCTATCTCGTATCGGATAATGGCAAACAGTCCCCTGCTAAAATGGTGCCGATCAAATCCGAAGAAGCCGCTCTACCCAGCCTTATCAAACAAGCGCCTAAACTGCTCTACCCTTCCCAATCATCAAGGTTGCAAAAGTCCGCCTCTATTGAGTTGACCTGGAATAACGAAAGCAACTCTAATTATTCGCCGAAGAAATATCTCATCACAATCAATCATAAAAAGCGTGATAAAGTCTATACCTATGAGTCCAAGACCAACTCCTACAACGCAAAAGATCTCGATACGGGAAACTACACTTGGTCAGTGCAAGCCGAATGGCCGGGAGAGCACATGAGCCCTCCATCAAGAACCTACAACTTTGAGGTTATTGCCCCTGCCTTTTTTCAAGCGCCGACTCCAATTCGCTCGCCAGCAAGTGAGGATGACTAGATGAGAACTCTGTTTTTCAAAATCAGTTTTATTTGTCTTGCACTTGCGACTCATTTCGCGCAAGCCAAATCAGTCACTCGCGAATGGGCCAAGATGCAAGGTGCAGAACTTTACGAATATGAAGTTTCTAAGCAGGACAACTTCAAATCAGAAAATCTTTTAAAAACTGGCAGCACCAGAGACGCTAGTTTTCAAATTAATTTAGATCCAGGTGTTTATTTCTACCGCATCAGAGCTCTCACAAAAGCGGGACAAGCGAGTCCTTGGTCGAGTGCGGAGCGAATTTTCGTAAAGGGGCCGTCTCTCACAACTGTCACCCCCACTAAAAATGAAGTGATTGAAGTGCCTGAAGTGGGGCCAGAGTTAGTCTTCGAATGGAAGACCGTCATCGGCGCACAATACTATGTGTTGCGGCTACAAAACGGCAAAGTGCGCACCTCGCACAAAGTCTTTGTGCCGAGAGCTGTGGTTCCCCTGCAGCAACAAGGCGGATATACCTATCAAATCGAGGCCTACAACGGCGTTCACCCCATTTCACAAAGTGAGTCTACTCCTTTCACTTTGAAATTTGCCAAGACTCCTCCTCCGAGAATCTTAGAGCCGCGGGACACCCACGTTCTTCCGGCCTACGAACCCTTTCCTTTGAGATGGGTGCAACTCGCCCCAACAAGATTCACTGAAGTCAGCGTCACAAGGCTTGATGAAGAAAAAAACGTTTTGAGCGTGGAGAAGATTAAGGATTCTGAGAAACATGAAATCCAAGCGCTCGATCCCGGCCATTATCAAATCGCTGTCAGAAATTATTTGGATGATGGCGGAGACAAATACACTCAAAGCGCCGTCACCATAAAAGTCGAACTCAACCCCAATACGTTGAGCACGCCAAGATTTGGTTTTGAGGCGAGATTGATGGGCGGTATTGCGATGGGGTGGAATGCCTATAGAAGCCACCTTCCTCCTAACGGTTGGTTAGCTTCTGATGACGACGACCCCGAGGTGCATGGACGAATCAAAATTCCAATTTATAAAGATTGGGGTTCGGAATTTGGTTTTCATTTTAGGGATTCACGCTTGAGATCGTCAGCCAAGTGTAACAATGGATCCAATCGCGATGAAAGTTTTAAGGACACTCAACTCTACGCCGGCTCCACCTACAAATGGAAAGAGCTCGGCCCTACCTTGCCCGTGCTACTTAAAGGATTCGTCTTCTTTGAGCAGAAAACACCTTTCACATTCAACAGCGACAATTTTAACTACGAGAATGTGCTCGAATTCTACGAACAGTTTTGGGGCATCAGCGCCGCGGCTGAAATGAAATGGTTCGGTTGGCACCCAAGATGGGATCTCATCACCGAACATCGACTTGATTTCTATCTATTCGCTCAAGGTTCGACCTTCGGGCAGGAACGCCCCAATTTCATCCTTCCCGCTTTACGCTCCGAAATATATGCGCGAAGAAAAATTGGAAGCGACATGCGATTCTTGCTCGGCACTCAACTTTATCTGCAACACCTCTCGCAGATAGGGGAAAACTACGAGTCCACCCGCTCCCTCGCTACCATCAGCGTCAAGCTGGGTTTTGAATTGGAGCTTTAAAAACAAGGCTTACGCCATCTTGACAGTGCCCTGACCTTCATCAAGAACTGAAGGCTATGAAAAATCTTCTTGGACTTATCTTCGCATTCACTTTTTTACTCTCTGCTTGCGCCACCTCCCCCACAGGAAGGAAACAGTTTCTCGCCATTCCTGCCGAACAACTCGACACTCTTGGCGCTGATTCCTTCAAAGAGATTCAAAAAACAATACCTACGACGACAAGTGCAAAATACTACAACGTCACAAAATGTGTCGCCGATAAGCTTCTTCTCGCCATTGGAGAAAACCCCGCCGAGTGGGAACTCAAAGTCTTCGTCGACAAATCCCCCAACGCCTTCGCTCTGCCAGGTAGAAAAATTGGGGTGCATACCGGGATGATTGACCTCGCTGACAACGCCGACCAACTCGCAGCCGTTATGGGCCATGAAATAGGGCACGTGCTTGCTAGTCACGGCAATGAAAGAATGTCGCAAGGCATGCTCGCCAACATCGGAATGCAGGCAGCGCAAGTCGCCCTGGGGAAAGACACCACAACCAATAACTTGCTCATGGCAGGACTTGGACTTGGAGCAAGGTTTGGGGTCATTATGCCTTTCAGTAGAAAGCACGAATCCGAAGCCGACTACCTAGGCCAGCAATACATGGCAAAAGCGGGCTTCGACACAAGAGCCGCGACTGCTCTATGGCAGAAGATGGCAGCGGCTGCAGGCGGCGCCAATCCTCCCGAGTTTCTATCCACCCACCCCTCAAATGCTTCAAGGATTCGAGACACAGCTAATTTCCCCCATCCTCCCAAGATCGCCGGCTCACGGCCGCCTTGCGTCAAATAGTTCAGAACGCACCTCGCCCCATTTTTAACCCCGATTTGGCAAGCGCCGCAGCTATGCTAGAACTTTTCAAGCCTGATCGGGAACGGCACGCCCTCCCCACCAGCACTAAGAAGGAGTCTTGTTATGACTAAAAAAATTCCACTCTATATCAACGGAGAATTCTTCGAATCAAAATCTACGAACTACATGGATGTTGTGAACCCGGCCACACAAGATGTGATCGCCCAAGTTCCAAACGCCACCCAAGAAGAAATGCGAGCAGCCATGACCGCTGCTAGCGAGGCTTTCAAAACTTGGAAGGAAGTCCCAACGCCTCAACGTGCTCGTTACTTCCTCAAGTATCAGCAACTCGTCAAAGAAAACCAAGAAGACATCGCCAAAGTTCTCTGCCAGGAAAATGGCAAAACTTTTGAAGACGGCATGGGCGATGTTTGGCGCGGTATCGAAGTCATCGAACACGCGTGCAACATTCCCTCACTCATGATGGGTGAAACTGTTGAAAACGTTGCTCGCAAAATCGACTCTTACTCCTACATGCAACCTATGGGTGTGTATGCGGGGATCACTCCTTTTAACTTTCCTGCAATGATTCCTCTGTGGATGTATCCAATGGCCATTGCCTGCGGAAATACTTTTATCTTGAAACCTTCAGAGCGCGACCCCATGACCCCCAACATGCTCACTGAACTTTTCCATGAAGCAGGCTTCCCCAAGGGCGTGCTCAACGTCATTCACGGCGGTAAAGAGCAAGTGGATTTCTTGCTCAATGAGCCAGAGATCAAAGGCATTAGCTTTGTGGGATCTGTCCCCGTTGGACAATACGTCTACCGCAAGGGAACTGAGAATTTAAAACGCGTGCAATCTTTTGCAGGCGCAAAGAACCACATGATCATCATGCCTGATGCCAACAAGAACCAAACTATCAGCGCCCTCGTCGGAGCTTCTTGCGGAGCTGCGGGACAACGTTGTATGGCGATCTCGACGGCAGTGTTTGTCGGAGAATCCAAGGAATGGATTCCAGAGCTCAAAGAAGCTATGGCGAAAGCTAAGCCTGGCGCTTGGGACGAAGAAGGTGCTGGCTACGGACCTCTCATCACAAAAGCTGCGAAAGAGCGCGTAGAAGGTCTTATCACAAAAGGAGTTGAAGAAGGCGCCACTCTCGAGCTCGATGGTCGCGGCTACAAGCACGACAAATACCCCAAGGGCAATTGGGTCGGCCCCACTCTCTTCACAAACGTGAAGCCTGACATGACCATTTACACAGAAGAAATTTTCGGCCCCGTGCTTCTCACAAGCGCTGTGGACAACATCGACGACGCGATTGCGATGATCAACGCCAACCCCTACGGCAACGGCACATCCATCTTTACATCAAGCGGCGCTGCTGCCCGTAAATTCCAACATGAAATCGAAGTCGGCCAAGTGGGCATCAACATTCCGATTCCTGTGCCACTTCCCTTCTTCAGCTTTACAGGTTGGAAGGGTAGTTTCTACGGCGACCAACACGCCTACGGCAAGCAAGCCGTACGTTTCTACACCGAGACCAAAACTGTCACAGCCCGCTGGTTCGAAGAAGACATCGCCGACGCCGAAGCCAACATGACCATCAAACTGCAATAGGTGCCATATATAGGTATCGGATACCGAAGGAGACGGATGAATGGATTTTAACCTTGATGAAGAACAACTTGCTTTCCAACAAGCAGCTAGCGATTTTTCCGCAAACGAACTCGCGCCGAATGCAGGCAAATGGGACGAGGAAAAACATTTCCCTATCGACGTGATTAAGCGTGCGGGCGAAATGGGATTCTGCGGAATCTACACTCGCGATGATGTGGGCGGAATGAACCTCGGAAGACTCAACGCCACGATCATCTTCGAAGAACTCGCCAAAGGTTGTATCTCCACAACGGCCTACATCACAATTCACAACATGGTGACTTGGATGGTGGACGCTTTTGGAACCGAAGAAACTCGCAAAGAGCTTGTTCCCACACTCGCTTCAGGACAAAAACTCGGGTCTTACTTACTCACTGAGCCTGGATCAGGATCAGACGCCGCAAGCCTTCGCACAACAGCTGAGAAAAAAGGCGACAAGTATGTTCTCAACGGAACCAAAGCTTTCATCTCTGGCGCGGGAGCCACAGATTATCTCGTGGTTATGGCACGCACCGGAGCTGAAGGACCTAAGGGCATCAGCGCCTTCGTCGTACCAGCAGACAGCAAAGGCATCAGCTACGGCGCCAACGAAAAGAAAATGGGCTGGAATTCTCAACCCACAAAAATTGTTAATTTAGAAAACGTGGAAATCCCAGAAGAATACCTACTTGGCAAAGAAGGCGACGGATTCAAAATCGCGATGAAGGGCCTTGACGGCGGACGCATCAACATCGGAACATGCTCCGTTGGAGGCGCACAAGCCGCCATCGAAGCCGCTCACCGCTATATGGGTGAGCGCAAGCAATTCGGAAAAGAACTCAATCGCTTTCAATCTTTGCAGTTCAAATTTGCAGACATGGTTTCAGACGTTGTTGCTTCAAGAAATATGATTCGACTCGCAGCCTTTAAGCTCGACAACAATGATCCCGATGCCACAACCTACTGTGCGATGGCCAAGAAATTCGCAACAGACCTAGGCTTTCAAGTCGCGAATGATGCCATCCAACTTTTCGGTGGTTACGGATATACCAAAGAATACCCCGTAGAACGCATCATGCGCGATCTACGCGTCCACCAAATCCTTGAGGGAACCAACGAGATCATGCGTCTCATCATTTCGAGAAACACCCTCGCGGACGATGGCATGCGCATACGTTAAGTGATATCAGGCCTCAGCATAGCCCGCCAGTCTATGCACATGACAGTCTAGGTATTGGATTCCACAACGTAGATGAGCTTCGGATCGAGCTGGACCTCACAAAGCCCAGCAGCCCGATTTTTCAATGCCGAACTACCCGGCACTTCAACGACTGCTGATTGAGTATCTTTCTGATCATTTGCTACGTTGAGCCTATACACCCTCAAGCACTTTTGACGGTTTGGTGTTTTGAGGACGACTCTCTTAGACGTCGCCGACTTATTCATCATAAACACACGACTATTTTTTCCACTCCAAGATTCCGTGCCCAAACTGACTAGATCCCCATCCTTCGACAGCACAGGGTTAAGAACAGGATAACTGTATCTGCTGAGCATGCTAATAAGGTTACCAGCTGGCTTAATGGCTTTAGTCTTAAAATCAAGTAGCGTGTGCATACTTCCATCGATTCTCATCGGCCAGAACTGAGCATGTTCGACGCCCACATAGGCGTACGAACTGAGTTGTTCAAAAATATTGGCCACATGTTCTCGATAGGTCATGGCTTTATTCGCAGGAGAACCGACATTCCACTCTGTGATCATGTGTCTTAGATTGCCTTTGACTCCCTTGCTCTTTAGCAGGGCAGCCGTTTGCTTGAGCTCATTAGCCCGAAACACGGATCCTTCAAAGTTCACTTTTCCGCCTCGCACCCTCATGTTGTCGTAAATATGAGCTGAGATCAGATTCACTTCTCGGCCTCGAAGCTCTTCTCCCACAACATCCCACCAAGCCCTATTGTAATCTTTACCACGATCACCTACGCTCGATCCCATATTGTAGAAACCGATAACCCCTTCTGGATCCCGACGAAAGCCACCGCAGTTTCCGGCATTGCGCCGTTCATCTAGAGTATGAAGCCTAAACTCACCATTCTCATCAAATATCCCAGGGTCGGAGCTAATAAACTTACCCTTTGAATCAAATCTTCCCGTGGTGCTGATTTTGTATTTTTTAATGCCCGGCAACTTAGATTCGTCTCGAGCAGCTTCGTAAAAACGATCTTTACCATCGTCAGATCCGTTACAATACTTTCGTACTTCAAGACTCAGCTCCAAGTATTTTTTGTAGCCTTTTTCGGTGATTTTATCTGCAAAACCAACCTTATTGGGCTCAGAGGGACCGATTGGAACCACATTCACAACAGCTGATTGCGCCAACATTCCCTTCTTCTTTAATTTTGCCGCAACTTCATTGATGCGGTCTTGATAGACTTTAAAGATACGCGCATACTTCCGAGCAGGAACCGTAATACCATTCTGAAGATAGATCTCGTTACCTATCTCCCAATTCAAAACTGCTTTCATCTTTGCGCCATCTGGTAGCGATTTGTTCTGCTCATGCACGAACTTGTTGATATGTTCAAACCATTCTCCAGCATAAACTGCATATTGATGGAGCTTGTTCTCATAACTTCCGGAATCAACATTTACAACAAAAGTAGCCTCAGCGTTCGGATTTCGGTCATGCAACCAACTGACAAAAGATTCTGAACTCGTTAGTCCGGCATTGTTCGCTGGCACATCAAATCTATCATGAAGCTTTTCACAGCCTTCTCTTCGCAGTTTTTCAACGGAACTACCCAGCTCCTTACCAATGACATTGGTCTTCTTGCCTTCTTGCTGACTTTTGTTAAGGGCTTGAAGGTCAATCATGCAGTTGGACTTCCAGAGATACTCTTGAGAAACACCGCCTCCAGGAAACCTTAATGACTCAAGTTTTAAATTCTCGAAGGTTTTTTGCGCTCCATACTCTTGATAATCGCTATTCTTATCTTTGGGCGCTATCACATTCGTCCCGAACAAGCCCCTCGGCAACTTTCTCCGGCCGGATCCTTGGAGTTCAACGATAGAGATATTCTTTCGTTTTGCTACTTTTGAATCGACGACCTTAGTACCTTTAATAAAAGTAGCCCTTACTTCCTCGTCCCAACTATAACCGCACCAACCAAAATAGTCTTGGGCTCTTCTAAGACAACGGTCCTTGTTCTTATGAGCGTTTTCGTGAGAATCATAAAAGACACTTTTGTTAGACACTGATGTCTTCGGTTGTTTAGGACAATAGGCTGGTTTTTCAATCTTACATTGGGTCTCAGGTTTTGCCTTTGATCCCTTTTTCTTTTTTCCCGCAAAGACTGGAGAAGACCCCGCAGACAATAAAAAAATACTTAGCACCACTAAGAAGGTTCTTTTAAACCAAGCAAAATACATTCAACCCCCAAAAATTGCATGACGAACAAATGTGTTCCACACATCCTATCTCTAAAAATTGTACCCCGATTGTCCTACCACAAATCATTAAACTTCCGTGGGGGTTTGATGAAAATCTAATTAAAATGATTAGATTGCCATCGCAACCGACACATACTTTAAGACAGCTTAATCAGTTCGTAATAGAAATTTAACTGTCCTTCGAAGAGTCTAATATGACAACATTATAGTCATGAATCGAAACCTCACGGGACTAGTCGGCTATTTTGCTACCGGCCTTGGTTTTGCTTTTATCTTTTCATTGGTCAAAGACTTCAATCAGAGTGAACCAACGACCTCCGTGGTCCAAGAAGGACGGCTCCGACCCGTTTCTGCGAGCAAAAAAAAGTCCCCAATATCCAGCCCAACCGACTTAGAGAGAGCCTTAGAAAAGCCAAGCGAGGACCCCGAAAGTTTGGCCTATGCTTTTCAAAAGATCTCAACATCCTCGTCAGCTGAGGACGATATTTTTTTAGAACCCTCAGAAACAAATGCTTTCAATATCGAGGTCGTCAACAATCTCAAAGACCACCCCGAAGCTTTTTTCTCGGAGATCCGGAAGCAATTGCGTTTAATCGGTAGTTCTAATCTCTACGATCGTTCTGAGCTACTTAGGGCAACGCTTCATCATATTGACTACAAGAAGCAGTCTTATGTTGCAGAAATTCTTGAGGATGAGGTCGAATGGTTAAGTCGTCAGATGGATTCATTCCATGCTGATGAGAGCGCCATCGTTTGGCACGCTAATGAAATTATTTACGGACTTTCTCTAGTTTCAGAAATCAACCACGACCTAATAATTCCGAAGTTATGGCAAATCCGCTCAACAAAGGGGAGAGATTCTAAATATTATAGCGATATTAGCTATGCGACTAGAACCTATTTCCCAGATTCAAATCAATGACCTTTTAGAACTAGGTCATCAGAGTCCAGTATAAATATTTTAATAGATTGAAGTCATTGAAATCACTCCATTAACTTAATGTTAACAAGTTCTTAACAAGAACTTAACTTTAACAATTCCTTAACAATATCTAGACTGAATAAGGGTATGGGGAAACTTCCAGTGAAACATTATATCGTTACGATCTGTCTATTGGCCCTTGCGCTTAATGGTTGTAAACACATCGGTGGATCCATTCCTCTCAAGAAAGTACGAAGAAACGTGTCCGCCGATTCTAGCACTGCACTAGCCAGATCCATTGACGAAGTGTCAGACGCTCATCAGAAATCAGTGACTGATACCGGAGCGGACTTGCCAAAAACTATCGATCCCGCCCAACCAGAAGATAAAAATACTGATGACACCCTGGACACAACTAAGACCGTCACTCTAGGCAATCTAAGTATCGATGAATCAGGTCTACTTCATGGGGATGATGTCCATCACGACCTAGCTCCAACAGGACGATCATATTCCACCGGATCACCAAAGGGCATCATTCTACACAAGACAGCAGGAAATTCCTGCAATAGACGCAACAACACAGTATCCAACAAGGCGCCGCACCTTTACATCTGTCGTGACGGACGAATCATCGTTAATGGTTCCTTCAAAGAAGCTCGTACGGCTGCCGAACTAGGACACAATGATTGGTCACTTAATATTGAGTTTGAAGCTGCCTATGAGAAAGATAAAAGCGTCTGCGCTCAAAGAGGCGAGAAGACTCAAGGCGGTACCAGTGAAAAAAATGGCTGGGGAAACTGCTATCAGCAAATGACTACTGAACAAATCATTCAAGGACGACAAGTCATCGCTATGCTCTCTGACAAATACGACATTCCAACAACTCTAGCTCTGCCTGTAGAGAATGAGTTAGACTACATAGCCGATAGCACACGAGTTCTCAAAGATCAGTTTCCATCCGATCCAAACAACCCCAACAATTTAACCGCCAGTGAAATGAGTCGCGGCGTTTTACCTAGCAACTGGACCCGCTTTAGCAACGATAAGTATTACAGATACTATTCCAAGTCTCAGGGCCGATACATCTATCCGAATTGGAAAGACCACCACGATGACGGCCCATCATGGATGGAGCTTCGTGCCCTCGGCATCGCCGGCGACACCGCGCAACTTAGCTTGGCCAACGCAAGGCTTCCCGGAGCTGACCCACGTAAAGCCATCGCCGGAAACTTTCCTTCCAATAGCGCGGAACAAGGAAGCTAATTAAATAATTCGTCTGGTGAATCGGTGGCATTCCAGTCGATGCTTGAGTCATTGATCGCAGACAAATCGTAGATATCCAAAGAAAGAGAAAGCGCTGGCTCTATCGAATTTGTATAAAAGCTCTGCCAGCCCTTTGTTTCCTCAAATACAAATTCAATTTTCTTAAAATTAAAGTCCGAGTTTTTGGGCGAAATCATGAAATTTTGATAAGGCAAGCGGATGACCTTTCTAAAATACACCGCCTCCCCCCGAAACTTTGAAGCTTTCTGTGTGCGAAACAAATCCCCGACTGCAGAAGCAAGATAGCGCTCCAAAGTCCCATCAAGCAAAGGAACCGAAGTCCACTCTAGTTTTTCCACGGATCGCTTCCGGAGGAGAACTTCAGTTTTTGCGGAGCCTCCTATCCGAAGTTCAAATATAGAATTTCCCTCAAGCACCCAAAGCAAAAGTTGATCTTTCTTAAAGTATCCCGTCACACTCATCGACTTAGAATCGGCGGAGCTACCTGCCACGAGCTTCAGAGTCCCCTTTAGTCTCCACGACCGATCCAAATGAAGCTTTTGTTGAATTTCGCTATAGAACTGAGGCTGGGTGAGTTTTATGGCGCTGGGCGACGCAAAGCCCACCTGTGTGGAAATAACCGCTATAACACCCCAAATAAGCCGCCTCATTATCAAATCATACAGCCCAATTTGGAAGTCTGGCAAATACCTGGAAAAACCTAAGGGAATCTTGCGAAAACCCCTATGAAGCCTTAGAAATACCGCATGCTTAGCTCCACATCTGACAAACTCAAATTAGAAGTCATTGACCATTGCGCTGTCCTCACCATCGACAATCCGTCGGCAAACACCTGGGATATCGAAAGCCTCACAGCTTTACGAGATCTCGTCCTTGCTCTCAATGCAGACAAAAACATCTATTCACTGATTCTCACTGGAAACGGGCCAAAGTTTTTCTCTGCGGGCGCTGATTTAAAAATGTTCTCCGATGGCAACAAGGAACGTGCTCGAGACGTCGCAAGAATTTTCGGAGACGCGCTCGAAACTCTATCGCAATTCAACGGCGTGAGCATCGCGGCCATTAACGGCTATGCGATGGGTGGCGGCCTCGAGGCTGCGATGGCTTGCGACATTCGCATTGCAGAAGAGCAATCACAAATGGCTTTACCAGAAGCGACGGTGGGCTTGCTCCCTTGTGGAATGGGAACGCAAACCCTAGCTCACTACGTCGGCGAAGGTTGGGCCAAGCGCATGATCCTTTGCGGTGAGCGCATCAACGCCGTCACTGCTGAGAAAATCGGCCTCATTCAAGAGATCGTCCCCACCGGAAAAGCCAAAGACAGCGCGCTAGAGCTTGCGAGCAAAGTCGCAAAGCAAAGTCCTACATCAGTTCGTGTCTGCAAAGACCTCATTCAAATGGGGCGCACTCAAGCCCCTTTCCTTTCTCTGCCAAAAGAGCGCGAGGCCTTCGTCGATCTTTTCGATACCCTCGACCAAAAAGAAGGCGTGAATGCCTTCCTCGAAAAACGCACACCAGCCTGGAAAAACTCATAAGTCTAACTCTTAAGTCTAAGGAGCCCTATCTTGTCTGAATCTGCCGTAATTTTTGAATATAAGAAAAAT
>Ga0100402_1005639_pt1 | contig 12709 bp, 8 predicted proteins | sample CryGeyme20150102_FD_80419 | JGI IMG/M metagenome (GOLD analysis project Ga0100402, IMG submission 80419) | Groundwater microbial communities from Crystal Geyser aquifers in Utah, USA - Crystal Geyser metaG 2015-0102 | ecosystem: Environmental > Aquatic > Deep subsurface > Groundwater | place...
CTTGTTCGTTGCCAAACTTGTGTCCGGGACCTGGTTATAACCCTGTTATGCCGGCAACAGCCCCTTTTATCCAGCCCGCTCTGATTAATTCAGATCAAAAAGTTGCTTTTGGTAATTTTATCGTAGATGCTAAGACATCTTCTATTTTAATGGTTGTTAGAAGAGAAGAGCTCCCTAAAATCAAAACCCTTTTAAGGAGAATGGACGTTCCCAAAAGGATGGTTCAGCTCGATGTCCTCCTTGTAGAGAAAAAGCTACATGATAATAGGGAAATAGGATTTGAGATTCTCCAGTTGGGTACCAATGCCAGCGGGAAAAAAGAAACAGCTATTTCCTACCAAGCTCCAGACCCTAAGACAGGGAAATTCAACAATGGAATTTTCAGTTTTCTATTCTCCAGACCCAGCGGAAAGTTCCCGGCAGCCGATGTTAAATTTAACTTTTTAATGTCCCAAGAAGATGTTCGGATTAAAGCAAATCCTTCTGTTCTTGCGGTGAATCAAACTCCTGCCCTCATATCAATTGTTGAGGAGATTTCGATTAATAATGGGGCTTTTCCCTTTAACTCTCCGACAGGGACAACCATTATGGACTCTTACACAAGGGCCCAATATGGAATTACGATCAATTTAACACCGACGATTCATATTCCTGATCTAGATGATGAAGGCCCCGGTTTTATATCTTTGGAAACTGACGTTGAGTTTGATACGACTAAAATGATTTCTGAATTTAAAGATCGCCCCCCTGTAACTCGTCGCCACATTACAAACGAAGTGAGAGTGGCTGACGGGGAAACAATCATTTTAGGGGGGCTTAGGCAGGAAATTTCAGAGGACAGGAGGGAGAAAATCCCTTTCTTGGGAGATTTGCCCGGCATTGGGAAGTTATTTGGGACTTCTAGATCAAGAGATGTAAGTACCGAGATGTTTATCTTCATTACTCCTAAAATCATTAAAGACCCAGTAGATGATTTGCGGTGCATTCGAGATGAGGAGTATCGGAAAAGACCTGGAGATATTCCTGAGTTTCTCCTTTGCGTTGATAGAGCAAAGGCAGCAGAACGGAAGCGCCTTTTTCACCAGAGCTTTAAGCTCCTATTTGACATGTACTGATGATGGATGATAGATCTCTTGCTAAGCAGTTTGGCCTCCCGATTTTTGATGAGCTAAATTCCTTTGCTCTTGTTAGAGATCATGAGGCTATTATCCCCTATCTACTCGCTAAGCAAAAGCGGCTACTCCCTGTTGAGGAGACGGAAGAGGTTGTGACTGTAGCTGTTTCAGATCCTTTAGATGTAGAAGCGCTCGATGAGCTTCGCATTTTACTTAAAAAGGGAGTTTTCCCTATTTATTGTCCTCAACCCATTTTAGAACTTGCGATTGAAAGGTGTTATCACCAAAAGGAAGATGAGACCAAAAGGCTATTTACAGATTACGAAAGTGGAAGTGGTGTCTCTTTAGAAAAGGTGACTGATGAAGGGTATGATCTGCTCGAAAAAGAGCATCAAAACCCGGTCATTCGGATGGTCAATGCAATTTTAATTGAAGCTATTCAGCAAGGGGCCTCTGATATTCACTTTGAGCCTGTTCAGGAAGGGCTCATGATCCGCTATCGGATTGATGGTGTTTTACAAAGAAGGCATGTACCTCCCCGAGATTATCAAGCACAAATTCTCACTCGGATTAAAGTGATGAGTAAACTCGATATCGCTGAGCATAGACTTCCTCAAGATGGAAGAATCAAGTTGCGTCATGGAGGAAGGGAGATAGATTTTAGGGTAAGTACCCTCCCTATTTCTCACGGTGAGAGGATTGTTCTTAGAATTTTGGATAAAGGGAACGTTGTCTTAGGGCTCGATCGATTGGGCTTGGATGAGAATTCTTTAAAAACCCTTCGGAAGCTTATTCATATGCCGGAAGGGATTGTTCTAGTAACAGGTCCTACAGGAAGTGGAAAGACGACAACCCTTTATAGCGCTATTTCAGAGGTAAATGATTCAGAGACAAATATCATAACAATTGAAGACCCTGTTGAATATAAGATTGAAGGGATCTCTCAAATGAATGTCAATCCCCGGATTGAACTCGATTTCGCAAAAGGGCTAAGACATATTTTAAGGCAAGATCCAGATGTGATTATGATTGGGGAAATTCGAGATAGGGAAACTGCTGAAATCGCCATTCAAGCCTCTCTTACCGGTCACCTTGTCCTCAGCACTCTTCATACTAATGACGCCCCATCTGCCCTTACCCGGTTAACCGATATGGGAATTGAACCTTATCTACTCGCCTCTTCTATTTTAGGTGTTATTGCCCAAAGGCTCGTTCGGCAGATTTGTCCTGAATGTAAGGTCTCGTATACTCCATCAGAGGGTGAGATTGCCGATTTGGGTTTAAACTCCCCTTTGCCTCTTTATAAAGGGGCAGGGTGCGCCCACTGCTTTGACACCGGATATAAGGGAAGGCATGCCATTTATGAGCTTATGTCTGTTACTGCAAAAATTAAAGAACAGGTTTTGAGAAGTCAAGACGCTCAGGAGCTTCGAAGAGTTGCTGTTGCTGAGGGGATGAATACCCTATTTGAAAAAGGGGTAGATCTTGTTCTTAGAGGAATTACAACAAGCGGGGAACTATTTAGAGTCACTCGGATTGATCAAGGGGGGATTTAATGCCCCTTTTCGAATACGAGGCCCTTTCTGAAAGTGGGAAAAAGGTCAGTTCTACAATTGATGCCGATCATCTTGATGATGCAAAGCTAAAGCTTGTAAAGAGGCAAATTGTTGTCCTTAAAATACGATCTTTGAATGAAAAAAGACAAAAGATAACCCTTTCAAAAGTTGAAGTTTTGAACTTAACAAGAGAGATCGCTCGCCTTTTACAAGCAGGTCTCCCTCTTTATGAAACGCTTTCAGCTTTAGAGGAAAAATATCGAGGGCAAAAAGGGCACCATCTTTTACTTAATCTTTCTGATCTTGTTAAGGGGGGCTCTAGTTTTTCTGAGGCTTTAGCAAACTACCCCCAAACCTTTGATTTGCTTTACACCTCGATGATTGCAAATGCAGAAAAAACAGGGAGACTTAGTCAGACCCTTTCTGAACTTGCTGAACTTTTAGATCGGAGCCAACAGGTAAAAAAACAGCTTGTGTCAGCGCTTCTTTATCCGGCTCTGTTAAGTGGATTTTGTTTAGTCGTTCTCTCTTCGCTCCTTTTTTATGTAATCCCCTCATTAAAAGAACTTTTTGAAGGAAGAGATTTACACCCCTTCACCCAGATTGTGTTTGCTGCAAGTGACTTTGCTTGCAACTCGAAGATTTTTCTATTGGCCCTTTTTGGTGGATCTGTAGGATCTTTAGCCTTTATTTTGATTTCACCGAGATGGCGGTCAAAATTTTTTTCCCTCTTTCTACAGCTGCCATGGATTAAAACAATGATGGTTAAAGTTGCTTTCGTCCGTTTTTGTAGGGCTACTGCTACCTTACTTGAGGGGGGGGTTCCTCTGATTCAATCTTTTTCGCAAGCGCGTCTCGTGATGCGACACCCAATTTTAGAAATGGTGATAAAAAAAGGAGAAGAGAGAATTTCGGAAGGAGAGCCTATTTACCTTATTTTTAAGGATCATCCACTGATCCCCCCATTAATTCCTAGGATGGTTTCTATTGCGGAAGATGGGGGGAAGCTGCCATTTATGATGCAACAAATAGCTCAAGTATATGAGGACGAATTAGAGAGGAACCTCACCCACTTTGCCACTGTGGCTCAACCTGTTTTGCTTTTAATTTTAGGGGCTATTATTGGGTTTGTCCTTCTATCAGTTCTACTGCCACTGACAGATGTCAGCTCATTTGCACAAGGGTAAAATTCGGAGATACTATGAAAAAAAGAACACTAACGCTTCTAGAAATTATGATTGTGATTTTTTTAATCACCCTCATTACCGGCACTATTGGATATAGCATGAGAGGAACTCTCGATAAGGGAAGAGCTTTCAGAACCGAGCAAGGAAAAGAGCAGCTTCACGATATGTTACTTCTTTGCCTTTCCGAGCATCCCGGAAAAGGGGATGAGATCGCGAGAGATCCCGAAGGGTATTTGAGTGAGCAGGGACTTGCTAAAGATGCAGGAAATTTAATCTATGATGGCTGGAAAGAGAAATTTTCTATCGCAGCAACTGCAAATGGAAAAGATTTTATCATCAAGTCTGATTCTTATATAAAGTACAAGAATAGGCAAAATCGAAATGCTCCTACAAGTATAAGTGATGAAGACGAGGAGTAAAAAGGGATTTACTCTTCTTGAAATCATGATTGCATTTTTCCTGCTCACTCTTGCAGGTGGGGCAATCGGGATAAAAATGTATAGGGCTGTTGAGAAAAAAAAGTACACCTCAGAAATGGAGAGATTAGAATCTCGCTGCATGGCGTGTCATAAATTGGCTCTCGCAACTCAAACTGACTTTGTCGGGAGATTTAGTAAGAGAAAAAAAGGGTGGGTTTTTGAAACAGAGTGTGTTGAGGATTCATCTAAATCTTTTTCTCCAATAGAGCTTAATTTTTCTGAGCTTTTGCTAAATGGCAAAGCAGTAAAAAGAGAATTAGTAATCGATTTTTTCTCCAGCGGACAAATTGTTCCTAAAGGAACGTTATCTTTTAAGCACCCATCTATGCAAACTGTTTGGGAGACATCAAAAATTTTTCAAAGAGATGAGGGGGTAAAGTTAGGCCCCCTTCACCCAAATCAGTAACCTTATACCAATCGCAGCAAACAACTTCATATTTGAGCTGCGCCTGGTATTACTCTTGAGTTTTATCTCTCAATCGTCCCTTTCAGGCTCTGGGGCATAAATCCCCTTTTCCCAGTTTATTTCCCCATTTTCATTATTGATGCAGGAGAGAAAAAATGCAGATCCGTCTCTTGTCTTTGAAAGGATAAAAACTTCCCCTTCATCAACTTCATAGGAACAAATTTCTGTTTGAAAAGGGATTTCCCAGAGAAATTTTCCTTCTCTTGTGAGCTTTGAAAAATAGTCAATAGCAGGAAATGATGAAACTACATGAACAGTAGATTCATCCAACAGAAGGGGATCTAAGTCATAGCAGTAAGATGAGAGACCAATAAGGGTAAATAAAAATATTTTCATAGTGGGTGAATCCTTTTTTGTGGAGGAGTGTATCTGCCATTACTTTTTTTTTAAAACATATACCCAAGGTGATTCAAAAATTGGTTTTAGGCCGTGTTAAACAAACGCAATTTGCCGATCGCAATCGAACCTAGATTGCTAATATTGGTTCACTTGCGATCGACAAATTTCGAAAGTTTAACATCAGCCTAAAAACCAATTTTTGAATCACCTTGGGTATAGTTCGTATAGAGAGGGCTTGAGAAAATAATATTTTTACCCTAATCTCATCATTTCGATAATATAAAATGGTTTCTTACAATCCTTGAACATGAGAATACGTTATGAAAAAGATATTTTTCTTATTAATAGTAACGCTTTGTGGGGCCTCTCCACTAATCAGCGCTCAGCCAATGAGTCCATCAACCTATACTTCAAAACTCAAAGTGCGTCAGCCAAACTGGAGATTTGAGGTAACAAATACTTTCGCTAATGGGACCCCTCAGTGCATTACTTTTTATGAGCCGGTCATAGGTGGAGGCGAAAGAGCTGTAAAGCAGGTTTACTTTTTTGAAAACAGTCGGATCCAGTCTGAAATGGATGCTACTTCTGTGGCAGAGAACTCTCAGGGGGCAATAAATTGGAACAGTCATATCGTCCCCAATGGAATGAGGGTAGAGTTTTCTCCTCAAGGGATTTTGACAAAGGCTGCCACATATGTAGAGGGTGTTGCAGATGGAGAGTATAAAACATTTTACGCCAACGGCGCCATTCAAAGTGAGATGAATTACCATCAGGGAGAGTTAAGTGGAGCTGTGAAGTCTTTTTATGAAGATGGTTCGCTTAAAGAAGAAGCCTTTTATGAAAACGGAAAGCTAGAAAAAGATGTAGTTCAGTTTTATCCAAATGGGAATAAAGCAGCCCTCTTTCCCCATAGAGATGGAAAGTTAAATGGAGTTGCGACCAATTGGTTTGAATCAGGAGCCTTGAGCGCGAAAAGACAGTTTGTTAATGGGGCTCTTCATGGTGATGGTCAAAATCCAGCTATGATTGGGTATGATGAGAATCGCAATGTAGTCGAAGTGTTAGATTTTCGTAATGGAGAGCCTGTGGGTTTACATGTTCGTTATTACTCTGATGGAACAGAATCTTACCGGTTGAATTACAAAAATGGGAAAAAAGAAGGTCTTGAGCAGTTTTTTGCTGAGGATGGGACTGTTTTAGGAGAGGGATTTTTTAAAAATGGACTCCCTACAGGAAAACATTGGCGCATGCACCCAAATGGAGCACTTGCCTATCAGACTCTGTTTGATCAAAATGGAGCTCTTATTGAGCCAATTGAAGAATTTAATGAAGAAGGTCAAAAGGTGAGGGAACTCTTTACCATAGGGGATAAGATCAATGGTTCTTATTTCGAATGGTATGAAAACGGGCAGCTTAAAGTAGAATCTAACTTTGTTGATGGAGAATACGATGGGGAGCAAAAAGAGTATTATTCTGATGGGCAGTTAAAAGTACATACTCGCTACGTAAAGAATAAGCATGATGGGTTGCATCAAGAGTGGCACGAAAATGGGGTCCTTGCGAGAAAGGTGGAATTTTTAGGGGGCCTTAAAGATGGGCAGCTTGCCGAGTGGTATCCAAATGGAAATTGTAAATTGGATGGCTACTTTCAATTAGATGATCCAGATGGGATTCAGAGTGAGTGGTATGCAAATGGGCAACTAAAATCCAGAACGGAATACAGCATGGGCTTAAAACAAGGGTGGCAACGTGAATGGAATGATAAGGGAGCCCTTCTTGCAGAAGTTCTTTACGATAACGATAAGATACAAGGCTCTGCGATTTCATGGTGGGATGCCGATCAAATTAAGACAAGATTTCAATTTCAAGAAGGGAAAAAAGAAGGGGCCCATAAGTGGTTTTATGAAAACGGAACTCTTGAGCGTATTGCCCACTATAAAGAGGATCAGTTAGATGGGGAGCTCCTCTCATGGTTTGGTGATGGGTCTTTGAAATCTGTCCAGGTTTTTGCTCAAGGCAAGCCAGTTGGAGAGCATCGAACTTATTTTCCAAAGTCTAATCCATCTCAAAAAGATGAAGAGAGGCTGGCTCACTTTTTCCAATATGACGATGAGGGAAAACTTCATGGGGAAGAAAGAACTTACTACAAGGACGGAAAAGTTCAGGGCGTTTTAAGTTATGACCATGGAGTTTTAAATGGGAAAAAGGAGATGTTTGATGAGAAAGGAAATCTGATTGAACTAGCTACCTATGTACAAGGGAAACTGGATGGAAAGTTTTTTCAAAAGGGGCCGGACAACAGGGAAGTTGTTACTTATTACGTAGATAACTTAAAAAATGGGCCTCACCTTATTTTCTTCCCCCCAAATGAAAAAGGGGAAAAGGTTAAAGCCTTTGAAGCTTTTTATGAAAATGATCTCCTTGATGGATCTGTAGTAGAGTATTCAGAGCTTGGAGATAAAGTGGCAGAGACTCCATATATTCTAGGTCAAAAAGAGGGGCTTGTAAAAGTTTTTTCTGATGGGCGAGTAGCCGCAACTGTTGAGTTTAAAGAGGACCAAAAAAATGGTCTAACAGTGCAGTACTACCCCGGTGGAGCTATTTATCGAGAAACTTCCTATTTAAATAATAAAAAATCAGGAGACGAAGTCACCTATTACGAAAATGGGGAGATAGCCGCTTTGAGCGTCTTTGAAGATGATAAACTAAACGGACTTTCTCAAAACTGGAATAAAGAAGGTGTATTGGTCTTCGAAGGAGAATATCTAGATGGTATGCGTCATGGAATTTTTAATAAGTATTATGATGATGGAAGGCCCCATCTAGAGCAGAGCTTTGCTTATGACAAACTTGATGGTCAGAAGAAAAAGTATGATGAAGAAGGTCAGTGTACCGTTTCTAATTATGAGGCGGGAATTCTTGTAAGATAAATAGATTTTCTCTTCATTTTTGGGCGGGGTATATCTGATATGTCCCGCCCCTTTTTTTTGATTTGGTTTTTACTTTTGGTATTATACCAATCACAGTAAATAACTTCACATTTGAGCGCGTCAAAACGTCGAAAATCTTCGATCGCAAGTGGCATTGTATTGCATTAATACAATGCCACTTGCGATCAAAGATTTATCGACAGTTTTCACGCGCTCAAATGTGAAGTTATTTACTGCGATTGGTATTACATAGAACTTTTAATAAATGTAGAGAGAAGTGCAATCCCAAAACGTCTTGTATTTTTAAGTACAAGATTTGGGATTTGGTGGGCCTTATTAGGCTGTTTCGGGTCGTAGCGCTCTTCCAGAAATAGAACTCCATCTTTTTCCAAAACTTGAGAGACAAGTTCAAAAATCGATTCTATATGTAAGTCATATGGGGGGTCTAAATAAATAACATTAAACTTTTCTGATTGTTTAACCAGTTTTCCCAATGCTTTTTTTGCGGGCAGTGGAATGAGAGTTGTTTGATTGGCTACTTCTAAGGAACTAATATTGGCTTTTATAGACGAAAGGGCTTCTCTATTCGGTTCAATGAGTGTGATCTTTGAGGCGCCTCTACTTAAAGCTTCAAACCCCATAGCACCACTTCCGGCAAACGGATCGAGAAAGCGAGCATTTTCGATATCCCCTTGGCAGATATTAAAAACAGCTTCTCTCAGCATCCCCTGAGTGGGACGGGTGGAGGAGGTTTTTGGAGCTTGAAGAGCTCTCCCCTTAAATCTACCTGAAATAATGCGAAGACTCATCTGTAGGGTAGGTGCAAGTTAAAGGGTTCTAGGAGGTTCTTTGCTTCAGCAATGTGCTCGGGATTATTATCTATCGAGTAGGTTTGATAGAGTTTATAGGCTTGCTGAACAGCCCACTCTTGGCTAAGACTTTTACTTCCCTTTTTTGCATTTGCAAACGAGATTTTTTTCTTTATATTAAGCCATCTCCCCTTGAGGTTACCCTGAACAAAGAGGATAAAATCGTCTAAGGTATCTGTTTGTCCCATTACAACAAAAGGTTGGTCGAGATATAAGTTAGGAGCGTCAAAGGGGAGGAGCGAAGCGCCACAATCTGAAGAGCTATTAATGGCAACGCAAGAGATGTTTTTTGCCACTGGGGTGTTTATAGATTTCATCAGTTTGAGTAACTTCCTCTTGAGACCTCTATTTGTAGAAGAAAAGATACACTTTCCTTTGTTTAAGATGCTCGCTGCCTCAAGTAAAGAGGCATGGTTATCATGATTCATTGCAAGAGCATAGAGGTTAACTTTGCCTCTATTGTATTCAGTCCAATCATTTAAAAGGGCTCTTTGGGCCCCTTTTTTTCCTAATGTCTCTGAATCAGTTAAGAGGATAGCTGTATAAACTTCGTCAACAGGAACTGAACCTGGAACTGTCAAAAAGAGGGGTTTATATAAATCGCTTGAGGAAAAAAAGCTTCCTAGGTGGATTTTATCTAAAAATTGCTCTGCTTGAGCTAGTGTTTTTTTTGTAGGGGAAACGGCTTGAGGGGCCATTTTTTCCATTTTGCTATCAAAGGCGACAATATTAAAAGTGTCTTCAGGTGAAAGTTCTTGAAGAGCTTTTCGAATTGCAGATTTTGTTGTATGGAGCCTTTCCTGTTGAATAGAGTTTCCTTTATCTATTAGGAAAATAAAGTGCTGATTCATCTTTTCAAGGTTAAGATACGGTTTAGGGACCAAAGTGAGGGCAAAAATATATTTTCCATCTTCTTGCTCTACTAACTCTAACTCTGTTTCAAATGAATCTGAGTAGGAGGAAGTTTCAAGCTCATCTAAAGAAGGCAACTTGGGTAAGTCTATTGTCGGAAGTGGAGGGGTGATTTTACCAATCGTCCCAGTTTCTACAAGTTGTCCACTTACTTCTTCCGTTTGAAATGAAAAGTGATTGACTACTTCCTGATCAACTCTTGGTATTTGAGGGGTGAGAGTGATCGGCGTCTCAAGATGAGTAGGAACTGTAGCTACCCTTTCCTGTTGAATGGGGTATTGAATTTCTAAATCGGTTGGCAGGTACTCGAGCAGATTAAAAGAGGAAGCAGGGAGAGGAAACGAGGGGGGATGGGGATGAGAAATCAAGAACTGATCTGTTGCAAAAGATACTTTAAATGGGGCTAAAGGAGAACTTTCAAGCTCGAAGGGATGGACAGCGGTAGCTAACTTTATGGTGAGAGGCTCTTTTTCAGTTTTGAACATTTTTAGAGGGGCATTTTCTTTGTTTTTCGAAAGGGGCTCAGCAAATGCTACTTGGAGAATTTGATCTCTATCTGTTTTTTCTACCTGCTCAAGCCAGTTAGAGCTTGGAGATTTATTTGAAGAGTATACCCAAAAACCAAAGCTCTGCAGCAAGCAAAAAGCTGAGATATGGAGTAGGGTTGATGCTGTAACGCAACCTGAAAAAATCTTTCGATGTTTGAGTGTCATTCAAAGTCAGCTAATAACATACGGGCTCTCTCTAGTAAAGGAGCTGTTGTAGATTCCTCTACAATTTTAACCAAAATCTCTTTTGCATCTGGGGTTAAGTTTATCGAATTTTGTCCTTTTAAGAGGGCAATTTCAGCATCAATAAATTGCATATATTCCTGATAAATTTGATCTTTATCTGGGAAATTTGCCCGAGCAAGATGGTAATCTTTAGAAAGCAGATCGTCTTGACTTTCAAAGTCAGTTTTTATTTTTTCTAAAAGAGAAAGTTTTTTGTCTAAATCAGAGGGAGCCATCCATTCGACGTAATCAAGGGCAGCTTCCAGATGAATCGGTTCATTTACAATTGTTTTTTGGATAATTAGATTTTTAAGTTGTAGAGCAATTTCTTCTCTATCAATGTTAGGGAGCTTTTCCTTGAGTCTCGCTCCTTCGAGGCATGCAGTGGCTGCCGGGAGGGATCTTAAGGATCTGCTACTCTTAAGAATTTGATCAAATAGGGTGGACGCTTTCTCTAATTCACTATTTTCTGCATAACATTTAGCGAGCAAAAGGAGAGCCTCATCAGATGGATTTTCTAGAGCGCTTAATAGCTCTATAGTTTTGCTCTTCTCATCCCGGATTGCATAAAGATCTGCTAATTGAAAGCAAAGGTGTTCTTCATCCTTTCCCTTAAGACGCTCAAGAAGATTTACTGCTTTTTCAGAAAAAGTGGGGGCTCCCTCTTTTGCCTTATGATAAAAGAGCTCTGCCAGGAAGAAGAGATTCTGTTCTTGAATGTCCCCCTTTTTTTCAAAGGCAATATAGAGGTGCTCTGCTGCTTTTTCCTTAGAATTTAAGGTGAGATATGCATTGAAAAGGGCGGTGTGAATGGTAGCTTCTTCTATTAAATTAGCGCCTCGAAGAAGAGCTTTTTCAGCTATTTCACAAAATAGAGGGAGATCTTTAGCCCCTTCTTTGTAGCAGAGGGCTAAAAGGAGCTCTCCATTTGGAGAGGATAAATTTTGTAGAGTCTTTATGGCTTTATCAAAATGACCCATTTCAAAGTTTGTTTTTGCGTGGAGAAACTGCCACTGCTCTAACTCAGAAGAAGAGAACATCCCTGCTAAATCTGGATTTGTGATCGCTTCTAAATCGGTGGTGAGTTGGCCGTTAAAGTGGGGATCGCTCATAGCAAGTTCAGCATCTGAGGAAATGAGGTAGCGCCAGGCAAAAGGGGCTAACTCATGATTAGGGGTCCCTTGTATTAAAGAGCGTGCTCTGCTGTTGCAGCTCCCCCATAATCCTTCGTGGTAATCAAGGTGGAGAAGCTCAAAAATAGCCTGTGAGTTTTGCCCGAATTCCGGAAACTGGGAAAGAATTTGCTCTAGTTGCAGGCGAGCCTCAGGGATCCTCTCTAATTTTTTGAGCACTTGGGCGCGAGTAAAATAGGCTTTAGGAATTTCTACATCTTGCGGGTTTAGGGAGGCTAATTTCTCAATTGATTCATCCATTGCGTTGATGTCATTACACTGATAGGAGGCTTCAATGAGGGTGAGAAGGGTTGCCCGAAGGGTGTCTGATGCGGGACTCATTTTTAAATATGTCTTTAATTCGTAAATGGCCTCATCATATTTCTTTAAATGAAGGAGACTTTGTCCAAGGAAGAGGTGGGCCGCTTCAACTTTAGATGAGGGAAATTGATCAATGGCCATCTTAGACACTTTTTCATATTCGGCGAGTTCAAAAAGGAGAACAAACTGATTGTAAAGAGCCTCTTGGGATTTTTTGCCTTCCAGTTTTGCAATGTCTTCAAACGACTTTATGGCAGATAGTTTATCGTACTCAGACTCGATGAGGGCTGCTTGAAATAGCATATCTTCATGAGATTCAGGAGATTTTTTAGCAAGATTTCTATAGATTTGGGCAGCCTTTGGGGACTCTTTTAGTACGTGGCAAAGGTGAGCATACCCTTCAGCTAGGTCGTCAGAAAGGGGGCTTTCAGAAAGGATGTCAAAATGGGGTTTTGCCCTTTCTGCTAATTCGCGCTCAAGTTCAGGATTGTTAGAGGCATTAAGGCACTGATGGTAGAGTGCAATGGAGAGGAAGTAGGTCACCTTTAGATCGCTCTTTTCCTCAAGAAAAGTTTCACATTCTTGGGCAA
>Ga0100402_1005645_pt1 | contig 12702 bp, 19 predicted proteins | sample CryGeyme20150102_FD_80419 | JGI IMG/M metagenome (GOLD analysis project Ga0100402, IMG submission 80419) | Groundwater microbial communities from Crystal Geyser aquifers in Utah, USA - Crystal Geyser metaG 2015-0102 | ecosystem: Environmental > Aquatic > Deep subsurface > Groundwater | place...
CCAAAAAGTAATGGATAAGAGGTTCTAGAGCCGATAGAGCAGAAAAGAAGATGTGTAGTTCATCAAGGAAATTGAGTTCAAATTGGCAGAGAAGGAGAGGGAGGCTCACCAGCTTTACAGCCACTTGAAATACTTCCAGATGGAGAAGGAAAACAACGATAAAATATACACCAGAATTTTCACCTTCAGCCGCTAAAAGGTACCGCTTCACATATACAGAAAGGAGGCTCTTGCAGGCCTGACAGAGATATTTACTCTATTTTCAAGCAATCCAACACAACAGACATGCGTCACATGCTGAAGATCACTCGCAGGGATTCCAAGGATCAAAGAAAATGATATTTAATAATATGGGCAAAGTCACTAGGCTATAGTGAATCAATTATATCAAGGAATATAAAATATTGTAAATTAAGAATATGATCACCTTCTGCGGTAACTGAGCTTTTGCGAAGAGGTATTGACTGAGCTTTTGTTCAAGATAGAATACCCTTAATTTGAGTGACCTATTTCTGTGACTATTCTTCTCTTTCGCTCACTTGGGTACAACTGTCGCACAATATTGGACTTGTTGTAGCTTTTTTGTCGGATTCTTTGTACATGTGGGTGTGCTCGTTTCATCAATGCAGAGTCCTCTTCCTTTTCTTTCCGGATTGCTGCTTTTAATTATCCGTAGTAACGCTATAGAAAACTACCTCATGAAAAATGTACCTGATTTTTCGTTCTCTTTGTTTCATTTGCCAACTCAGATTTTGGAAAATTGACTTTTGTCTTTCAAGTTATGCTACTAGTTTGTCTCCCTCGGTTTTGACTCGCTTGGTTCGGTGAGGTTATGACATGGGCTACATAGCAAATAATTGAATATGTAAAATTAAAATCTCAAAAGCCGAATCATAAACTGAAGCAAAGACAAGACTTCAGCTATTTCGGCCTAATTTCTTTTTTTTGAGAGCAATCGAATTCGGTCTTGATTTTTCGGGTTGTCTCACTCGAACTCCTTGAAAACTATCTCTCGTGGCAGAGATAGAAGTAAGTGAAGCCTGTGAGCTCTACCTTCTGTGTGGGATCAAGGCTGGGATAGTCACTATATGCCCTGCTATTCTTCTTGCATGCATATAGCTCCCATTTCTCGCTTGAAGGATTGAGGTGAGCTCCGAACATAAGGTTGTATTCATCAAGAGCCTGATGGATAAGTTCGTTGACGGTGTGCTAGGTGAGGGGAAGGGTCAGCGAGGTCCTTTTGAACTAATGTTCTATGAAGACCGTGATGGTGGAATGGCCGTGGGAGACAGATTTCGAGCCTTTGAGCAGAGAATTTTTTGTTTGGGAAGTGGTTTGGGAGTCGAAGTGCTTCATCTGATAAATAATTTTGAACGGGAACAGCTTTTAATGTAATTTTTATTCTTCAAATCACAGTTAAGGCTATAGCATGCTAAACAAGATCATCCAACGCTAATTGCAAAATTAACAGGTATTTTCTACCCCTCAAATCCGTATTAACCCTCATCAGGAATCATCTCCGATTCTTCCTTCCTTCCAAGATTGCTCTATGGTTGAGCGAAATCAGGGACCATGAATGGCTCTTCCTGTTTATTCTCTTCCTCGTTTTTATCGATCACCACAATTTCTGAGTAAATATATGGGGTACATCTATCGCGTTCATCGTTCTAATGACCTGGGCTTTTTTATTCATATTTTTCATGATAGTACTCCTCTTTATAGGGTGTATGCTCTTATTGTTTATTCTTATCCTCCACCAATTGTTCTAACTTAGGCTCTTCATTCATGCCCTAGACATTGTTTTCACCATTTTTGACGGCCACGTCAGTTCTAGGATGATTTCTATCTGGACTCTAGACCTACTCTTGTGGCGATTTGGCCTAGAGAGGTTTCTTGTTGCCTCCACCTACGCATCCTCCCATGATTCTTATATTTGAATGATATAATAACTGTTATAGCATAGCATCTGCACTCATTATCGTCTGATGAAATATCAACTGTCGAATTCCGATCAATTACGACAAATATACAAAGTGAAGGGCTAGTCATCAACTCTACCCTCTTCATGGATGATTATGTTTTAGGGAATAGAGCTGGTCAGAGGAAGAAAGGGTTTCTTGACCGCTTTGAGAATTTGGTCAGATTCCTGAGCAACTGCTTTCATTAGATAGGAAGCTTAAGTTCCAATCTTGTAGTAAATAGTTATGTCGTCGGTGAGCAAAATCTCCCCTTTTTTCTTTAATTTTTGAATTCTAGAAATCAACTATCTGGTATAGCCTTTAACTTTCAAATTCTCATTTTGTCTGGTATCCAGCAGCACTCTATATCAATCCACAAGTACACTATTTTCTAGCCTCCGATGACCTCATATTATTGGACGTTTGCTGTTATGAATTTTTATAAAACAAGAATTTAGTCCTAAATTGAAAAAAAACGTACAGTCGAAATTTTATGGTCGGCGATGGTCATTACTTTAGCTTATCTGAATTCTCGAATTTGTTTAGGAGTAAGCTCATTGATAGCTTTTCTAATATCTTTGAAGGCTTTATTTCCTTTGAATTTAGGCCCTAAGACAGGTAAATTTGGTAAGGCTTCAAGCGTGATGTATCGGTCAATTTTAGTTTAGATCTTGATCTATGCAACATTGACTTCTTGATAGATGTAGGGTAGAAACTACTTGATCTATTAGATTAATTTTTCATTGCTGTTGATTATGGTGAGAGTGCTAATTGGATTCTTCAATGAAATTTGCTTCATTTATCGCAATTTTCGACCAGCCTCAATGATCGAGATAGCTTTCCCCATATTATCAGATATCTCTTCATTTAAGAGCTACTCGTTCACTTTAGCTATCAATAAGTGATGAATGGAAGTTTGATTCAAAGGGCTGTCTTGCCCGAAAACCAGTTTTATATTTTGATACATGTGCTCGGTCAAAAAGGGAACATGTGGGCTCATCAACACATTGACGTTATGAAGCACATGTAGCAACACTTGCATACTCAGTTAACTTTGTTCCTATCCTTTTTAACCTTTCATTCTCAGGCGGTTCAGTCGAACATACCAGTTTGTCAATTGATCCAAAAAGTAAATGAGTTTAGGGACGACATTGTACAGTTTATACGCTGCCATTTCTGTTCTCACATTTTGAATAAGGATTTGCAGACCTGAAAGTACCCATTTGTCCACAGGAGCTAACTTGTTATAGTAATGCTAAACTGGTCGATAAATAAAATTGCGTAAGGAGGACTGCTAATATGCCGAAAGGTGATGAATAAGAAATCTGTAGGCGTTGTACCAAGGCAAAAAGACATCTTTGATCACTCCACGAACTCCTTCTTTGGAGAAATTTAAATTATCTGCTCTCACCAAAGGAGAGTTAATGAGGTATAGACGAACGGCATCTGCACCGAATTAACTGCATATCTCGAGAGGGTCAGGATAATTTTTTAACCTTTTTGACATTTTTTTGCCATCTTCGGTGAGGACCAATCCATTCACAATTAAATTTTTGTAAGGATTTGTATTCTTGATGCCAGTAGATATAACATTTAGAGTATAGAACCATCCTCGAGTTTGGTCAATTCCCTCGCCAATGAAATCAGCTGGAAAAATCTTAGAAAATTGTTCCTCTGATGTTGAGAAAGGATAGTGAGATTGGGCAAAAGGCATAGACCCACTTTAGAACCAACAGTCGAACACCTCTTCAATCCTTCTCAGTTTACCTTTTCCTCTTCTGCTCTCGATTTTCAAATGATCTATATTTTCTCTGTGCAAATCGCTGACCTTGATTCCAGTTTACCTTTCCAACTCTTCGATAGATCCGATACAGACAATTTACTATCCATCCTCGGAAACCCACAGAGGAATAGGATTTCCCCAGAAACGGCTTCTCGAAAAGCACCAATCTTTAGCATCTCTCAACCAATTATCAAATTTTTTTTCCTGAATACTCTTTGGTACCCAGTATGCTTTTTGATTATTTTTTACTAGATCATCCTTTATTGAGGTGACTTTTACGAACCATGAACTTACAGCTTTGTAAATTAAGGGAGTATCGCTTCTCCAGCAAAAAGGGTAATTGTGCCTGATCATTCCATGCTTAGTCACCCTCTTGCGTTATTTTAGATCTTTGATTATCATAGCATCTGCTGTTTTTATATATTGGCCTTCAAATTGAGGTACTTCCTTTGTGAAACGACCGTTGTCATCTAGAGGAACAGGAGGATCATCGGCAGAGATCAGTCCCTTCTCGACGCATATTTTGTAATCGTCCTAGCCAAATCCAGGAGCGCAGTGCACTACACCTGTTCCATCAGAATCAGTAACAAAAGGAGCAGCAATTACTTTAAAGCATCCATTTTTGCTTCTCTCTGAGAAAAAGTCATACAAGGGCTCATATTCAACACCTTCTAGATCTATTCCTTTCAGTTTGGCTAAAATTTCATATTTTTCTTTGCCAAAATAGTGAGTGAGCCTTGTTTCTCCCATGATATAGATCTCGTCTTTCTTGACATCTTTTACCTTAAGATAGGTGAATTATGGGTGGACAGCTAGAGCAAGATTAGAAGGCAGAGTCCAAGGGGTAGTTGTCCATGCCAGAAATTTGACGTTTGGTTCATTTTTCAAAGGAAAAGTTACATAGAGTGAAGGATCATCAACTTCCTTGTAATTTTGCTGTACCTCGAAATTTGACAACACCGTACAGCAAGCATTGGAGTAAGGCATGATCCTTCTGCTTCTATAAATGAGTCCTCTCTCAAAAAGACACTTGAAGACATACCAGACGGACTCCATAAATTTAGTATCCATAGTTTTGTAGTCATTTTGAAAATCTATCCATCTGCCGAATCGAGTCACCACTTTCTACCATTCGCCAGAATACCTCATTACTATACTGCGACAAGCGTTGTTATAATTTTCAATGCCCATATCTATTGTTTGCTTCTTGTTTGTTATCTTGAGCTCCTTGTCTATCTCGTACTCAACAGGGAGACCATGACAGTCCCAGCCAAACCGGCGCTAAACATGATGGCCGGTCATGGAGGCATACCTACACACTACATCTTTGATGGTTCCGGCTGCGATGTGGCCATAGTGAGGTGTGCCAGTGGCAAAGGGAGGACCATCGTAGAAAGTATAAGATGGAAGGTGTTTGGTCTTTCGTAGTTGTTATTTGAATGCATCGACTTACTTCCAATATTAAAGGATGGCCTCTTCTTCCTGAGGGAAAGATATTTTTTATGGAGCTGTGTGAAAGCATGTCTACGCAATTTGAATGCTGTATTATTAAGAAGAAATGGTTTGGCTTGACAGAAAGGCGAAATGAATCTTAACAACCACATTTAATTATTAATGATATCTATATCAAGATAAATTAAACGATCAACGTTTGGGAGGAGTAAAGCCCAATTGTCGAAGTCTGTTCTCCTAACTGTTTTGACCCCTTCTGCCGAATTCCTAAATCGACATCCAGCGATCTTTTCCTCCAGCTGAGTTGAGTATCTTAGGGACCAGTTATTTGTTTTTCATCATGTGGATGATGGCTGACTTGTTACTGCTGTTGCCATAATCCGAACAAGAAAAAACAGTGATTATTGACTCTCTGGGCTAAAATCCTTAAAATAGAGGCTCGTGACTTCTGACGATGGTCATCAGATCATTTTCTGCGCAAAAAATGTTGGCTCTGTCCTATGAAAATTTGTTATTCTAAATATAGTGACAATAATACTGTTTTGCCTCGGAAGTAGTCATGCTCGTAGTTTGGCGTGAACTCCTGCTCACCTGGTCGGCAGGGGTCACTCCACAGAAGTTCATAGACTATCTTTTCGGTTCTAGTTTTTGGTTCGTGATTTATTTTCAGAGGCTTTTCAATCTTGTCCAACTAATATATCGATTTGAGCGTATGTCCTATTCCACCATGTGCACAAAAGATGGTGTCTTAGAGAATGGCAGCGATGGGTAGCTTGTCAAAGAGTTTATTGACTCTACTGAAAAATGAATACTGATCATCAATATTTTCTTTAAGTTTAAGAGCACATTCATCTCCAAAACCCATGTGCTTATTGATTTGCCTGTCTTCATGTCCTCCTCTCAGAAGAATAATATTTTCGGGATACTTGACTTTGAGGGAGAATAAAAGTAGCAAAGTTTAAATACTTTTATTTCCTCGATCGACGTAGTCTCCTAAAAAAAGATAGTTGGTGCACTCTATATCTCCGAGAGGGGGCTCATCTACTGGGGCTCCAAATGCTTCGAAAAATCGATTGATTTCATGAAGCTGGCCATGAATATCACCGAATATTTTGACGGGTGCTCTCAGCTAAATAAATTAATGTTTACTCTCACAAAAAGAGGCTCTTAGTCGAGGATTTTTTCGATTTCCTTGAGAAGTTCGTTAATATACTCGTTGGGGATGGGATATGTCATGGAAGCGTTAGGTTTAAGAAGTAAGTGATTCAAGAAAAATCGATGAATTTTTTCAACATGCTCTCTCGAGTTCAACAAAGCTGTTGTTCCTGTCAACTTTCTGTGCTCCATTGGCAAAATGTCAATATTAATCTTTTTGATATCTGGTTCTTCATTGAAGTTAGCGACTATTGCCTCAGGACATAGACGAATTGATTTGTTGGTATGGATGTTGCGCCTGACGACAATTTCGGGTTCTATGTCCATTCTTTAAGAAGGACGACGGGCTTGATGAGTCAGAGATTGGCGATGAGCCTCCTCATGTCTGCGCTCTTCTTGATGATCTCTTGAACCCCGAAGTCGAGGGTTGCTCTGATGACTCACTGTGAAGACATCTTTGCCAAGCTCAAAGGCCAATCCTTTGAACAGAGCTGGTTGAGAGTGGAAGAATTTATTAAGATCGATTCTGAGGATGGAAGACGTGGGAACATTGGGTGCCTCTTGATCGAATCCTCCATGGATGAAGATATTGTGCTCGATCATGAAACTGATATGTCTGAACCGATCAATGTTCGGCAGTTTGTACCAATCCGAAGAGTCAGTATCGTAGATGTCTAGAGGCATTGATTATCCTACTTGATTGCTCCTGCCACCAATGATCAGGAGTAAAGTGCCGACAAACATACTTTTATGCTGGTATCTTTAGTTAGGTTTTGAGTTATTACGGTAGGGAGCTTTCATCCAATCCAAACGACCATCTCTATGCTTTCTCAGGCCCCAAGTATCGTTGAGTGGTGTTCCGTCTTGGCCTCGACCACCGAAAATCACCATCATACCACTAGCAGTTCCTGTGCGGCAGATACTTGCAGCATGATACACTCGAGGAGGAGGGTTTTCGAGTCCTGTGTTTACCTTCTACCAAATGCATGCACCAGTAACATCGATTTTCCAGATGTCTCCTACAGCCTCTGAGCCTGTATTTCCTCCATAAATAACGACGAAAGGCTTTAAGTATGCCATCACGTGACCATAGCGAGCTCCAGGGGTTGTCCCCTTACAGTTTTTGATTTCCCAGTATGCTCTGTCGCTGAGCGTAAGGAAATCCAGTTGATATAGGTGATCGTCGGCAAGCTATCCGCCTCCAAGAGCACCTCCGAACACATAGAAAAAGTGGTCAACAGATAGAGAACTATGTGCTGCGCGATTGGTTGGAGGCATTCCATGATTTTAGAGCTTTTTCCATTTAAGAGTGCTATAGTCGCAGAGAAAGGTGTCACCAGTGATGATGTATTTACCTGAATGTGATGCAAGATACCTGTATCTCCAACGGCTCCACCGAAAAGGATAGCTTTGTCCTTGCCAATGGGGGTGATGGTGTGTCCGAAGCGAGCTGATGGATTGTCCCCTTTGAATTCGACTTTCTCCATTATATATCAAATGCAACATTTTCAAAAGTCATAGAAAAATATATAAAACTCAGTCAGTCCACGACTATGCTATATTTTTCAATTATTGAAGGAGTTTTGTTGATTCTTGTCTTTAGCTACCTCCTTAAACGAGCTTAGGTGTCAAAAGTGCTGAAAAGGTGGGTTGTTTCGTGCTTTAAATTGCTCCATGCTGAGTCTTTGTAGGCTGTTTTGGAGACGGTCAAACGTTCGGAAATTCCTTATTAGATGAAAAAATACTTCTGTAGGAACTTTCCTAGAGTTAAGATGCAGAAAGCTCCTGCTTTGGCATATTTTTGTTGTGAGCTTTTGGTCTGAGCGGTGAAGGACTGGGACTGACGCTTCTCGATCTGTTGGCAGCTTTAGGTCTAGGATCATAGCTTTAACTAATATTTTTTCTATGATTAAAGGTTGAACTTTTGTTATTCTGATCCTTGATTATATTTGATCGATACTGCCAACGATTATGTGTTTCTTGCTATTGCTCCCTACATTCTTGATACTTGGTCTGAGGCAAACTCCAAGACTATGTTCTTTTTTGGCTATTCACATCATACTAGCTCATCAATTTTTATTTTTGTTTTGTATGTTCTTCATTGATCTACATTCTTTGGCTATTGAATTCTTGGGAAATATAGGTTTGTTCTTTATTCAGTTCCTTAGATATCCTATTCAACCGACTTTATTTCAAGTAGCTCTTGAGTTCCATTTCTCTCAGCATTTGTTGATACTGAAGTTAACTTTCCAGCAAAAACTGAGACTGTCTCTACCACTATATTCTGCTTGTGCTACGCAATAAATCAGCGATTCGTATCTATCTTTCCATAATTTAGGCTTCATAGTTTTTTGATCTTGGTCTACAATGGATCTCATAGTATCTCTCCAGTTCGGCCTGTTCTCTGAGTAGTGATTAGTGATGCAAGTCTGTGAGTTCAGCTTGAAGAGGAGGTCGGACATTGGAAGTATAGCGTCGATGGGGCCGATGGCTGTAAAGTTGCATCATCGATATAATCAACGAATACAATCGGATAAGTTAAGTATAATTATAAGGAATCAAAATCACTATTGCTCAGGCTGTGGCTACTTCAGGATCTTATAGCAGTGATAGTGCATCAGGACATAGTTATGCATCTACCCTTTTTTGTTGAACAAAGGTTCGGATTCGTTGATGATTTCGTCTTTTTCGTTTCTCATCTGACCTGGAAGGACAGGAATCATTTTCTGGAGGCCAACTCTGATGGCATTGAGGAAAATCCATTGGTCGTTTTTGAACTTATATTTTATTGATTATTTGCAAAAGTGACACTCTTTGCCAGCATTATTGTGATCCTTTTCTGTGAAAGGTAGCTAAAAAGTGTCATAAGTAAGATCATCGGTCTAGCTCCACTAGCTGGCATTCTGGAGCATGTTGGCTTTAGGTGCTCCTTTTTTTGAGTGTCTCTCCTTCTACTTAAACTCATTGAGTCTTGCAGTGATGTGGTTCACTTGATGCTCGTTTCTGTTGCTTTCCTGGGAGAACTTTTGGCCGCACTCTTTGCACTCGTATGGATTCAGATTGTTCAGCATGCTTAACATGGATCTAATTGTGTTCAGGCTCTAGACTGTTTCCACAGTCTTATTCGGGATGGTCTGAAATCTAACACTTTCTTCTGAAACTCGAACTTTCTTAGTTCTGAACTCCTAAGTGCCAATGTCTTCGTCGATGGTCTCAGCCGAGAAATCTCTGACCCTTTTGACCTCTTCAGGCAGTTGTTTTCCAACCGAGTCATTCTTTTCGGAGCTGACTTCAAGCCGAAACATGACCTACTCTATATCACTATCATCAATACTCATGTGATGCATCTTATCAACCAAAGAGGCAGGAAGGCAATGAATGGGTGTCGTATCACCCTTAGGACGGTTAAGTTGGGCATATTGAGGCAGGTAGTATGCAATTTGCTCGGGAGACAATTTGACATGATTTTTATAATATTGAGCTATATGTTATATGGCATCAGACTAGTGAATTTCGTCGAGATCTACTCCTGTTTGTCTGAATATTACTGTCCTGAGGTCTATGTAGAGCTGAGGATGTAGCTTGGGCATCCACATTTTTCTGAATACTTTTGCTCTCAACAGTTTTGATCTTAATTGCTGGTAAAAGAGAGATCGAAAGACTTAGCTATAGATCTAGACTAAACAATTATTGATGGTTCTGCTGTAGTTACAGTCGCAGAGGAGGAAGTTGATGAGGTCAAGGGTAAGATCAACTTCAGGGGTGACTTTCATGTTGGCTACGTAGTATCTCAGGTAATCTACAATTTTATGGGGAGGGATTTGGTTCTTCAAGGCTAGCATCAGTTCTGCCACCTTACCAACTCCTCTCTTCTCCATCTCGCGAAAGTTCTTGCTCAAAGCATGTGCGTTCCAGTCTCTTTCCATCTCGTTATCAAATAATAATTATAGCAAAGAGAGGGTATTATTGTTAACTTGGGCTTGTTTTTAAAAATAAACTATTTTTGGCAATTTTCATTGTTAACACATTCTTTCAACCTGCCATCACAGTCAAAAAGACGAGAGATCACACATCATAAAATATCATTTCAGTTCGGTATAATTCTCCTCAACTGTACGTACTTCTTTCTTTCTTGTCAGATACAGGCCTTTGATCACTGCGTACCCAACTATGAAAACGAACCAACATAGATAGATCCAACAAGTGATCTGCTTGAACATTTCCAACTAGATGCAAACTGATGACTATCCCCAAATCAGCTCGAACAGACCATAAATGGTGGCGATGAAATGGTACAAGAGGCCGCTGATGAATATGGTTAGTGTGTTGAGAGTCAGACATACTTCACCACAAGGAATGACTTTGTTGATCAGATAGTCCAATATCCCGACCATATAGAGAATCGATAGCAAAGCTGTGCCTCCGCAGACAATCATCGACCCGTAGTAGATGAAGTGCAGGTAGTTGAGGTTGCCAGGGTCGGTGCATTCACTATTATCGTAAAGCTGTTTGGCCACGTAGGCGACTATAAACACTCCCAAGTTGTTCATCTGCGCGGGTATGCTAAAAGGATCGATCAGCTGTTGGACGGGTCCCTGATGTTTGGGCATAAGATTTGTTCAATTTTTATAATTCACTTAAGGTGAGTTAATATAAAGTTTATGCAACCTGTTCGTTTCAGCTACAAGAAGTAGCCCCAGCAACTTGTCAAAAGGATAGCCAGCAGCGATCACTTCATTAAGAGCACTAACATACTCAGGATCAATTATTGCTAGCCTTATCGGTTCACGGCACATACACAGGAGTTAAAGTAGGTTAAGGAAGATCGTAAGGAGGAAGTCAAACCAAGTTTGAATAGCAGTATGCGAGAATCGAGGAGGTCTCAGAAGATGAGTGTGGTGAGTAAGGAACTTAGGGATAGCTAGAAATTACACCAAAGTTCAATACTTTCAGATGGACACAATAGCAGAGATTAATATAATTTACCTTTCAATCAAACAAATTCTGTTCTTTTGGATGCCAATGAAAAAGGGGAGGTTCCTCAAGTTCAGTCTTCCCGCGTAAGTAGTTAGCCTATCGTTGATTCTGTCTCCTGCAACATATTCAATTGCTAGGATCCAAAATAAAGGCAGTAGGTCCCTGAGCTTGTTTTTAAAGCTAGGTAATCGAATACTAGTAACAGAAGCGACCGAAACTCAAGCTCTAAAAGGTAATCTAAAATTATGATTTTGAGCAAAGCTGAGCTTTAGAAAGAACCCTCAGATAATTTTTGTGCGTTTCCTGAAAATTAACTATCCTCCAAAACAAATAGCATACAAAGTCAAAAGAAAGCCAGAACCAAAAAGCTAATTAATGAATCTGAATAAACTTTAGATGAAGTGGACATTCCTTTAGCAGTAGCAAATAACTGGAGAAAGATATTGGCTTCTGAAGCATATGCCGAAAACACTACAATCGCGATTGCTTCATTTGTGATAGCCCAAAGAGAGTGACGGTTTTTGATATTAGATGTTCTAAATAAATAGAAGAATTTATTAGTAATGATCAGCTACGAAGAAAAAAAGTTCAGAGATAAGCCATACACGCAATGTTTCGAGTGTATTCAAGGTAGTCGCCTTAAATGTAAAAACTGTATGTCTTTGCTGGTTGAGGACATCATCAGGGAACGAAGGGAAAACATTTAAGGTTGCAAGAAAGCATCGTATGCCAAGAAAATGAGGACTAGCTACTCAAAGCAAAAATAGACAAATAGTGAATTGCAGATCAAAACTACTTATGGATTGTGGATGGACCATGTATACAACAGAAGGACCAAGGAAAGAAACCCCCTCTATGCCACTTTAGGTTGCTGGCCTCATAAAAAGATAGCAAACAAACGAAAAATAGTCAACATCGAGAGTCCTCGATTCGAGACATGGTCAGGTCGACTATTTGCCAGATTGTCAAAAACAGATGAACGTTCATTTTCTCCAAATAAAGGAACCAGTATGAGGGCTTGATTATTCATAGTCAAAGATCGTAATAATGCTCATGTAATGGATCAATCATTCAATTAGACATCCGTAGACGTTGACGATGCATATCATGTCAGGATAGTCTTTCTTTATTGTCACGTTGCCGTCTTTGGCTCCATTCCAGAAGCAGGAGGTAGACATGTTCAATCCAAGTGGGGCCTTTTGGAGGATAGTACAGCAAACGATCAGTTTAAAATTTTTATTGACGCTTGTAACACTTACCAATATGTCATCACATATCTGGTCTCCCCAACTTTGAGCATCGTTAACGTTGTATCTCTTATCTTTAATGACAAACTCGATGGCATTAAGAGCTTGTTTTTTTATGAAATCTCCAAAG
>Ga0100402_1005648_pt1 | contig 12697 bp, 23 predicted proteins | sample CryGeyme20150102_FD_80419 | JGI IMG/M metagenome (GOLD analysis project Ga0100402, IMG submission 80419) | Groundwater microbial communities from Crystal Geyser aquifers in Utah, USA - Crystal Geyser metaG 2015-0102 | ecosystem: Environmental > Aquatic > Deep subsurface > Groundwater | place...
AGTGCCATATTATTTACTTGCTCCTAATTGACTTGTGTGTTTGTGCTCACTTCCTGCGTAAACTTTAAGACGAGTCATTCTGACATCTTGATGTTTATTTTTAGGAAGCATATTCTTAACAGCATTTTCTACTATTCTTTCAGGGAATTGAGCTCTTAGTTTTGCTAAGTTTTTGCTCTTTAATCCACCTGGGAAGTTAGAGTGTGTGTAATACATTTTATCTTGTTCTTTGTTACCAGTAACAGCAACATCTTTTGCATTGATAACAACTACATAATCTCCGCCATCCATATGAGGTGTGAATTCTTTTTTGTTTTTACCAATTAATTTTAGTGCTATATCAGTAGCAATTCTACCAAGTACTTTGTCCTTGGCATCAACTATGTGCCATTCGCGTTTGATCTCACTGGTTTTTTGTGTGTAAGTCTTTTGCATGCTTATTTAGATTCCTTTTTTACTGCACTTGAACGAACAGCTTTTGCTTTAGCATTTTTGGTAGCAGACATATTTTTTTCTGCATGTGCTTTAACAGAAGCATTTTTCTTTACTGGAGCTTTCTTTGCAGTTTTAGCTGGTTTTTTCTTTTCAACTGTAACTTCTTTTTTTGCTTCAGTATTCTTAAGTGTTCCAATTGTTTCTGGTTGTTTTACTAAAGATAGTTCTGCTAACTGAGTGTTATCTCCACGTCTAACACCTGCTTTTTTAACACGAGTGAAACCTGACACTCTGTCAGTAAACTGAGGAGCAATTTTATCTACTAATGTATTAACAACATCTCTTCTGCCAAAGAATCTGTGAAGATTTCTTCTTGTTGCAGTTGAGTCTGTTTTAGCTTTACCAATAAGTTTATCAGCAATTCTTTTTGCTTCTTTAGCTTTAGCTTCAGTTGTGGTTATTGAACCTTTTTCAACTAATGATCTAACTAAGTTCTTAAAAAGAGCTTTTCTACTATTGCTATCTCTATTAAATTTTTTATCTTGTATTCTGTGTCTCATTATCTATACTCCTGTATCTAGGTTATTATTCCCCTAAAGATACACCTTTCTTTTGAAGAGCTGCATCGATCAATACTACACTCTTACCACCTAAGTTTTTAACTTTGGAGATAACATCTCTTGGAGCACCTGTTAAGTCACCTACTGTTTTGAATCCACCTTTTCTTAAGGCATTTGCGATTCTTGTAGGTAAATCAAGTTCTTCGACTGTTAATCTAAGAGTTTCTTGTTCTTCAGGTGAAAGTGATTCTTCAACTTCTACTACTTCTTCAACTACTGGATCAAATACTTGTGAAAATTGTTTTGTTAAAATCTTTGCAGATTGAATAACAGCATCTTTTGGAGAAACTGAGCCATCTGTTTCAACTTCCATAACTAATTTATCAAAGTCTGTTCTTCTTCCAACACGTGTTTGTTCAACAGTGTATGAAACTTTTATAACTGGAGAATATAATGCATCTAAAACAATTTCACCAATTGATGTAACGTTCTTTTCGTCTGCTAAAACATAGCCTACACCAGATTCGACAGTCATTTCTGCTTCAAGTTTCTTTCCTTTTGCAACTGTTGCAATAGGAGCGTTTTTGTTAATTACTTCAAAACCTGCTTCACATTCAATATCACCTGCAGTAACCTCTGCTGGACCAGTAACTGATATTCTCAATGTACCCTTATCTTCTGTTGAAGCGTTGATTTTAACTTGTTTTACATTTAATGCTATATCTAAGACATCTTCAGTAAGACCATCTACTGTTGAGAATTGATGATCAGCACCTTCAATTCTTAAACTAGTAATAGCAGTTCCAGGTAAAGAACTCAATAATACTCTTCTTAATGCATTACCAAGAGTATGACCGTATCCATTTTCTAATGGATCGATAATGATTGTTGCTTTAGTACTAGTGGCATTAACTTCCTCTATTTGGAAAGTTGGGTTCATACTTGTGATTGAGTTTAATTTAAGACTCATAATTTTTTTCTCCTTTGTTTCTCCTCCTCTGTTTTACAGAGAATCCGTTTCAATAGGTATTTATACTTTTAATTAATAATTTACTAATTCCTTATCGTGAGTAATACTCAACGACTAATTGTTCTTCGATGTTTTCTGTAACATCAGTTCTTTCAGGAAGTCTACTAATTTTAGCAGCTCCACCTTTTTGTTCTAACCAAGTTGCATTTGAAGTGTTTTCTTTAGTAGCTTCAGAAGCAAATGGAACTTTTGTTCCACTGTTTGAAAGTGTAACAACATCATTAACTTTAACAGTATATGATGGAACATTCATTTTTTTACCGTTTACCATAACATGACTATGTGAGACTAATTGTCTTGCTTGAGCACGTGTACCTGCCCAAGAGAGTCTGTAAATAACATTATCAAGTCTTCTTTCAAGTAAACTCAATAAAGCTGCACCAGTAGCTGTAGGGTTTTTAGAAGCCTCTGTGTAGAGTTTTCTCAATTGTTTTTCCAAAATACCATAAATATATTTGATTTTTTGTTTTTCCTTGAGCTGTGTACCATAATCAGAAAGTTTTCTTCTTGATTTAGCACCATGTTGTCCTGGTCTAATTGTTAAACGTCTAGCAACCTTTAAAGCATTGGTTTTTAATCCCAAGTCTTCACCGATTTTTCTGCTAAGTTTGTTTTTTGGTCCTGTGTATCTTGCCATAATCTATAAATCCTTATTTATTGTGCTTTGCTTTTCTAGGTCTTGTACCATTATGTGGATCAGGTGTCATATCAGCAATCATGCCGATTCTGATACCTTGAGCTTTTAAGACTCTTAAAGCCACATCTCTTCCTGGACCTGGACCTTTAATGAAAAGATCCATTGTACCCATTCCGAAAGCTTTTGCCTTATTAACTGCATTTTCAACAGTAATTGTAGCTGCATAAGGTGTTGATTTTCTTGAACCAGAGAAACCTGATTCACCTGCTGATGACCAGCAAACAACATTACCTTGTTCATCAGTTATACTGACTAAAGTACTGTTGAATGTTGCTGTAACATACAATCTACCTTTTGAAACTACGCGTGCGCTAGCTTTTTTCTTATTTTTGGTTATTTTTTTTGGTGTTGCCATAATTTAAATACTCTTCTTATTATTTAGCTTTTTTTGCTGCTTCTAACTTTGCTGCCATTTCTTTAGTCATAGCACCAATAGTCTTTCTCTTACCACCACCACGGGAGTTACGAGAGTTTGTTTTAGTTCTTTGACCTCTAACAGGCAACTTCATAATATGTCTTATACCCCTATAAGCTTTGATTCTTTTAAGACGGTCAACATTATCATTAACGTGACGTCTCAAATCACCTTCTAGCTCATACTTCTCTAAGACTCTTTGAATTCTTCCAATTTCATCATTGTTTAAATCTTTAGCTCTTTTGTCTGGATCGACTTGAGCTTCTTTTAAAGCAACTTCTGCAATTTTCTTACCAACTCCATATAAAGATTGGATTGCGTAAAAAACTTTTTTGTTATCTGGTATATCGATACCTAAAATACGAGGCATATTATTTTATTCCTTCTTTTATCCTTGTTTAGCTCTATGTTTTGGTTCTTTACAAATTCTTCTCAAAACGCCTTTACGTTTGATTAATTTGCAATGAAGACAAATTGTTTTTAAAGATGATTTTACTTTCATAACTTACTTTTCTTTACTTATTTCCATATATGTTTTTTGACAGGGTTGAATTGTACATCGAACCCACCAAATTGACTAGATTCAATTTGACTGCGTTTCATTTTTCGTTGATCTATAGGTGATTTTACACTTTTTGAGGTCATATTTACTAACATAACCTTTAATGAAATCACCAGGCATAACCCTGATTCTATATAAACGCATCTTACCAACTAATGTTCCAAGTAGTTCTTGACCAATCATAGGAGTAACTTCAGAATCAGTTACCTTTATTCTAAACATAGTGTTTGGTAAACAAGATTCGACAACTCCTTCGATTTCAAAGCGATCTGTAGCAGTTGATTTTTGTGTGGTTGTATCGACCTGACGCTTTGACTTAGCAGCACGTTTATGATCTTGAACTTTACCCATAATTTATCTTACCTTTTCCATCTATAGGTCTTTTTTTATTTGATATTTTTGTATGCAAAAAAGCCCTCAGAACAGATTATTATACCAGACAATAGTGATTTTGTCACTAATTTTGCTCAAATAAATAAAATATACTATTCCCAATCAGTAAGCCTACGTTTCATAGAAAGAATTACATTTTTATAAAAATCAACATCAACCTTGTAGCCTTGCCTATCTAATTGATAAAGAATTTGATTGGCTCTATCACTTTGTCCAGTTTCATCTGTCAAAATAAGATTAATAAATGTATTGTCACTATGTAATATATCATTTAAAACCAATGCTTCTCTTTTTCTCCCTTTAAAATAAGGTTCACTAAAATATCTCTGATTTGATAATCGCCAATCATCTTCATTAATGTTTGGAATGTTAATGAAGTCATTAGTTTTTTCACCTCTTAATGATAAACTTGTAAGCTTATTAATTAAGCCTCTAATTTTACCAGCACCTTTTGACTTTTTTTCCTTTTTTCTTTGTTTTTCACTCCACCACTGAACATATGCTTCAGTAACTAACTTTTTTACTAAAGCTGAATCCGTAATTAATGAACCAGTTTGGTTAATATACTCTTCAACCTGTTCTTTACAATCTTTTTCATCAAGAATGTCATATGAAAGAGAATCAAAATATAACACAACCTTTCTCATCAATAGATTGGCTTCATTTTTTCTGACGCTACTATCTAAATCTATTACAGGTAAACCTCTATCTTTAAACATTATTTAATCATATAGCAAAATAACAAGACTTTAAAGATTATGATTGAGTTAAAATTTCAGGACCATCTTTAGTAATTAAGACTGTTTCTTCAAACATACCTGAAATAGAACCATCGATAGTGACATATGTCCAACCATCACTTGATTCCTCTAAAACTGGATTATCCATAGAATACATATTCTCAATAGCAAGTGTTTGACCTTCAACTAGTTTTACTCTTTTGTCTGCTTTATTTGCTATGCAAGGAATCGCTGGATCCATATGAAGCTCTTCTCCAACTCCATGACCAGTTAATTGAAAAACTACTCCATAACCTTTGCGTTTTAGCGGTTTTTCCATAGCAAAACTAATGTCATAAACAGAATTGCCAACTCTTGCTTGAGCAATAGCTTTTTCTAAAGAAACTTTTCCTGCTTCTAAAAATTCTTCAATTTCTTGAGAAACTTTTCCAACCGGGAAAGTAATAGAAGTATCTAAGTGATATCCATTATTAATTAAGCCAATATCAATTGAAATAACGTCTCCATCTTCAACTTTTTTACCTTTTGGAATACCATGACAGACTTCATGATTTTTCATCACACAAGTTGCCCAATGATATCCTGGAACTGTTGAAAAAGAAGGCACCATACCTGTTTTTTTAATAAGATCTTGAGCTTTATCTTCAATCTGTTTAAAAGTAGTACCTATTTTCACAAATGCTTGGAGTTGAGCTTTAATCTTTCCTAAAGCCTTACCACCTTCACGCATTGCTTCAATTTTTTGTTTTGTATCTTTGTTAGTCATAAATAAGACTGATATTATACCATTTTTATAGGGTATTTACTATAAAATCATAAATTAATTCTGCAATGAAACTTTTATAAGTTGGAAATATTTAAGATGTTTAAAACTATTAAGCCTTTGGCTTTGATAATGCTTCCGCTTGTCTTTGCAAAGAAAATAATTCTTGACTTGAAAATTTTCCGGTAGGATCATTAATCTGCTGAACAATTTTCATCAACTCTACAGGGTTCTGATCTTTACCAAGTGGATACCAACTAGCACCCCCGCCTTCTTTATATAAAAAGCCTTCATCTCCATTAGGATCAGTTAAAAGTCCATGAAGTCCATCTTCACGCTCTAATCTCCAATTTAAAATCTCAAGCATTGACATTCCCTCATGATTTATCATAAATAAAATTCCTTTATTGAATAATATACCATATATAATTATTTGAGTGATAAAGTATTTACTCAGTTTTAAATTCTAACTTTTTTATACAAAAAAAGCCCCACATTTCTATGAGGCTTTATTAATTATTTAATTTTAAACTTTTTATCAAGTGCTTTTTTAATATCTTTAAAAACATCATCGATTTCTTGCTCTCCATCAACAGCAATTAACTTACCTTTACTTCTGTAATATTGAACAACAGGTTCTGTAAATTCATGAAAAGAATCAATTCTTTTCTTAATTGCATGAATAGTTTCATCTTCTCTGTCAGAAATTCTTCCAGAAATTCTCCATAAGGCTTCTTTATCTGAAACATCAAGTAACACTAAAGCATCAACGCCATCTTTAAATGCTTCTGCCTGAACAACTGTTCTTGGAAATCCATCTAAGATATAACCATTTTGATATTCAGGTTTTTCTAAATATGTAAAGATTATTTCTAGTGTTTTTTCATCTGGAATTAATGCCCCAGAGTTCATGGTTTCTTTTAACCATCTTCCCATTTTATTTTTCTCTTTTGCCATTTCTCTAAAAATATGACCAGATGATAAATATGGTAAATTATATTCTTCTGTTAAAAAGTTTCCTTGTGTGGACTTTCCTGCCCCCTGAATACCAATTAAAACTAATTTCATTATTTCTTTTCCCTCATGTATTTGGGTAATTTATAAAAATCTGTCGTAGTTTTGTTCTACTAACATACTTTCTACTTGTTTAAATGTTTCAAGTACAACTGAAACAACAATTAAAATACTTGTACCACTAATAGCTAACTGACCAATTCCAAGAGTAATTTGTGCTAGTGAAGGCAAGATAGCAATCACACCTAAAAACAATGCTCCTGCTAAAGTTATACGTGTGACAACAAACTCTAAATACTTTTTAGTAGCGCTCCCAGGTCTAATACCTGGTAGATATGCACCACTTTTCTTTAACTCATCTGAAATGTCTCCTGCATTAAAGAAAATTAATGCACTAAAGAATGTGAAGAAAAAGACTATGATAAAGTATAAAATCATGTATAAAGGAGAGGTTTGGGTAAACATAACAGTAATAGTATTACCGATATCAATTAGTTTTGAATTACTTGAAGCTACTAATAATCTAGCAACAAATGATGGTACTAACATAATTGAGACAGCAAAAATGATTGGCATAACACCTGCAACATTTACTTTTATTGGCAAATGGGATTTTTGACCACCAACAACTTTACTTCCCCTTGTTCTTTTAGCATATTGAATAACAACTTTCCTAACTGCTTCATTCATGAAAACAATTAATCCAATAATTGCTAAAAAGACTGCAATAAATGAGATTAAAACAAATGCTTGGTCAGAACTTGAATTAGCCACATCAATAAATGACTTTGGAAGTTGACTCATAATACCAGCAAAAAGAATCATAGAAATACCATTTCCGATTCCTTTTTCAGTTACGAGCTCACCCAACCAGGTAACAATCATTGAACCAGCTACTAAAGCTAAGATCATTGTAGTAAGCATTAAGGGAGTTGCGCTACCCATAAGACCGGAAGATTTTAATAGGGCCAAAACAGAAATGCTTTGTCCAACTGCTAATGGTAATGACAAATATCTAGTATATTGGTTGAGTTTTTCTCTACCAGCTTCACCATCTTTTTGCATTTCTTTGATTTTTGGAAATACCATTCCACCTAATTGCATAACAATTGAAGCAGTAATATATGGATTAATTCCTACAGCTAAGACAGAGAAATTTGAGAGAGTGCCACCTGAGAAAACATTTAGTAAACTTAAAAATTGATTAGAAGCAAATAGTGTTCTTAATTGAACAACATCTACAGTTGGAAGAGGTATGTGTGCGAAGAATCTAAATATTGTAAGTATAGCTGCTGTAAAAAGGAGCTTATTTCTTAACTCTATGTTTGAATTAATTCTTTTTAAGAAGGCAATTATTTTTTGCACAAGCCTCTTTTTCTTCCTTTTTTTTCTATTAACAAATCAAAAAGTACCTATCAAAGATAACAGATTTTATTCTATTAAGCAACAGTTCCACCGGCAGCTTCAATTGCTTTTGCTGCAGTGTTTGTAACTTTTATACCCTCAACAGTGACTTTTCTGTTTAACTTGCCAGAAGCAATAATTTTTGCTTTTTTAAATCTTGCGTTAATAACTTTTTCTAATTTTAATGTATCAAGAGTAATTATGTCAGCCTTCATGTTTTCGATTTCATTAAGAGTAACTTCAGCTGTTGGTCTAACAACGTTAAGCTTTCCTTTACCTCTAAGCATAGGTAAGCGTTTGATTAATGGTAATTGACCACCTTCAAACCAATGTGGAATACTTGCACCTTGTCTTGATTTTTGACCTTTTTGACCTCTTGTAGAAGTGTGACCACCTTTACCTGAGCCATAACCACGGCCAATTCTCATTTTAGATTTTGTTGTTGATTTAATAATTTTGTTAAGTAATGACATGATTATTTTTTCTCTTCAGTTTTTGCTTCTTTTTTAGGAGCTACTTTTTTTGCTTGAGCTTTTTTTGCTGGAGCTTTCTTAGCTGATTTTTGAGGAGCAGCATTTTTAGCTGGAGCTTTTTTAGCTGTTTTCTTTTCATCATCTGATGATGATTTTGCTTTTTCTTGTAGTTCTTTTAACTTTGCAGCTTCTTCAGCTTCAACTTCGGCAATAGATTTTAACTTAATACCTTTTAGTTCTACAATTTTTTTAATTTGAGTTAAGGCTTCAAATGTTGCATAAACACTTGATGCTTGGTTTTCAGAACCTAAAATTTTGCTTGAGATATCTCTAATACCTGCTGCTTCAACTACGGCTCTAACTGGACCACCTGCAATAACTCCAGAACCTTTAGGAGCTGGCTTAAGCATTACTCTTCCTGCACCCTTTTTGACTTCAATAGGGAAAGGAACAGTTGTACCATCTAAAGGAATAGTGATCATTTTCTTTTTAGCTTTTTTGATACCTTTTTTAATAGCACCAATAACGTCACTTGCTTTACCAAGACCTACACCAACTTTACCTTTTTTATCTCCAACAACCATTAAAACGGAGAAACCAACTTTGTTTCCACCTTTAGTTTTTTTTGATACACGAGAAATTTGAATGACTTTCTCATCAAATTCTTTTGGTTCGTTCATGTTATTGTTCATTCTCATTTGCGTTATACCTCTATTCCACCATCGCGAAGTGCTTGTGCGACAGCTTTAACTCTACCGTGATACTTGTATTGACCTCTGTCAAAAACTACTGATTTAACTTTTGCTTTTTTTAATAAAACAAGAATTTCCTCAGTTGCTTTTACAGCTGCTGCAGTTTTTGTAAGTTCTTCACCTTTTTTAACTGCTTTTCTAATTTTGACATCGTTAGCACTTGCAAGAGTAACACCTTTGTCATCATTTATAACTTGAAGGTACACAAACTTATTTGATTTATGTACTGTGAAACGTGGACGAGCATCTGTTCCATGTAATTTTGCTCTAACTCTACGTTTTCTCTTTTCTGCGACTGTTAGATTGTGGTTAATTTTTGCCATAGTATCCTAAATTCTAGTGCCGCGATCTTACGCTGCAGCTTTTCCTTGTTTTCTTCTAACTTCTTCGTCTTCATAACGAATACCCTTACCCTTGTAAGGTTCAGGTGGTCTAACTTTTCTAATGTTAGCAGCAACTTGACCAACTGCTTGTTTATCAATACCTTCAATATGAATTGTATCGGTACCTTCAACTTTTATGCTAACACCTGATTCTGGTGTAAAATCAACTGGGTGAGAGAATCCAACAGAAAGTTGAACTCCTGCACCTTGTGCTTTTACTCTGTAACCAGTTCCAATAAGTTTTAATGTTTTTTTGAAACCAGTGTTAACACCTTCAACTGCATTATTTACTAAACTTCTAATAAGTCCGTGAAATGCTTTTGTTTGTTTTTGATCGTTTGCTCTAGTAATTAGAACTTCACCATCTTTTGTTTCTACTTTAATTCCTGGTAAAATTTCAACAGTTAATTGACCTTTAGGGCCTTTAACTTCAACAGTAGAACCGTTAACGTTTACTGTTACACCTTGTGGAACTTCAATAGCTTTTAATCCAATTCTTGACATAATCTAATTACCTTTACCAAATTTGGCAGAGAAGTTCTCCTCCAATATTTTGTTTTCTTGCTTTCTTGTCTGTCATAACTCCTTTGCTTGTAGAGAGAATGGTAATACCATATCCACCCAAAGCTTTTGGAAGTTTTTTTGCAGGAGCATATAATCTTCTACCTGGTTTTGACATTCTTTTAACATCATTAATTACTGGTAATCTACCAATATATTTAAGTGTTAATACAATGCTCTTAAATGGAGTACCCTCTTTAACAACTGCATCAGTTAAGTATCCTTCTTCAACTAAAATATCTGCAATAGATTTTTTAATGTTTGAATAAGGAAGTTCAACACTACTATGTCTAGCCATGTGAGCATTCTTAATTCTGATTATGATGTCTGCGATTGGATCTGTAGTCATATCTTTTTAAACCTTTTATTTACTGGATTTCACTACACCTGGTAGTTCACCCTTTGAAGCTAATTCTCTAAACATAATTCTGCTTAGACCAAAAAATCTCATATAAGCTTTTGGACGTCCTGTTATTTTACAACGGTTTACGCCTCTTGTAGAGAATTTATTTACTTTCTTTTCACCAGAAAGCTCATAAGCTGATCTCTTTGCCAATAATTTTTTAGATTTTGCGATCTTTGATTTTTTAGCCATTATTAATTTTCCTCTTTTTCAAACGGCATACCAAGTAATTCTAATAACTTGTAGGTATGTTCATCGTTTTTTGATGTAGTAACAAATACTGCTTGCAAACTTCTAATTCTTTCAATTTGATCATAATCAATTTCTGGGAAAATGATTTGTTCTTCAATTCCCATAGAATAATTACCTTGACCATCAAATGCAGTTCTAGAAACACCTCTGAAATCTTTTACACGTGGTAAAGCAACAGCGATTAATTTTTCTAAGAATCCCCACATTTGTTTACCTCTTAGTGTAACTTTTACACCAAGTGGGTCACCTTCTCTTAATTTAAAACCTGCAATAGATTTTCTTGCAAGAGTTATAACTGGTTTTTGACCAGCAATAACTTCAAATTGACTAACAATGTTAGCAATAACTTGTTTTCTTTGTCTTGGATCTTGTGGATCTGAGACACCAATGTTTAATACAATTTTTTCAAGTTTAGGAACTTCAAAAACATTGTCAAGTTTTAAATCTTCTTTAAGTTGTTTTGCAACTGTGTTGTTGTAATAGTCTCTTAATTGCATGTCTTTTATTTCTTACTCTCTTTATTTTCTTTAACCATAGTTCCAGTTTTTTTATAAACTCTAACTTTAGAACCATCATCAGCGACTTTATAACCAATTCTATCTGGTTGGTTTTTGTCATTCAAGATAGCAACTTTTGCAGTATGTAAATATCTTTCGACTAAAACTTTATCGCCTGGTCTTCCCATCATTGGTTTAACATGTTTAACATATTTGTTAACACCTTCAACCAACACACGATCAGATTTAGAGTCAACCTTAACAATGTTTCCGGTTTTACCTTTATCTTTTCCTGCTGTTACTAATACTTTATCGCCAATTTTAAATTTCATAATCAATCCTTATAAGACCTCTGGTGCTAAACTAGCAATTTTATTAAACAGTTTATTCTTAACTTCTCTTGCAACTGGACCGAATACACGAGTTCCAACTGGGTTTGGGCTTTTTCTAGATTCAATGATAACTGCTGCATTATCGTCAAATCTAACATATTCGCCAGATGCTCTTCTAACTTCTTTTTTGGTTCTGACAATAACTGCCTTAACCATTTCACCTTTTTTAACATTTCCTGATGCGTCAGCTTGAATAACTGATGCAGCAACAATATCACCAACACTACCGAATCTTCTTTTAGATCCACCGTGAACTTGGATGACTCTGATTTTTTTTGCTCCAGAGTTATCAGCAACATTTAAGACAGAACGTAATTGAATCATTATTTAGTTCCTTCAACTTTGCTAACTACTCTGAATTTTTTTGTCTTACTAACAGGAGCACATTGTTCAATTAAAACTTCGTCTCCAACTTGAAGATCAATACCTTCAACATGACATGCGTAGTTTTTTGTACGTTTGACTGATTTTAAATAGATAGGGTGTTTCCACAAGCGAGCAACAGAAACCTTAGCGGTTTTGTCATTCTTTAGTGATGCAACTGTTCCTTGTATAGCTTTCATATAAATCTCTTCTTATTCTGCTTTTATAGCTTTTTTCTTCATGCTTAGTACTGTTTTAACTCTAGCGACGTCATCAGATAATAAAGCTGTGTGAGTATTTTTTAATTTACCCGCAGCTTTTTTAAGTCTTGCTTGAGCTAACTCAACTAACAAATTTTTAAGTTGTGCTTCCAACTCAATGACTGTTTTGTTGTGTAATGCTTTAATATCGTTTCTTTTCATACTTATTTCTTAATCATTGTTGATTTAACTGATAGTTTGTGACCGGCTTTAATAAAAGCTTCTTTTGCCACTGCTTCAGATACGCCTCCAAGTTCAAATAAAACTTGACCTGGTCTTACGACTGCTACGTATTCTTGAATAGCACCTTTACCTGAACCCATTTTTACACCAACTGGTTTGCTAGTG
>Ga0100402_1005650_pt1 | contig 12697 bp, 22 predicted proteins | sample CryGeyme20150102_FD_80419 | JGI IMG/M metagenome (GOLD analysis project Ga0100402, IMG submission 80419) | Groundwater microbial communities from Crystal Geyser aquifers in Utah, USA - Crystal Geyser metaG 2015-0102 | ecosystem: Environmental > Aquatic > Deep subsurface > Groundwater | place...
ACAGGGTGGCCGGATGCCCCGGAATCAGTGGCCGGATACTTTCGGGATCAGCGGCCGCATGATCCCGGAATACGCATTCAAACCCTTCTTCCCCGCCATCACCGACCTCAAGATGTCAACTATCGACGGTGGACACTATCACCCACTCCTTCGCGCAGGCAGGGCAGTCAGACCGGACGGATACGGTTTAGCCGCGTATCCCATGCCAGAGCAGCGAGCTGCTTCATAAACAGCAACAAGGCACCCTACCGAAGTAGGATGCCCTTCCACGCAACCAGATATAAGTGGAACGCCAGCCTTATTCACGTTCCTCAATGATATGCACAAGATGCGGAACGCTGTTCACCATGCCACGTACAGATGGCGTATCCTCCAACTCGCGGGTTTTGTGCATTTTGTTAAGACCAAGCCCGATAAGCGTCCTGCGCTGAACATCAGAACGACGAATCGGCGAACCGATCTGTTTTACAACGATGGTTTTCGCCATGTTCAAGCCTCCTCGGCCACTTGATCGGATGCGTGAGTAGAATCCTCGCGCTTGGGCAGGATGTCGGCAACCTTTTTACCACGGCGCTGAGCAACAGACCTAGGCGACAATTCGTTGATCAAGCCGTTCATCGTAGCACGGATCATATTGTAGGGATTTGAAGAACCAATGGATTTCGCAACAACATCTTGAACGCCAAGCATTTCGAAGACGGCACGCATTGGGCCCCCGGCGATGATGCCGGTGCCTTGCGGTGCGGTTCGCATGAACACCTTGCCGGCGCCATGACGCCCGTTGGTATCGTGATGCAGCGTGCGTCCGTCGCGCAAAGGCACACGAATCATTTGGCGCTTGGCCTGCTCGGTCGCCTTACGAATAGCTTCAGGCACTTCCTTAGCCTTGCCCTTGCCGAACCCGACGCGACCGCGCTGATCACCGACGACGACCAGTGCAGCAAAGCCGAAACGCTTGCCGCCCTTGACTGTCTTCGACACGCGGTTGATTGCAACCAGGCGATCGGCAAATTCGGGTGTTTCGTCGCGCTGGTTGCGGCGACTGCCGCCCCCGCGATTGTCATCTCTTGCCATGATTGGCTCCTGTCTTTGCCCGGACCTGGGCGATTTTCACAATCCTGGTGGGATCTTCAGGTCATGCCGACCCCCCGGATCATCGAGGCGTCACCGCCTGCACCTACGACGGCCCGGTATTCCCCCCGGACCGACATTTTTCAGAACTTCAAGCCACCCTCGCGCGCCGCATCGGCCAAGGCCTTTACCTTGCCGTGAAACAGGAAACCGCCGCGGTCAAAATACACATCCTCAACACCGGCGGCCTTTGCCCTCTCGGCAATGGTTGCGCCGATCTTTGCTGCGGCCTCAACATTATTTTTTCCCACAAAGCCCAACTCCTTTTCGAGAGATGAAGCCGAAACAAGTGTAACGCCCTTCACATCGTCGATCAGCTGGACACTGATGTTCTTGTTGCTGCGGTGCACCGAAAGGCGCAAGCGCCCGGCGTTCATTTTCCGCAGCTTGTTCCGGACGCGCAGGCGGCGCTTCAGAAACAGATCTCTTTTACTGTTTGCCATTTTTCGCGTCCTTACTTCTTCTTGCCTTCCTTACGGAAGATGAACTCGCCTTTGTGACGGATACCTTTACCTTTATAGGGCTCAGGTTTGCGCCACTCACGAATATTTGCAGCCACTTGGCCCAACAACTGTTGGTCTATGCCTTCAAGCACGATCTCGGTCGGCTTGGCGACAGTCACAGTCACGCCATCGGGAATCGGGAAATCCACGTCGTGCGAATAACCCAAGTTCAGCCTGAGGGACTTGCCCTGCAGCGCAGCACGATAACCGACACCTTGGATCTCAAGCTCGCGCTTGAAACCATTGGACACGCCAATCACCAAATTTTCCACCATGCTGCGGGACATACCCCATTGCTGGCGGGCGCGCTTTGATGAGCCACGCGGGGTGACCGTGATGTGGCCATCGTCGACAGCAAGCGTTACATCGTCAGTCGCTGTAAAGCTGCGGGTGCCCTTGGGCCCCTTAACTTCAACAGTTTGCCCCGAGATTGAGGCGGTTACGCCCGAAGGCATTGGGACCGGTTTTTTACCAATACGAGACATCGCATCCGCTCCTTAGAATACGGTGCAGAGCACTTCACCGCCAACATTGGCGTTGCGTGCTGATGCATCCGACATCACGCCACGTGGCGTGGAGACAATCGAGACACCAAGACCCTGCCGAACGCTTGGCAGATCCTTGACACCCATATAAACGCGCCGACCCGGGGTCGAAACACGCTTGATTTCACGGATCACCGGAGTGCCTTCGTAATACTTGAGGCTGATCTCGATGGCCGGGTGGCCATCCTTGCCGGTGATTTTTTCGTAGCCGCGGATATAGCCTTCATCCACCAGCACATCCAGAACCCAAGCCCGAAGCTTGGATGCCGGCGTGATAACCGTGGACTTCCCACGCATCTGGCTATTGCGGATGCGGGTCAGCATATCACCAAGAGGATCGTTCATACCATGCCCCTCCTTACCAGCTGGATTTCACAAGACCGGGAATCTGGCCCATCGAGCCAAGTTCCCGCAGCATGATACGACTGACCTTTAACTTACGATAGTAAGCATGCGGTCGACCAGTCAGCTGGCAGCGGTTGTGCAAACGGGTGGCTGAGCTGTTGCGCGGAAGTTGCGCCAGCTTAAGGCGCGCCTTGAAACGCTCTTCCATCGGCTTGGCTTCGTCGTTTGCGACCACTTTTAGTGCAGCCCGCTTGGCAGCATACTGATCCACCAACTTTTGCCGCTTCTTTTCGCGTTCGACCATAGATTTCTTCGCCATGTGATACTCTCCCAGGCTCAGCTGTTGAACGGCATGTTGAAAGCTTTCAACAGCGCCTTGGCTTCCGAGTCAGTCGCGGCGGTGGTGCAGATGATGATATCCATCCCCCAAACCTCGTCGACCTTATCGAAATTGATTTCAGGGAAAACAATGTGTTCTTTCATCCCCATGGCATAGTTGCCGCGCCCATCGAACGATTTTCCGGAAACGCCACGAAAATCGCGGATCCGAGGCATTGCGACAGTGATTAGGCGGTCCAGAAACTCATACATCCGATCCGAACGCAGGGTCACCTTGGCACCCAGAGGCATGTCTTCCCGCACCCGAAAACCTGCTATTGACTTCTTGGCAAAGGTCGTCTGCGCCTTTTGACCCGCAATCGTGGTCAGATCCTCCTGTGCGGACTTGGCCTTTTTACTATCGCGCACGGCTTCGGCCCCACAACCGATGTTCAGGACAATCTTGTCCAGACGTGGGATCTGCATGTCGTTCTTATAGCCGAACTCTTCCTTCAGGGCTGCACGGATCGTGTCAGCGTAGACAACCTTCAGGCGCGGGGTATAATTTGCAGTATCCAACATCACAACACAGCCCCCGTGGTTTTGGCAAAACGCACCTTCTTGCCATCCTCTTCGCGGAAGCCGACGCGGGTGGGTTTGCCATTCGCGTCGACCATTGCAAGGTTCGAAAGGTCAACCGCCATCGCCTGGGGAACGCGACCGCCCTGCGATGTCTGCGACTGTTTGGTGTGGCGAATGGCGACGTTCACGCCGTCAACCACAGCCTTGCCTCTTGACGGCATTACTTGAATAATTTCCCCGGTCATTCCCTTGTCCTTGCCCGTAAGCACGACAACGGTGTCACCCTTTTTCAATTTCGCGGCCATGATTACAGAACCTCCGGAGCCAGGCTGATGATCTTCATGAAGCTCTTGGCGCGCAGTTCGCGCACAACCGGCCCAAAAATGCGAGTGCCGACAGGTTCGTTGTTGTTATTAAGAATGACTGCGGCGTTCCGATCAAACCGGATCGCTGTCCCATCTTCACGACGGACCTCTTTTGCGGTGCGCACAACGACGGCCTTACGAACGTCACCTTTTTTTACGCGGCCGCGTGGTATAGCCTCTTTCACCGACACCACGATGATGTCGCCGACCGAAGCATACCGGCGGTGAGAACCGCCCAGAACCTTGATGCACTGAACACGGCGTGCGCCGCTGTTGTCAGCAACATCCAGATTGGTCTGCATCTGGATCATTTGGTTTCTCCTGACCTTTGGGGGGCTGCTTTGGCCTTCTCCCCATGGTTTCGTTCAAATCGGGTGTCATGCCTCGGTGGCGATGACCTCCCAACGTTTCGTCTTGCTGACCGGCGCACATTCCTGAATGCGAACCTGATCGCCGGTTTTGAAAGAATTCAGTGGATCGTGCGCGCGGTACTTCTTGGACTTTCGAATCGTCTTTTTCAGAACAGGATGGGTGAAACGCCGCTCAACCGACACTGTAACGGTTTGTTCGTTGGCAGCCGAAGTCACGACGCCGGACAGGATACGTTTGGGCATCTCTTACGCCTCCGCAGCGGCAGCAGCCGCCTTTTCATTCAGAATGGTATTCACCCGGGCAATATCGCGACGGACGACACGCACGCGCGCCGTGTTTTCCAGCTGGCTAGTCGCCTGCTGGAAGCGCAGATTAAACGCCTCTTTCTTCAGCTGGGCCAGCTGATCCCTCAGCTCGTCCGGGGTCTTGTCACGCAGCTCTGCGGCGTCCATAGCCTGTTCCTTTCAACATCACCGGAGAGCCCCCAAAGGGTCACCCTGATTCCGGTGGAGTGGATGATGAGTGTGTCTGCTATCGCCCCTTGCGCCCAATGGCAAGCCCTATCGCGACGCAGGACGCCTACCTCAAATATTCAGATCACGAAACGATTTAGAAACCTGAATGCCTGATGGTGCCTGGCATCGGTCTGCCGAAATACGAACGGATCCAAGATGATCAAACTTTTCCTTTATCTTGCCACCGCAACCCTCTGGATTTTTGCAGCCGGACCGCTCAGAGCCGAAATGTTCACGGCTCCCGGCCGCAGCCTGCTACGTGCAGCTCCGAGTGCGTTGATCCAGCTTTCGCAACCCCGAAACAACACCCGTTCTGGAAATCATGCGAGCCTGTTTACCACCCTTGATGGCCAAAGCCTGATTGCCGCCCTGCCGCTCCGTCCCATGCTTTTTGGTCCCAATACCGCCAACGCGACGGCGGCTTTGCCCGCATCCACCGGTTCCCCATTACAGCGCCTTCGCCATCTGATCCAATATGCCGAGTCGCGACGCGATGGATATGATGCTGTCCAACACGGAGCGCGAATCAAGCCAACGAAACCACCCACCCAAATGACAATCGCAGAAATCTTTCGCTGGATTGATGAAACACCCGGCCAGCCACACGCCATAGGACGGTATCAATTCATTCCCGCGACCCTGCACAGCCTGGTTGAACGGTTAGGGCTGCACGACGATCAACATTTTTCGCCCTATGTACAAGACCGCCTCGCAGACATATTGCTTGTCGACGCCGGCCTACACGCTGTAGCGACTGGCGCAATGCTGCGGGCGTCCTTTATGAAGAATTTGGCGAAAATCTGGGCTGGACTACCAACCGATACCGGCCAGTCTTTCTACCACGGCTATGCAGGCAATAAGGCCGCTCTGACTTGGGTGCAATTTGATGCAGAAATGCGCAAGATTTTCCCGGGATGACCTTCAGCCCCACCCATAATTAAAACTGACGCTGATACGGTCCTCCTCGGCCATGTTCATCGGCACCTCGTGGCGCAGCCAGCTTTCCCACAGCAACACATCGCCTGCTGCGGGTGCAACATAATGAAACTGGCGCAATGCTACCGGCGCATCTTTCTTGCGACCGGGGGCAGCCATCATCATCGGCAGGCGCGGATCCTCGAACTTAATCGCGCTGGTGCCATCGGGCATCGCGACATAAGTGGTGCCACTGATTACCGAATGCGGATGCAGATGGCCGGTGTGAATACCGCCCTCGGGTAAAATATTGATCCAAAGCGAATCTAGCTTCAGCTTCTTGTCTCCAAGATCGAATGCGAGATCCTTTGCAAACGCCGCCACATGCTTATTCAGTACCTTCACCATATCCTTGAAAATTGAGAACCGCCAAGCAAGATCAGCCAGCGACGCATAGCTCGTGTAGCCAGGAAAATCATTTTCATCACACCAGGCCTGACCGGCCTCGTCATCCTCAGCGATCGACAAACAAGACGCGGCCAGTTCGATATCATCCACAGGCTTTCCCAAATCCGAAAGACGAGCGCGATACAGCCGGGTGACGAACAACGACTCAATATGTGGCATAAGAAAACCTATGTGGGGGGCTCACGTGTTGCGGTGTTTGAGCCGACTATTATAGCGCAAGGATCGTTGGCACCCGCGCCAATAATCAGCTCCACATCTTTGATAGAAAATTCCGTTTGGACAGGGCATTATACGCAACGTAGGCGGGCATCTTGCGGGTCATTAAAAAATAAAACCTCTATCTCCGGGCGGATAAGACAAAAAGACCCCGCCAGTTTCCCGGCAGGGTCATCCAAACACAGGTCGTAATTCACCAAACTTACCAGTCCTCACGCACCACAGTGCGGGTCTTGATAGGCAGCTTCATCGCAGCGAGACGTAATGCCTCACGCGCAACGACGTCGGTGACACCATCGAGTTCAAACATTATACGACCAGGCTTGACCTTGGCAGCCCAGAAATCAACCGACCCCTTGCCTTTACCCATCCGAACTTCGACAGGCTTCGACGTCACAGGCAGATCCGGAAAAATACGAATCCAGACACGGCCCTGACGTTTCATATGACGGGTCATGGCACGGCGAGCCGCCTCGATCTGGCGGGCAGTAATCCGCTCGGGTTCAACCGCTTTCAGGCCATAGGTGCCAAACGACAGGTCAGACCCACCCTTGGCCTCGCCATGTATCCGGCCCTTGTGCATTTTGCGGAATTTGGTGCGCTTTGGTTGCAGCATCTATTTCACTCCCTACCGACGACCACGGTCGCCACCTGAACCACGGGGCGCAGGACCTTCCTGAAGCTCGGCCATCCGACGGTCATGCGCCGAGGGATCGTGCTCCATGATTTCACCTTTGAAGATCCAGACCTTGATCCCAATAATTCCATAGGCAGTCTTCGCTTCGTAGGCAGCATAATCGATATCGGCACGCAGCGTGTGCAGCGGCACCCGGCCTTCTCGATACCATTCCGTGCGCGCAATCTCTGCCCCGCCAAGACGGCCAGCAAGATTGACCCGGATCCCCAGAGACCCCATCCGCATCGCGTTCTGCACGGCACGTTTCATGGCACGCCGGAATGAAACCCGCCGCTCAAGCTGTTGGGCAATCGATTCAGCAACGAGAGCGGCGTCCAGTTCAGGCTTGCGCACCTCGACGATGTTCAAGTGCAGATCGCTGTCCGTCATCGCTGCCAGCTTCTTGCGCAAAGTTTCGATGTCTGCGCCTTTTTTGCCGATGATAACACCGGGCCGCGCCGTATGCACCGTAACCCGACACTTTTTGTGCGGACGTTCGATGATAACCTTGCTGACACCGGCCTGCGCGCAATCCTTCTTGATGAACTCGCGCATCCGCAGATCTTCCAACAGAAGACCGCCGTATTCCTTCGTGTTAGCGAACCAGCGACTGTCCCAGGTGCGGTTCACCTGGAGGCGCATGCCAATCGGATTTACCTTTTGTCCCATTACGCTTGCTCCCCAGCGGCTTCGACCTGACGGACCTTGATTGTGATCTCGGCAAACGGTTTGACGATCTTGCCAAAACGCCCCCGGGCCCGCGGTTTCCCACGTTTCATCGTGAGATTCTTACCGACATAAGCTTCGGCAACAATAAGATCATCAACGTCAAGATTGTGGTTGTTCTCGGCATTCGCAATCGCAGATTGCAAACACTTCCTGACATCCAACGCGATACGTTTTTTGCTGAATGTCAAATCAGACAATGCCTTCTCCACCTTCTTGCCGCGGATCAACTGCGCAACAAGGTTCAATTTCTGCGGACTGGTGCGCAACATCTTGGCTTTTGCCAATGCCTCGTTTTCAGCCACGCGGCGGGGGTTCTTATCCTTGCTCATTTGCGCTTCGCCTTCTTGTCGGCGGCATGGCCGTGATAGGTGCGTGTCGGCGAATATTCACCAAACTTCTGACCAATCATATCCTCGCTCACATTGACGGGGATATGTTTCTTGCCGTTGTACACACCAAAGGTGAGACCCACGAATTGGGGCAGGATTGTTGAGCGCCGCGACCAGATCTTGATCACTTCCTTACGGCCGGACTCACGAGTCGCTTCAGCCTTTTTGAGAACGAATGCGTCGACAAACGGGCCTTTCCAAACGGAACGCGTCATGGATTAGCGTCCTTTCTTCTTGGCGTGACGCGAGCGGATGATCAGCTTCTGCGACGCTTTGTTCTTGTTACGGGTCTTGTTGCCTTTAGTGCCCTTGCCCCAAGGCGTAACCGGGTGACGACCACCCGATGTGCGGCCCTCGCCACCACCGTGAGGGTGGTCGATGGGGTTCATCACAACACCACGGACAGAAGGGCGAATGCCAAAGTGGCGGTTACGCCCGGCCTTGCCGATATTCTGGTTGCTGTTGTCAGGGTTGGAAACAGCCCCAACAGTGGCCATACATTCCTGCCGCACGAGGCGCAATTCACCAGACGACAGTCGGATCTGGGCATAACCGCCGTCACGGCCCACGAACTGGGCATAGGTGCCGGCCGCACGGGCGATCTGCCCACCCTTGCCTTGCTTCAACTCGATATTGTGTATGATCGTACCGATCGGCATTCCTGAAAATGGCATCGCATTGCCCGGCTTGATGTCGGCTTTGCCCGAGGCAATAACCTTGTCGCCGATTCCAAGACGCTGCGGCGCCAGAATATAAGCCTGCTCGCCATCATCATAGGAAATCAGGGCAATGAATGCCGTGCGGTTCGGGTCGTATTCGATGCGAATAACAGTCGCCGCCATATCAAGTTTGTTCCGCTTGAAATCGACGATACGGTAAAGACGCTTTGCGCCCCCACCCTTGCGACGCATCGTAATTCGTCCGGTATTGTTCCGGCCGCCATGCTTGCTCAAACCCTCGGTGAGGGACTTGACAGGACGACCTTTCCAAAGCTCCGAACGGTCGATCAGCACCAGCCCGCGCTGGCCCGGCGTCGTCGGCTTATACGACTTGAGTGCCATGCTTGTGTCTTCCGTTTGCTTTGCGGGCGGTAACGCCCGTCTCTTGATGTATAGGGCCCATTTCAGGTCCCCGATTTGCAGGGCCCTTTGCGAGGTCCCAAATTAGAAAAAATCAGCCCCGGACGAATCCGGGGCCAAACCATTGCCGGGTGTTATTAGAGACCTGTGGAAACGTCAATCGTATTGCCATCTTCAAGCGTCACATACGCCTTTTTGACGTCCTTCCGGCGGCCAAGCATCCCGCGAAACCGCTTGACCTTGCCTTTCGTGATGGTTGTGTTCACCGCCTTTACCTTGACCCCAAACAGCGTTTCCACCGCTTCCTTGATCTGCGGCTTGTTCGCGGCGATCGACACCTCAAACACAACGGCACCATTCTCAGACGCCATGGTCGCCTTTTCGGTGATGACCGGCTTGCGGATCACGTCATAAAGTTCTGCCTTGGTGGTCATTTCAACCTCGCTTCCAGCGCTTCAACACCAGCTTTGGTCAGCACCAAAGTATCACGCTTCAGAATGTCATAAACATTGGCACCCATCGTGGGCAGAACGTCCAGTCCGTCAATGTTGGCTGCCGCACGGGCGAAATTCTCGTTCACTTCGGTGCCGTCAATGATCAATACGCGCTTCCAGCCAAGAGCCTTCACTTGCCTTGCCAGCATCGCGGTCTTGATCTCCTCCATCACCGCGTCCTCGATCACCACCAATTCACCGGCGGCCATCTTGGCAGACAGGGCGTGCTTCAACCCCAACTTGCGGAACTTCTTGGTCAGCTCGTGTCCGTGGCTCCGCGGAGTTGGACCCTTGTAAATACCGCCCTTACGGAAAATCGGCGCATTGCGGTCACCGTGACGTGCGCCACCGGTGCCTTTCTGCCGATAAATCTTTTTGGTCGAATACGAGGTTTCACGCCGGGTCTTCACTTTGTGGGTGCCGGCCTGGGCGTTGTTGCGCTGCCAACGGACGACGCGGTGCAGAATATCCACCCGCGGCTCAAGTCCGAAGATCTCGTCGCCGAGATCCACCGATCCGGCTGCGCCGCCGTCCAGTTTGATCACGTCGAGTTTCATGCGTCGCCTTCCTTCTTCTCATCCAGAGACACGCTCTGGTCACCGGCATCTGCCTTGTCCTCGGCAATCGCCGATTCAGCGGCGTGCAATGCATCCTCTTCTGCGGCAGCAGCTTCAGCAGCGGCAGCAGCCTCAGCAGCGGCGGCTTCGGCGGCAGCGGCCTCGGCAGCCTCATTTGCCATCCGCTCAGCCTCTTCCGCGGCAGATTTCAATGCAGCCGGATAGATCACGTTTTCAGGCGTCGGCTTTTTCACCGCATCCTTGATCGTCACCCAACCGCCTTTTGAACCCGGAACCGCACCCTTGACCATGATAAGCCCACGGCCCGCATCGGTGCGGATCACCTGAAGATTCTGGGTCGTAACGCGCACCGCGCCCATATGCCCTGCCATCTTCTTACCTTTGAAAACCTTGCCCGGATCCTGGCACTGCCCCGTCGACCCATGCGAGCGGTGCGAAATCGACACACCATGCGACGCACGCAAGCCGCCAAAATTGTGCCGCTTCATCGCACCAGCAAAACCCTTACCGATCGAAGTGCCCGCCACGTCAACGTACTGGCCCTCAAAGTAATGATTTGCAGTGATTTCCTCGCCCACCGGAATCAGATTTTCGGCGGCAACGCGGAACTCGGCAATTTTACGCTTTGGCACGACATTGGCCAGCGCGAAATGGCCACGCATGGCCTTGCTGGTCCGCTTGACCTTGGCCGTACCCGCGCCCAACTGAACGGCGGTATAACCATCCCTTTCGAGGGTACGCTGTGCAACCACCTGAAGCGAATCCAATTGAAGAACGGTGACAGGAATTTGCTTCCCATCATCCATGAACAGTCGGGTCATCCCGACTTTTTTTGCAATAACGCCTGAGCGCAACATGACCGTGCCCCTCCTCAGACCTTGATCTCGACATCAACCCCGGCAGCCAGGTCGAGCTTCATCAGCGCGTCCACGGTCTGCGGGGTTGGATCGACGATATCCAGCAAACGCTTATGCGTCCGGATTTCAAACTGATCGCGGGATTTCTTGTCAACGTGAGGGCCACGCAAAACGGTAAATTTCTCGATCTTGTTCGGCAGCGGGATCGGTCCGCGCACATGGGCGCCGGTCCGTTTTGCGGTGTTCACGATTTCCTGGGTGCTGGCATCCAGCACGCGATAATCGAACGCCTTGAGCCTGATGCGAATATTTTGGCTAGCGGCCATATCAGTTGCCTTTCGCGGCTTATTTGAGTTGAGAGGTGGAGACACCGGTATTGGCACCTCCACATCGAACCCATCTTTAAAGTTGCGCAGCGAGGAAAATCCCGCTGCACAGACCGGTCACTCGATGATTTTTGACACCACGCCGGCGCCGACAGTGCGGCCACCTTCGCGGATGGCAAAGCGCAGGCCCTGCTCCATCGCGATCGGCGCGATCAGCTCGACGCCAAAGGCCACGTTGTCGCCGGGCATCACCATTTCCGTGCCTTCGGCCAGTTGCACCGTGCCGGTCACGTCCGTCGTGCGGAAATAGAACTGCGGACGATAGTTGGCGAAGAACGGTGTGTGACGTCCGCCCTCTTCCTTGGTCAGGATATAAGCTTCGGCCTCGAACTTGGTGTGCGGCTTGACCGAGCCGGGCTTGCACAGCACCTGGCCGCGCTCGACGCCTTCACGGTCGATACCGCGCAAAAGCGCGCCGATGTTGTCACCCGCCTCACCCCGATCCAGCAGCTTCTTGAACATCTCGACGCCGGTGCAGGTGGTCTTGCGGGTCGTGCGGATGCCAACGATTTCAATCTCGTCGCCCACGGTCACAACGCCACGCTCGATCCGGCCGGTCACAACCGTGCCACGACCCGAAATCGAGAAAACGCCTTCGACCGGCATCAGGAACGGCTGGTCAATCGCGCGTGCCGGGGTCGGGATGAATTCGTCAACCGCCTTCATCAGCGCCCGGATCGAGCTTTCGCCGATTTCCGGATCGGTGCCGTTCATCGCTGCCAGTGCCGAGCCCGGAATGACCGGAATGTCGTCGCCGGGATACTCGTACTTCGACAGCAATTCGCGGATTTCCATCTCGACCAGCTCAAGCAGCTCGGCATCGTCCACCTGATCGACCTTGTTCATGTAAACAACCATCGACGGAATGCCCACCTGACGGCCCAGCAGAATGTGTTCACGGGTCTGCGGCATCGGGCCATCGGCGGCATTCACCACCAGGATCGCGCCATCCATCTGCGCCGCACCGGTGATCATGTTCTTCACATAATCGGCGTGGCCGGGGCAATCGACGTGGGCATAGTGGCGTGCCTCGGTCTCATACTCCACATGCGCCGTCGAAATCGTGATGCCGCGCGCCTTTTCCTCGGGCGCGCCGTCAATCTGATCATAGGCCCGGAATTCGCCAAAATACTTGGTGATCGCCGCCGTCAACGTCGTCTTGCCGTGGTCAACGTGACCGATCGTGCCAATGTTCACATGCGGTTTCGTGCGTTCGAACTTTGCCTTTGCCATG
>Ga0100402_1005658_pt1 | contig 12691 bp, 9 predicted proteins | sample CryGeyme20150102_FD_80419 | JGI IMG/M metagenome (GOLD analysis project Ga0100402, IMG submission 80419) | Groundwater microbial communities from Crystal Geyser aquifers in Utah, USA - Crystal Geyser metaG 2015-0102 | ecosystem: Environmental > Aquatic > Deep subsurface > Groundwater | place...
AAGGAGAACAGAGAAGGCTATATTCAATTGATTATAGATGAGATGCTCCCGGCGATTGAAAAGGAAAAGCTTGCTGACTTCATTGATGTTTTCTGTGATCATGGGTTTTTCACTCCTGAAGAAGCCGAGCGTATTCTGGAAGCGGGTAAGAAACATGGCTTAATTCCAAAAATACACGGCAATCAACTTGCTGTATCCGGTGGCGTTCAATTGGCCGTAAAAACCAAGGCCCTCAGCGTGGATCACCTGGAGCATATGGGCGAGGCAGAAATCGAAGCATTAAGAGGCTCATCGACCATGCCTGTGGGTTTGCCAAATTGCTCCTTTTACTTAAGAATGCCCTATACGCCAGGAAGAGCAATTATAGATGCTGGATTACCTTTCGCCTTGGCGAGTGATTATAATCCGGGGTCGGCGCCAAGCGGTAAACTTGGTTTTGTTCTAAGCCTCGCATGTATCCAAATGAAATTACTCCCAGAAGAAGCCTTTAATGCACTCACACTCAATGCAGCCTATGCCATGGGACTTGAGCAAGAACTAGGAAGTATTAGTAAGGGAAAATTAGCGAACTTGATCATAACAAAGAAGATACCCTCACTCGCCTGGATACCCTATGCTTTTGGTTCAGAATGGATAGATAAAGTGATGATTAAAGGACATTAATTACATTTTTTAAGTATTGTTTCTAATTTCTGTGTAAATTCCATTCCGAATGAAGGAAAGATGTGATAGCTGCAAATTTGTTTACTTCATCCATACATTTATTAACTGAGCGTACTTTGCAAAATCGAAAAGAGTCATACTATGGATTACATTAACCTAAAGGAATCCATATTTCAGCTTTTGGGAGAAACCCTCCCTGAACACCTCAGTTATCATGGATTACATCATACCCGTGATGTACTTGCCGCCTTAGAAATCTACTTGGTAGAAGAAAATATCACAAACGAAAGAGACCAGACACTCCTTCGTACCGGTGCAGTTTTGCATGACTGTGGATTTACCATTGCCTATCAAAACCATGAAGAAAACGGGGTGAAAATTGCCCGTGCTACCTTAGGCGATTTTGGGTATACTCACGATGAAATTGAAATTGTCGCGAACATGATTCTTGCCACAAAAGTTCCACAACAACCGAAAACTCATCTAGAGCAAATACTCTGTGATTGCGACTTGGATTACCTTGGCCGCCAAGATTTTAGTTCTATCAGCCAGTCGCTTTATGCAGAATGGAAATCCTATCAGATGGTATCACACCCTGAAGAATTTGAAATCAAACAAATTCGCTTTATGGAAAGTCATAGCTATTTCACTGAATTTGCCCGGAATAAACGCGCACCGCAAAAGCTTGCAACACTAGAGATGCTGAAAGAGCGCATCAAATAAGCCGGCGAAACTAATACATCTCTCTTTTGCTTAATAACTCATTCTGCTTCACAATACGAAGTGTGAGTACTTTTAAGATACTTTTAATTACCTCTGGCTCCTGTGCCATTAGTTCAAGAAAAGGTTCACGGTAGATCTTCAAAAGAAATATTTCCTCCAAGGTCGTTGCCGAAGCTGTTCGTGGCATCGGGTTTAACACAGTCATCTCTCCGAAAATATCCCCACCTTTTATCGTCGCCAACTCAGTATCTCCTTGGTGGATGCGAATACTTCCAGATTGAATGATATACATACAATCTCCAATATCCCCCTCTTTGATGAGCTCAACGCCCGCAGGGAAACTTTCTTCTTCAGTAATTGAAGCTAATCCAGCTAATACATCATCAGGAATCTGACTGAATATTTCAATGGACTTGAGTATGATTATTCGTTCTATTTGAAGCATGGCTGTTGAGAGTGAGTCCCGATGGCTATCGAGCAGTTGAGGGTGATGGGATATTCAAATCAAATTCTTTATTTCGGTATTTTCGTATAAAGCCTTGGGTTTCTTCACGCAGAAGCGCCGCATCGTCATTCAACATTTCATCCAAGGCTTCTTTGGTGAGGCAAGACGCATATTCTTCAGGGATATGATGGATGAGAATGGCTTTTCCATAATCTGAAATCGCTTTTTCACCCACCAAAAGCTGACCCAACATTTCAATTGGATTTTCATTTAATTCATAACGTTTGCGTACATCTTTCCTTTGATTGGCAAACTCTGGCATATCAAACACAAGCATGGTTTCTTCTCGAAAACGCTTACCCACCAGCAGCTCAATTCTTTCCAACGCATTGGCCAAAGACTCATGATCATTTGTTGCCAAAGTGTCTTTAATCTGATTCAATACATTTCGGCTATAAAGGAAACCTAAAAGACGCAAAGCATCTTCCTGAATGAGGCGTTTTTCGTTAGCTATAGCCGAGTGAAGTAGTTCTCCTTTGATCAGAGAGCGAACATGCATCAGCCCCATCATTTGTGCCACACCAATTTTGAGACGGGTATGGAGAACAGTCAAATTCTGGCCATCCATCTTATAGGCCAAGCTCTCCAATGAATAACTCGCCTGACGTGCTATATCCGAATCGGGATAAGAAAGATAGGTCAATAGAAAGTTGATAGATTCTTTCGATTCAATATCTGCGCAGGCCTTTAAAAATAGCTTTAGACGTAAGCCTTTTAGCTCATGAATTTGCGAATCATGGAAAATCGACACGCCCAATTTTATCAAGGCTTTTGAACAGGCTACAAATAAACCATGCTCCTCCAGATGGGCTAAAATATGAGGAAGCATCTTCACATTTTTTGTTTCTCCAGCAGCCTCAATAGCAGCCCTTCTTACACTAACATCACTTGTTTTTAATAAATCAATTAGTGGGAAATAGTAGTTATGGGCCCCTATCAATCCAATGATCTCAGCAGCATCAATTTTCGACTGATACGAATCGTCTTCCAATAAGTCTATCAATAATTTCCCATAGAGCGTGGCAGCATAAATTCCACCATATTTCAATACATTGGCCAAGGCATACTTACGAATTTCGTGATCCTTAATATCCAAAAACGGCGCAATCTCCTGAGCTGCTACCTCTTCATTTACAACAAAATAGGTTTTGAATGCTTCTTTAATAATTCTCCGATTGGAGGATTGCATCGATTGCAGCACCAAATCATTATAGCGTTGATCTTTTAGTTCTTGAATAAACTGGAGCCCTTTAAAATGAGCTTCCGAAATATCCGATTTTATAAGCAAGGAAATATGCCGCTCCACATCGTGCACATGATGAACTCCCAATAATTCTATGGCATAAATAATTTTTAAAGGGTCATCGCTCTCTAGGGATTGCAGCAGAAGTTTGCGTGATGCAAAATCGGATATATTCACCTCCTTGCGCACCAGCCAGCGCATGCTGAGTGCACTATGAACCACCTTCACGTATTCCTTGCTCACCTTCAAACTCACCAAAATCCACACCACCACTGTAAGGGTTAGATAGATCGACACCAGCTTCAAGTCGAGACCCGAGGTACGCATCAAAATCATCAAAACTATTCCTGCCAATCCCATACCCACAGGTTCCATAATTCCTTTCGCAAGCGTATGGCCTTGTAGCCTGCGATGATTATGAAGTGGCTGAAAAAGAACTAAGAAAAATGGCTTTAATACCGATGAACGTGCCAATTCATCGAAAAACATATTCAAACCAAAAAGCCATAGAAAAAACTGCTCCTCTGGACCAAAGAATTGTCCAAATACACCCACGGCATTAATAATCAAAAGGGTTATTGGAAGTAAAAGCAAAACCGTTTTAACCCCCAAATTCCGCATCAATCGATTTGATAACAGGGTTTTAAGTAAAAAATTCATCAGCTTCCCAAATCCGAATAAGAAGCCAAACAAAGAAGCCATTTGGGCATTCTCATGTATATTATGTTGTACCCCATCCAGAAAAGCATAGGTTATCGTGAAGTAGACGAACAAGGCCACCATGGCTAGCATAGAGGTCCAGAATAAGAAGGTATCCTTGCGCAACACGTTCAAAATCGCGCCTATGCTCATCTCTTGGTGCTGATGATGTTCATCATGCTCGGAATTTTCTTGCAGATAATCTTTTTTGCTTGAAGTTAAGCTCCAAATGATTATCGAAGAGAAGAGAAAACCAATTCCGGCAATAAGCACCAAGGCAGTATTTGAAAAATAGGAGATGATGATGGGAGAGATCATGTAACCGAAAATCTTGGCTACGGTCTCGCCAGAGCCTAGCAAGGAGAACAAACGTTTGCTTTGGCGCAGATTAAATACCAAGGCCGCCACGCCCCAGAATTCTAAATTCGTTAATTGATAGATAACCCAATACGAAACAAAAAGCACAAAGGCCATCACCATTGGGTTCAACGAAAAAAAGCTAAACCAGTTGGCAAGCATCAACACACTACAGCTAAGTAATACGAACAGAAAGAAGCGCGAGGGCTTAACTTTCACCTCATATTTGGAATAGATATATCCACTTACCAGAAGTATTCCTGCTGTAACAGTATATGCAAAGGGCAATTTTCCTACACCATAATTATCCAAGAAAATAAGGTTTGCTGCGGTAAAGCAAAGTGCAATGCCTATTCCGTTAAAGAAAGCATGCAAGAGGAGTAAACCGACTAAGTTCGTTTCTGACTTACGTAGGTCAAGTAATTTAATAAACGCGTTCATCTGCTCTGAGAACGAGCAAAATAGAATAATCTAGCCGTTAAATCAATGAATTCCTCGAAGAAGACTATTACGCTTCCTGCACTAAAGAGGCGATGGTGGTATCAATAATATCACAGCAGGCATTAATTTGCTCTTCGGTAATCACGAGTGGAGGTGCAAAACGAATAATATGATCATGCGTTTGTTTGGCTAATAAACCATTTTCCATCAAGGCCAGACAAACATCTTTCGCTGTTTTTCCATCACCAAATGGTTCAATTACAATGGCGTTCAATAAACCACGACCACGCACCATTGTCACAATTTCATGCTTTTCTACTAAACCTTGCATCCGTGCTCTAAAGAGTTTGCCTAGCTGAAAGGCCTTTTCTACAAGTCCTTCTTCTTTAATCACCTCCAAAGCAGCCACCGCTACTTTACATCCCAATGGGTTCCCTCCGAAAGTAGAACCATGCTGTCCGGGCTTTAGCGTTAGCATTACCTCATCGCTGCTCAATACTGCAGACACTGGAAATACTCCACCAGACAGCGCTTTGCCAAGAATCAAAAGATCTGGTTTTATATTTTCATGGTCGCAAGCAAGTAGGTTACCCGTTCTGGCAATACCCGTTTGTACTTCGTCTGCAATCATAAGCACATTATTGGCCGTACATATTCTTCGAATGGCCGTAAGGTATCCATCGTCTGGAACTACTACACCTGCCTCACCCTGAATCGGCTCAAACATAAACGCCGCTACGTTTGGATCGGCACATGCCTTTTCTAATGCTGGAATATCATTGTATGGAATGATTTCATATCCTGGCATAAACGGACCGAAGTTTAAGGTACTCTCCGAATCTGTGCTTGAAGAAATGGCGGCGAGGGTTCTCCCCCAAAAATTTCCTTCAACAAAAATAATCTTGGCTTGATTGGAAGGAATACCTTTCACTTCATAGCCCCAATGACGAGCAAGCTTAACAGCAGTTTCTCCCCCTTCAACCCCCGAATTCATCGGCAATACGCGGTCATAGCCAAAGTATTCACAGATGTATTTTTCATACTCACCTAATACATCGTTATAAAAAGCACGCGAGGTGAGCGTCAATTTTGACGCTTGATCTGTTAATGCCTTGATGATTTTTGGATGACAATGCCCCTGGTTAACAGCACTATAGGCAGATAAAAAGTCAAAATACTTCCGACCTTCAACATCCCAAACGAACACTCCTTCTCCTTTTTCAAGCACCACCGGTAAAGGTTTATAGTTGAATGCTCCATACTTGGATTCTAGGGCCATCGCCTGCTCGCTTTTCGTTGGATTATTTGTCATACTGCAAATGTAAAGCTTTGTGCTAAAGGCAAAAAATGCACATTTCACCTATATTTGTTTCATGCGAAAATGGATACTCTCGGCGGTCCTAGTAGGACTGAGCTTTACCTCTTCCACGGCCCAAACTGCGGAAATAATTCCTGGAAAAATTGCCCTTAAAAAAGTCATTAATTTCTCGATAGACGCCCCCGACTACGACCCCAGTATTCAGACGATAGAAACTGCCCCATCGCCTGCTGGAAACTATCAGCTTAAGAAGGCATATATCGATAGTATCCGCTCGGCGAGCACAAAAACGAAAGGCGCTATGCAACGGAAAGCTCCTGCTCCTGCCCCAACCTTCGAATTTGAATTCAATGGAAATATCAGTGCGGGTACACCGAATGATAATGACATGTGTATTGGGAACAATGGCTTCATCATCAGCGTGGTTAATAGCACCCTTTTTGTGTATGATTCCACGGGCAAAATCAAAAAAACCGGATCACTCGCCTTCTTCGCCAAAGAATTAGGAGATATGGACCGCACCTTCGACCCACGTGTGTCGTACGACCCAAACCACGACCGCTATATTGCCGTATTCTTGAACGGATCAACCAGCTCGACAAGCACGCCAATTATTGGATTTTCTCAAAGCAATGACCCCACCCAAAACTGGAACTTCTATCAACTACCCGGCGACCCTTTAGGAGATGATTCCTGGTCTGACTACCCCATTATAAGCATCAGTGATAAGGACGTTTTCCTCACCCTAAACCTCTTGGAAGATGATAAAGGATGGAAAGATGGATTTCGTCAAAGCATTATTTGGCAGATGGATTTAGAGGATGGCTATGCAGGTGACTCTATTCAAAATATATTATGGACAGACATCAAATTTGAAGGAAAAAATGTGTGGAGTATTTGCCCTTCGCAAGGCGGCATGAAACCTAGCGGACCCGAAAGCTATTTTCTCTCAGTTCGTCCAGGTGACTTAAGCAACGACAGTTTATTCATCCATACCATATCTAACTCAGTACGTTCTGGAAACGCGAAAATTACCACCCGCTTTGTACGTTGCAATAAACCGTACGGAGTGCCGCCATCTGCCAAACAGCCAAAAGGTGAATACCTAGAAACCAATGATGCACGGGTACTTACTGCGATGCATCAGAATGGGTTAATTCATTTTGCTGGAAATACTATCGACCCTTTGAATAATGCTGCGGGAATTTATTATGGTGTTGTAGACCCGACAGCCTCAGAGGCAAAAATCTATATCCTTAGCTATGACACCTTAGACCTTGGCTATCCAGATATCGCTTATGCGGGTTCCGGTAACCCCGATGATCATACCGCCATCTTGACCGTTTCCCATGTATCGGAGAATACCTTCCCTGGAACATCCACGGTATTGATGAACTATTCAGGACAGTTTTCTGAACTAACCCGAGTAAAAGAAGGAAAAGACTATATCAATGAATTGGCTGATTCATTTGAACGCTGGGGCGATTATTCTGGCATTCAGCGCAAATACAACGAAGACCGCACCTATTGGATGGCGGGCACGTATGGAGACCGAATCAATCGGACGACCATTGCCAAAGTCAACAATTCAGACCCAACGCTTTCGATTGCTCCAAAACCAATGGCCCAGGAAGTTTTGATCTACCCAAATCCTTCTGCTGCGTATTTTGAAGTTGAATTTACCCTAGAATCCAAGCAAGATCTTACCTTTAGCGTGCTCGACATGAATGGGAAGGTCATCACTGTCCTGTTAAAAGACCGCACAAAAGCTGGATTAAATCGATTCCGTTTTTCAACTAGCCCATTGCCTGCAGGAGCATATTTTTTAATCATCGAGAATGATTCTACTCGCATTCTTAGCGAAAAAATCATTGTCACTAAATAAGTACAGGAATACGATTGGATGAGAAAATTAATTCTCGCTACAATTCTATGCTTAAATGCTTTCCGACTAATCGGACAAGGTCATTTTGTCCTACCGATTGCAGGCACGTATGGATCAGACTTCATCATTGTAAATTATGTAGATTGGGGTGCAGGCAGTCAAGTACTCGACCACCATTGTTTAGATAAGAGCTATAACGGACATCAAGGCACCGACTTTGTCATCAAGCATTTTTCAAGTATGGATGCGGGGATTGATGTTCTTGCAATCGATACAGGAATCGTTATCGCGCTACAGGATGGGCTATTCGATCGCGAAAAAACATCCGATACAGCGAAGCGACTTGGCAACTATATCGGACTCTCCCATGCCAATAAGCTTCAATCGTATTATGGCCACCTAAAAAATGGCTCCATAAACGTTAAACTTGGCGACACCATTTTTCCCGGATCAGTGCTTGGTCAGGTAGGGAGCAGCGGAAACAGTTCGGATCCACATTTACATTTTGAGCTCTGGTATGACTCAAGCTATTATATCGATCCATTTAAAGGACCTTGTGGAAATGCATTCAGCTATTGGACCAAATCCATACCCTATGATTCAAGCTTTTTTACCTGGGATGCTGGCTTGGTCAATTTCCAGCCCAAGCTCGATACCCTAAAAGAAGGCCTCGCCAATATTGACACCTTTTATAAGCAGGATGAAGCCATTAGTTTTTGGAGTCTGCATGGCGGATTAAGAACAGGAGATTCGCTAAAAATTCGCTGGTATACCCCAGATGGAATCCTGTGGTTTGACTATGCCAATCGGCTAGAAAAAAACTGGTGGTATTATTACTACTGGACTTATATCAATACTCCAATTGATGGTACGGATGGGCTCTGGAAGGTTCAGTTATTGAGAAATAATGTGACTGTTATAGAAAAATCATTCTACTATTTTAAAGAAAAAGGTCCAGCCAACACACTTGTCTCTCCAGAAATGAATTTGGAGATTGAGGTGCTCAACCATCCCACCTATTGGATGATAAAGTCGCATGAAGAAATTGAAAAGCTTAGCTTACTCAATGCACGCGGCCAAATTTTACGTGATATCCCAGGTGCTGTTGAGCCTTTAAAAATTGATAAAAGCAGTCTGGCCCCAGGAATTTATTGGGTAAGGGTTTATGCGAAAAACACAATGAAGACAATTCGGATTGTCCGCTAGATTACCACTTACGCTTTTCATTATTTTCTACCTGAATGTCATAATTGGGTAAAAACCAGGTCATCATAAGGTCAAGAAAAGCTCGTCCTATTGCCATTCTTCGGTGGAGGTAAGAACTTACCTTCGATGGACAATGAAGAGCTTTATTTTACGATTGCCTTGACGATGATTCCGGATGTTGGGCCGGTACTTTCTAAGAACTTACTTGCTTATGTGGGCAGTGCCAAGGAGGTATTCACAACGTCGAAAGGAAAACTCGAGAAGGTACCGGGAATAGGCACTTTTGTGGCGGAGCGTGTGTTGGCGTTTAGGGATTTTGAGCGAGCCGAGAAGCAATTACTGTATGCGAAGAAGCAAGGTATTGACATCATTCGATTTCATGAACCCTCCTACCCGCAGCGACTCAAACGAAATCCCGACGCCCCGCTGCTCCTCTACTTTCAGGGAAAAGCCAACCTCAATATGCCTCGAATGATCAGCATCGTAGGCACCCGAAAATGCAGCGACGAAGCCCGACTTTTTACCGAAAGATTCGTCTCAGATTTACACGGATTAAACTGCGCCGTAGTTAGCGGACTTGCCTATGGTATTGATATCTATGCCCACCGCGCTGCCGTGAAACATAATCTTACAACAATTGGGGTTGTGGCGCATGGCCATGATCAAATTTACCCAGCGGCACACAGAGGAACGGCCAAAGAAATGCTTAATAATGGCGGAATATTAACTGAATACCCGATTGCTACCCGGCCTGATCGCGAGAACTTCCCTAGCAGAAACCGCATCGTTGCAGGAATGTGTGATGCCACTATAGTAGTAGAAACTCCTTTTAAGGGAGGAGCGATGATTACAGCCTATCTCGCCCATTCATATAACCGGGATGTATTTGCAGTGCCCGGCCAAGTTGGAGACCCAAGGAAAGAAGGAGTACATTTCTTAATCAAAAAAAATAAGGCCGCATTATTGGAATCGGTCGATGACTTGATGCAATACATGGGCTGGGACCAAGAACAAATGCCCATTCAACAACAACTTGTATTTGAACTGAGTCCTGCGGAAGATACTATCATGCAGCTATTTGAAACAAAGAAGAAATGGCATATCGATGCGTTAAGTCAGCATGATGCAATTTCATCCAGCGACTTATCACTGAATCTGTTAGAACTCGAATTAAAAGGATTAATCCGCAGTTTACCTGGAAAGGTGTATCAGAAAAATGGTACTTAGCAACTAGCCTTCGTTGGTAGTTTGCTCTGTTTTTGTTTCTTCGGTTGGCCAAGAAACAACCTCAATGCTTACCACAGGAGCTACATTGGAGAATAATTCCAATTCTTTGGCTGCTGCGTGAGACACATCAATTACGCGGTTAGTCTTATAATCGAAGCGATCGTTTATTGTGACCAATACAGATTTATTGGTTCTAAGGTTCGTCACTTTTACCACAGTACCGAAAGGCAAAGTCGCATGGCAAGCTGTATAAGCAGTGCTTTCGTATAATTCGCCGCTTGCAGTTGGCATACCCACATCGGAAGAGGCATAAGTGGATGCCATACCTGTATTACGGAGTTCTTGCGCTTGAGCTGCTGCCGTAAGGCAAATCATAGCAAGGAATAAAAAGAAGGATTTCAATGAAACGTTTCTCATAGTTGAAGGTGCAAAAAACCTAAATAAAACATTACCAACCAAGTAAAAAATCCACAGGCGCCATACGTTTACGCAAAAATTCAAGTTTTTGGGCAGAATCGCACCGCTATTACCTCTTAGCATCCTCAACAGACACGGTTATGCTCTGAATAGACAACAATCCATCAAATATGTGGAAAGAATAGCCCTCATCGGTGAATAAGAGCAGGCGCCAAGAGGCTATTTTTGCATATTCCTATGCAACTAGCCTATCTATCTATTGGTGTTTTAGGTGTAATCACCGCTTGGCAACTCTATTTTCACTTCCGATATTTTGTGCGCCTTTCCACGTTCAAACCTAAGGACAATGGACATCATCATTTGCCCGCTGTATCTGTGATTGTCGTCGCCCGGAACGAATACCAAAACCTCAAGGCCAATTTAGAATCGCTTTTGGATCAAGATTATCCTGATTTTGAGGTCGTCATCGTCAATAATGGATCATGGGATAAAAGCCAAGAATACCTCGAACAGATGGAAGCGGAACATGCGCGCCTAAAAGTGGTAAAAATTGTTGAGCAAGAACGCTATCCAAAGGGAAAGAAATTCGGCTTAACTTTAGGCATTAAGGCCGCCAATAATGAGTGGTTATTGCTTTCCGACAGCGATTGTCGCCCTATGAGCCGGAATTGGATTCGCTCGATGGCCGGAACGTTTAGCGAAAAGAAACAAATCAGCCTAGGTTATTCGCCGTATGAAAAGAAATCGAGCATATTAAATCTACTCATTCGATTCGACACCTTTTATACCGCATTGCAATACCTATCTTTTGCTTTGGCGAAAAAACCCTATATGGGCGTTGGACGAAACTTGGCCTATCGGAAAACATTATTCTTCAGTGTTAAGGGCTTTGCCTCTCATAACCATATCCTCGCTGGCGATGATGATTTATTCATCAACGAAACAGCTACAAATTCAAATACTTCCATCTGTATTGAACCTGATGCCTTCGTAGAATCTGCACCCAAAGACTCTTATGGTGATTGGATCAAGCAGAAAAACAGGCACTTGGGTGTTGGCAAACATTATTCCGGAAGCAGTAAAAGAAGATTGGCCGGATTGCATATTTCAAATACCCTCTTCTACGTGAGCTTGGCAGCAGCGATCTATTTCTGCATGCCTATTCAGAAGAATTATTTCTTCCTCGTCCCTGTTTACATCTATCTAGGTCGATTGATTTCTCAATACTTCGTCTATGGATTTGCGATGAAACGTTTGAAAGAAACTTCATTACTCTACTTTCTGCCGCTCCTCGATCTTTACTTTTTCTTCTTTTATTTCACCATGGGAGTCCGTGCTTTTTTAAGCAAGCCGCAACGTCAGAATTGGTAGTGAACAGGTTAAGCAGACGACCTATAGACCGCCAGATATATGACCTTTCAGATTGCCAGACTTTCAGATAGCCAGACTTTCAGATAGCCAGACTTTCAGATAGCCAGACAAAAATCTCTCACTAAAACTAAGCCGTCACCCTGACCTCGTGCGCCGGAGCTGTTAGGCGGAGGTGTACTGCGTAAGCCATAGCTGACGTAGGAAACGAAGGATTAGCGAGGCTTTTTGCCGAGTCGAAGGGCTCTACAAACTACTCGAAAATCGTCCGTAGACGCCGAGTGGTAGATTCATTCCAGATTTTGACTTCAGGTATAACTCTCCGGTATCCACCATGGTGGCTTTGGGGAAATGAGATTTGATGAGGTTCTCAGCAACAAGTGCTGATAAGCCTAGAGAATAAACATTCAGTAAGAAGAAATGATTTTTAGGATCAAGGAGCTGGGCGAGGTCAGTGAGCATTTCATTCAGTCTCTCCTCCAATTTCCAACGTTCGCCTTTTGCTCCGATACCATAAGCCGGTGGATCGAGCAAGATTCCTTGGTAGATTTTTTCACGCTTGACTTCACGCTTTACAAATTTATGAGCGTCTTCTACGGTCCAGCGGATATTGTTTAAGTCGGAGAGCTCCATATTATC
>Ga0100402_1005665_pt1 | contig 12680 bp, 10 predicted proteins | sample CryGeyme20150102_FD_80419 | JGI IMG/M metagenome (GOLD analysis project Ga0100402, IMG submission 80419) | Groundwater microbial communities from Crystal Geyser aquifers in Utah, USA - Crystal Geyser metaG 2015-0102 | ecosystem: Environmental > Aquatic > Deep subsurface > Groundwater | place...
GCATGCCCGCAGCTTCATACATTTCTGAAAGCTCTTTGTCGGACAGTTGTCCTGAAGAGCCTCCGTTAGCATCGGCTGCATGATCTTCAAATTGAGCTTCTAACTCCGCATCTGAAACGGTGCGCTTGGAAGAACAGGCATTGAGTACAAACAAAGTTATAATGATAAAGTATATGTTTCTCATGGTGATGACTCGATTATAGTGAGCCATCATTTTTATTTGGGTTAAAAGACGATAAATGATTTGTGAATCTAGCATTAAGATTTAACTGTGCGCGCTTAAATGTTGCAAGAGCGTGTTTAGTAGCTTTTCTAAGTCATTCTAAATATTTATATTCATTACTCAGGACAAGGGGAGTGCTACTCCCCTCTTGCTGGCTAGCGCCAGCAATTCACCCCATAGTCCTTCGACTGAATCTAAATATTTAGAATGACTTAGAAAGGCCCCAAAACGGGAGACGCTCTTGCAACACTTAAGCGCGCACAGTTGAAGACATGGAAATAAAAAAACCCAGGCTTTGGAAGTCAAAGCCTGGGTTTTATTGTGTAATGACGTTTAAACCAGGATTAGGTCCCTGGGATAATGTGATCGGTTTCTTCTGTGCTATCTCGAAGTAGTTGCACCACCGTATCGTGGTCTAAGTTGTCGGTGCCCGTGCCGTATCCGTTGGCAAACCCAACGAGGTCAGGATAACTGCGGCCCGAGTCGTGTAACCATGCACCACCGACAATTTGATCGTTGTTATCAAGATAAAGTCGGTATTCGTAATCCACACTATTCATGCCTCTTCCGTTGGCTACGGTGCTTCGAGTGAGATTGTCAGTTGCTGTGGTTTCATGGGTGAGTTGGGCATTGGTTCGAACGTCGACGTATTTCTGGGCTCCCGTTGGGGCGCGCCAAGTACGGATCTGCGCCGCTGTTAGTTCCAAAACTTCTCCATACTCTGAAGACCAGTTTTGAAGTGCTTCGTTCCAAATTTCTGCATTTGGCTCAACATCGAAAACTGCGGCAAAAGGTTTCTCAGCATACTTTTCTTTCATAGCTTTGTAGGCTTGGAGCATAATGTGGTACGCACCAGCATTTGGCGGCTCTCTGTCTCTAGTCGCTCTATTCACGCTACCCATTCGGGCATAAAGAGATGTGCCGTTCCAGTGAGCTGCGGCGATGGTAGCTACGTCATATGGACTAAAATCTACAGTTTTGTTCGTGCCAGGAATTTCTCTTGAAACAGATTGAGATGGGACTGGGCAGGTTGCACCGATGAGGCGCATCGGATAACAGAAGCCTTCCCAACGTTCAGGCGAATGGCGGCGTTCGGTGCCAAAATATTTGATCTGTTCTTTGGTGGCACTCATGCTGAAATCCCCCATAGCGATGTCATATTTTCGAATAGAAGGGAGCGAGTTGAGTTCTTCCTGTGAAAGCGCTTCGATTCCACGTTTGATGTCGGCAGCCGATTTGAATCTGCGGGTGTTGTACTCACCATTTCTAAAGAAGACATCATTGAGGGGGTGACTTGGGCCATGAAGTCCGTCAATCCAGTTGGCATCAGCTCCACCGTCAGTCATTGGATTGTAGAAATTCGACCATGCGGCCGTGCGCTCGTTGACCGTATAGCCATTGACTTCAGGGTTGAACTTTTTAGCTTCTCTAATAAGCTTGTTTGTTTCTCTAGCTCTAAGGCCTGAGTCTCGAACCCCTTGAACGAGGTAAATAAGGTGTTCCGCACAATCATCATGGTTTATGGCGGAGGCAGGGCGTATTGGGGTGGCATCGGCGATCTGGGGCAAGGCCCAAAAGAAAAGGCCGGAGAATAGAAACAAACTCTTTTTAAACATTATGAACTCCTACTTCAGTGCAATTGATTCAACGCAAACGCGGCAAATTTATAACGCTCCGCATCATATCAGCATGTCTCAAGAATAGCAAGCAGTCTGTCATATCGAGGAAAAAGAGCTATGATGGCGGCTATGAAAGCTTTATTTAATACGCATAAGTTCTTGTTATTATGTTCTTTTATGTTTGTGGCATCTTGTGGAATTCAGTCGATTCCAAAGAACAAGAACCAGGTAGAGGCGGCTCTTGCTGAGATCACCAACCAATATAAAAGACGGGCTGACCTCATTCCGAACCTCGTGAAGACCGTGAAGGGTTACGCCTCGCATGAGGCAGCGACTTTGCAAGCTGTCGTTGAAGCTAGAGCCAAAGCGACATCGACTACCATTGATGCCTCGAAATTGGATGCGGCCCAAATCAAGGCCTTTTCTCAGTCTCAGGGGTCTCTGACTCAAGCACTGGGTAAACTTATGGTCGTAGCGGAAAGATACCCAAATCTTAAAGCTGATCAAAACTTTAGAGACCTCCAGGCACAGCTCGAAGGAACCGAGAATCGAATCACTATCGCGAGGAATCGATACATTGAATCCATCAAGATCTTTAATGACTCGGTAACCGTCCCGCCGAGTTCCTGGACCAATTCAATCCTTTATTCTTATGAGAAGATGCCTCAGTGGGACGTGGGCGAAACGGAAAAGGTTAACATCGATCAAGCTCCGGAAGTTGATCTGTAGTGTTTTTGTTTCGTTCGGCAGTTTTACTCTTTAGTCTTTTGTCGCCGGCCACATCGCTGGCTCAGTCCATTCCTGCAGCGACTGCACCGGTGGTGGATTCTGCTGGCGTGATATCTGAAAGCGTTGAAGCTTCGCTTAACCAAATTCTTCGAGAACTCAGAACTCGCCAGGGAATTCAGATGGGTATTCTTACAGTCAAATCCCTTGAGGGAATGAGTGTTGAGGGCTACTCCATTAAAGTTGCCGAACAATGGAAGCTTGGTGATGCGGAAACTGACAAGGGACTATTGCTTCTCGTTGCTCCTAAAGATCGCAAGGTCAGAATCGAAGTGGGGCAAGGACTCGAGGGAGATCTTCCCGATGCTTACGCCAATCGTGTGATCGAATACGACATTTTGCCTCACTTTAAGAACGGTGATTTTAGTTCGGGTGTATTGGCTGGTGTCTTAGGAAGCGTGAAATATGTGGCCCCACAATTCTACAAAGAACTTGCTCAAGGGCAGGTAGGGCAGTCTGTGCGCGAAAGACCGACCAAGAAATCCAAAAAGTTTTCTTGGGTCCACGCCCTGTTTTTGCTGCTCTTCTTGTTTTTAAGATTTGGCCCTTTAGGTTTATTGGGCGGATCAGTAATTGGTGGTCGACGAGGATACGGTGGTGGCTTCGGTGGTGGTAGTTTCGGAAGCGGTGGCGGCGGCTGGAGTGGAGGCGGCGGCGGTTTTAGTGGCGGCGGCTCCTCAGGAAGTTGGTGATTTATGGATAAAATTATAGACCCTCAAAAACGCAAAGTGATTGAAGAAGCAGTTCTAAAGGCTGAGTCTTCCACGAGTGCTGAAATTGTTCCTGTTATTATTGGACGATCATCAACGGTTGATCATGTCTTTCCGTTGATTTTTTTGTTTTTAATTGCTGCTTTGTTCGTCTCTCCTTTGTGGTCATACTTCGATGAGTTTTGGGGCGGAGCATATTTTGAAAGAGCTTTGGCTATGGCCGCTACTTTGTTGGTGTCTTATGGGTTGTCCAAACTTTCATTCATTCGTAGGTGGTGTTTGACCAAGAGAGACATGGAAAAACAAGTCGAGCTTCGGGCCATTGCCGAATTTTCGGGTAGAGTGGCTGGAAGAACCAAAGACAAAACTGGCTTGATTGTGGTGCTATCTTTGCTCGAAAAACGTTCATTCCTTTTTGCTGAAGAAGGCATTAACAAACATTTTCCAGAGGGAACCTGGGATGCCGTTCTAAGGGGGCTTTCAGAAAAAGCCCATAAGGAAGGCATCGAGCTCGCCTTCGCACATACCCTTAACGAACTCAGTGATATGTTAGCCGTTCACTTACCAATACAAGCAGATGATACAAACGAGATTTCAAATAAATTGGTACTACTTAAAGACTAGAACTTCTAGCTAGAATTCTGCTAAGACTTGCTCTATGTCCGAAAAAATGTCCGATAAAAATCCACTGCTGTCTTCGCTCAAATTTCTTAATCCTTCCTCATTGAAGCTTTTATCCGCAAAACTCAGCAATCTCGTCGAGGGAAGGCTTTGGGCTAAGGTTCTCGTTGGGATGATTCTGGGGTTGATCTTGGGGCTTGTCATTTCTCCTACAGGTTTTATGAGTCAGTGGACTCAACCGTATGAGTCTATCCTTGAGACAATCGTTGTTTGGCTTGCACTTCCTGCGAAGTTCTTTTTGAAACTGATCCAGATGGTTGTGATTCCCCTCATCATTGCCAGTGTGATTCGAGGGTTAGCTTCGACGACCGATGCGGCGCAGATGAAATCACTGGGATTGCGCTACGGTGCTTTTGTTTTGACGTGCTCCTGTTTGGCGGCAGCACTGGGAGTTGGACTCAGTCGGTTGATTCGGCCCGGAGCTTCGCTGAATCTTCAGGGGGCGACAAAGGCGCTTGAGTCCGGTGATGTGGGGCTCTCCCTGAGCAAATTCTCACCAGAAATATTGGTTAACATTCTCCCCGTGAATCCGCTCTCGTCTATCGTCGAAGGCCAAATGCTCGATGTTGTGATTCTTGCCATCATTGGTGGCATTGCCTTGATCTCTGTAGAGTCTAAGCAGGCCAATGTCGTTCTCGATTTTCTCGAAGTGGTGCAAAGCATTTGTATGACGGTGATTTCTTGGGCCATGCGAATAGCACCTTTTGCGGTCTTCGGACTTATCACTCAAGTTGCAGCGACAACTGGCTTGCAGGCGATGCAAAGTATGAGCCTCTATGTCCTTACTTCATTTGCTGGGTTTGCTTTGTTTATTTTATTCTATCTTCTGCTTGTCGCTTTCACTCGGAAGATCTCTCCGTTCACTTATCTTAAGAAAATTATGGCACCGATGCTTCTTGCGTTTTCTACTTCCTCTAGCGCGGCCACCATGCCTTTGACAATGAAGGTCGCAGAGGAAGAGTTAGATGTGGAAGCATCAACGGCTCGCTTTCTGATTCCCTTGGGTACAACGGTAAATATGGCAGGTTCTGCTATCTGGCATACGAGCGCTGTGATTTTCCTCGCACAGGCGTATCAAGTGGATTTGAGCTTAGCTCAGATCGGATTCATTGCAGCCACCTCTATTGGAAGCGCGGTTGGGTCGCCAGGTGTTCCTGGTGTGGGAATCGGCGTCCTTGCGGCTGTGCTAAGCAGGGTGGGCATACCGATTGAAGGCATCAGTCTCATTATGGGTGTGGATCGATTGGTGGATATGGGATGCACCGTTGTTAATGTGAGCGGCGATCTTGTGGCTGCAACTATTTTTGGCAAGAAGGTTGAGGTTTAAAATGCTTTCGTTCTTTCGCCAGAAAGTGGATCAACTGGTATCGCGCGGTGACCAACATTTGCTTCCACATATGAGAGAGTGGGGCCATAAAGCCGAGCGCTACTTGATAGGGGGTCTGTTCATCTGGTTTGGGCTCTTGAAAATGAGCGGTGAATTGTCGGCGACATCTATTGTGGCTAAAAGTGTTTACTGGTTCGATCCTTCAATAGGAGTTCCTCTTTTGGGGCTTTGGGAAATTACGATGGGCTTGCTGTTGTTTTTCCCCGCAACATTACGCTTGGCCTTGTTGCTATTTTTTATACGACTGCCAGGAACATTTCTGGCGCTAATTCTTAACTACGATGCCTGCTTTGCGGATGGACTCCTTGTGCCAACCATTCAGGGGCAGTACCTCCTTAAAGAATTTACTCTTGTTGGCGCAGCCCTCGTGATCGGAAGCACCGTTGCGGACGAAAGTAAGCGCATCAAAAAAGTTTAGTGCTTCAAAATACTGCTTATGATTCCTTGGGGGGCACCGAGTCCGAATGCAATAGGTGCAGGTACTGGTAATGTTTTTCATACTGAGTGATGGCGTCCACGATGACCTGTTCTTTTGTGTAGCCATAAATATCGTATTCCTGTCCTCCACTTCTAAGGAAAACCTCGGCTCTGAAGAAGCGGTCACGCTTGTCTTCAGTGTAGTTCTGAATATCAAAAGACCGAATTTGTACTTCATATTTAAAATCTTCAACTTTCTCGTTTAATACAACCAAAGAGCAGCGATCTTCCGACGATGATGATTGAACTTGGACTTTAAGACCTTTGGCTACCATTTCAGAGGAAATCTCCTCGAGCGCTGGTCGCACAATGAATTTGACGAATTGAGCGGCTTCAGTTTGCTTTGGCATTTTGGTCAAAGAAGCTATTCGGTCTTTCCAGTCACTTGAAGACTTCGAATACTGCAAAACCGTGGTGTGATTTTGGACTGTAGTGAAATGTCGATGATCTGCCAACAATGAGCGCCAGAAACCAAAAGCCCCTAGTGAAATGATTACAATAATAGGAAGAGCTGAGACGATGGTCATGGTTTGTAGGGCATTGAGTCCCCCAGCATAAAGTAGAATACTGGCAACAACCCCTTCGGTTATGGCCCAAAAGATTCTTTGCCAAACGGGGGGGTGTCTTGCACCTCCGGATGTAAGGGTGTCTATCACGAGAGATCCCGAGTCAGACGAACTCACAAAAAAGGTGACGACCAAGAGTAGCCCTAACACTGAGAGTACATTTGAAAGGGGGAAATACTCAAAGAATTTAAAAAGTGCCACTGATACATTGTCTGATACCGCGGTCGCGAGTTCAGATGCTCCCGAATTGAGGACTAGGTCAAGACCGGAATTCCCGAAGATCGTCATCCATAAAAAGGTAAAACCAGCCGGGACAAATAGCACTCCAACCATAAACTCTCGAATGCTTCGGCCTTTTGAAATCCGCGCGATAAACATGCCCACGAAAGGGGACCAAGATATCCACCAAGCCCAATAAAGTAGTGTCCATCCACCAATCCAAGACTCCTTCTTTTCATAGGCATAAAGGTTGAATGTTTTATGAACAAGGTCTGACATGTAGGCGCCCGTATTTTCTACAAATGCTTGGAGCAACCCGACGGTATTGCCTAAAACTAAGATAAATCCCATCATCAATAAGGCTAAGATCATATTGATGCTGGATAGTTTCTTGATCCCGCCATCAAGTCCCAGCACAACCGAGACCGTTGCAAATGTCGTGATGATTGCAATCAAAAGAACTTGGACTCCGTTCGATTGGGGAATGTCGAATAAATAATTAAGTCCTGCATTGACTTGGGTTACTCCAAGTCCCAATGAAGACGCGACACCAAACATCGTTCCTACGACTGCAAAGGTATCGATCAAGTCACCAGTTCGGCCGTAAATTCTCTCACCGATGAGAGGATACAACACGGAACGGGGAAGTAAGGGGAGCTTTTTCCTGTAGCAGGAATAAGCCAGAATAACTGCGAAGATGGCGTAGATACCCCATGCGTGCAAGCCCCAATGAAAAAATGTAATTTTCATGGCTTCTTTTGCGGCCTCCACACTTCCGCCTTCTCCAATTGGAGGGCTAGTAAAATGCATCATAGGTTCAGCCACGCCCCAAAACATGAGGCCAATTCCCATTCCTGCTGAAAAGAGCATCGCAAACCAAGAGATATTTTTGTACTCGGGGGTTTCATGGTCGTGGCCTAGTTTGGTGTCACCGAGTCGACTGACTAGAAGGTAGAAGCAGAAGAGAAGCGTCGCTCCCACAAACAAAACATAAACCCAGCCCGTGTTCTGAACGAGCCAGGCTTGTGTGCGGTTGAGGTATTGATTTATGACATCGGGAAAAATTGCAGCCAAAATCGTAGTAAAGAAAATAAGAAAGAGGGATGTGAAAAATACACTCTTATTCAAGGTACTTTTGTTAGTGTGTAGTGGGATCAAAAAGGTGTTCCTCGCTTATATGGAATTTTTTGCTGAGCAAAAAACACTAACAAACAACACCTGTATCCACAAATTTTTAGGCTCGCAGAGCATCAAAACACAATTCCACTCACTATACAGGTGAGCGGGGGCTGATCAAAAATTAGTTCGCCATCTCGAAAGCAATGCCGGTCTCTTGGCCCATGTCTTCAATCCACTTGTGAAAACCAGGGTAGGCGCTCATGAGTTTGGAAGCTGGAAGTGTCGAGATGCTCATGGTGATTCCGTAGACAGCAGCGTCTGCTGCGTTGGGTTTGTCACCACCTGCAAATTTCTGACCTTCAAGAGCGGTTTCCCATTCCTTGGTCAGATTTACAAGGTGAGCATTGACGTCGTCGATGCCTTGGCGTTCCTTGCTCTTCTTGGCGACCATCTTCATGACGGCAGCTCCAGAGAATTTGATCAAAGCTTTTTGGTGCCAAGAAAATTTAGAAGTTTTGGTGATGTAGTCAAAGGCTTTGAGTGAGTCGCCAAAGTTTGAGTAGATCGCTGGTGGAATCGCTTTGACGTATTTTTCGGACCATTCGATCAAAGCTTTTTCGCGCGCAGCGCGTGTAATGTCCTCTTCAAATAATTTCGGACCTTCGTAATTTTTATCGATGTAAGACATAATTTCGTTGGAATCGTTGACTTGCTTGCCTTCTTTGTCGGTCCAGACGGGAACTTTTTTGTATTCTGAGAACTGGAGTTCTTTCTTGTTCAAAGGGTGAACTTCAACAGTCTCGTAGGGGACTTTTTTAAGGGCGAGGGCCGTGCGGACCTTCCAGCAGAATGGACAAACTTCGTATTGGTATAATTTGGATGTTGTGCTCATGGGCCCTCTTTTATCAGGCTTATCAAGATTGTCGAGTATGTTTTGCGATGAGGTCTTGGCTAGCTGCCCAAGCGGAGGACCAGGCCCACTGGAAATTATAGCCTCCCAGCCATCCTGTCACATCTACGACTTCTCCCACGAAATAAAGCCCTTTTTGGAGCCTGGATTCCATTGTTTTGGAGGAAATCTCATCGCATTTTACGCCCCCGCGGGTGACCTCAGCCTTTTGGTAGCCTACGGTTTTGGTGGGGTAGAGGGCCCACTTTTGGAGAGCGCCGGAGAGATGATGAATGGCAGCATCGTTGATGGAGTGGAGCGGGGTCGTGAGATACTTTTGAATTACGGGAGTTTGCCCGACAAAGGTTTTGTAGAATCTCTTGGTCCAAATATCTTTGCTGAGATCTTTGAGAAGGCTTTCAAATTTCGAATCAGGTGATGAGCTTTTGAGTTTTAAGATCTCGGAACGCAAGTCATGATCGGGAAGCAAGTTAATAAAAACAGGCTTCCCAGAGTCCCAATGCAGTGAACATTGCAGCGATGCAGGGCCACTAAGTCCGGAATGTGTGAAAAGAATATTTTCACGAAAGCTCTGACTCCCAGCCGTCATGATCACATCGAGTGAAACTCCAGAAAGCTCGGTCCAAATCGCTTTATCAGCCTCACTGAGCACGAAGCCATCAAGCGCTGGTAGTAGTGGTACAAGAGTGTGACCGAATTTTTTCGCAATACGCTGGCCCACATCACTTGCTCCAATTTTAGGAATCGATAGGCCGCCTGTAGCAATGATCACATTATTTGCCTCAAAGCGGCGACCATCTTGGCTTTGCATCTCAAAAACTTGCGATGTCTGGTTGAAGTTTAGGGTTTTGATCTGCGTATTGAGAACAGCTTCAGCGTATTGTGGATCAAGACGGGCTTCCAGTTGTTGTAAAATATCCCTCGCTGAAGTCTTGGCGAAAAGTTGTCCTAATTTTTTTTCAAAGTATTCTACCTCGCCTTCGATAACCTCACGTAGGAAGTCTTGTGGCGTGTATCGAGACAGTGCTGATTTACAGAAATGGTGATTCTCGGATTTAAAATTCTTAGCTTCGACTTGGAGATTGGTAAAATTACATTTGCCGCCGCCAGATATAAGAATTTTTTTGCCAAGTCCAGGATTGGCCTCAATGAGCTGACAAGTCACACCAGCCTGCGAGAGCGTGCCCGCGGCAAATAACCCCGCGGCGCCGCCTCCCAAAACTAAAACGTCACAAGACACCTTGGCTAAAAGTCCTCAACAGGTGAGCGGTTGGCGTTCTCGGGGCTCTTCTGGAGAGCTTTTTCTTCGCCGACGATCTGGATTCTTAATTGGAGAATTTCTTGATCAATGCGTTTGTAGTTGGCGAGATCAAACTTTTTTGCCGGTGCGATCTTCGAACGGAGGTCGTGAATACGCTCCAGGGCTTCTTCTGCAATTTTCGGATGTGCCGAATGATAGCGTTTGAGAATCTCATGAGCCTCAAGCGAAAGATGCACCTGATGGCAAAGCAGAGAACAGTGATTGCCCGCATCGAGAGCGAGATTCAAGGTTTGCTCTAGGGAATAGTGATTAAGAATCGCCCCCATATCAATATCGTCTGTCATGACAAGACCTTTGTAGCCCCATTCGCCAAGAAGAATATCTCTGATGATCTTTGGGGAAAGTGAGGATGGCTGCTTTTCATCGCCTTGCAGAGCGGGATAATGAGCATGCCCGATCATCATTGAATCAAGTTCTGGCAATAAGGCCTGAAAGGGTTTCCACTCCCATGACTCTAGGGCGTCGCGACTTTCTGTGATCGTTGGCAATTCGTGATGTGGATCGATACACGCCTTTGAATAGCCGGGGAAATGCTTTCCACAACTCGCCACACCACCAGCCCTCAGTGCTGTATTAAATAGTCCTGCGTTATGAATGGTTGATTCGGGTGTTGTACCCCAGCATCTATTTTTGAGGCTATTGCTTTCATCTCCATTGTGAGAAATGTCCAAGACAGGGCAGAGGTCTAGGTTGAAAAGGAATGTTCGAAGGATCTCAGCCGTAAGCTCACCATGTCTTGTGATTAGATTGAGATCCGGTCCTTCGATGAGTTCCTTCGCGCTGGGAGGCTCATGACCCATTTCGCGTAATCTCGCGACGCGGCCGCCTTCTTGGTCTATGCACATGATAGGGGGCTGGTCGACCACATTGACCAGATCTTCACAGAGTTTACGCAGTTGCTCTGGTGACTGGATGTTGCGGCCAAAGAGGATGAATCCTCCAGGCTGGACCTTCCTGTAAATCGCTGCGGTTTCGCTATCGAGCACAGTGCCAGGAACTCCTAGGATGAGATGTTGACCATAAGACATGTCACTATGATAATGGCGTCTGGGCATGGCAAAAAGGACTTCACAAAAATTATTTTTAGCGATTGACGGTGGCGCCACGAAATCAAGATCGGTTTTGATTTCAGAGGAAGGTGAAGTCATGGCCAAATTTCAATCGTCGGCTTGTAATGCCGTTCTTTTGAGTGAGATCGAGATGACCAAGGTCTTCAAGGCTCATCTGAAAGCTTTAGGATTGAAACCTACGACTCAGGTTGAGCTTGCATCGATCTGCTTGGCCGGGGTCGTAAACGACAAGTCTAAGCTTAAGGTTAAAAGGGCCTTCAGGGGGCTGGTGAAAAGCAAACATCTCGCCATTTCTAGCGACTTGGCGTCTTCTCTCCTTGCGGGGCACGGCAAAGCGGAAGGCATCGTCACGATTTCGGGAACGGGCTCCTGCGTTTTCGCCATGTCGAAACATCAAAAAGCCAAAGCAGGTGGCTGGGGCCACGTCATGGGTGATGTGGGAAGTGCCTATCATATCGCTCACCAAGGTTTACGAAGAGCAGTTGCGGATTACGACTTGTATGGAAAATTCGATGTGCTTGGAAAAGCGGTATTGCAACACGCGAAAGTCAAAACAGCGGAAGAGCTGAGTGTGTTTGTTAGTCATAGTTCCAAGGCCGAGCTCGCTAGACTCTCGAGAGCTGTCTTTGATGCCCATCGCAGGGGACATCAACCTTCGACTTTGATCCTGATTGCTTGTGCTCAGGCGCTTGCAGCCAATGTCTTGGCTGTGCGCCGAAAGATGAAAGGCAAATCACTGCCCGTATCAGTTGCGGGCGGCGTTTTTGAAGCGCAGCCCGAATATTTTCAGATTTTTTCAGAAAAATTAAAAATTCATTGGCCTGATGTCGTGATCACCTATCCGAAGTTTGAGGCCGCTATTGGCGCGCATTTGTGGGGTTGTTTTGATGCGGGCATTGATGTCCAGGGCATGCTTTCCAAACTGCCGCGTGTGAAGTCTCTCCAGGCATCAGGGAAGACTACAACGAAAAAGAAGAAAGTATCCTTGTCGCATCTCGAGAGTGTGATGCCCATACGCCCTGCTGATGAAGCCACTCTGCCCACAGAGAAGCCCAATCCCTATACAAAAAACTTGAGCGAAGTGGATATCCAAGAGGGTGTGGATCTTATGATTGAGCAAGACGCCCGTCTCACAAAAGTTTTAGAAGAAGCGCGTGTGGAAATCTCTCATGCGATTCACTTGATTGCAGACGCCTTTCAAGAGGGTGGAAGACTTTTTTATATCGGTGCGGGAACGAGTGGAAGGCTAGGGGTGCTAGACGCGAGTGAATGCCCTCCGACATTTTCCGTTTCAGAAAGTATGGTGCAAGGAATTATTGCGGGCGGATCTTATGCGCTTAGGCATCCGGTCGAGGGGGCCGAAGATGATCGCAAGGATGCGCCGAGGGAATTGAGTCGGCGTGCTTTGAATGAGCATGATGTCGTGGTGGGGATTGCGGCATCTGGTAGAACTCCCTTTGTGCTTTCGGGACTAGAGTATGCTCATAAGAAGAAAGCTCGAACTGTTTTGCTCACATGCAATCCGGGTCTTCGCTCTCGCAAAAACCCCAACGTGGAATGTGAGATTCATCTCAATTCGGGCCCTGAATCCC
>Ga0100402_1005671_pt1 | contig 12676 bp, 15 predicted proteins | sample CryGeyme20150102_FD_80419 | JGI IMG/M metagenome (GOLD analysis project Ga0100402, IMG submission 80419) | Groundwater microbial communities from Crystal Geyser aquifers in Utah, USA - Crystal Geyser metaG 2015-0102 | ecosystem: Environmental > Aquatic > Deep subsurface > Groundwater | place...
AGGCGGGATTTGCGAGGCAAGAGATCGGCGACAGGGGTCATGGACGGCTCCAAAATCACGGCCGCCGCATCGATTCAGCAAATCTCCCGCTTGTCACCTGTCATTTGAGTTCGGAGCCGTGGGATGATCCCCGGCGCCATTGCGACGCCCCGTCGACGCGCCTAGCTTGCGCGTGCGGATCGCCTCCTGCACGGCATGAGGCGGGAGACCGGGGGTTGGACATGTCGATCTTTGAGAAATTTCTGACCGTCTGGGTCGCGCTCTGCATCGTGGCGGGCATCGCGCTCGGCCAGATCGCGCCCGGGGTCTTCGCCGCCATTGGCGGGCTGGAGGTGGCGAGGGTCAACCTGCCTGTGGCGGTGCTGATCTGGCTCATGATCATCCCGATGCTGCTGAAGATCGACTTCGCGTCGCTGAAACAGGTGACGCAGCGCTGGCGCGGCGTCGGCGTGACCCTGTTCATCAACTGGGGGGTCAAGCCGTTCTCGATGGCGGCGCTGGGCTGGCTGTTTCTCGGCGGCCTGTTCCGGCCTTATCTGCCCGCCGACCAGATCGACAGCTACATCGCCGGGCTGATCATCCTCGCCGCCGCGCCCTGCACCGCGATGGTGTTCGTCTGGTCGAACCTCAGCAAGGGCGACCCGGCGTTCACCCTCAGCCAGGTTGCGCTGAACGACGCGATCATGGTGGTGGCCTTCGCGCCGGTGGTGGGCCTGCTGCTGGGGCTTTCGGCGATCACGGTGCCGTGGGACACGCTGGCGCTGTCGGTGGCGCTCTACATCGTCGTGCCGGTGATCATCGCGCAGATCGTGCGCGGCCGGGCGCTGGCGCAGGGCGGACAGGCCGCGCTCGACGCGCTGCTGACGCGGCTGGGGCCGACCTCGATCATCGCGCTGCTGGCGACGCTGGTGCTGCTGTTCGGCTTTCAGGGCGAGCAGATCATCGCCCAGCCCGCGATCATCGGCCTGATCGCCGTGCCGATCCTGATCCAGGTCTATTTCAACTCCGGCCTCGCCTATCTGCTGAACCGCACCACCGGCGAGGCGCATTGCGTCGCCGCGCCCTCGGCGCTGATCGGCGCGTCGAACTTCTTCGAACTCGCCGTGGCCACCGCGATCAGCCTGTTCGGCCTCACCTCCGGGGCGGCGCTGGCGACCGTGGTGGGCGTGCTGGTCGAGGTGCCGGTGATGTTGTCGGTGGTCTATATCGTCAACGCCTCGAAGGGCTGGTACGAGCGCGGCGCGGCGGTGCGGCGGGTGGCGGCGCGGCGGGCCGAAGCCGCGCCGAACCGGGCGGACGCGCGCGCCTGACGCCGCGCGGGGGCGCGGCGCGCGCGTCCCGCATGACCCTGTCGGCCGACGCGCGCGGCTCATGCAGGTTTTGCCTGATTTTTCGCCATATTGCCCGATAATCGGGCGATCGGCGCGCAGTTGCGCCCGCCGGACGCGGTTTTGCGAACGGCATGGCTTGCGACCGCAGATGATGGCGATAGCGTCGGCGCGATCTTGAACCGGGACCGCCGCATGACCGCCCGCGCCGCCCAGCCCCTGACCGCCGAGCGCAGCCACGGCGCCGCGCATGTGACGCTGCGCGCGGGCCCCGACGGCGGGCGGCTGGAGCGGCGGCGCCAGGAGGGGTCGGCGAGGGCGTTTCTGCATCCCGGCCCCATGGGGCCCGAAGTCGTCCTGCTCAACACCTCCGGCGGGCTGACCGGCGGCGACCGGCTGGAATACCGGCTCGATCTCGCGCCCGGCTGCCGCGCCACCGCCACCACGCAGACCGCCGAACGCGCCTATCGCAGCACGGACGGCGCCGCGCGGGTGCGGGTGCGCCACCGGATCGGCGCGGGCGCGCATCTCGACTGGCTGCCGCAGGAGACGATCCTGTTCGAGGGCAGCCACCTCGCGCGCGAGACCGTGATCGAGCTTGCCGGCGACGCGTCCTGCCTGATGCTGGAGACGGTGGTTCTGGGGCGCGCCGCAATGGGCGAGACGCTGACGCGCGTCACGCTGCGCGACGACCGCCGCATCATCCGCGCGGGCAGGCCGGCGCTGGTCGAGCCGCTGCGGCTGGGCGCCGACGCGCTGACCGCAGGCCCTGCGGCGCTCGACGGCGCGCGGGCCTTCGCCACGCTGGCGCTGGTGGCGCGCGGCGCCGAAGACGCTGCGACCCGCGCCCGGGCGGAACTGACCGAAGCGGGCGTGCGCGGCGGCGCCTCGGGCTTCGACGGAAAGCTGGTGATCCGGCTGATGGCCGCAGACGGCTGGCCGCTGCGACGCCAGATCATGCGGCTCTTGTCGGCGCTGCGCGCCGGCCCGCCGCCCCGCGTATGGCAGATTTAGGAGCCCCGCGATGCGCCTCACCCCCCGCGAAAAGGACAAGCTGCTGATCTCGCTCGCCGCGATGGTGGCGCGCGGGCGTCTGGCGCGCGGCGTTAAGCTGAACCACCCCGAGGCGGTGGCGCTGATCACCGATTTCGTGGTCGAGGGCGCCCGCGACGGACGCACGGTCGCCGATCTGATGGAGGCGGGCGCGCACGTGATTGCCGCCGAACAGTGCATGGAGGGCGTCGCGCAGATGATCCACGCCGTGCAGGTCGAAGCGACATTCCCCGACGGCACCAAGCTGGTGACCGTCCACGACCCCATCCGCTGAAAGGACGATCGCCATGCGCATGTTGCTTCCTGTGCTTCTGCTGATCCCGTCGCTTGGCCTCGCGCATTCCGGCGCGGGCGCGCAGGGCTCGTTCGCCGCAGGGGCGGCGCATCCGCTGTCGGGCGCGGACCATGTGCTTGCGATGCTGGCGGTCGGGCTGTGGGCCGCGCTTCTGTCGGGGCGGGCGCTGTGGCTGTTGCCGGCGGGCTTCGTCGGCGCGATGGCGCTCGGCTTCGGCGCGGCGACGCAGGGCGTGCCGCTGCCGGCGGTGGAGCCGCTGATTCTGGCCTCGGCGCCGATCCTGGGGCTGCTCGTGGCGCTCGCCGCGCGCCCGCCCCTCGCCATCGCCGTGGCCCTGACGGCGGGCTTCGGCCTGTTCCATGGCCATGCCCACGGGGCGGAGATCGGGGCGGCGACGGCGGGCGGCTATCTCGCGGGTTTCGCCTCTGTGACGATGGGGCTGCATCTCGCGGGCATGGCGATGGGGCTTGCGATCGCGCGGGTCGCCTCGCCCGGCGCCCTGCGCGGCGGCGGCGCGGTGGTGGCGGCGCTCGGCGCATGGCTCGTGACCGCCGGCTGAGGAGGCGCGAAATGATCCCGGGAGAGCTTTTCGTCGCCGAGGGCGACATCATCCTCAACGCGGGGGCGGACGTGACCGTGCTCACCGTGGCCAACACCGGCGACCGGCCCGTGCAGGTCGGCAGCCACTATCACTTCGCCGAAGCCAACGGCGGGCTTTCCTTCGACCGCGACGCCGCGCGCGGGCGGCGGCTGGACATCCCGGCAGGCTCCGCCGTGCGTTTCGAGCCGGGTCAGGTCCGCGAAGTGCGGCTGATCCCCTATGGCGGCGCGCGGCGGGTGTTCGGCTTCAATCAGCAGGTGATGGGAGATTTGTGATGCCCCATTCCATCCCCCGCGCCGCCTATGCCGCCATGTATGGCCCCACCACGGGCGACCGGCTGCGGCTCGCCGACACCGATCTGATCATCGAGGTGGAGCGCGACCTGACCACCTATGGCGAGGAGGTGAAGTTCGGCGGCGGCAAGGTGATCCGCGACGGGATGGGGCAGTCTCAGGCGACCCGCGCCGAGGGCGCGATGGACACCGTCATCACCAACGCGCTGATCGTCGATCACAGCGGCATCTACAAGGCCGACGTGGGCCTGCGCGACGGGCTGATCGCAGCCATCGGCAAGGCGGGCAACCCCGACACGCAGCCGGGCGTCGATATCGTCATCGGCCCCGGCACCGAGGCGATCGCGGGCGAGGGCAAGATCCTCACCGCAGGCGGGTTCGATGCGCATATCCACTTCATCTGCCCGCAACAGATCGACGACGCGCTGCATTCGGGCGTCACCACCATGCTGGGCGGCGGCACGGGGCCGGCGCATGGCACGCTCGCCACCACCTGCACCCCCGGCGCGTTCCACATCGGGCGGATGCTGCAGGCCGCCGACGCCTTGCCGATGAACCTCGGTTTCGCGGGCAAGGGCAACGCCAGCCTGCCCGGCGCGCTGATCGAACAGGTTCATGCGGGCGCTTGCGCGCTCAAGCTGCACGAGGACTGGGGGACGACGCCCGCCGCCATCGACTGCTGCCTGTCGGTGGCCGACGACATGGACGTGCAGGTGATGATCCACACCGACACGCTCAACGAATCGGGCTTTGTCGAGAACACGCTGGCCGCCTTCAAGGGCCGCACCATCCACGCCTATCACACCGAGGGCGCGGGCGGCGGGCACGCGCCCGACATCATGAAGGTGGTGGCGGCGCAGAACGTTCTGCCCTCCTCGACCAATCCCACCATGCCCTACACCGTCAACACGATCGAGGAGCACCTCGACATGCTGATGGTCTGCCACCACCTCGACCGCGCGATCCCGGAAGACGTGGCCTTCGCCGAAAGCCGCATCCGCCGCGAGACCATCGCCGCCGAGGACATCCTGCACGACATGGGCGCGTTCTCGGTCATGGCCTCGGACAGCCAGGCGATGGGGCGGGTGGGCGAGGTGATCATCCGCACCTGGCAGACCGCCGACAAGATGCGCAAGCAGCGCGGGCGGCTGCCCGAGGAGACCGGCGACAACGACAACATGCGGGTGAAGCGATACATCGCGAAATACACCATCAACCCCGCCATCGCCCATGGCGTCAGCGCCCATGTCGGCGGCGTCGCGCCGGGCAAGCGCGCCGATCTGTGCCTGTGGGACCCGGCGTTCTTCGGGGCCAAGCCCGAGATGGTGCTGATGGGCGGAACCATCGTGGTGGCGCAGATGGGCGATCCGAACGGCTCGATCCCCGCGCAGCCGGTGCATTCACGCCCGATGTTCGGGGCGTTCGGGCGGTCGCTGGAGCGGTCTTCCGTGGTGTTCGTCAGCGCGGCGGCGCAGGCCGACGGCGTCGGCGCGAAGCTGGGGCTGGCCAAGACCACGCTGCCGGTGGCCGGCACGCGACATATCGGCAAGCGCGACATGATCCACAACGATCTGACGCCCGAGATCGAGGTGGACCCCGAGACCTACGCGGTGCGCGCCAACGGCGAACCGCTGATCTGCCAGCCTGCGCGCGAACTGCCGCTGGCGCAGCGCTATTTCCTGTTCTGAGGCGCCGGGACATGACCGATCTTCCCACGGCCCGGCGCGTGCTGCACACGGCGCCGCCCGAGGCGGCGGATAGCGTCGCGCTCGAGTACGACGCGCGGCTGATCCGGCGCAAGCGACTTGTGGGCAAGGCCGGGCTGGCGTTTCTCGTCGATCTGCCGGAGGTCGTGAACCTCGACGACCACTGGGGCTTTGCGCTGGACGACGGCCGCGCCGTGGGGGTCGAGGCCGCGCCGGAAAGCGTGGTCGAGGTGCGCGGCGATCTCGCGCGCCTTGCGTGGCACATCGGCAACCGGCACACGCCGTGCCAGATCTGCGCCGGCCATCTGCGGATTCGCCGCGACCATGTCATCGAGGCGATGCTGGCGCGGCTGGGCGCGGACCTCACCCCCGCCGTCGGCCCGTTTCAGCCCGAAGGCGGCGCCTATGGCCTGGGCCGCACCATGGGGCACGCCCACGGCCATAGCCATCACAGCCACGGCTGATGCTGACGCCCGGTCATCTGAGCATCGTGCAATGGCTGTCGCCCGCGTTCCCGACCGGCGCGTTCGCCTATTCGCACGGGCTGGAGGCGGAGATCGCCAGCGGCGCCGTGCATGACGCGCCGAGCCTTGAGGTCTGGCTCGCCAACATCCTGCGCTTTGGCGCGGGCTGGCAGGATGCGGTGCTGCTGGCCCATGCGCTGAAAGGCGGGGCCGGGGCGCTCGACGATCTGGCGCGCGCGCTGCAGCCCTGCGCCGAGCGCTTGCAGGAAAGCGCCGAACAGGGCGCCGCGCTGGCGCGCACCGTCTCCGCGATCACCGGGCGCGCCCTGCCGCCCCGGATGCTGCCGGTCGCGCTGGGAGAGGCGGCGGGCGTCGCCGCCGTTCCCGCCGCCGACGTCGTCGCGCTGTATCTTCAGAGTTTCGCCGGAAATCTGGCGACCATCGCGATCCGCCATGTGCCGCTGGGGCAGACCGAGGGGCAGGGCGTGCTGGCGCGTCTTGCGCCGCTGATCCACCGCCTCGCCGGGCAGGCGGCCGTCGCGCCGCTCGACGCGCTGGGCGGTTGCGCGCTGGCGGGCGACATGGCCGCCCTCCGGCACGAGACCCAGACAGTGAGGATTTTCCGCACATGACCCGGACACCCATGAACGGCCCGCTGCGCGTGGGCATCGGCGGCCCGGTCGGGGCGGGCAAGACCACGCTCGCGGCGCAGCTGGCGCGCAGGCTCGCCAGCCGCTGCTCCATGGCGGTGATCACCAACGACATCTACACCCGGGAAGACGCCGAGGCGCTGGTGCGCGCGCAGGTTCTGCCAGCCGACCGCATCCGCGGGGTCGAGACCGGGGGCTGCCCGCACACCGCGATCCGCGAGGACGCCTCGATCAACCTCGCAGCGGTCCGGGATCTGAACGCCGCGTTTCCGGACCTCGACCTGATCCTGATCGAATCCGGCGGCGACAACCTCGCCGCCACGTTCAGCCCGGAGCTGACGGATCTTTCGATCTATGTGATAGACACCGCAGCGGGGCAGGACATCCCGCGCAAACGCGGCCCCGGCCTGACGAAATCGGATCTGCTGGTGGTGAACAAGACCGACCTCGCGCCCCATGTCGGCGTCGATCTGGTCCAGCTCGAGGCCGACACCGCCAGCGCGCGCGCGGCGAGACCGTTCGTTTTCGCCCGGCTGCGCAGCGGCGAGGGGGTGGATCGGATCGTCGGCTTCCTGCGGGAGGAAGGCGGCCTGAAACTCGACGCGACGCAGCCGGACTGACCCGCCGCGCCGCTTCGCGCGGCCGCGCGGGCGGCCGTCCGCTCAGACGCCCGCGCAGACGCCCGCTCAGATCGCCGTCTCGAAGGTCGCGGTCGCCGACATGCACAGATCGCCCTGCGGATCCCAGGCGCCCAGCTCGACCGACTTGCCGTCCGCCGAGGGCGCGCCGGTCAGCTGGATCGGGTTGACGTCGAACAGCGGTTTTCTGGCGCGGAACGCCCATGAGGCGAACAGGGCGCGCCCGGCGTGACGACGGCACAGGTCCGCCAGCAGCGTCGCGGTCAGCGGCCCGTGCACCACCAGACCGGGATACCCCTCCTCCTCGACCACATAGCGGCGGTCATAGTGGATGCGGTGGCCGTTGAAGGTCAGCGCGGAATAGCGAAACAGCGTCACCGGGTCGGGGTCGTAGCGCTCCGACCACGGCGCGGCGGGAACCGGCTTCGGCGGCTTCGGCGCGGGCGGCGCGTCGCCGGGGGCGGCGGCCTCGCGATAGACGATGTCCTGCTCCTCCTCCATCCGCGTCACGCCGTCCACGGCGAAATGCTGCGCCACCGTCACCAGCACCATCAGGCCGGAGGCGCCGCGCTTGGGGCTGACCGAGGCGACGCGCTGCACGCGCTCGATCTCCGCCCCGCAGGGCAGCGGCGCGAGAAAGCGACAGCGCGCGCCGCCGAACATCCGGCGCGGCAGCGCCACCGGCGGCAGAAAGTCGCCGCGCGCGGGGTGGCCGTCCGGGCCGATCCGGCTGCGCCGCGCGTGGGGGCGAAAGCCCATCCAGCTCCACATCACCGGCAGCGGGTCGCCGGGGCGCGCGGGCGGGTCGTCGCGGTCCAGCGTCGCGGCCATCAGGTCGCAGCTCTCCGGCGCGATCACGCAGGTCTCGCGAACCTCGCGCCCGACCCAGTCCTGATAGCGGGCCAGTTCGTCGTCGGAGATGCTCATGCGGGGCGGTCCTTGGCGTGACAGTGGGGGTTGCGTCCGGCCCCGGGCCGGACGCGACGAAGGTCGGCGGCGGGCGCCGGCGCTATTGCGCGCAGACGCGCGACAGCACGGCGCTGCGGTCGCGCGCCTCGACCAGCCGCAGCGCGCAGCCGTCGTCGAGCGTCAGCGCCCCGGCGCTGGCGCCGACGGTCGCAGGCCCTTGCCCGACCACCATCAGATGCGCGTTGCCCGCCGCCGCGTCCACGCGCGACAGGAACACCGCCGTCGCGCCGAAGGACGCCGTCTGACCGACCGACAGCGTCACCGGCTCTCCGGTCGCAGACGCAGGGGCCGCCGCGGGCGTCTCAGCCGCCGCAGCGGGCTCCGGAGCGGGCTCAGCGGCGGGCGCCGGCGCGGCGCCGCTCAGCGCCTGAAGCTCGGCGACGATGTTCGCCATCTGCTCGGCCAGCACCGTCACGCGGTCGTCCACGGCGGTCACGCGCGCGATCTGTCCGCCCAGGGTCGCGGCCTCGGCGCCCAGCTCCTCGACGCGGGCGGCCAGCGCCTCGACGCGGGGATCCTCGGCGCTCAGCGCACCAAGACGCGCCTCCAGCGCCGCCGCCTGCTCGCCGACCCTGGCCTCCAGCGCGGCCGCCTGTTCGCTGACCTGCGTCTCCAGCCGCTTGCCAAGCAGCGCGACCTTGTCGCCGCTGCGCGCGCCCAGCGCGGCGCCGACGATAAGGCCCACCGCGATCGCGACGCCCAGCGTCATGGTGGAATGTTGACCGGACATGTTTCTCTCTCCCTCGTGTCTTTTTATCCGACGGCGCCGCCCGGCGATGCGCAGGGCGCGACTCGCCGGTCAATGTCGCGCCAGTCTCCACATCACGGCGAAAACATAAAGCCCAATCCCGGCACCGTCTCGATCCGCGCGCCCGACCGAAGCCCGGCCAGCTTGCGGCGCGGATAGCCGATATGGACATCGACGCTGTTCCCGGTCGCCTGCCGGATCGCGCAACGATGGCCTGGAAAGAGGCGCCGTCGTCGTCATGGCGTGAGCCTGGGCGGCGGCCGGGCGGCTGTCCACGCGCAGCGCCCCTTGCGCGCGATCGCGGGCGCAGGCACGGTGGTTTGAGGTCTTAACGGGGAGGCGCTTGCGATGAGACCCTGGATTGCGACGATAATCGGCGCGGCGCTGGGCGTCGGGCTGGCCGCCGCCGCGACGGCGCAGACGCCCGGCGCGCGGCTGCAGCAGGCGTTCACCGCCGCCGACGCCGACGGCGACGGCTATGTGGACGTGAACGAGTATGTGGCGCATTTCGTCGGCCTCTACGCCTCGGTCGATGACGACCGCGACGGGGCGGTGGCGCTGGCGGACGTGCCGAGGGTAGATCCGGCGCGCTTCGCGGCGGCGGACCGCGACGGCGACGGCATGGTGTCGCTGGGCGAGGCGGTCGCCGAACGGATGATCCTGTTCTTCGACATCGACGCCAATCGCGACGGCGCGATTTCTCTGGACGAGTTGACCGCGTTCGAAGCGACGCTGGGCAAGTGAGGGAGACCACGCGATGACGCGCAGCATGACGCGACTGATCATTCTGGGCGCCGCCGCGCTGTCGCTGGCCGCCTGCGAAGGCCAAAGCCCCGAGGCGCAGCGCCGCACCGGCCAGGTGGTGGGCGGCGTGACCGGCGCCGTGGTCGGGTCGGCGTTCGGCGGCGGCACAGGGCGGGTGATCGCCACCGGCGCCGGCGCGGTGCTGGGCGCGGTGGCGGGCGGCGAGATCGCCGACCGGATGAACTGACGCACGCGACCGTCGTTGAACCCTAGGCAGGACGGCGACGCCGGAGCGGTGCGCCCCGGCGAGGCGCTCGACGCTGACCGGCTGGCGGCGCATCTGCGCGCGCACGTTCCCGGCCTTTCCGGGCAGATGCGGCTGGCGCAGTTTCACGGCGGCTACGCCAACCTGACCTATCTGGCGACATTCGCCGACCGCGCCGTTGTGGTGCGCCGCCCGCCGCTGGGGCCGGTTCCGAAGGGCGCGCATGACATGAGCCGCGAGTTTCGCGTGCTCTCGGCGCTGGCGCCGCACTACGACCGCGCGCCGCGCGCGCTGCATTATTGCGCCGACACGGGCGTGATCGGCGCGCCGTTTCTGGTGATGGAGCGGCGCGAGGGCGTGGTGATCCGCCGCGCCTTTCCGCCCGAAGTGCGCGACTGCGACGCCGTGGAGCGGCGCGCGGCCTTCGCGCTGATGGACGCGCTGGCCGATCTGCACCGGCTCGATCCGCAGGCGGCGGGGATGGCCGGTCTGGGCCGCCCGGAGGGTTTCGCCGCGCGGCAGGTCGAGGGCTGGACACGGCGCTGGGCGGCGGCGAAGGACTGCGACGACCCGCTGTTCGACCGGCTGGCGCGCGATCTGGCGGCGCGCATCCCGGCGCCGCTGGCGGCTTCAGTGCTGCATAACGACCCCAAGCTCGACAACTGCATGTTCGCCCCCGGCGCCCCCGACCGCGTGACGGCGGTTTTCGACTGGGACATGGCGACGCTGGGCGATCCGCTGATCGATCTGGGCGTCGCGCTGGCCTATTTCGCCGCCGACCGGGGCGCGTGGGGCGGCATGTTCTCGGCGGCGCCGGTCGCGGGCGACTATCCTTCGCAGGACGATCTCGCCGAGCGCTATCTGTCGCGCTGCGGCTTTCGCGGCGCCGATGTCGCATGGGCGACGGCTTTCGGGCTCTGGAAAACGGCGGTGGTTCTCCAGCAGATCCATATCCGCTATCTGCGCGGGCAGACGGCGGACCCGCGATTCAAGGCGCTGGGCGCGCGCGTGCCCGAGCTGATCGCCAAGGCCGCCGCCGCACTGGGCTGAGGAGGGGAGATCATGGACATCGTGCGCACCGTGGCCGCCCTGCGCGCGCGCGTCGCAGACTGGCGCGCGCAAGGTGAGACCGTCGCGCTGACGCCGACCATGGGCGCGCTGCACGAGGGTCATCTCTCGCTGGTGCGGCTGGGGCGCGCGCGCGCAGGCCGCGTGGTCGCCACCCTCTTCGTCAACCCCACCCAGTTCGCCGCGGGCGAGGATCTGGCCAGCTATCCCCGCGACGAGGCCCGCGATGCCGCGATGCTGGCGGGCGCGGGGTGCGATCTGCTGTTCGCGCCGGACGCGGGCGAGATGTATCCGCCGGGGTTCGCGACCGAGGTGCGGGTGCGCGGCCTGACCGACGTGCTGTGCGGCGCGGCGCGGCCCGGCCATTTCGACGGCGTGGCGCAGGTGGTGACCAAGCTGCTCAATCAGGCGCAGGCCGACGTGGCGATCTTTGGCGAGAAGGACTGGCAGCAACTGGCGGTGATCCGGCGTCTGGCGCGCGATCTCGACATTCCCACCGCGATCGTCGGCGCGCCCATCGTGCGCGAGGCCGACGGGCTGGCGATGTCGTCGCGCAACCGCTATCTCACGACGGCGGAGCGCGCGGCGGCCCCGGCGCTGTTCGCCGCGATCACCCGCGCGGCGGCGCGGATCGCCTCCGGCGTCGCAGCGGCGGAGGCGGCGGCGGAGGCGGCGGCGGCGCTGGTCGCCGCAGGCTTCGCGCCGCCCGATTACGTCGAGGCGCGCGACGCCGAGACGCTGGCGGCGCTTGAGACGTTCGACCCGGCGCGGCCCGCGCGCGTGTTCGCGGCGGCCCGGCTGGGGCGCGCGCGGCTGATCGACAACGTGGCGGTGGGGGCTGCGTGAGGCGCGCCTTGTTGGGTCGTTTCCGACGCGGAGAACCCCTCCCGCTGGGCGTCGGCGCACGGATTTCGATGCTTCGAGCGGTTTGACGCACTCCGGACTCCGCCCGGTCGATCCGACCCGCGTCGGATCGGGCCGCGTCCGCCCGGCGGACGCGCAAGCGCGCCCGCCGGGCGGCCACGGCCCGATTTGCGAGGGCGGGGGGCAAGACGCACCCCCCTCGGCCTGCGGCTTGCGCCTCCGGCCGACGGCCTCGGCGGCTCTCCACCGGAGAGCCGCTGGTCGAGGCCGAGCGCCAGATCGACTGAGCCGCAGCGCCTTTCAGCCCGCCCCTCAGGACGCCGCAGGCCGATATGCGCCGCCATGCGCGGCCGACCACGCCAGCGGATCGTTCAGGAACGCCTCCACCGCGTCGAGCGTCGCGGCGTCGAAGGCGCCTTGCTCGCGGCACAGCGCCAGCACGTCCCACCACGTCGCCAGATAGTGCAGCGTCAACCCGCTGTCGGCCAGCGTCTGCGGCGTCTGCTTGAAGATGTCGTAGTAGAACACCACGAAAGTATGCGCGCACTCGGCGCCCGCGCGGCGGATCGCCTCGGCGAAGGTCAGCTTCGAGCCGCCGTCGGTGGTGAGATCCTCCACCAGCAGCACGCGCTGGCCCTCGGCGATGCGCCCCTCGATCTGCGCGTCGCGGCCAAAACCCTTTGGCTTCTTGCGGACATACTGCATCGGCAGCGCCAGCCGGTCGGCGATCCAGGCGGCGAACGGGATGCCCGCCGTCTCGCCGCCCGCCACCGCGTCGAACCGCTCGAAGCCTGCGTCGCGCGCCAGCGTCGAGACCGCGAAATCCATCAGCGTCGCGCGGATGCGCGGGTAGGAGATCAGCTTGCGGCAGTCGATATAGACCGGCGAGGCCAGCCCGGAGGTGAACGTGTAGGGCTGATCGGCGCGGAAATGCACCGCCTCGATCTCCAGCAGCATCTTCGCGGTGATCCGCGCCATCAGCGCGCGGTC
>Ga0100402_1005672_pt1 | contig 12674 bp, 15 predicted proteins | sample CryGeyme20150102_FD_80419 | JGI IMG/M metagenome (GOLD analysis project Ga0100402, IMG submission 80419) | Groundwater microbial communities from Crystal Geyser aquifers in Utah, USA - Crystal Geyser metaG 2015-0102 | ecosystem: Environmental > Aquatic > Deep subsurface > Groundwater | place...
GTTGATGAGGGTCTTCATATCTTATAAATCGGGCAGGAGAAGAGTAGGGTCATGACTGATTCTGATTTTGCTGTTAGCCTGCTCAGAGAACCCTCCTCCATTGCTGGTGTCTGTGTTGCAATTGCCCATTTACTATTACAATTGAAATATCAATAACTCCACTACATTCGCTACTCATACATTCTATAAGATTTGATCCAGCACTTCCACTTACTACTGAATATGATTCTCCATTTTATTGATCAGGCAAGTTGTCAGAATGGAAGTCCAGTTATCGATTTTTTTTCCATTCTGAAACAAACGCTTTCTTTATAAAATCCTTCTAAATGAGTCGCCTCTTTATTAGCATCCTTTTGACTACTATCACTCTCGCCTCCATCATCAGTCCCTACGTGGATCCAAACTAGAGCCAAGCAACTGCATCAGCAACTGAGGCAACATTTTTCCCACAGTCTTTAGATAGAGTATAAACTACATCAGTACCTACCACAACAAAATCAGCTATAAACAACATTCAGATGATGAAGAGTTTACTCACACAAAAGTATCAGGATATAATGGATGGCAAGCCAACAGGCCAAGAGCTAGCAAGTGCTACTTTGAATGTCAATCTGAATGCCAGCAATCAAATAAAAAATTCAATGAAAGACTACCAAAAACAAGTGATAGACCAGTACAATGCGGCACAAAGCAACTATACCGTCATTAATGGAAGTAACATCGACAATGGCCTCAATAACAGTATCCAAGGCACCTAAAATATCATCTACGAAGGAAACAGCAATAAAATCAATGGAATATCCAATAAAGTCAATGGTAGCAGCAATGTCATTGGAGGTAATAATATCAATATTCAGGTTATGGTTCACGTGTACAAGGCGATGGAAATGTAGTGATGAGTATTTCATCAGATAAGTCTCAACCTGCTAAACCTGAACTTCCGCCTGTTGAACTTTACTTAAAGCCAGGGGTTGATAACCAAGTAAATAAGACTTCAATTGAGGAAGAGGTCAAAGACTAAATAAAGCCAACAGAGACAAATTTTCATCCATAACTTCAAAGCAATACTCAATAATTCATGAATCAAACATCAATAGAATCCAATCAAGCTTAGGCACCAACATAGGTGCATACTGACTCAAGTTCCCAGTTCCCAAAAGAGCATATATAAGACAAGTCAACTTAGCCAGCAATAGCTGCCGAGTCATCTCATAGTTCAACAGATGTAGTAAATAATAACACTGTTAAGAACAGCTGGGAAATTCAAGCCACTTTCTACATTATATTTCTACTGTTCACCTTGCTACTGTGATTACTAATCTTTGTCAATTATCAAATCATCTTATCATGCTTCAATAGCCCTTCTTGTCTACTCCAATGTTCATCATCACTGTCACTCCATTCTTTTCACCCAAATTTTTAACCATTTATAAGTATCGGATCTGCATGGCCACCTTTGAGTCCAGTAGATTGGCTGACTATTTCATGAGAGATGCAGATTCGACATCTGCCTTGTTGTTAATGATTGCCGCCTCACTCAATCTTTTCTGGCGAGCTGCAGAAGTGAGGTCCCTTTCTGTTTGGTAAGGAATGATTAGCTAGTCGATGAAGACGTTGTGCACTTTTATTCCTGGAGGCATGCCAGCAATCACCATTTCCTTGGCTTTGACGGACACTTGGAATCTTTAAAGAAGAAGCTGATCGAGGTTATATGTGCCTATGACATCTCTAAGACTGGAGATGGTTAGTTCAACCAGAGCTCGGTTGAGATTGTTACCTAATTTGTAGTAGGAGATGATAGGGTTGGTGACTCTATAAGATATGCTAGCGTCTACATCTACCTTCACCTGATCTTTAGTGATTGTTGGATGTCTACCCACAGGTAAGCCAATAATTCTTAGTTCTACTTCTCTGACCTCCTATGAACACGGATTGATCATGTTTATTCCGGGCTTGAGCATCCTGTCAAAACTGCCGAAGACCTCTACCAATCCGGCTACATAAAATATGTTATACCTTTTGCAGTTTACAACTCATACACACAGCAGCAAGGGCAGCCGCAGATGCCGAAGCAGGGAGCACATCCGATCAGACAGTCTCCACAACAGGTAGATAGTTTTTGGATGGTAGAGGGTTATTGTATTTGCTGTTTCATATACTGAGAAAGGTACTCCTTTGGGTTGTCAAGAGGCACGACAGCAAAGTCTCCTCCGAATATTTAGGTGGAAGGAGGTGGGGCGTCTTAGCTGACCTAATCTTTGAGCCTTTATCTTTGAGAGTTGCTCATGGGATAGAATTTAATAGTGTGACTGATAAGTTATATGGTCAGGGGTCGATCAGATAGATGCTGGGTATTCATAGCTATAGTCGAAGAGAATATTTTTGATTAATAAATGCCAGCCAACTCGATTATTTATTGAAAGTTATGACTACCACTGTCTCTGCTCTTGCTTATATGTTGTTTGATTGTCGTCAGTCGGCAGGTGGTACAATGCCTGTACTATATGCATCAGCGATAACAAAATTGACTAGTTTTGGGTTGCAAGGATAATCATCTTATCTCTCGTCAATATAGCCCTCAGTGCTTTCTTTCCGTAGTCCTTAGCAATCATGCCTTCATCAAAGGATCATGGTTATTCTCACAGCTTCCTTTTCTTGATTTGTCTCTTTGTTTTTTGAACTGATAGTAGTAAATAGACATTTTTTCAACTCTTAATTTAGAGTAATGATGAATATAAACTATCACTCAAGACCGAATTACTCGCAGTTGGGCAGAAATACCTTACTGCTTACTATGTTTTTCCCGCTAACTAACTCAACTACCAAGCTCTCATTCTTCAGACTCAATGATTTCACCTGGATCTCGACACTTGTGGGAGTGAAAGGAGGAAGCATAGACAGATTATTCTCATACCGAATCAACTATATTTTTTCTGTGTCCACATTAATCATAATACCTACATTAAAGAGAATCTAGCTTGAAAGATTCTCGATCCAAAGCTGGATATTGAAAATAGGTCCAAGACCAAGCACTTTTGAGTTAATTTATATTTGATGTTGTGCCTGAGCTCCTCCCTCAATGAATTTTTCTCTGAGAGTTCTCCACTTAAGTAATTTGATGCTCTTTTCAAAATGCTTATAAAGCAATGCTTCGTCTGACTCGCTATCATTCCAGAATGTCAGGAAGTGAGGAGTTTTCTTAGGAATGGGAATGCTCTCATACTCCTTTTTTAGTTATTTGTTAGATCCATACTTTTCATTAATTTTGAACTGTCGGTGAAGAATGAGCACCTCGAATCCTGCATTTTCATATAGAAGAATCAGGCAGCACTCCTCACGAGCAAAGCTACCCCAAATGACATTGTATAAGTTGAATTAAGTAACATATGTATAATTAAGCTATTTTTCATTGTAAAATCTGACCTAATTCTCGAAAGCAAGAATGGTGAGTTTTTGACCCTTGACCTTCATGAATTATACCTTGATCGGCTGTGCTCCCATCTTCATTTTATATTTTTGTCCAAGTATTTTGAATGTGTTGTTGGATAAAGTATAGTAAGTGACAGTCTGATCAGCTCCTACCAAAACAAGATCTGGAAAACTGAGGCATGCACTGATGATTCTTGTAGTATTTTTGATACGCTAGGAAGGTTCATCTGAATCGTTGTTCAGATAAAGGCAGATATCGCCTTATCGGCCAATACAAACAATCAAGTATTTTTCTGTCAGTCTGCCATATCCGAGCAGGATAGCTGGCACAATTGGAATGATTCGGGTGTGAATGATGGAATGCCCATACTAATCGAGAATATACAATCTTTGGAGTTATGTTCCCAGAAGTACGTTTCCCATATAATTTGATTCTGAATGTCGGAGAAGAGCCATTGCTGATATTGAATCTTTTTAGTTGATTCCTTCACTAAACACTTTCTTGATGAGCTGAGTTAACAGTAGCTTACCTATTTTTTGCGTTCAATCGTTTCTGATCCAAGAAAATACTTGGCGGTTTCTGAGAGTATTTTTGGGTTCAAATTTTAAAGGCCTCTTCTTATTTTTTCAGGTTACTCCTCATACTGAGTCCAAATTAGTTGTTCTTCGGTATCAGCGTATATGTCAGGAACTCTCAATCTGAAACTTTAAGCCAAGCTTCTGAATATGTAGAACCCATTTTCTGAAGAAAGACCAATCACTGCCTGCGCATTTCTTTATTCATCCTGGTATTGGATTATTCCACTGACATTTTTTAATTTACAAGTCTTTTCTAGCTCCCTATTTGATCCTTTGTACACGATCAGTTGGCTCTGCTCTTCTGACCAGATGACTAGCTTTCCTTCGCCATCGCCTCGTACGTCCGCAAGCACGAGAAATGAGTTTTTAGACAACGTTGGTTATTTAAACCCTTCAATGAATGGACTCTTTTTGTTGGACATTATGAAACTAATCAATATCAAATATTTCTGATGAATGACATGACAATTGAGACGAGTATAAACATAGTTTTTTCCGTTTTTTTTTTGATAATTGATATAAGAGTCAGTCAATTGATGTGATGACAGAGGTATGATAAGGTGATAGAAGATATGTTGAGCTTTATATTGATCAGCCACCCAGTAAGATGTCCAGAGCTTTTTCCTCATCAAAGCCACTCTTCTCCAAGGCCGTCTAAACTTGCTGCCGAGTGAAGCCCATTTACATCAATCTCTTCATCTTTCCTTCATTGATTGCAGGAGATGCATATTTCTTTACCCAATCTTGTGCATGGTCATTAAACTTTTTTCTATCCTCTTTGTATTCCGAGGCAACTACAGCATCCTGAGGGTCATTAGGTTCAGGAACACAAAGCAAGGCCTGCAATGATAACAAAGCAGTTCGGATGGTAAGAGCAGGTGACCACTCGTCCTTCAAAATGTCCAGGCAGATGGCTCCAGTTTGAGATGAAATGTTGGGATGCCATATTTTAGTATCAAATTTCATCTTGGGGGGCTTATAGGGGTATTCGGGAGGTAGAGAGATATCGATTTGATACGAGCCACCTTTGTAGGGCGTATCATCTGGCCCTTAAATGTATCCTTTCCAGTGTCGGAGGTCGTTGTTGAGGAGAGAGACCTTGACGGTTGACTTTTCGGACTGCGTTAGATGAAGATGTTACTGTTTTGGCAAAGTCTTCGAATTATTTCCTGATTCTAAGCTCGTTCTTCTGCATTGATACTTTTAAATTATATCAAATAGAGGCTCTATAAGTACTGACCAGTCAGAGTTATTGCTTCACTATTTCATCATCAGCACCTCTGAGCTGATTTAGTTTGATTTTTTTTTGTCGGAAAGAGCAGAGTTGAGAAGAGGTTATATTTCTTTTAAATTCCGATCATAAAATGCAATAGATTTTTTGTGCTGTTTATAATTAAATGCCTAAAAAAGATAGTCACCATCAGAGTCCTGCATCTTCCAAGGTAGTACTTTCCCTATGCAGCTATTCATCATCAACTCTGCATTCAAGAACTACGAAAGAGATAAAATTGATTCGACTGCTGTCACCAATTTTAATCATCTCATTCACTCCATATCTCTGAGGCTGCTAAAAAATTCTACAGAACCAGATATAATAGAACTGTTCAGAATCACTAACGAACTCATCATAGGATTCATTGCCAATTTGGCAGAGTAAACCTACCGACACACCTGTACCCACGAAGACATCATCTACTTCTTCATGGTTGTGGCCTCCTACTTCGAAAAATCTATCACTGCCTTCGGAATTAGCGACACAATAATTCAGTCCAACCTTCTTAACATATTCTGGCCTCTTTTTGGAAAAGCGTCAGAAGGTGCCAAGAGTATTGATCACAACAAAATTGAGTTGATCAACAACTTGCTAATGAACATTGAATAACTCAAAATATAAAAAGTGAGTTATCAACCCTTTGTGAAGGAGGCCTTCATAGCATTTGGGCAATCCGGCAAAAAGTAGTTAGGTATAGAATAATTGCTTAAAGCTTTTCTGAGGAATTCGTCAGTTGTGGCAAATTTCAAGCCTGATTTGCTCAAGTATATGACTGTTGCCATGGCGTAAAATTTGTAACAGCATTTCAGAAAAATATTACTGATTTATCAGCATATCGGTTCAACATTTGAGGAAAGGCGTATCGGACTTGAAAATGTGCTGCTAAAGACTCTTGAATACAATAACTGTATAGCCTTCCTTTGCCAGTTCGATAGTTGTATGAGTCTATCTAAACTGATCAGCCCCACCTGCTTACCTTTGGTGGTGCTTAGAACCACTGAAAGACTATTTGCCAAAAATAACTTGAGTTCTGGCTGTTTGAAAATTATAGAATAGCTCAGTCAAATTGACATGAGCCAGATCAAAGATATTAACGCTGATAAATTGTTTGGAAAAAGCGAGCATTTAGTAGTCAAGTTTTTGTAATGGGCCTTGAATAGGTATTTGAAAAAAAATGAAAATGATGATTTCCAGAGGAAAGCTAACGAACTCAGAGAAAAAATGCTTGAAAATTAGCCTGATCTCAAAGAAGAAAGGATTCTGGAGTTTGTGAAAAAATTAAGCAACAGGAATGTTTAAGGAGATGAAGACAAAAGTGCATAGCTCAAAAAAGTATGCCTCTTTTTCGGTCGTTTTGTTAGAAACCTCTGTAAGAATCCTGTCTTCAAAGAAAAACTTATGATCAAGGATTTGGACAGTCTATTTCTGCTCAAAAACAAAGAGAATTGGTCAAACGAAACAATTCAAGCTTTTATCTTGGAAATAATTCCACCTTTGATTGATGATGTTACTTTCAATCTCAAGGATAAGTATTCCCTCAAGCATGCGATAATGCTCAGAGCAGCGTAACTATTGTCTCAGAGAAGATGCCAGGCTGGAAAAACAACAAAACCACTCTTCAAATAAATATTTTTTCAGCTACTTCAAGGATAGTCTCTCAACTATCATTATGCTCTTTGCTATGCCTTTGTCAAATATGAAAAAGAAAAGGAAGGCATCAGATAGTTGATTGTGGATGCTGTAGTCAGGGAACTGCAGAAGGAAGGAGAGAACAAAAATTGTAGAAATTTGATCTTGAGCTTGAGTCTTTTCTTGAAATCTTTGGACAATCTACTCATAAGTCAGCCAATCAAATACAAAATCAAACATCTGACAAAGAATATCGACCTGTTGACAAACAAGCTGGACATCAATCAACTTTTCTGTTCACAGCCAAAAGAGTACATAAACACAAGACATAACAGTATGGATTTCACAGAAAAAATATGTAATATGAAGAAGCTTCTCAATCAAATGTTGTCAAACTACTCAACAAAATAGAATCTAAACTTGTTTTACTCCTTAGTTCTAGCTGTCAACGATATTATCGATGTCTCAGACTAAAAGTACAACAGTCATAGTTTATTGGCTCAAATTACATCTCTCAGGAAAAAGTCCAGATTAGGATAGCTATCGACCAACATTCATGTGCTCAACGAAACTCTTTCTAGTATTTTGAGCAATTATGATTTCACTCATCCTAAAATTGTAGAGGCTTTTATGATGCTGATTAGACTCCACCAGCTAATGAAAGCCAACAATGCGCTCAAAGAAAGCGAAGATACAAATATATTGTATGAGAGACTCTCGGAATATGTTCTCATGATGAACAAAATGCTGGATAATGAACTCCTTGATAATCTAGTATAGTTCAAAACAAGACCTGATGACTTTAGCTACTAAAATTTTGTAGGATACATTGAAGACAAACAAGTCATCAAATTTTATTCTTAGAGCTCAAAAGATGTTTTCCATATGCATATCATCATGTCAAGACTTGCTTTGACAATACTCAAAAAAATTATGGAGGTTAAAAAAGTATAATTTAATAGTTTGAATGATGAACTCAAGAATGTTTTCCTTTTGTACAGCAACACAGAAACACTCATTAGCTTCGGTTATAGTGCTCAACATGAAACTGCCCTCAAAAACTACCTTTCTGTTCTACTGCTTTCTGAAAGGCTCCTCAAAAAAATGAAAATTGATCAATTAGTTAAAAAAATGATGACAAATGCAGCAGATATCAGGGATATAGTTCTTCCCAGTCACGCTAATGACATGCTCAGCTCATTCAAAGCTCATTATCCTGTTGATTTTTTCAAAATATGTTTGTTGTCTGTCAAGTAACTTCTAGAGAGGGACAGCAAAGACAATCATCCTCTCTTTGAATTGATAAACAGAGTAATCTAAGAAGACAATAAAAATTGTGGATGCTTGTCTAAATAATTGATAAAAGTTCTTTCGAACGAGGACTCGTCTGCTGTTTGTTAGCATATATTGAGCCGAACAAAAAGAGGACTTGAAGAATAGTTGGTAGGGTCTTATTTTGAGCACTCCACAGGTCTTTATAGATTGATCAGTAAAGCTATTGAAAAGGATAAAAGTGCTTTGCTTTCTCTTGTTGAGGATCTTGTTCAACTTGACTGTTATAGCAGTTCCGAAAAATCAGCTTTCATCTTAAAGGAAATTTCATACATTTTCACTTATGTTGAAGAAAGGAACAGTTAAATATGTGAAACAATATTCAACTATATCCTAACCTTGACTGAAGTTTTTGTGGGTGATGAGAAGCTAGAAATATCAAATTTCATCTGCAATTTCTTTGGATTGGAAGTTAATCCGACTCAGGAAGTCAACCTCGATTCTCTTGAAAGATGCAATATTCTCTCTTGTACCAATAATCCAAACTATAAATGCTTAAAATGTGATGAAAAAAAAGTTGTCTGCCTCTCTTGTGCCCTCACTTGTCATTAAAATCATCCTGTGTGCTTCCTCAACATACCTGGATAATTGAAGTTCGCAAAGTGTCTCTGTTCTGATATTGGAAACTGCAAGCTGAACAATAAGGACAAAAATATTCTTTTTGGAAAGCCCAAAGATCACCAGATCATGAAACCACCTCACTTGAGTGGTCCCCCCTAAATATTTGAGAGAATGAAGATAATGACTGGTAGTTTTGGAGGTCGACCTCCCAGATAACAACTTGATTATCCCTATCCTGAGAGAATTTAAATGCAGCTTTTGAGAGAGGAATAAATTTTGGAGCAGTAAATGAGATCTAATCAATGGTATGATAATATCAGGCCAAGAGATAGATAAAGATAAAGGCAGAGAGAAAGGGAAAGATAAAGATAATTTTAAAGGTAAGGCAGGTAACCCAACTCCATTAGAGATAGATAAAGAGATCGAGAGTATTTCTTTAGCAGAATTGGAGGAAGAATGGGAAGCATGTTTGATCGAGATGAATTTCCACCAGGGCCACCTGGACCTCCAGCATATCGAGCATACATCGAATCAAACGAAAGGAGAGGTCCACCTCCTAGATTCAAAGCTCTTATTCAACCTGACAGAGAGCAAGAAAAGTAAGTAGGGAAGGAAAGATAAAATGAAATGTCACCTCAAGAGATTGAAGAGCCTGAATTTTCCGGATAGAGCTATGAAGATGATTTACAACTGAGCCCTCAAGAAATGCAAGTTGAGGGAGATGACACCAGCACTATTCTAAAGAAATATGTCCTCTTGCCTAAGTTCATCGAGCTGATGGTCAATTTCTGCAACAAAAAAGCAGATAAAAGCAAAGCCATGGCTAGCATTGAAACATGGAAGCTAAGCTTCTCTTCTCCTCCAATCTACAAGATTCAACCTGCTAATACATTCAAGCTCCATGGAAATGGAACATTTAATTTTGAAATTCGCAAAGAAAATGCTGTCCAAAACATGTCTTGTACCTTGATCAAAAAAACAGTGGCTCAGAATGACAAATATATTTTGCTGGCTTCAAGCACTGAAATATTCGTCTTTTCTAAAGAAAAGTTGTTGAGCTGTGTGGGAGAAATGAAGCCATGCCCAGGCTACAATAGTATATCAAGACACTCAATTGCCTTTGAGGTTCATTCTCTTGATTTTTCACCCAACGATAAAAGTTTATTCTGTGCTGCAGGTCTTCACAATATAACTCTGCTGAACATTAACAATGAAGGCCATATATCAAGATCAAGTTACAGATACAACGTCAGCAATTTTTACATAAACAAGATCAAGCTAACTAAAATGGGTATTTTTGTTGGTGTTGACAAATAGATCAGGATTTTGAATTATACATGCAGACAGATCTTGTCTATTCGAGCTCAAGAAGTCAATACTCTTATCAGATAATGGACTATCTTTGAAAAAGCAGCAGGTTGCCAGATTCTTTTCGCAGATCCTAATGGAAATATTTTCACTTCTGATATACTTCCCTCCGATGAAGATAAAAAATAATTTATCTGCAAAGTGAATGATCACAGAACTAATAAAACTGGAGTCGGGGCATCAATTTCCGGAAAGGATTTACCCTAGCTTGGAAAATATCTATTTGCTAGTTTCAAGGATGGATCAAATATTCTTGGGCACCTGGAAACTGATCAACTTGAAAACATGATCAATATGCAACTCAAGGGAATGAAGTATGAAGGAAAAAATATATTTGATTCGAACTTTATAATCGGTCACGCTGAAATGGTTAAGTACCCTCGCACAGATGAACTATTCTTGATATGCACAGTCAAAAAATATTTCCCACCTGAAATGTCATTCCATCAGGGTTATCTGGTTGCTTTTAGATTCAAAAAAGGAGAGAAAAAATAAATAACAAGTGAAATAACAGTCATCAACTAAGATATGCCATGTGAATACTTTACCATCATAAGGACAGGAAAGAAGAATTTTTTTATATACAGTGTTCACTCTGATGGCTCTGTACAGATTACTACTCTCGATAAATTGTCAAAGCAAACAATCGATGAGGAGGTAGCCTTTATCAAATAAAGTGCAGATATGGAAGATCAGGGAGACAATGGAGATAAAAAAGCTGGAGAAAATGTTGAATCTGTTCGGAAAACTATAGCTAAAATGATCAATCTTGACCATCTAATCGCTCAAAAGAATATCAGCAGTGCCAATAACTTCAGGGAAGGAACCTAAATTCTGAGGGTTGGAGCTGATTTTTCTCTCATAAAGCATAATTAAGTTGACTACGAAGTTCGATACAATAATTTCAATAAGATAGTCACAGGCTTCAGTCTTCCATTCTACGGAGAAGTAAAGCTACCCACTCGAACAACTAAACTGACCTTTGAGGTTGGATTCACACAGGCATAAGCTTTATACTTCTTTGCTGAAGGAGGGCTCAAGTTCAAATACATAAAGAGCGAAGAATATCAATTTACTAGATAATCTTTCTTCAATCCGAACACTCACCCTAGAATGCTTGAAAAACTTGAAAGGATATAGAGGTTGAACGAGTATCCAGATGGAATGAATAGCCACCTGATGAATTCAATATTAGGTTTCAAGGAGGACTCAGCTTAAATTCAATTTATTGGAAAATCATTCGAAATATTTAAGGCTAAAATCCCAAAATTTTAATAAACCTTCAAGGTCAATTATGATGACGAGAGCAGCAGTATTGAAAAGACAGCTCTCATCATTAAAATGTTCCTGACTAAGAGCCTCAAGGATAGAATTCCATGTGGCTAGGAGGACCTCCTTTCTCTGATTGATAGTCTCAAAATGATCGTGTCTTCTAGCTCGAAGAGGTTGTTCACACTCCTGAAAGAAATTATTGTTCTTGCCACAAAGGTATATCAGAAGCAAACTGGCAAGGAAAGCGGAGTAGCTGACTAAGGTCATGCTCTCAGAGCAGCTACTGAAGGCCGATTAGTCTACTACTACAATACTCTCAAAATTGATATTTCGGATAACGAGCTCAATGACTTCCTTGATTTCCTCCTTGACATTCTATATGAAGATGAGGAGTTGATGGCGATGTATGTGGCAAAGTATTCTGGAATATTCATGCAATTTCATCGTCGACTAAAGAAGGCGGATACAGAAGAAAGAGCTAAAGCCCTTATTGAGCTGTATACATTTGCTTACCCGATATTGAAATACTGCACAATTCCATGCTCTTGGATACTGTCTTCAATTTGCACCATAACTTTTGCCTTCAATAACAACAAAATAATCAGAGATAGGCTCTACCATGGAATCAAGAGGACGAAAAGAATTTCTTTCCAGTAGTGGTTGAGAAATATTTGCAATAGCTAAGGAATGGTATAGGAAGTGTAGGCCAACAACAATAGTGCTCAGAAAGAAGCACAGGATTAGCCAAAGGATCAGATGATGGAAATCTACAACATGTTCAACAGAGGATAAATTGATGAGGAAACTCTTTTTAAAATGATCAGCTAGGCCAGCAAGTTAGAGTACGAACGTCAGCAATAAAATCAAATCGTTAACGATGACAAAGAATAAATTCAACCAGAAAGATAGTAGGAAATGGAAATCGAATAAAATACTACTAATCATAACATTACTTTAGTTGTTGACCTGATGGATGAGTGTACCGACGCCTTTGCAGACCAGCTCTAAACAGCCTATGCCCGAATTATGACTCTTTATGTTGCAAGCAAAGCAGCTGATAACTATTTCTAAGAAACAACAGTCCACCTGCTCAAAAGAATTAAAAAAATGGTCAGTGAACTTGATCTCAAAGTTGATGGAGACCGACTCACATCTATCATAATATACTCTAGCCTTTTCAACAGAGTCCTTAATCACAGCAATTACCTCAAAAAGAATGACGGAAAGCAGA